>Ga0265297_10009177_pt1 | contig 12871 bp, 11 predicted proteins | sample Munlanlwell13791_FD_192502 | JGI IMG/M metagenome (GOLD analysis project Ga0265297, IMG submission 192502) | Leachate microbial communities from a municipal landfill in Southern Ontario, Canada - Leachate well 137-91 | ecosystem: Engineered > Solid waste > Landfill > Unclassified | place...
TCCCGGAATATCAAAATCTTGTCTAAAAGAATATATTTTCCCTGCCAGAATTCGGATTCTACTGCTTTCACCTTGATACACATCCCAAGAGAGATGTTTCTCAATGTAATCTTCAACCCCAGGTGGCAATTCTCTTTCCACTATCTAAAATTAGAGTATTTGCCGAAAAAAGGCAAATTTTACCAAAAAAATAGCCCTGAACATGTTTCTAATTGTTCAGGGCTACTGACTTTCTTTTTAAAACTCTACTTCAGGTTCATAGACTTCCATTTCTTTAAAGGCTAGTAATGCATTTTTGAAATCTATTACAAAAATACGAGCAGGATAATGCTTGTCTGACAGACCATGAATGAGATCGAATTCAAAATAACTTTTTCCATCATTTCTTCTTTTCTTGATAATACTACGCAGGTTGAAATCTACTTTTGGATAAATATCTCCCATTTTTAAGAAGACCAACTTCCACGCAAGACTCCAACCAAGGCTAAATTTGAAATCAAATATTTCTGGTCCAAATTTAGATTTTGTTGTTACTTGAAGAAGGTCGCTGTCGTGTTTTTTGTGGACGATCAAATTACATGTTCCACTAACAGGAACAGACGGACTCTTAATTTCGACTTCCATTTCCAAAATCCGAACCTCAATAGTCATTTTATGCCTCCTTAGGACATATTTTTAGATGTTTAAGAACAAAAAACAGACGCAAACAATTGTCTGGTAAGCTATTTTTTAGCTTGTGAGAAATATACCCCAAAATGAAGAAAAAGTCAAACTATGGGGCGAGATTACATCTTAATCTCAATAGAAACTCCAGCTGGAAGATCCAGGTTTCCAAGAGAATCGACAGTCCTAGCTGAAGGGTCAATGATATCAACAAGTCTTTTGTGCACCAAAACTTCATAATGTTCTTGTGCGTCTTTGTCTGTAAATGGGGATTCCTTAATGGCCATCATAGTTCTGTCTGTTGGGAGTGGGATTGGTCCAACTATTTTTGCACCAGTAGCTAAAGCGGTATCGACTATCTTTGCTGCCGCCTCGTCTAGTACTCTATGATCGTAACTTTTGAGTTTTACTCTAAGTCTTGAGCTTGCCATAAAAGGTTAATGTGCTGACTACTTATTTAAGGATCTTGGTTATAACACCATCTCCAACTGTGTGTCCACCTTCACGAATTGCAAATCTGAATCCTTCTTCCATTGCAACTGGAGAAATAAGTTTGATTGTCATTTTAGCATTGTCTCCAGGCATAACCATTTCAATTCCTTCTGGAAGTGTGGCTTCTCCTGTAATATCAGCGGTTTTGATATAGAACTGTGGTTTGTAACCTGTAAAGAATGGTGTGTGGCGTCCTCCCTCTTCCTTTGAAAGAATATAAACTTCTGCTTCAAAATCTGTATGAGGTGTTAATGAACCTGCTTTTGCAAGAACTTGACCACGCTCAACTTGATCTTTGTCTACTCCTCGAAGTAATACTCCAACATTGTCTCCTGCTTGAGCTTCATCAAGGGTTTTTCTGAACATTTCAAGACCTGTTGCAACTGATTTTTGAGTTGGTTTAAGTCCAACAATTTCAACTTCTTCGTTTACTTTGATGACTCCTCTATCAACCCTACCAGTAACAACTGTTCCTCTTCCTTGAATTGTGAATACATCCTCAACTGCCATTAAGAATGGTTTGTCTGTCTCTCTTACTGGATCTGGGATATAAGTGTCCACCGCATCCATAAGAGCTTGAATTTGTTTTTCAGCTTCTGCATCGCCTTCAATAGCCTTAAGTGCGCTTCCTCTAATAACTGGTACATCGTCTCCTGGGTAACCATATTTCTTTAGAAGTTCACGAACATCGGCTTCAACAAGGTCAATTAATTCCTTGTCATCAACCATGTCACATTTATTAAGGAAAACTACTATTGCTGGAACGTTAACCTGTTTAGCGAGAATTACGTGTTCACGAGTTTGAGGCATTGGGCCATCAGCTGCGGATACAACCAAAATAGCTCCATCCATTTGAGCGGCACCAGTGATCATGTTTTTGATGTAATCAGCGTGCCCCGGAGCATCAATATGAGCATAATGCCTTTTTACTGTCTCGTATTCTTGGTGAGAAAGGTTAATGGTAACTCCTCTTTCTCTTTCTTCTGGAGCACTGTCAATATCTGCATATGCTTTAGCCTTGGCTAAACCTTGTTTGGCCAAAACCATAGTAATAGCAGATGTTAAGGTTGTCTTTCCGTGATCAACATGGCCAATAGTACCAATGTTAACGTGTGGTTTGCTTCTTTCAAATTTTGTTTTTGCTTCGCCTGCCATAGGTATGTATTATATAACTTCCTTTTTTAGGTTACAAGTGTTAATTCTTTCTAACCTAGATTGAATTATATCCGAGGCTAAATAGGAGTGTCAACAGGGAAAAGGGAAAAATAGTAGGTTGTTGCCTAATTCAAATTAACTAATTATAATAAAATTGTTATGACCGAACAAAGAAGAGGAGATGAAGTAAAGGAATCAACCCCACAAGAGTTGGCCAATGGCTGGCTTTCTCATAGAGAAACAGAGGTTCAGAAAGAGCTTGACGAAATTAAATTTTCTCGAAAACTCACATTGAGTCATGACTCAAGACATTCCGCGAGTAGACCTTCATATGTTGAGGCTGGTTCAACAGATGCATCAGATTGGGATTTAGTTGAAGGCGAGGAAGCACAATGGCCAGAAGAAAGAGATGAAAAATTAGAGTATCTTAGTGGAGAGCAACAAAGACTTGATGATGAACTCACAACAATCGAAGATTACAGAGAAAGGGTCGAGGATGGAGATCTAAGCCTCATAACCGAATTGTCTGAAAAAGAAAAGATAAGATTAGAGGAATTACAAAAACAAAGAGAGAAAAGAGAAAAAATGGAACAAGTTTTTGCTGAAAAAAGAGCAGGGAAAGAGATGGTTGGAACTCAAGAAACTGGGGCAGTGTTACAAAAACTAGTTGATTTAGTCAAATCAAATGATATTCCAGAAAATAAACCTAGTGAAAATGGGTGGGAATTAGCAAGAAATTTTGGCGATGTACATATATATGATAAAAATGACTCACAAATTGAATTTCGCCTCAGTCTCACACAAAATGATGGCTTTAAAATCGATATTACCACTTTTCCAGGGCCCATTCTGCCCTATGAAAAGAGAGAAAAGGGACGGGTTGATGTTGGGCATTCAACTAGCTTCTCTTTAAGAGAAAACAAAATTTATAACTGGAATAAGTGTAAAGCTGAACGATCTTATAAATATGGATATCCAGATAGACATTTGATTGGTTCAGAGCAAGAGGAATTTGATAAATCGGATTTTGACAGTGCTAGAAACGTTATATCTGAACTTTATTCAGATATGGAAGTCTTGGCTTCAAATAAATAAACTCATTGTCTATTACACCGCGTTCAACTTGACATGTTTACTTCTCTGTAATACAATTTGTTACAGAATGAGAGCAATAATAAACATTTCACTACCACAAGCCATGGTTGCCGACGTAAAGGCTGAGGTCAAACGTGGCAAATATGCAACTACTAGCGAATTTTTCCGTGATTTAGTTAGGAATTGGCAAGAAGATAAATTAGTGCGCGAGATAAAGAAAGGTGAGGCTGAAATTAGAGCCGGAAAAGGTATTCATCTTCGATCTTTAAGAGATTTGCGCTAATATTAATTAGTGAAAATCATTTACACCAAAAATTTTGTATCCCAATATAAGAAATTACCCCCAGAATTAAAAAGTGAAGCAGAAGGTAAAGAAAAACTATTTAGAAATAATCCATTCGATCCAAAGTTAAAAATTCATAAATTAACAGGCAAACTTAAAGGTCGTTGGTCTTTCAGGTTAGATTATAAAAACAGAATAGTAGTAACCTTCAATGGAAAAAATGAGGCTTGGTTTATAGCTGTGGGAAACCACGACATTTACAAAAAATAACTACCCTCTAGGCATCTCAACTTTACCTGATTTTGCAACAACTGCATCTGCAATATTCTTTGGAACTTCATCATAGTGAGATGGCTCCATGTAGTAACTAGCGCGTCCTTGTGTAAGAGATCTTAATTTGGTTGCATAACCAGAGAGCTCAGCAAGTGGGGCCATGGCATTGATTACTGTCATTAGTCCCTTCTTTTCAGTTCCTGAAACTTGGGCACGTTTTGAGGAAAGGTCTCCAATAACGTCTCCCATAAACTCATCAGGTGTAGAAACCTCAACCTTCATAATAGGTTCAAGTAAGATTGGATCACTCTTTCTAAATGCATCCTCCAAAGCCATGCTTCCTGCAATTTTGAAGGCAATTTCACTTGAATCAACCTCATGGAAAGATCCGTCATATACTACTGCACGCATATCAACTATTGGGAAACCTGCCAAAACTCCATTTTCCATCTTTTCTTTGATACCTTTTTCAATTGGGGAAATGTATTCTTGTGGAATTGCCCCTCCTTTAATCTCACTCTTAAATTCAAATCCTTCTCCACGTCCCATTGGTTCAAGTCGAAGAAGAGCGTGTCCATATTGACCACGACCTCCGGTTTGCCTGATGTATTTACCTTCTCCCTGACCAATCTTTTTAATGGTTTCTTTATAAGCAACCTGTGGGGCACCAGTTGTAGCCTCAACATTAAATTCTCTCTTCATCCTATCTACCAAAACTTCAAGCTGAAGCTCTCCCATTCCTGCAATTAATGTTTGACCTGTTTCAGCATTACTTTTGATTCTAAATGTTGGGTCTTCATCGGAAAGTTTGGAAAGAGCTAGTCCCATCTTCTCCTGATCAGATTTTGTTGCAGGCTCAATTGCTAATGAAATAACTGGTTCTGGAAAGTTGATGGACTCAAGAATAATTGGATGAGCAGAATCACAAATGGTATTACCTGTAGTTGTATCCTTAATTCCAACAACTGCCACAATTTCTCCTGCGTATGCGGTTTCGATGAGCTCCCTTTGATCCGCATGAAGAAGAACCAATTTTCCAATTCTTTCAGGCTTCTGGGCACTTGAATTAAAAACTTGTTGCCCTGCTGAAAGTGTACCTGAATAAATCCTGACATATACCAAGCGTCCCACATGAGGATCTGTTGTAACTTTGAATGCTAGACCGCTAAAAGGCGCTTCGTTCTTTCTTTCTCGGATAGCTTTTTCACCCGTCTTTGGATCGACTCCTTCAACAGGAGGAAGGTCCAGGGGGGAAGCTAGAAACTCAACAATACCATTTAAAAGAAGTTTGGCCTCAGGAGACCTATTATCTCCTCCAAAAACTGGGAAGAATTTACCAGATATTACTCCTTTGCGGATTGCTCTTTTAAGAGTTGTTTCATCAGGTTCTTTGCCTTCAAGGAAGAGGTTTAGAGCGTCATCATCAAACTCAGATGCACTCTCAATTAATTGGGTTCTATACTTTTTAGCCATGTCTACTAGATCAGCCGGAATTTCTTCCTCAACTAAATCATGATCCCCAACATCTTTATATGTGAAAGCTTTCATTTTAATGAGGTCAACTATTCCCCTATGTTCATGTTCTAGTCCAATTGGGATAATAACTGGGGCGGCGTTGGCTCCAAGTCTTTCTTTGATTGATTTAAGAGATTCCTCAAAATTGGCTCCAATAAGATTCAACTTGTTAAGCACACAAATTCTTGGAACATTATAACGATCTGCTTGTCTCCAAACGGTTTCAGACTGAGACTCAACTCCAGTTCTACCGTCAAAAACCATTAAAGCGCCGTCAAGGACTCTCAAGGAACGCTCGACTTCAGCAGTAAAATCAATATGGCCGGGGGTATCAATGATGTTGACTCGGTAGTGCCCCGCTTCAACTGATGTGGTTTCTTTCAAATCCCAGAAGGCGGTGATTGCAGCAGAGACGATTGTAATTCCACGTTCTCTTTCCTGGGCCATCCAGTCGGTAACGGTTGTACCATCGTCTACTGAACCTTGTTTGTAAGTTCTACCTGTTTCGAATAGAAGTCTTTCAGTTGTGGTGGTTTTACCTGCATCAATGTGGGCGATGATACCAATGTTCCTAATTTTTTCATAGGAAACATCGCGATCTTTTGTCGCTGTCATGACTATCGCTGCTTTTTTCTTTGCTACTTCTGCCATATTGGTTAGGATCTAGAATCTTGAATTTGAAATCTAGAAGACAAGAGTGATTTTAACAGGATAAAGACTGTAATTCAATTAGACAATTCTATTTATTTCTAGCTGAGTCGATTCCTGCTCCATCAGCCAGACCTTCATTTTTAAGTTTTTTGATAACTTCTTCTATTGGTCGAGAATATATGCCCTTAGCTATCAGAACCAAAGCTATCTGCTGATGCATACCTCCCATGCCAAATTCTTGAGCTTCTTTCAAAAGAAAGTTCCATTGATCTTCCTCATAACGGTGGATTCCATTTACAAGTTTTTCCTTAGCCCATTCCATATCTGGAGTTGTTTCTTTATTCATAAGTAAAAGTTAAAAAGAAGATTGGCAAAAAAGGCCGTATCTACCAGCGAAAATGACTAAATGCTTTATTACTTTCTGCAACTTTTTCCATATCAGTTCTTTTCTTTACAGCTGCACCTTCACCCTTTGAAGCATCCATTATTTCAGCTGCAAGTTTGGCTCCATATGTGTGGAAATCTGAGTTTGATCTGGAATTTGCGGCTGCAACCAACCATCTAATTCCAAGAGATTCTTTTCTAACTCCTCTAACGGGAGCAGGAACTTGATATGCAGCTCCCCCAATTCTTTTAGCCCTAACCTCCATTGCAGGTTTGATATTTTCTAGAGCCTGATCAAAAACTTTAATTGGATCACTATCTGTTTTTTCTTTAATTATCTCAAAAGCATTATAGATTTGAGTTCTAGCTACTGATTTTTTGCCATCATGCATACTTCTATTTATTAGCTTTGTTACAAGTCTGCTTCCATAAATAGCATCTGGTAATATTACTTTTGGTCTGATTGTTCCTTTTCTTGCCATAAATTATTTAGCTTTTACTCCTCCTTGTCCTTTTTTGGTTCCGTATTTGCTTCTACTTACCTGACGTCCCGAAACTCCGGTTGTATCATATCTACCCCTAACTACATGATATTTTACACCTGGTAAATCTTTAACACGGCCTCCACGAACCAAAACGATTGAATGCTCTGCTAACTCATGTCCTTCACCTGGAATATATGCTGTAATTTCTTGTTTGTTGGAAAGCCTGACCCTAGCAACTTTTCGAAGAGCAGAGTTTGGTTTTTTAGGTGTCATGGTTCTAACTGCCAAAACAACTCCTCGCTTGAAAGACGATGGGCTTTCTGTAAACTTTCTGTTCATTGTATTAAACCATCTCTTAAGAGACGTGGTTTTCATCTTACTTACTGATCTTGTTCTTCCTTTTCTGGTGAGTTGATTAATCGTTGGCATATTAATGACCTTGTGGCATGGCAGCTCTTTCTGCTGTAACTGGAATGAGTCTACCAATAATGACATTCTCTTTAAGTCCAATTAGGTGGTCTTCCCTTCCTAATAGTGAGGATTCTGTCAAGACATCTGTTGTTTGCTCGAATGATGCGGCTGACAACCAGCTATCGGTGTAGAGGGCGCGTCTAGTGATACCAAGGACCACTTGTTGAGCGCTTGCTGGTTCTCCACCTGCAGCTAATACTTTTTCGTTTTCCTCTTCAAAAGAAGCTTTACTTGCAAGCTCTCCTGGTAGGAAAGGTGTATCTCCAGTTGTACCAATTCTGACCTCATCACTCATCTTGCGAACTATTACCTCAATATGTTTGTCATTGATAGGAATTCCTTGAGATTCATAAACTTTCTGTATTTCATTGACCATATATTCTTGAGCTGGTCTTAATCCTTTAATGGAAAGAATGTCTTTAACGTCCAAAGATCCTTTTGCAAGAGCTGTACCTGCTTCAACCAATTCCCCATCTTCGATTGCTAGTTCAAGTGTTTTTGGAATAATATATTCTTTCTCTTCTTTAGGGGTTCCTTTAGATGTAATTGTTACCTTCCAACCCTCCTCACTCTCAGCAACTCTTGCCTTACCTGTAATTTCAGAAAGAGCTGAGACAACTTTTGGAAGTCTTGCCTCAACCAATTCTTCAACACGAGGTAAACCTTGTGTGACGTCGATTCCTACAACACCTGCAGCGTGCTTGGTACGAAGTGTAAGCTGGGTTCCAGGTTCTCCGATGGACTGGGCTGCAACAACACCAACTGGCATTCCAAGTTCAACGGTGTCTTTTGTTCCAAGATCCCAACCATAACACTTTTTACATATTCCATATCTAGCTTGGCAGGTTAGAGGAGATCTGACAACTACTGAGATTACTCCTGCTTCATCAATTTTCTTTGCAGTTATCTCATCAATAATTTCTCCTTGAGCAACAAGTACTTTCTTTCCTTTTGGCTCAACTATATCTTTTGCAGCATATCTGCCATAAATCCTTGCAGCAAAGACGTTTGGTCTGTCTTCTTTCCTAATTTCATAACCATCTTTGGCTCCGCAATCATCAAGTCTAACAATAACGTCATGGGCAACATCAACCAATCTTCTGGTCAAATACCCTGCATCGGCAGTTTTAATGGCTGTATCAGTAAGTCCTTTTCTTGAACCTCTAGAGGAAGTAACGTATTCAAAAACTGAAAGTCCTTCTCTAAAGTTACTTTTAATTGGAAGTTCAACAATTTTACCCATTGGATCAACAACTAATCCACGGATGGCTGCAAGCTGTTTAACCTGATCACGGGAGGCACGACCAACTTTAGCATCAATAACTATACGAATTGGATTGGTTGGTTCCATCTCATTCCATGTTTTGTCTGCCAAATCTTCCGAGACTTCAATCCAAATTTCTTGTGTCAGACGTCTCTTTTCCTCAGCAGTTATTAAACCTTGATTAAAGTTCTCTTCAATCTCGGATACTCGTGCATCAGCCTCTTCCAAAACTTTGGCTTTGCCTGGATATAGTTTGGCGTCAAAAATACCAAATGAGATACCTGACATTGTTCCTCCAAAGAATCCAAGATCTTTAACATCGTCAACTAGTTGAACTACACGTTCTCTTGAAACTGTTGCATATGCTTTAACAAAAAGTCCCTTGATAACAGATGAGGTCACACCTTCATTAATAAAATCAAAGTTTTCTGGTAATACTTCATTAAATAAAAGTCTTCCCACCGTTGTCTCAACAATATTCTTTTCAATTCTGACTTGCATCTTCTGTCTAATCTTAAGACTACCCGCTTGATATGCAAAAATGGCTTCTTCTTTGTCTGAGAATATTGTTGGGAACATTTCAATTCTTGAGTCTTCAGATGTTAAGTAGAAAACACCAAGTGCAATTTCCTTGCTGGAAGGTGTTGCTGCAGGACCACCATCGGAAGGTTTTAGCAAATTATTAGTAGGAAGCATCAAAGTTCTTGCTTCTTCAATAGCCTTTTCACTTAAAGGAACATGTACCGCCATCTGATCTCCATCAAAATCTGCATTAAATCCAGAACAAACCGCGGGGTGAAGACGAATAGCACTTCCTTCAATGAGAACCGGATAGAAAGACTGAATTGAAAGTTTGTGCAAAGTTGGAGCACGGTTCAAAAGTACTGGATGATTTTTTGTAATTTCTTCCAAAATATCAAACACTTCAGGTGGGCGTCTATCAAGCATGTTTTTGGCACTTTTAACATTTGGCGCAATTCCCCTAGCTATCATTTCTCTTAATACAAATGGTTTAAACATCTCAAGAGCCATGTCTTTTGGAAGACCACACTGGGTAAGTTTTAATTCTGGTCCAACAATAATAACGCTTCTTCCAGAATAATCGACCCTCTTACCAAGCAAGTTTTGTCTAAACCTACCTTGTTTCCCACGAAGCATGTCGCTTAATGATCTTAATGGTTGCCTTCCACGAGATTTCCTTGTGGCTTTTCTTTGAGATGCATCAATAAGGGAATCAACCGCTTCTTGAAGCATTCTTTTTTCATTCCTAAGAATTATTTCAGGAGCCCCCAATGAAATTAAGTGCTTAAGACGATTGTTTCTATTAATTACTCTTCTATATAGATCGTTCAAATCGCTTGTTGCAAAACGTCCACCTGAAAGCTGAACCATAGGACGAAGGTCGGGAGGAAGAACTGGTAATACTTTAAGAACCATCCAACTTGGGTTAACCTTTGCACGCCTCAATCCATCAATTAACTTTAGTCTTTTGACAATTTTGATATATTTTGTACTTCCACCTTTTGTTGAGGCTATTTCTTGACGTAAAGACTTAGATACTTCTTCCAAATTGAGCTTTGTGATGGCTTCAAGGACTGCATCAGCACCCATCTTGGCTGTAAAGAAATCTGTTGCATCATGTCCATATAATTCATCAAATTCTTCTTCACTTAAGATACTAAGTGGGTGAAGACTTTTTACAATTGCAACTAAATTATCAAAAAGCTCATTGGTTCTTTCTACTGTGCTTTTTTCTTCTTCACTAATAGCTGCTTCTTTCTTTCTTAGATTCAACTCAATTTCAGCAGTTGCTAGGGAAGCTTGTTCTTTGTCTTTAATTTTTGTTACCACCTTTTCTTTCGCTTCTTTTTCTTCAATCTTAAGGGCATCGTGACGAGACTTAAAGTTCTCAGCAATCTCATTAATAGCCTCGTCCATTGCTGTTTTAATGTTTTTGAGGGCATCCTTTTTCTTTTCTTCATCTACCTCTGTAACTAGATACCTTGCAAAGTAGATTACCTGTTCAATTCCTCTTGGAGGTACCCCTAGGAGCAGTGATGTCTTGCTTGGGGCACCTTTGAAAAACCAAACATGGACTACAGGAGTAGCTAGAGTAATGTGTCCCATTCTCTCACGCCTGACTCTTGATTCTGTGACTTCGACTCCGCACTTATCGCAGATTACACCTTTATATCTAATTCTCTTGTATTTTCCACAGTAACACTCCCAATCTTTTGTAGGACCAAAAATTCTCTCATCAAAGAGACCATCTTTTTCAGGTTTTAGAGTTCTGTAATTGATTGTTTCTGGCTTGGTTATTTCACCACGACTCCATGCACGAATTTCTTCGGGTGAAGCAAGCCTAATAAGCAAGCTCTTAAAGTCTGTTAAATTTTTTAGATCAGCTAATTGTTCCATATTTTTGGTATTTTATCACAAGGCTTTGGTAAAGCCGAGTGACAAGTTTTATTTACTCTACTGCCTCAGTTTCTTCCACGGCGTCTTCCTTAGGTTCTTCCAATACTTCTTCAATTTCCATTGGTCCTTCTTCAGCTACAAGTTCTTCTTCTACTGCAACAGTTTCTGCACCAATTGCTTCTGCCAACTCAACCCCTTCTTTGACTTCAGAAACTTCTTCTTTAGCAATAACAGCACCCTTAGGATCAATTGCAAGTCCAAGTGAATTAAGTTCACGAACCAAGACTTTAAAGCTTTCTGGAATAGTTGACTCTGGAATTTCAGTTCCTTTAACAATAGCTTCAAATGCTTTGGCACGACCTAAGACATCATCGGACTTGATTGTAAGCATTTCCTGCAATGTATGGCTGGCCCTGTGTGCCTCAAGTGCCCAAACCTCCATCTCTCCAAGACGCTGTCCTCCCATTTGAGCTTTTCCTCCAAGGGGCTGTTGGGTGACAAGAGAGTATGGACCAGTTGAGCGGGCATGGGTTTTATCCTCAACCATGTGGGTAAGTTTCATGATGTAGCTAACCCCAACTACTGTTTTTTCTTGGAAAGGTTCCCCTGTTCGCCCGTCATATAGTTGAGCTTTACCATCAACCGGAAGTCCAGCATTTTCTAGTTCTTTTGCAATAAGTTCCGCTCCAATTTTATCGAAGACTGGAAGAGCACCTTTTTGACCTTTGGTCTTTAAGGCCCAGCCAAGATGAGCCTCCATAAGCTGGCCCAAGTTCATACGAGAAATAACTGAAAGAGGAGAAATCAAGATATCAACTGGGGTTCCATCTTCCAAATAAGGCATATCTGCAACAGGCATGATCTTACTGACCACTCCTTTATTTCCGTGCCTACCTGCAACTTTGTCTCCAACTGTAATCTTTCTGATTTGAGCAACTCTAACAATTACTTTTTTAATTACCCCTGGACCCATCTCGTCCCCTCGGTCTCTATCAAGGATTTGAACATCAACTACAGTTCCACGCTCTCCGTGTGGAACTCTTAAAGAAGTGTCACGTACTTCTCGTGCTTTTTCTCCAAAAATAGCCCTAAGAAGTCTTTCTTCAGAAGTTAGCTCAGTTTCACCCTTTGGAGCAATTTTCCCAACCAATATATCGTTGGGTCCTACTTCTGCCCCAATCATGACTATTCCATCACCCGCAAGGTTGGCAAGCTCTGCTTCAGAAACATTAGGAATATCATTAGTAATTTCTTCAGGACCCAATTTGGTATCAACTACTTCTGCATCATATTCCTCAATATGAATTGAGGTTAAAAGATCATTTTTAACAACTCCGTCAGACATAAGAATTGCGTCCTCAAATCCATAACCCATTAAGTTTGTGTAGGCAATTACTAGGTTACGTCCCAAACCTAGTTCTCCACTTTCACTTGCAGGTCCATCAACTAAAAGATCTCCCTCACTAACTTTTTGACCAGGTTCTACTCTAGTAACTTGGTTGTAACAAGTTGAGTGAGCTGTACGCTTGAATTTGGTTAGGTAATAAGCTTCTCTTGTTCCATTCTCCAAAAGCTCCACATCGTCTGTTGGAGCGTCTCCCTCAACACCAATTTTCTTATCAAGCTTAACTACTACTTTATCTCCATCTGCAAATTCAACTACTCCTGCGTGTCTTGCTCTTATAACCCTTCCCATTCCTGAAGCAATTTCACCTTCCATAC
>Ga0265297_10009178_pt1 | contig 12870 bp, 14 predicted proteins | sample Munlanlwell13791_FD_192502 | JGI IMG/M metagenome (GOLD analysis project Ga0265297, IMG submission 192502) | Leachate microbial communities from a municipal landfill in Southern Ontario, Canada - Leachate well 137-91 | ecosystem: Engineered > Solid waste > Landfill > Unclassified | place...
CAAACTTATCGGCACTTTTCTTAAATTTCCCTCTTTTTCGTCTTTAATCACTTTCTCCAAGTCAGCTCTGACAAATGATATATATAAAACACCAAAAGATAGGAAAATAAATAATATCTTTATCCAGTTTTTCATTACTATTATTTTACCATTTACCGATGAAAAAATGCCCGATGTAAATCAACTTTTTCCTGATCAATTTTTCTCCTCATATACACATATTGTGGCCAAAAAAAACACCAATTGACTATTTTATTCAAATAAATATTTCGTTTTTCTTTTGTTTTTTCCAATTTTTTATTCGAATAACCGGTTGCCACATATCTTTTTGCCCAATCATTTTTTCTTACAAATCTTTCATAAATTTTTTCCCTATTAATCAACGGTTTTAACAAAATCAAATCGACTGCATTTCTAAGATTTTGTTTGTCTTGTGGTAATTTCAATGATTTTTCATCCAACCACAAATTAAAACAAAATTGATCTGCTACTTCTTTTTTATTAAAACCTCGATGAGGAATTTTATTTTTATAAACCCACCACCGTAAGCCTAATCTATTTTTCCAAAGAGTATCGGCCTTAGTGATTATTAAAATATCAATATCATCATTTTTTTTTGGATGCCCCGTAGCCACCGATCCTGAAATTCCCAAAAACAATATATCTTTAAATCTTATCCTTATCAAATCTGCCAAATCCTTTGCTTTTTTAAATTTTATAGATTTCCATTTGTTTTTTTTATTTCTAATTTTGATTTTACTGATCCCATCTTCAATTTCCTTCTCCAAAAAAACTTTTTTTGAAATTAATCTCTGTCCAATTTCTTTTTTGTTAATATTACTTTCAAATTTTGCCGCATATTCAACTGTTTTTTTAATTGCCTTTTCTAAGCTCATTATCCCTATTTTATCTCAAAATAGTCTTCTCTTGATATAATCACTTGTTAGATGGTCAATAAAAACACCAAAATTTATCGTCTCTGGGAAATGATCCCTGGATTTTTTGCCTGGATGACAATCTTATTTCCTCTCTGGGGGGCTTTTTTGATACCTAAAGCTGTTGCTTATTTTGTCATTGCTTTTCTCATCTATTGGCTTTATCAATCATTTAAATCAGCTATTTTGGCTGTCATTGGTTATTTCAAAATTCAAACTGCTATCACTACCGATTGGCAACAATTATTCCAAGAAAATTTTCGTTCTTTTTGGCTAAAATACAATCAAATTCATCATGTCATCGTTATTTCTTCCTACAAGGAACCAGTTGAAGTTATTGAGATGGCCATTGGTAGTCTTGCTGCTCAAAAAGAAATCAGTCTCAAAAAAATTCACGTAATCTTAGGTCAGGAAGAACGCGCCGGCAAAGAAAATAATCAAAAAACTATTGATTATTTTTCCAAAAAGTATAAACACGTTTTTGGTGATTTTATTTTTACCGAACATCCATCCGACATTGTCGGTGAAACTGCTGGTAAACACAGCAACGAACGTTTTGCTGCTCAATATTTCAAAAAAAATTATGTCGATACTGGCAAATATGACATAGATTACCTCACTCTCACTAGTTGTGATGTCGATACTCTTTTCAATTCCAAATATTTTGCCGCCCTAACTTACAATTTTGCCTCCAACCCATCTCGTTATCAACGTTTTTGGCAATCTCCCATTTTTTGGCATAACAATATTAATCAAGTGCCATCTCTCATCAGAATGACTGGAATTTTAGGCAATGTTATTCATATCGCCAATATTCAAGAACCAGACGGACTATTTTTTAATTATTCTTGTTATTCATCTTCATTTCGCCTTATCGATCAAAGTGGCTATTGGGATCCAGATATGATTCCCGAAGATTGGCATATTTTTCTTCAAGCCTTTTTTGCCACCGGCGGCAAAGCTGCTGTCGAACCCATCTTTTTACCCACAGTTGTTGACGCTCCAGACGGTAAAAATTATTTTGCCGCTCTCAAAAATCGTTATACCCAATGCGTTCGTCATGCTTGGGGAGCCATCGATATTCCTTATGCCATCGAACAATCCCGTCAACATCCAGAAATTCCTCTATTAACTCGAAGCTTACGTATTTTTAAATTAATCCAAACCCATTTTATTTGGTCTAGCAATTGGTTTATCCTAACTTTGGGAACTTCTCTCCCAGTCATTCTTAACCCTAAATTTTTTCAAACTACCTTCGGTTACAATCTTCCCAAAATTTCTAATATTATTCTAACTATTTGTTTAATTCCTCTAGTTACTCTCATTATTTTAGATTGGAAATTACGACCTGAGCGCCAGAAGAAAGGCTTTTTTAACATCGTCAAAAACATTCTTCAGTGGCCGTTTATGCCAATTGCCACACTAACCATGTCAGTTCTTCCTGGTCTTCAATCCCATACCAAAATGTTCCTCGGACAAAAACTTGAGTATAAAACTACTTTGAAAAAGAAATAATTAATTTAAAATAAAAATTTGCGGTTTGATATCATTAACTATGAATCAATTCAATGTAAGTTTGTGGGGCGACGAAGCCTGGGCAGCTACTTTGATTTCTAAAAGTTGGTCGCAGATTATTTCCATAGTTTCCAAAGATACTTCTCCTCCACTTTATTACATTTTTGCTCATGCCTGGACCAATCTCTTTGGTATGAGTGAAATTGCTCTAAGATCTCTAAGTTTACTATTTATATTATTAACCGCCATTTTTACTGCTCTAATTGCTCGTGAACTTTGGCATAAATGGCCGATAACTATTTTTGCTGGATTACTCACTTTTTTAAATCCCTTTCTTTTCCAATATGCTTTTGAAGTTAGGATGTATGCCTTGTTGGCCTTAATGTCTACTGGTGCCACTTATTTCTTTCTCAAAAAGAAATGGATATTGTACGTAATTTTTGCTGCCCTTTCTCTTTATACCCATCATTTTTCTTTGTTTGTTATTTTTTGGCATTTTCTTTGGCAAATGAAAGAATGGTTTAAATACAAAGATAAACTTATCCAAAGATTATTACCATTCATTGGCATTGGCATTCTTTACCTACCTTGGCTACCAACCATGTATCAACAAACCAAAATGGTAACCAATCAAGGTTTCTGGTTAGGTAAACCAGTTTTAAAAGATATCTTCGAAGTATTTTTAAAATTCTTATCAGGCCTCAACAAATATTCCTGGCAGATTTATGCTGTTATTTCTGGTGGAATTATTTTAGCCATTCGTCGATGGAAAATCAAAGATAACCAAACCTGGTTTTTACTTGGTTGGTTGATAGTCCCAATCATCACCGTTTTTTGTCTCAGCCAGGTTATGCAACCTATTTTTTATGATCGTTATCTAATTAATTTAATTCCAGCCTTTGTTTTAATTTTAGTTTCCTCATTTAGAAAATCATGGATTAGTTTAGTTATGATTTTAGCTTTTATTTTGATTACCTTAAAAATTGATTATCAATTCTTTTTTAACCCCACCAAAAAGCCATTTAGAGAAATGGCCGTCTTTATCAAACAACAATTAAAACCAAATGATAAATTAATTAATTGGAGTGGTCAGGCTCACCATATATTTGAAAGCAAATACTATGGTGTTTATGGTCCAATTTATACTCCAAATGGATCTCTTCCTTTCTACACCGGCACGGCTCTTATGGAACCAGGGGATCAAATTTCTGTCTTACCCAACGCCACTCGAATCGGCATTATGACTTCAGAATCAATTGATAAAATCAATCTTTCTGGTTATAAATTAGATTCCCAAAAACAATTTGACGGTTTAAATTTTTCTTGGTGGAGTCAAACGAATGTTAAAAAATAATCCGGTTATAAAATTTATTCTAAAATACAAGTTTTTAATTTTAATCCTAATTTTAGTTACTCTATTAAGAATTCCTTCTTTATTCGAACCAAATCATTATGCCGATGAAGACATTTACCTTACCTTAGGACAAGGTCTAAAAAAGGGCTTAGTTTTTTATCGCGACATTCATGACAACAAACCTCCATTATTGTATCTTACTGCCGCTATCGCCGGTAATATCACTAATTTCAAAATAATTTTATTATTTTGGAACTTAGTTAATATTGTTCTTGTTTGGTTTTTAGCTTCCAACTTCTTTAAATCCTCCAGAACAATTTTTTTAATCACTTTATTATTTGGTATTTTTTCTACCATTCCACTTCTTGAAGGTAATCTTGCCAATGGTGAAATATTTATGATTATGCCGATTACCGCTGCCATTATAATCTTATTTACTTCCCAAAAATATTTTTGGGCCGGTATTCTTTTCTCTCTTGGTTTTCTTTTCAAAGTTCCTGTCGGTTTTGAATTTTTAGGTATTCTTTTCTGGCTTACTTTTTATCAATCAAAAACCGTTCTTTTAGGAATAAAAAAAATCTTTTCCAAAGATATTCTATTTTTAATATTTGGGTTTATTCTTCCTATTCTGTACACTATTGTCTACTATTTTATAGTTGGTGCCGGTTTGGCTTATATCAAAGCTGCCTTTTTCCAAAATGTTGGTTATCTTTCTTCTTGGGAAAATCACTCACCTTTCTTCCAATCAGGTCTTTTTATTAGAGCTGCCATTCTCTTCATCTGTTTTGCCTTTATTTATTTTTTCAGAAACAAATTAACTCCAAAATTTGGTTTTATTGCCTTGTGGTTTTTATCAAGTTTGTTTGGTGCCTTATTGTCCGGTCGCCCTTATCCTCATTATCTTATCGAAATTATTTTACCCACAATTTTGGTTACTATGACTCTATTTAGTGAACCAAAACTTTATTTCAAAACAATTTCTTTTTCCTTATTAATTATTCTAATTTTCAGTATCTTTTATTTTAAATTTTGGCATTATCATACTCTCGACTATTACCAAAATTTTGTTAAATACCAATTTAGACTAATCGATAAAAACCAATATCTAAATTTTTTTGGAGATGGTGTTATTACCAATCAAAAAATTTCTGAATATATTAAGAGTAATACCACCAATCAAGATCGAATTTTTGTTTGGGGGACGGAGCCGTCTATATATGTCCTTTCCAATCGCCTCCCAGTTGGCAAATATACCGTAGCCTACCACATTTCTGATTTCAATGGTTATCAAGAAACCATTGATGCCATCAAATCGCGCGGTCCCAAATTTATTGTTGGTTATTCTATGTCCAACCAACCATTTCCTGAATTAAATGATATTTTGCGTTATTATTTCTTAGACAAAATTTTTGGATCAACTTTAATTTTCCAAAAAAGATAATTATGCCAGTTTTAAATAACTTTTTTAGTCAAATCTCTAGTTTAGGACATTTTTGGCAAGAAAAAACTAACAGCCGAATTTTTCGTTGGACTCTTCTTTTTATTGTTGTTCAATTTACTTTTTTGATTTGGAAATTTAATCAACTCCCCAACGAAGTTCCTTTATATTATTCACTTCCCTGGGGCGAATCCCAATTGGCCTCAGCCTCAGCCTTGTTTTTACTTCCTACTTTTTCTCTTTTAGTTTTATTGATTAATCATCTCTTAGCTGTCGCCTTTCTAAAAATAACCCCTCTTTTATCTCGATTATTAATTATTATGTCTCTGATATTTTCTTTATTTTCTCTTATAACTCTACTTCAAATTATCAATTTGATTATTTAAGATGCCTACTTTCTTCTTAGTCATTGCTATTTCCACCATCATTGCTCTAATAATCACTCCTCTAACTCGAAATTTTTTTATTCGTCGAGGTTGGGTTGAAAATCCTCTCGAAAAAAATAAAAAAACCCAAAATGCCACCGCTCTTACCATCGTTCCTCGTGGAGGTGGTATCCCTATTTTTTTAGCTATTGCCATCACTTGTCTTTTTTTTCTCCCGTTAGATAAACATTTAATTGGCATTTTATTAGCTGCTTTCGTTAGCCTTGTTGTTGGAGTTTGGGATGATCTCAAAGATATCAGTCCTAAACTTAGATTAATCACGAATATAATTTCTGCCCTAGTTGTTGTTGGATCGGGGATTGGTATTGCCTATATTTCAAATCCTTTTGGGGGAGTAATCGATCTTTCATTTCTAAAAATTAATTTCAATTTATTTGGTCCCCACAGCATTTGGGTAATTTCTGACATCATCGCCATTATCTGGATAATTTGGTGTATGAATATTGTTGGTTGGGCCACCGGAGTTGATGGTCAACTTCCAGGCTTCACCGCCATTTCTGCCTTTTTTATTGGTCTGTTAGCTTTTCGTTTTTCTTCCGATATTACTCAATGGCCCGTAATTATTTTAGCCGGCGCCGTCTGTGGTGCTTATCTTGGTTTTTTGCCCTTTAATTTCTTTCCTCAAAGTATCATGCCCGGCTATAGCGGCAAAAGTTTAGCTGGATTTTTTTTGGCTGTTTTAGCCATTCTTTCAGGAGCCAAATTAGCCACTCTTATTTTTTTATTAAGTATTCCCATGTTAGACGCCATTTTTACCATTATTAGAAGAATATCTAAACATCAACCTATCTACAAAGGCGACGGCCAACATTTTCATCATCAACTTCTCAAAAATGGTTGGAGTCGTCGTTCCATCGCTATATTTTATTGGGTTGTAAGTTTAATTTTGGGGACCTTATCACTCTTTTTAAATAGTTCTCAAAAACTTTATGTTTTTATTGGTGTGGCTCTAATTGCTTTTGCTACTTTTATTGGCTTTTCTCGGCGTACTTAGACGATATCCATCCCACTTTATTATTTTCCAAATCTATTTTGTACCAATCAGTTTGTTCTTCAAGTAGGGTATAACTCTCGCCCGGTTTAACTTTACTTATTTCTTTAGATGCACTCGAACTAGCTTCTCTTACTTTCAACCATCCAGTTTCTGTACTTTTTATTACTACTTTAGTCGTTGTTTTATTTACCAAATCCAAATCGGTAGTGTTATTTACTTCTTCAACTATTTCTGTTTTTTCTTTCGCCAATACCGCATCGACCACTAGTTGATATCCCTTTATTCCTTTCATAAAAATATCTACAGTTTTATGAAGAGGGAAACTTAAAGCCAAATGTTTATCTCCTTCACCAATATTAGCAATTCTTATTGGAGCTAACCCTTTAATTTCATTGTCTATCGCCACGGTAACTTTATCAGGATCCGTATTTATCATCAATCCAGCTTTATTTTTATCCCCAGTTTTTTCCAAATAAAGAATATAACCACCCGAATTGTCTTGATCATCACCAAATTCCCAGTCAATTACTGTATTAATATTATTTTGTAATTTTATTTTTTTTGACCATTCCTTATCATTTGTTACCAATTTTACCGTTATTTCTCCAGGTACTAACCCTCGATTTCTAAAAGGTGTCATTCCCATTTCTTTACCATCAATAAATACTTTTGCTATCGGATAACTTTTGATTTCCAAAGCCGATTTTTTTGGCATCAAAGAACACCCACCCAAAACTAGTGCCGCCAGAACTATTACCAACAACTTTTTAATCATCGTGTCCTAGTTTATCAAAAAATATCCTAATCAAACCACCTCATCAATTTAGTTATTAATCCACCCTGTTCTTCACTTCCATTTCCTTTTCTATCTTTTAATGTTTTTAAAACTTCTTCCGGAGTCAATACAATTTCATAAAGTTTTTTCTCTATCGGATCATATTTAAATCTCAAGATTAATTCATTAACAATTTCTCGAAGGTGTTCTCCAAAAAATATCAAAGGTTCATGTTTTCCGTAATCAAATTTTGCCATTTGCCATGTCAATCCCACTTCTGACAAAGTACCCACTCCACCATTAAATATTATAAAAGCGTCTCCAATTTCTATTAATTTCCCCAATCTAGCTGGATAATCTTTAGTTTTAACTACTTTGTCTGCCAGATCACAATTTGTCTCATTAAAACCTTCATAATTTTTTGGTTTTTTCTTAGGATCAAGAATCACTATTTCCACTTTTCCTCCTCCTTCTTTTGCTCCTAAAGTAGCCGCCAACATTACTCCACCACCTCCACCATTAACCACTATATAGCCATTTTCTGCTAATAATTTTGCCGTATTATAAGCATCAATGTAATGTTGATCTGTTTTTTTTGCCTCAGCATCGCCAAAAAATGCCACTCTCTTAATTATTTTTTTAGTTCTCGCTAGCATAATTTAATTTTTCTATATTTTCCTCTACCATACCACTAAATATCGATCCACCGCAATAAGCAATCTCTACTCCGGCATTATTTAGTTTTCCTATATTAGTGGTGTCAATTCCACCGTCTACTCCAATAATAAATTTTAATTTTTTTTCATTTCTTATTTTTTTTAATTTCTCAATTTTTTCAAAAACTTTATCATTAAAATCTGCTCTTTCAAAACCAGCTTTTCTCGCCAACAAAAGTACCACATCTGTTTCTTCAGGGATTTCTCCAATTTCAGTATCAATATCTATTGCCAACCCTGCCTCAATCCCTAAATTTTTTACTTCAGTTACAAATTCATTTCTATCTGTCATCATTTCCACCTGCCCCACAATTCTTGAAGCATTTACAAAATTACCTTTTTCTATCCAATTTTTTGGCTCATTTACCATCAAATGAACCTCCCATAGAATATCTTCAGTTTCGTCCAAAATATTATTCAACAATTCCAATTCAAAAGTCTTTCCTCCACTAAATTTTCCATCAATTACATCCACTTGAATCCACTTACTAATACCTTTAGCCTGCCGAATTTTGATCAGTGCCTTATCAAACTCTTTTTCTAAAATTGTTGGGATTATTTGCATATAAAGATTGCCATTTCAACCAGCCGGCAACTATAGCCATATTCATTGTCATACCAGGCCCCAATAGTTACCATATCATCAGAAATTACTTTGGTCATCATCGTATCAATTAAGCAGGAAGCACTGTTTCCCAAAATATCAGATGATACTAACGGTTCATAAGAAATTTTCAATTTACTCACTAATTCTGGGCCTACACTGGCCTCTTCAAAAATTGAATTTATTTCTTCAACAGTTGTTTTTCTCACCAATTTAAAAGTTAAATCAGAGTAACTCCCGCAAACAACTGGCACCCGAATTGCTGTCCCTCCAAATCGTCCTTTTACTTCAGGGTAAGCTGCAATCACCGCCTCTGCTGCTCCAGTCGATGTCGGTACAATATTTATTGCCGCCGCTCGAGATCTTCTTGGATCTTTACCATTTCCGTCAACAATATTTTGATTAGTTGTATAAGCATGAATTGTTGTCAATGTTCCTTCTTGAAAACCAATTTTTTGGTCAATCAATTTCACTATTGGTGCTACACAATTAGTAGTACATGAACCATTAGAAATTAGTTTTTCTCCGTTATATCTATCTTCATTTACTCCCAAAATAAACACTGGTATTTTTGGATCTTTTGCTGGCGCCGAAATTATTACTTTTTTTGCTCCAGCTTTTATATGTGCCAAGGCCTTATTATCTGTAAAAACTCCAGTACATTCCAACACTACATCAACACCATAACTTTTCCAATTTATTTTTGCTGGATCTCTTTCTCCCAAAAAGGGGATAATTTTGTTCCCAATTTCCAATCTCCCAATCTCTCCACCTTTCTCTGGTTCATAAGATTCAATTTTTGCCGGGAATCTCCCATAAACTGAATCATACTTAAATTGCATTTTAAATGTTTCTATATCAAATTCACCAGTAGTATTTATTGCCGCCACTTCCACATCATACTTTTCCAACAATATTGCCCGTAACACTACACTTCCAATCCTTCCAAAACCATTTATCCCAATTCTTATTTTTTTATCATTAATCATAAAATATTCTAGACTATTTTGGTTAATAGTTCTACGTTTGATATAATACCAGTCCACTTATAACTAAGTGAAAAGTACTTTAAGAAAGGCGTGAAAGCATGAAGTCTTTGGTCAAAAAAAGTTCAGCCCCAATCAATATCACCTTATTGGAGGAGTTCAGACAACTTGGAATTCATCCAATTTTTCCAAGTGAAACCAACCCCAAAAACTACTTCGACATAAGCAAAGTCGACCTTACCGATCTCTTTACTGATCCAATCTTTATTGGCTCAGAAATTTCTTTTGCTGGTGTGATATTCGATCCTTCAAGTCCTGACATTAATTCATGGTTTTTCCGTGGCCCTGATTATTATTCTGTCAGCGGAACCATCAACACCCCCGCGTGGAAAATTATCAGGAAAGATGAAAGATTTCAAAACATTGATTTCAATTATCCTCGGAAATGCTCCGAAGGCATAATTCCAATTAGTTTTAAAATCTACTCTTTTAAAAAACTCAAGGCCATTATTCCGATCATGGAACACGACTTTCACTTCTAATTTTGGGTTGCCCCCTCAAGCTAACAAGTTTGCAGGGGGTCTTTTTTTTACTCCCATGCCGGCAAACTACCTTTCGTCAGTAGCTCTAACATTACACCTCCACCAGAGCAGATAAAGTCTATTTTATTTTTCAATCCCAAATCTTTTATCGATGCTCCAGTATCACCTCCCGCAATTATTTTGTAACCCTCCACATTTGCTACTGCTTGGGCGATTTTTTTAGTTCCTTCCTGGCTGTTTTCTTTTTCATAGAGTCCCATAGCCCCGGACCATATTACCGTTTTTGAAACTTTTATTATTTCAACAAATTTATTAATATCCTCCTCACTCAAATCCAGTCCATCCTCTCTTAATTTTGCCACTTTTATTTTTTCATTAGACATTAGAAATTGGTCATTAGAAATTAGTTTTGGTAATTTCCCCCCTACCAAAATATAATCTGCAATTTTTTCCAACTCTGACAAATATTTTAATTTATCTTCCTTTGCTCCTCCCAAAATTACCGTTATTGGTCTTTCCTTTTTTTCTAAAATTTGACTGATTTTCTCAGCCTCTTCCACAAAACTAAAACCATAATAAGTTTCCATTTCTTTCCAAATTATTATTGAAGCCGATTTTCTATGCGCTACCGCAAACGCATCATTCACAAAAACCGAAGCAATTTTTTTCAAATTCGAGAATAGGGAAGTATCACCCTTCTCTTCTTCGCTCCAAAATCTCAGATTTTCCACAAAGACTATTTGGTTCTTTTCGATTGCCGTTGCTATTTTATTTTCATTTTTTATATCATCCACAAACACACTTTCAATTGTGTTCTGTCCATCAATTTCCAAAAGACTCATTAATTCCAAATATACCGGTTTTAAGGATAGTTCTTCTACAAATTTCCCTTCGGGTCTACCCATATGCCCCACTATTACAATCTTGTTTCCTTTTTCTAACAAATATCTAATTGTTGGAATTGACTTTTTAAGTCGACTATTGTCCAAAATTTGTCCATCATCCATCGGCAAATCTGTATCCATTCTCAAAATTACACTCAAATTTATTCCGATATCTTCAACTGATTTTAGTCGTTTCATATTTTTTTATTTTTAAAATTCTTCTAATATATCTCTCATCACTCGAAAAAACTGTTTCTAAAAATTCCTTCACAATTTTCAAATTTAACTTTTCATCTACCCAATCTGCTGACAAACACAAAATATTAGCATCATCATCCTCTCGTGCTTTTCTCGCCTGTTGTTTATTTAAAACCGTTGCCGCCCGGGCTCCAATCACTTTGTTGGCCGCAATACATACCCCCACCCCCGATCCACAAATTAAAATCCCCAAAGCTTTGTTTTGTACCACTTTTTCCGCCAATTCTATTGATACATCGGTATAATCATCTTCCATATCATATTTTTGATTACCCAAATCAATTACTGACCAATCCTGTTCTCTCAGTTCTTTTTTTATTTTTTCCTTAAGTTGATAGCCTCGGTGATCTGCTCCCAAAAAAACCTGTCTCATAGTATAAATATATCATTTTTGCTTTAAAATACACTAATATGGCCTCCGTTATCTTAAATCAGAAAAAATATTTTTATCAAATTTCTAAAAAATCAATTTCTTCCATCCGGCTTCGACTAAAATCAAATCATTCTTTTATAATCTCTTGTCCTTATCTCACTCCAAACTTTGTCATCAATCGTTTTATCAAAGCCAATCAAGACTGGATCACTCACCATTCTCAAAAAATTTCTCCCAAAAAATCTATCAAAAATCTAAAAAAAATAACCATTTTAGATCGCGATTATGAGATTATTTTTATCAAAACTCAATCCGATTCAGTCATAATTTTTGAAAAAGATCAAAAAATTTATGTCAATATTTCCAAAATTACCAATCTCCATATTAAAAAAATTTTAGAAAAAAAACTTCGTCCCTTTGCTCTTTCTCTTATCAAAAAAGAATTGGTCAACCTCCAAAAACAGTTTGGTTTTGAATACAATCACGTTACCGTCCGCAACCAAAGTTCTCGTTTTGGCTCTTGTTCCTCTCGTGGCAACCTCAATTTCAATTGGCAAATAATTTTTTTTCCATTCGATAATTTCCGTCATATTTTACTTCATGAACTAACCCATCTCGATATTAAAAATCATTCTTCCAAATTTTGGGATCAACTAACCATTTATGATGCCCACTGTAAATCCAACAATCTTTGGCTCAAAAAGCAGGGGACTAAATATTTTTTATTTTAATCAATTTTGTGGTAGAATACGCCTGAAATTGTAAACAGCTATGTTTGCACCTTCAAAATTTGGCAAGGAGGTATATCCATCATGGATACCAATTTCTCCATACTAAAGTTCTTCAAAAAACTAGAGTTTTTTGTTGATCGGGACTATCTCGACCTACTTCAAAAAATTTCCGAAGGAAAGTATTTTTACTCTGGGAAATTTCCCCTTATTGATCACAATTCCCCCCAAGAAGTCAGTTGGGCCGTTACCCAAGAAATTCCTGATCTTATTAGGCATTCTTTTTGGAATGGAGAAGTCCTCGAATTTCAAAACATTTTTG
>Ga0265297_10009179_pt1 | contig 12870 bp, 11 predicted proteins | sample Munlanlwell13791_FD_192502 | JGI IMG/M metagenome (GOLD analysis project Ga0265297, IMG submission 192502) | Leachate microbial communities from a municipal landfill in Southern Ontario, Canada - Leachate well 137-91 | ecosystem: Engineered > Solid waste > Landfill > Unclassified | place...
CAACAGAGTTTATGACGTTTGCCTGTATGGAAAAAGAATTTGAAGCGCTTAATTGCAAGCTTATCGGACTCTCTATTGACAGCCACTACAGCCATATTGCCTGGTTAAGGACCATTAAGGAGAAGATCGAATATAAGGGGATGAAGAATGTCGAGGTAAATTTCCCGGTTATCGCGGATGTTAAAATGGATGTTGCCAATAAATATGGTATGGTTCAGGCTGCGGCAAGCGACATCAGCCCGGTGCGTGCCGTGTTCTTTATGGATCCGGACGCTAAGGTAAGAGCAATTATTTTCTATCCGGCATCATTGGGAAGGAATTTCCAGGAGATTAAGCGCGCGCTTATTGCTATCCAGACTGCTGATACCCATAAAATAGCTACTCCTGCGGATTGGCAGCCGGGAGATGATGTTATTGTTCCTCCTCCGGGTAGTTGTGGTGCAGCCAAGGACAGAGTTGATAACGCGCAAAAAGAAGGGATTAAGTGCCTTGATTGGTTTTTATGTCTAAAACCACTCAAGATTAAATAAAAACAGGAGTTAGTATGAAAATATGCATTACTTCAGAAGGTAAAACTTTAGATTCCAAGGTTGATCCGCGTTTCGGTCGGTGTCAGAATTTTATATTTTTTGACAGTGAGACCGATAATTTCGAAGCGCAGGAAAATGTTAATGCGCAGTTTCAAGGAGGAGCGGGGATTCAATCGGGACAGCTTGTGGTGTCTAAAGGTGTCAAAGCCGTGCTTACCGGAAATGTCGGGCCCAATGCTCACCAGGTATTGTCAGCCGCTGGGGTTAATGTATTTACCGGAGTTTCTGGCACGGTAAAAGAGGCAATTGAAGGTTATAGGAATGGTAAATATAAACTTGTTGATGCTCCGAACGTAGGGTCAAAGTTCGGTATGCCGAATAAGTAAGATAGGGTACTTTGAATAAGGAAATCTTAGAGAATCACAAAAAATACTTAGAGCGTAAAGCATTATATAAAAGTTTAGGCTACGACGTAGATAAAGAAAGAGATTTTATTCTCCAGCAGGCCAAGCCTGTTTATGGGAAGATCCTTGAAGCCGGAACTGGTAAGGGGCATTTTGCGCTCGCTTTAGCTAAAGCCGGGTATTCGTTTGTTACCTTTGATATATCCGCAGATGAGCAGCGTTTTGCCAAGCTGAATATTGCGCATTTTGGTCTCCAAGAGCAGGTGGATTTCAGGATCGAAAACGGTGAACGTACCAGCTTTGCTGATGGCAGTTTCGATACGCTTTTTTCCGTGAATGTCCTGCATCATTTGCGTAATCCCTATCAGGTAATCGATGAGTTTATCCGCCTACTTTCTCCGAAAGGTAAAATTATATTTGCTGATTTTACCGATGAAGGTTTTAAGATTATGGATAAAATCCATGGCCTTGAAGGTAATGCGCATGATGTAGGTGAGACTAAATTAGCAGATGTTGAGGCTTATTTAAGGGGCAAACGTTTTTCAGCAAGAAATATCCAAAGTTTATATCAGCATGTATTAATTGCAAGCAAAGACCCAAACAAAATCAATGATCATTTCAATTGCTAGTGGTAATGATGGCATGAGTTGAATTAATGTTCTGGTTTATTTGTTTTAAATTCTAAAATAGATAGGATGTAGCTTGGAGAAAGAAGTTTTTGAAAACCATAAAAAGTATTTAGAGAGAGTAACTTTTTACCGAAGTTACGGCTATGATTTAGAAAAGGAAAGAGATTTTATTCTTGATAAATCCCTGCCTATTTCTGGTGAAATTCTGGAAATTGCAACCGGCAAAGGCCATTTTGCGCTTACCTTGGCAAAGCGGGGCTATAGTTTTATAAGCATAGATATCTCTAAACAGGAACAGGAGATTGCTATGTTGAATTTGCGCTATTTTGGGTTGGAAAAGCAGGTTGTCCTCAAAATTGAAGATGCAAGAAGCCTAAGCTTTCCGGACCAGAGTTTTAATACCATATTTTCTATTAATGTGTTTCATCATCTTGAGAAACCAATGATGGTTTTAGATGAGTTAATCCGTCTATTGCGCCATAACGGTAAGGTGGTATTAAGTGATTTTAGCGATAAAGGATTAGAGGCAATTAACGCTTGTCATGCTTTTGAAGGGCGTAGGCATGATTATTTTAAGCATCACTTAAATGAGGCGAAGGAGTATTTTATTACGAAGGGTTTTAATATTAAAGAATATCAGAGTGAAGTGCAGAAAATACTTATAGTCGAGAAAACTCAAAAATAAAATATGATTATTTCAGTGGCAAGCGGAAAAGGCGGGACAGGTAAAACTACGGTTGCGGTTAATTTGGCGTTGTCGCTTAAGAATATTCAGCTCCTTGACTGCGATGTGGAAGAGCCCAACGCGCATATATTCTTGAAACCGCGTATTGACGGTGAAAAGAAGGCAACTATTCCCGTGCCTGAGGTTGATGAAGTAAAATGCACTTATTGCGGTAAATGCCGCGAGGTTTGTGCTTATCACGCTATCGCGGTATTGCCGGGAAACGACGGTAAAAAGGGGAACGTTTTAGTCTTTCCGCATCTTTGTCATGGTTGTGGCGCTTGCAGATTACTTTGTCTCCAAGGGGCGATCAAAGAAGTCGATAGAGAGATCGGAGTAATCGAAATCGGCGCCAAGGGTGATCTACAGTTTATTCATGGCCGCCTTAATATCGGGGAGGCAATGTCGCCACCTTTGATCCGTCAGGTTAAAGAATATATAAATGCCACAAGGACAGTTATTATTGATGCGCCGCCCGGAACATCATGCCCGGTCATTACGGCAGTTAAAGGAAGCGATTTTTGTGTGCTGGTAACTGAACCGACGCCTTTTGGCCTTAATGATCTTATTTTAGCGGTTGAGGTATTGAGAAAATTACAAATACCATTTGGCGTAGTTATTAATCGCTCGGATATAGGGGATGGTAAGGTAGAGGATTATTGTAGGACTGAGAACATTCCTGTTTTGATGAAAATTCCTTTTAGCAGGGAAATAGCGGTTAGCTATTCCGAAGGTGTGCCCATTGTTGAAAGCGATGTTTCTTATAAAGATAAATTTATTAATTTATATTTGGATATTTGTAAAATAAAAAAATGAAGCAAATAGTCGTTATTAGCGGAAAAGGCGGCACAGGTAAGACGGTAGTTACGGCATCACTGGCTGCTTTGGCTAAGAATAAAGTTATGGTTGATTGTGATGTGGACGCGGCAGATCTACATCTTTTGCTACATCCTACGGTTAAAGAGCGCCATGAATTTAGAAGTGGTCAGAGTGCGGTTATTGATAGCAATCTCTGTAAGAAATGCGGGAAATGTGCATTAGTATGCAGATTCGGGGCAATAAAGATTGATTATACGATTGAGCCTTTTTCTTGTGAGGGATGCGCACTTTGCAGTCATATATGCCCGCATGGGGCCATCCATATGAAAGAGAATTTAGCCGGAGAGTGGTTTGTTTCGGACACACAACATGGTCCTTTCGTACATGCAAAACTTGGTATTGCCGAGGAGAATTCCGGAAAGTTAGTGGCTAAGATACGGCAGATTGCTAAAGAATTAGCAGAAAAACAAAACCTTAATTATGTGATTATTGATGGGCCTCCGGGAATAGGATGTCCGGTAATTGCATCATTGTCAGGGGTTGATTGTGTTTTAATCGTGACTGAGCCGACGCTTTCAGGTTTGCATGACGCGCAGCGGGTTATGGAACTGGCAAAGCATTTTAATATTTCGATTAAACTTGTTGTGAATAAATATGACTTAAATCTAGCGATGACGCAAAGAATAGAAGAATTCTGCCGCAAGCAGGACGTGCCGGTTATCGGCAAGATCGTTTTTGATAAGACAGTTGTTAAGGCGTTGGTTGCTGGAAAAACTATTGTTGAGTATGCAGAATGCGCTGTGGGTGATGAGATCAGAAAGGTCTGGGAGGATATACAATGAGAGATAACGCGCAAGAAAACATTTCTAATTATCCTGAAGAGGTCTTAAATTTAATTAAAAACGAGAAATATTATGGCCGGATGAATGATCCTATAAGCTCTTCTTATCTAAAGGGGCCTTGCGGTGACGCGATGGAATTCTATCTGGTGATTGAGAATGGTGTAATTACCGAAATTAAATACTATACCGATGGTTGTCATGCTACAAGGGCTTGTGCGGCTATGGCGGCAAAGTTAGCAGATGGTAAGAGCATAAAAGAGGCGCTGGCAATTTCTGCGGGAGAAGTGATAGCGAAATTAAAAGGTTTACCTGATGATCATCTGCACTGTTCAATACTTTCAGTAAGCACGCTTTATCGGGCAATCGCAGATTATTTATTAAAAAAGTAAAAAAGGGGTATCTAAATGCATCAAATGAATGAGCAGGATTTAGTGGAGCAGGAAAAGCAGTTTAAAGAGAAGATGGCTAGAATTAAACATCCCCTTATCGTCATGAGTGGTAAAGGCGGGGTAGGTAAGACTACGGTAGCGGTTAATCTTGCGTATGCACTTTCACTTTCTGGTAAGTCAGTTGGTATTTTAGACATTGATCTCCATGGGCCTAATATTGCTAAGATGCTTGGCATAGAGCCTGTTTTAGTCAGTGCAAATCTTAAAGCGGTAAGTATCGCCCTTTCAGGATACCATCCTGATCAGCCGATAATTTGGCGCGGGCCTGCCAAAGCCGCGGTGATCCGGCAATTATTAAGTGATGTAAACTGGGGTGATTTAGATTATCTGGTTATTGATTCGCCTCCTGGAACAGGGGATGAGCCGTTAAGCGCTTGCCAGCTTATTCCTAATTTAAGCGGGATTATTATCGTAACTACGCCGCAGGATGTTGCCATACTTGATGCGCGAAAAAGTGTTTTATTTGCTCAGGAAATAAAAATACCGGTAGTTGGTATAATCGAAAATATGAGCGGGTTTATTTGTCCGCATTGCCAGGGCCAAACAGATATTTTTAAAAAAGGCGGTGGCGAGAAAGCTGCGCAAGGTTTAAAGGTGCCGTTTTTAGGGAGAGTGCCGTTTCAGCCGGAATTTGTTGACTTTGGCGATAAGGGTACTCCTTTTGTTTCGTTTAAAGAGAAATCAAAATCAGCGGAGGCTTTTATGGGCATAGTAAAGAAAATAGAGGATTTTGTCAGATGAATTTTGTATGGGCGCTAAGCGCCAGTATCATAGTCAGTTTAATCTCTTTGATCGGTGTTGTCAGCCTGCTTTTGAAGGAAAATCTGCTTAGTAAAATTCTTCTTTTGCTGATTAGTTTTTCTGCCGGTGCGTTAATCGGCGGAGCGTTTTTACATCTAATTCCTGAAGCGGTGGAAAAAATCGGGCACAGTAGTGAAGTATATTTATTTGTCATCGTTGGGTTTATTTTATTTTTTATATTAGAAAAGTATCTGCATTGGCGTCACTGCCATAAAGGTAAATGCGAGATTCACACATTTACCTATCTTAATCTTGTTGGCGATGGGGTGCATAACTTTATAGACGGCCTAATTATCGGTTCTTCTTTTGTGGTGAATATCAATTTCGGCATGGCTACGTCGTTTGCGATTATTATGCATGAAATACCTCAGGAGATAGGGGATTTTGGGGTATTAATTTACGGAGGATTAGGCAGAAACAAAGCGTTATTCTATAATTTTTTGTCAGCCATAACAGCCATTTTGGGAACTGTGATTGGCTTTGCTCTTGCCAATGTCTCAGATGTATTTTTGAAGTTACTTATGCCGGTGGCGGCAGGAGGATTTATCTATATCGCAAGCTGTGACCTTATACCGGAATTACATAAAGAACGGGATTTGAAAAAAGCTACGCTTTCAATGGTAGTTTTTATACTTGGTGTGGCGTTTATGTATTTTGCGGCAGCGATGCATCATTAATACTATGAAGATCAAAATTATAGCTATAGGTTCAAGTAAGTGGGATCGTTTCATCCGCAGATGGGGTGTTTCGTTCCTGATTGATGATGATGTGCTTTTTGATACTTTTGGTGATCCTGGAGTGCTTTTAAATAATATGCGGAAGTTTAATATTGATGCCGTTAAAATTAAGCATATTGTTTTATCTCACGATGATTGGGATCATATATCCGGGTTATGGTATTTGTTACCGGGTAGAAAAGATATTACAGTTTATATTTGTCCGGGCTTTAACCAGCAGATAAAAGATAGAATTGTTTCTTTCGGTGTTCGCGTTATTGAAGTTGAGCCGTTTACGGAAATTAAAGAAGATATATTTTCTACCGGTCAGATTCAAGGCGCTTGCGCAGATGGGGTTATTTTTGAGCAGGCGTTGGCCGTAAAGTTTTTAAAAAATATAACGATTATTACGGGTTGCGCGCATCCTGGGATTGTGAACATTGTAAATGTTGTAAAAAAACATTTTTCAAAGGAGCGAATTTACTTTGTTCTCGGTGGATTGCATTTAAAAGATAATGCGGATGGAACAAACGCAACTATTATAGGGGAGTTACGAGATTTTGGGGTTCGTAAAATTGCCCCGATGCACTGTACTGGTAAGCGGGCAACGGAGGCGATGCGCGGAGCTTTTGGTTATGGATTCGTGCGAGCTAGGGAAGGAGATAGTATCGAACTATGAATAAAATCGTGATCATTGATGAAGAGCTTTGTATCGGTTGTGGTGCGTGTGTTTCGCTCTGTCCTAAGAAAATATTGTATATTGATGAGAAAAGTGGGAAATGCAAAGTAAACGATGAAACTCAATGTGATCGTTTGCGTGGGTGCGAAAAGGTGTGTCCGGTTGACGCCTTGAAGATTATTTAATTCTGGAGGTTAAAAATGAAAATAGGCATAATAATTTCCAGTAACGACGCAGAAACCTGTTGGAATGCTCTTAGATATGCTAATTTTGCTATTGGCCAGAAGGATGAGGTTAAAGTTTTCTTTATGGGCAAGGGTGTTGAATATCAGAAGGTCAGTACTGATAAATTTAATACTGTTGAGCAGGCAGATAAATTTTTGCAATCCAGCGGTAAGATTTATGCTTGTGGAACATGTATTAAAAGCAGGGAACAGGAAGGTTCCCAAATGTGTCCGATTTCGACCATGAAGGATATGTACGAGATCGTTAAGGAAAGCGATAAAGTAGTGACTTTCTAAAATTGGTTATAAATGTCCGTCTCCTACGGGCGGACATTTTGTATTCATTTATCTCTCAAACAGTTACGCAATTTCTCGCCAGAAATAACCGGACAAAACGGACATCCCTGCTACGCCTGCGGCTTCGCAGGATTTCGCTAAATAAAAGCTTAAGGTGCTCAAATTACGCGAGAAAATGGTCTCTCTAAATCCAGAATATTCTTGATATATTGAGGTATTACACCTATAATTAGGCTAATGAATTTAGAGAGGTTTCCCCTTGTGGAATACGAGAGGGACCCCAATAATACCGTTCTCCTGGCATAATGGAGAATTTAAGGCCTATGATCGCACAAGCGGTTATAGGCCTTTTTATTTGTGGTTGTATCTAGAAAGCAGTCAACCTGCCGAATATCACAGCCCGTTCTCATCGGACACCTTTTACTCAAACCGGGCTGCATAAAGTGTTATTGATGAAATAAAATATTTTGCTCGTAGATTTTGTATAACCGAAACATCGTTTTATGATGTATAATAACCTTTGAAGAATTCATATTCTAAACGTTTTACCTTTTGAATCTCTCACTTACAAAAAAGGAATAGGAGTCTGCCTTGCCTTGGAATCCTCTTCAAGAGTATATGTTACCTCTTAAAATGCGTCTCGGCGATTTTCTGTCTTGGGCCAAGATTGGCGAGGAGCAGCCTCTTCGTGCCGAGCTTTTTAGTATTGAGCAGTTTAAGACACATGCGAAAAAACTGGCCCAGGGGCATCTGGTCAGTTACAAAAAGAGGCGCTACAGGCTATTGCTGCGGCTGAAGAAAAATGAAAAGGTCCTTTCTGAAATCCATGAACTCCTCAATGAGAGCGGCAAGGCTAAACGAAAGATCTCTCCGGCCGGGGAATGGCTTCTCGATAACTATTACCTTATTGAAGAGCAGATAAGGCTAGCTCAGAAATACCTTCCAGAAAATTACATCCGTGAATTACCCCACCTTTCTTCGGGTCTGCTTGCCGGTTATCCGCGTGTGTATGAGCTTGCCATGGAGCTTGTTTCTCACGGCGACGGAAGGCTGGATAAACAGGGGCTTACGGAGTTTGTCGCTGCCTATCAAACTATCAGCCACTTGAAGCTTGGTGAACTGTGGGCTATTCCTATTATGTTAAGGCTGGCACTTATTGAGAATTTAAGGCGCGTGTCCTCCCGGTTGATCATAGCGCAAACGGAAAGAGATAAAGCGAATTATTGGGCGACGCGGATCCTGGAAGTCTCATCTAAAAATACCGATGGGGTGATCATTGAAATTGCGGCGATGTCCAGGAGTAATATGCAGCTTTCCGACACTTTTGTCGCGGAATTCACCCGGCGTTTGTATGGTCAAAGCCAGGCGCTCAATCTTCCTTTCACCTGGTTGGAAAAGAAGCTTTCGGAGCAGGGGGAGACTCTTGAGAGGATGATCCGGGCGACCAGCCAAAAACAGGCGGCTGATCAAGTTTCGATCGCCAATACTATCGGGAGCCTGCGTCTTCTGGGGGTTACCGATTGGCATGATTTTGTCGAAACCCTAAGCATTGTGGAAAAGGTTTTGGGCCAGGATCCCTCGGGGGATTATTCCCGGATGTCTTTCGCCACCCGTGATCGCTACCGGCATGTTATTGAAAAACTTTCCTTGAGAAGCAAGATCACAGAAGAAGAGGTTGCGGCGCGCGCTATCCAGCTGGCGAAGAAGGCTAAAACTGCAAAAGGCCCCGGACACGTCACGGCGCACGTAGGTTTTTATCTTCTTGACCGGGGATTGGATATTTTTTGCCGTGAATTGGGCTTGCGTTTTCCATTACGCTATTATCTACAGGCGAAAAAAACTTTTTTTACGTCTTGTTTGTTTTTCGGTTCTATTGCTTTTACGACCCTTGTTATTACCGCCTGCGTTTTGTATTGGATGAGGCCGGCGGTAATCTTGAGCTGGACGTGGTTTGTTTTATTCGGAATATCGCTTATGCTTACGTCAAGTCAGACCGCGGTTTCGCTGGTGAACTGGTTTTTCATGCTGCTCGTGCGGCCCCAAAATCTTCCCCGGATGGATTTTTCAGAAGGAATTCCTGCCTATGCTCATACGTTGGCCGTGGTCCCTTGCATGATCAAAGACGCCCGGACAATCGATTCGCTTCTGGAAGGATTGGAGATCCGGTATCTGGCGAATATTGACGCCAATATTGATTTTGCGCTCTTGACGGATTTTTGCGATGCGCATCAGGAGAAGATGTTTGAGGATGAAGCGCTTTTGGCACAGGTTATAAACGGGATCGAGCAGTTGAATTACAAATATCGGCTGCATAAAGATCAAGTTTTCTCTCTTTTGCACAGGCCTCGCCTATGGAATGAAAGAGAAAAAGTGTGGATGGGATACGAGCGTAAACGGGGTAAGCTCGGAGACTTGAACGCGTTCCTTCGTGGAAAAGGCGAGGGCTGCTTCAGCGTGATCATCGGCAATATTCAGAGGTTTCATGAGGTCAAATATGTCATTACCCTGGATGCGGATACCCGGATGTCTCGCAACGCGGCCAGGGAGCTAGTGGGGGTTATCGCGCATCCCCTTAACCGTCCGGTCTATGATGAAAAAAAGCAACGGGTTATTTCCGGATACGGGATCCTTCAGCCTAGAGTTGAATCCAGCTATCCGGGGGAAAATCCTTCTTTGTTCGTGAAGATCTTCGGGGGCGATACCGGGATTGATCCTTATACCAAAGCAGTCTCCGATATTTACCAGGATGTTTTCTTTGAAGGGTCTTTTATCGGCAAAGGCCTTTATGATGTGGATGCTTTTGAACGATCCATGGAAGGCCGCTTTCCGGAAAATTATATATTGAGCCATGATCTTCTGGAGGGTTGTTACGCCCGGTCGGGGCTTGTGACCGATGTGCAATTCTATGAGGGATATCCTTCAAGGTATCTTAAGGACTCAAGCCGCAGGCACCGTTGGGTCCGCGGGGATTGGCAGATCGCTCCTTGGCTATTCTCTTGGGTACCTGGGGCCCATGGTGCAAAAGTCAAAAATCCGATCTCTTTATTGTCCCAATGGAAAATCGCTGATAACTTGAGGCGTAGTCTCGTTTCTTTATCGACAGTTATACTACTTTTATCAGGATGGATGTTTTTTCGGCCGTCTTGGATATGGTCGGCTTTCGTCATCGCTCTAGTTGGTTTCCCTCTCGTGCCGATGTCCCTGGTGGAAGTAGTGAGGAAAACGGAACACTTGAGCTTCAAGACCCATTTTGGGTTAGTGTTATCTTCGTTTAAGAAGAATACGTTCCGGTTTTTCTTTTCACTTGTTTTTTTGCTGCACGAGGCGTTTTATTGTTTGGATGCGATCGCGCGGACTTTGTGGAGAATGTTTGTGTCAAGGATGCGTTTATTGAATTGGAATACTTCTCTTGAATCGGAAGTTTCCTCCTCGACGCATATCCTAGGCCACTACAAGAGCATGTGGTTTGAGCCGTTTGCCGCCGCTGTGCTATTGGGTTGTTTCCCGGCGCTATTTCTGCGCTTCGATGGATTGGCTTTGATCATTTTAAGCCTTTGGTTCGTTTCTCCCGCGGCAGCTTATATGATCAGTCGGCCTGCTCCTCTGCGGAAGATCGTTCTTTCCAAAGCGCAGATATTTTTCTTAAGGAAGCTTACCCGGATGACCTGGGCATTCTTTGAGGATTTTGTGACCGAGAATGACCACTGGCTGCCTCCGGATAACTTTCAGGAAGAGCCTGTCAGTATTCTGGCGCATCGGACTTCGCCAACGAATATCGGATTGTCGCTTCTTGCGAATTTGACCGCCTATGATTTTGGTTATGTTTCCATGGGAATGATGTTTAACAGGATAGAAAAAACTTTTGAGACCATGAATCTTATGGAAAGGTTCAGGGGGCACTTTTACAACTGGTACGACACACATACGCTTAAGCCCCTGACGCCTCTGTATATTTCATCGGTGGATAGCGGGAACTTGACCGGCCATTTGCTGGTCCTGCGTTCGGGCCTTGCGGAAATGAGCTCTCAGAAGATCGTCTCCCCAAAGATATTTGACGGACTTAGAGATACCCTGGAGATATTGCGTCAAGAGGTGTCTGAGTTCGAGAAAAGCCGAAAGAGCAGTGTCTCCGGATCCTTAGGAGGAGCTTCTGAAAGGATTGCTCAATTTCAGCAAAAATGCAAGTTGTCTCCCGCGCGTCTTTCGGAAATATATACGTTTTTACGCCAACTTTCCGCGGATATTTCAAATGTCTTGACGGGGTTGGATCAGAAACACTATGAGCAAAGTAAAAAATGGGCCCGTGCCTTTGAGCGGCAGTGCTATGACTTTATGGAGGATATGTCTTTTATCGCTCCCTGGATATTACTTGCGCCGGAAATGCCGGGGATGTGGGAAGGTGGGGATGAACAACAGCAAAAACGGCTTGTTGAGCTTAGGGAGGCTTTGCGGTATTTGGATGAGATACCTATACTTGGGGAAGTAGCCAGGCTTGAGCAGAAACTGGTCCCGCTTATTGAGGTGATCATTAGGGCTATGCCTGTTATAGATGATGAGGCGAAAAAAATCCAGGAATGGTTTTTGAAACTTCGTGACACGATCAAGGATGCCGGGACACGCTCCGCCGAAAGGATCAAAGCTATTGATTATATCGTCCTACGTTGTAACGAAATCTCCGGTATAGAATATGAATTTCTATATGATAAAAATACCCACCTTCTTTCCATCGGCTACAATGTCAGCGAGCACAAGGTGGAACGGGGTTGTTATGACCTTCTGGCCTCTGAGGCTAGGTTTTGCAGTTTTGTCGCCATCGCCCAGGGGAAAATGCCCCAGGATCATTGGTTCAAGCTGGGTAGGATGATCGCAAAATTAGAAGGGGATCCTGTTTTGGTTTCCTGGGGCGGGTCGATGTTTGAGTATCTCATGCCTCTCTTGGTGATGCCGACCTATGCGGGGAGCCTGCTGGAACAGACCTACAAGGCTGCGGTCAGCGGACAGATCCGCTATGCGGATAAGAACAATATTCCCTGGGGGATCTCAGAGTCCGGTTACAATAAGGTCGATGCGAATATGACCTATCAGTATCACTCGTTTGGAATTCCGGATATGGGTTTCAAGCGGGGCCTGGCCGAGGATCTGGTCGTGGCTCCCTATGCTTCAATGCTGGCTTTAATGGTGGAGCCGGAGAAGGCCTGCGAGAATCTTGAGCGTTTATACGGTGAAGGAGCCGGAGGTATCTACGGCTTATACGAAGCGATCGATTACACACCTGCGCGCCTTGCTCCGGATGAAACCAGGGCAATCGTTAAATCCTTCATGGCGCATCATCAGGGTATGAGTTTATTATCTCTGGCCTATGTGCTCCTTGGCCGGCCCATGCAAAGACGTTTTCTTGCCGAGCCGATGTTTAAATCGGCTGAACTTCTTCTTCAAGAGCGTATCCCCGTCACCGAGCCTTTTCTATACGATTTTGAAGTAACCGGAATGCTTAGAAAATTCGGGGATAGAGAAACCCTTTTGAGGGTATTTACAACTCCTCAAACTCCGGCGCCTGAAGTTCACCCGCTCTCCAACGGCCGCTACCATGTGATGCTTACTAATTCCGGAGGAGGGTATAGCCGTTGGCAGGATATTGCTGTGACGCGTTGGAGTGAGGACTCGGCTTTGGACAATGACGGGGCATTCATTTATCTTAGCGATGTAGAGAGCGGCCAGTTCTGGTCTTCGGCGTATCAGCCGGCACAAAAAAATCC
>Ga0265297_10009180_pt1 | contig 12869 bp, 13 predicted proteins | sample Munlanlwell13791_FD_192502 | JGI IMG/M metagenome (GOLD analysis project Ga0265297, IMG submission 192502) | Leachate microbial communities from a municipal landfill in Southern Ontario, Canada - Leachate well 137-91 | ecosystem: Engineered > Solid waste > Landfill > Unclassified | place...
CGCGGCGGCCTTGCTGGACCAATCCAACTCATGATCTCCTTTTATCTCGCAGTGGCGGCGCTGGTCGTCGTCGCTTTGGCGCTGCTGTTGCGCCCATGGTGGCTCGCCTCCCGCCGTACCGTCAGCGCCGACTTTTCGCCGGCGCTCAATGCCGCCATCCATCGCGACCGCCTTGGCGAACTGGAGCGGGACCGCAGCAGCGGCACCTTGTCTGCTGCCGACCTTGCCGAGGCGCGGGATGAATTGGAGCGGCAGCTGATCGACGACACGGCTGCCATCGAAGTCGCCGCTGCCGACGGTTTCGGCCGCCGCAGCGCGATCGCGATCGCCATCCTGCTGCCGCTGATCGCCGTTGGACTGTATGCGCTGCTGGGTAGCCCCGCGGCGGTGCTCCCCAGCGAGGTGCAGACGCAGCGCGCCACGGCAGATATGGAGCAACTCACCGCCAAGCTGGCGGCAAAGCTGGAGCAGAACCCCGACAACCCCGAGGGATGGGCCATGCTGGCGCGTTCCTACAAATCGCTGGGCCGCTGGGATGACGCCGAGCGCGCTTTCACCCGCATCGGTCCTGAACTGAACAAAAATGCCGAACTTCTCGCCGAGCTGGCAGAAATGCTGGTGCAGAAGAACAACGGATTCGACGATCGTTCGCGCCAGTTGATCCAGCAGGCATTGCGTCTCGAACCGAACCACATGCTGGCCCTGTTTCTGGGTGGCGGCAATGCCGTTGCCAGCGGGCGCTACGCAGAAGCCGCGGCGCTTTGGCAGCGTCTGTTGCCGCAGCTCGAGCCAGGCAGCGAAGATGCGCAGATGGTCGAGGCCAATATCGCCAGGGCGCTCGAGCGCAGCGGCGGCGCCAAACCAGGGGTTCCACGAAGGGACGTGCTGGCGGGAACTGTCGCTCCCCAGGACGAGGTGCATCGCGCTGCAGGGAGCAAGGACAAATCCGCTGCGCCGAAGGCGACCGGGAAGTCCGTCAGCGGCCGGGTTGAGCTCTCTGCGGCATTGAAGGCCAAGGCCAGTCCTGATGACGTCGTCTTCATCTTTGCCCGGGCCGTCGATGGTCCCCGCATGCCGCTCGCGGCCCTGCGCGCGCGCGCGGCCGATCTGCCGCTGGACTTCGTGCTCGACGATAGCCAGGCGGTGATGCCCACTGCCAACATTTCGTCTGCAGAGCAGGTGCGCGTCGAAGTGCGCATCTCGAAAACCGGCCAGGCAACACCGGGCAAGGGTGATCTCTCCGGCAAGAGTGCCGCGGTGAAGCCTGGAGCAAAAGGCCTGCGGATAGTGATCGACCAGGTCACTCCCTGACGCCGGCCGGCGCATCGCAAGCGGCGGCGCCTTAGGCGCTGTCCGCAGCACAGCGGCTGGTTTTCCCTGATTTCGGCCACAGATTTCCTCTGGGCGCCGCGCTGATGGCGGCGTGCCGTTGATTTCCTTGACGCTTGACCAATATCAAGGCCGCCATTCGGCACAGGCCTAGGATGTTGCACGTGCACAATCCCATGATGTGTTCATGGTGATTGAAGCGTCGAGCCGCACCGAACATCAGGAGTCACCCAATGAACATATCAAGCGCCATCATCCACGCCCTTCCGGGCGACGTGGCGGTAGTTCAGGCGGGGCTGGCCGCCTTGGCCGGCGTCGAGGTGCATGCGATCTCGCCCGAAGGCAAATTGATTGTCACCATCGAAACGGACGACGACGGGAGCAACGTCGCCACCTACGAACGCATCGGCCAGCTTGACGGTGTCATGTCGACGGCCATGGTCTATCACCAAACCGAATCTGAGCCAGACAAGGAGATCTGAAATGAAATTGACGCGACGTGAATTCATCAAGACCAATGCCATCGCCGCTGCGGCAACTACGGCGGGCATGAGCATTCCCGGCGTGGCGCTGGCCGCAACGCCGCAAAGCCAGGACGGCGTGCGCTGGGACAAGGGCGTCTGCCGCTACTGCGGTACCGGTTGCGGGGTGCTGGTCGGCGTCAAGGATGGTCGCGTGGTGGCCACCCAGGGAGATCCCGATGCGCCGGTGAACAAGGGTCTCAACTGCGTCAAGGGCTACTTCCTGTCGAAGATCATGTACGGCAAGGATCGCCTCACCAGGCCGCTGCTGCGCATGAAGGACGGCAAGTTCGACAAGAACGGCGAATTCGCCCCGATCTCCTGGGATGCCGCCTTCGACATTATGGCCGAGAAGGTCAAGGCGACCTTGAAAGAACCCACTCAAGGCCCCTACGGCGTCGCCATGTTCGGTTCCGGCCAGTGGACCGTGTGGGAAGGCTATGCCGCCGCCAAACTGATGAAAGCCGGCTTCCGCAGCAACAGCATCGACCCGAATGCGCGGCATTGCATGGCCTCGGCCGTGGCGGGCTTCATGCGCACCTTCGGCATCGATGAACCGATGGGCTGCTACGACGACGCCGAGCACGCCGACGTGTTCGCGCTGTGGGGCTCGAACATGGCCGAAATGCACCCGATCCTCTGGTCGCGCATCACCAATCGCCGCCTCACCGCCAATCACGTCAAGATTCACGTGCTGTCCACGTTCTCGCATCGCTCCTGCGAACTGGCCGACAACGAGCTGATCTTCAAGCCGCAGTCGGATCTGGCGATCCTCAATTACATCTGCAACTACATCATCCAGAACAACGCGGTGAATCAGGAGTTCGTCAAGAAGAACGTCGGCTTCTTCAAGGGCGTCACCGACATCGGCTATGGCCTGCGGCCCAACCATCCGCTGGAACAGGTGGCGATGAACAACGGCTACCCCGGCGCCGACGGCAAGCCCAAGGGCGATCCGAACAAGCACGCGCCGATCACTTTCGATGAGTTCGCCAAGTTCGTTTCCGAATACACCCTCGACAAGGCGCACGAGATTTCCGGCGTGCCCAAGGACAAGCTGGAAGCACTGGCCAAGGCCTATGCCGATCCGAAGGTGAAGGTCACCTCCTATTGGACCATGGGCTTCAACCAGCACACGCGCGGTACCTGGGTCAATAACATGATCTACAACGTGCATCTGCTGGTGGGCAAGATCTCCGAGCCGGGCAACAGCCCCTTCTCGCTGACCGGCCAGCCTTCGGCCTGCGGCACCGCGCGCGAGGTCGGCACCTTCGCCCACCGTCTGCCTGCCGACCTGGTGGTGATGAATCCCAAGCACCGCGAGTTCGCCGAGAAGGCGTGGAAGCTGCCGGCCGGCACGATTCCACCGACGCCCGGCTACCATGCCGTGCTCCAGTCGCGCATGCTGAAGGACGGCAAGATCGGCTTCTACTGGACCTCGACCACCAACAACATGCAGGCCGGCCCCAACATCAACGGCGAAATCTATCCCGGCTGGCGCAACCCGAAGGCCTTCGTCGTGGTGTCGGACGTCTATCCGACGGTGTCCGCGATGTCCGCCGACCTGATCCTGCCCTGCGCGATGTGGATGGAGAAGGAAGGCATGTTCGGCAACGCCGAGCGCCGCGGACAGATGTGGCGCCAGCAGGTCAAGGCACCGGGCGAGTCCCGTTCCGACCTCTGGCAGTACATGGAATTCTCCAAGCGTTTCAAGGTCGAGGAAGTATGGCCGGCCGACCTGCTGGCCAAGGCGCCCGAACTCAAGGGCAAGACCCTGTACGACGTGCTGTATGCCAATGGCCAGGTCAACAAGTTTCCCAAGGAAGATCTGGCGAAGGTCAATGCCCACGCGTGGGCCGGCTACACCAACGACGAGTCCGAGGCGTTTGGCTACTATGTCCAGAAGGGTCTGTTCGAGGAATATGCCGGCTTTGGCCGCGGCCACGCCCACGATCTGGCGCCCTTCGAGACCTACCACAAGGTGCGCGGCATGCGCTGGCCGGTGGTTGACGGCAAGGAAACCCTGTGGCGCTTCCGCGAGGGTTACGACCCGTACGTGAAGAAAGGCGAGGGGGTAAAGTTCTACGGCTATCCCGACGGCAAGGCCAAGATTTTTGCGCTGCCCTATCAGCCGGCTGCCGAAATGCCGGACAAGGACTACGACCTCTGGTTGTGCACCGGACGTGTGCTGGAGCACTGGCATACCGGCTCGATGACGCGGCGCGCTCCCGAGCTTTACAAGGCCTTCCCCGACGCGGTGGTGTGGATGCATCCGAAGGACGCCGAGAAGCGCGGGCTAAAGCGCAACGACGTAGTCAAGGTATCCACGCGGCGCGGCGAGATCGAGCTGCGGGTCGACACCAAGGGCCGCAACAAGCCGCCGGAGGGTTTGATCTTCATTCCTTTCTTCGACGAGCACCGCCTGGTCAACAAGCTCACCCTGGATGCCACGTGTCCGATTTCGAAAGAAACGGACTTCAAGAAGTGCGCCGCCAAGGTGGTCAAGGCCTGATCGAACATGCATGGAGTCGCGGAGAGCGCGAGATACATGCGCTCTTCGTCCAGCGATCATGGACAACGAGACCAAGCCCAGTGCCGCGGCGCGTCGCCAGTTTCTCGCCGATACCGCACGCATGGCCTGCGGTGTCGGCCTCCTCGGATTGGGGGTCGGACTCTATGCACGGCATGCCAGGGCGCTGCCGCCGGCCGCCATTCGGCCGCCCGGCGCCTTGCCGGAGACCGACTTTTCCGCGGCCTGCATCCGCTGCGGCCTGTGCGTGCGCGATTGTCCCTTCAATATCCTGCACCTGGCCAAGCCGGAAGAACCCTTGTCGACCGGCACGCCTTACTTCGTCGCGCGCCAGTTGCCCTGCGAAATGTGCGAGGACATCCCGTGCGTGAAGGCCTGCCCGACCGGGGCGCTGGATCACTCGCTGAAAGACATCAACAAGTCGAAGATGGGCCTGGCGGTGCTGGTCGACCACGAGACCTGCCTCAATTTCCTCGGCTTGCGCTGCGACATCTGCTATCGCGTCTGCCCGGTGATCGACAAGGCCATCACGCTCGATCCCCAGAGCAATGCGCGCACCGGCAAGCACACACTGTTCATTCCGGTGGTGCATTCCGATCACTGCACCGGTTGCGGCAAATGCGAAAAGGCCTGCCCGACCGAGATTGCTTCGATCAAGGTGCTGCCGCTCTACATGGCCAAAGGGGCTTTGAGCGCCCACTACCGTCTGGGCTGGGTCGAGAAGGAAAAGGCCGGCGGCAGCCTGGTGGCGCCGGACGTCGAGCATCAGTACAACATGCCCGAGGGCATGAAGTATGAGAGCGGCAAGGGACTGTCGGGAAGTCCGGACGCCGTGTCGCCAGCGCCGACTTCTCCCGCCCCGGCCGCCTTGCCCAAGGCCTTCCAGGGAGGCAAGCTGTGAGCGCCATCCAGGAAGATTCAGTGACAACTTCGCTGAAAACTTCGCCCGCGCGTCCCGGCACCGAAGCCATCGCTGCGAAGGGCTGGCTGGCCGCGCACAGGTGGCTGATCCTGCGGCGCAGCAGCCAGATCGGCATCCTGCTGCTGTTTCTGGTGGGCCCCTGGTTCGGTTGGTGGATCGTCAAGGGAAACCTGAATTTCAGCTACACCCTCAACTTCCTGCCGCTGACCGATCCCTATGTCATTCTCCAGTCGCTGCTGGCGCGGCAGATGCCGGAGAAGCTGGCGCTGATCGGCGTGCTCATCGTGACGCTGTTCTACCTGCTGGTCGGCGGCCGCAGCTATTGTTCCTGGGTCTGTCCGGTCAATCTCTTGACCGATGCCGCCTACTGGCTGCGCGTGCGGCTCGGCCTCAAGGGCAGCGCGCACATCAGCCGGCCGACCCGTTACTGGATGCTGGGCATGACGCTGGTGATGGCCGTTGTCACCGGCAGCATCGCCTGGGAGATGGTCAATCCGGTATCGATGATGCATCGTGGATTGATCTTCGGTCTCGGTCTGGCCTGGACGGTGTTGCTGGCCGTGTTCCTCTTCGACCTGTTTGTCATGCGCCACGGCTGGTGCGGCCATCTTTGTCCGGTGGGTGCGTTCTACAGCCTGATCGGCAAGCTGTCGCTGGTGCGCGTCACGCTGCCCGCTCGCGCCGCCTGCAACGATTGCATGGACTGCTTCGCCGTCTGTCCGGAACCGCAGGTGATCCGTCCGGCATTGAAGGCCATCGGCGGCACGCCGCCACTGATTCTGGAGGCCAATTGCACCAACTGCGGTCGCTGCATCGATGTCTGTTCCAAGGATGTGTTTGCCTTCGGCACCCGTTTCAACCATACCGTCGTACCCGTAGCCGGCGTCCCGCAAGCGGCGCCAAAGTGATCAACGCTCAATCTCGTCTGGGGAGTCCATCATGAACAAAACAGTCACCATTCTTCTGGCGTCGCTGCTGACCGTCATTGTCGGTTGCGCCAGCTACGAACCCCTGGTTTCGATGCGCGGCGCCGATGTCGCCTCAGCCGACAAGGCTCCGACGTCGCTTGCCTATGCCGGCAAGCGGCCGGGTACGCAACCGGTCGTGGCCCGCACCTTCAGCACGCAGCCGCCGGTGATTCCGCATGCGGTGGATAATTTCGACGAGGTGACGCTCACCGAGAACCAGTGCATGGATTGCCATGGACCGGCCAACTACGTAAAGAAGAATTCGCCGAAGCTGGGCGACAGCCATTTCGTCGCCGCGACCAAGGCCTTCGATGCGTCACGCCATGTGTGCACCAGTTGCCATGTGCCGCAGGTCGATGCGCCGGCGCTGGTCGAGAACCGCTTCATCGGCAACCTCAAGTAAGCAGGTCTGCCTGGCGCAGCAATTGCGCCAGAAGGCCATCAGGCCAGGCTGATAGCCGCCACTGGACAGGGAGCCACGCAGGCGCCGCAGCCGGTGCATGAACCGGGGTCGACCTCCGCAATCGGGGGCCCCCCGAGTCGCGGGCTGAAGCGGATCGCCGTCACCGTGCAGTGATCGCCGCAAATCCGACATTCCACGCCGCGCCGCGGCAGGCAACTCTCGGCGATCTGCGCCTTGATGTTCCAAGGCAAGGCCAGAGCATACGGGCGCGGCAGGGCGCCGTCCTTGCAGGCGTCGGCACAGGCTCCACAGAAGGTACATTCGCCGCGTTTGAAATCCACTTCCGGATAGCCGCGCACGATGACGATGATCCGTGTCGGGCAGACGGGCACGCATGCGCCGCAGCGAGTGCAGGCATCCAGGAAGGCTTCCTCCGCCAGCGCCCAGGGCGGACGTTGCGGCGGGCGGCGGGCCTTGAAATCCCCCCGCATGAATTGTCGGCGACTGACCATGGATATAAGGAGTGTGTTTGAAACGGGAACGGGATTTTGCCAGCGCATAGTGCTTGTCACAAAATCTCACCATTCACCGCTTGGATTTGGAGTAGATTAGTCTAGCCTAATATTGAGGTCGAATAAAATTGGCCTGATTCCCCTAATCAACGAGAAAGGAATTGATCATGAAACTTACATACATTGCGCTTCTGGCAGTTCTTGGCGCATCGCTTGCCGCACCGGTTGTCGCGCAACCTGCCGGCGGTCAAGGCATGGGTCCCGGTCAGGGCATGGGCCCGGGCGGCGGGATGGGTCCCGGCGGTGGTGGCATGGGCCCCGGGGGGGGCAAGGCAATGCGCTTCAGCTTCGACAAGGACAACACGCCCGGTTGGGCATTGATGAGTGCCGATGAGCGTACCGCGCATAGCGGCAAGATGCGCGCTGCCAAGACCTACGACGAATGCAAGGCCCTGCAGACCGAGCATCACCAGGCCATGGAAGTTCGTGCCAAGGAAAAGGGCGTGACCTTGCCGGCACCGCGCTACAACGGTTGCGACCGTATGAAGGCTCGCGGCTTCTTCAAGTAGCCGGCGTCATGCTGCAACGTAGGGCAAGCCCCCGGTCGCACGCGACCGGGGGCCTTGCGGCCTCCATCTGCCGATGAGTGAACATTCGCACCACCATGGCGCCGCGTCGTTCAGTCGCGCCTTTGCCATCGGCATTGCGCTCAACATCGGCTTCGTTGCTGTCGAGGCCTTCTACGGCTGGCGCGTCGGTTAACTCGGGCTGCTGGCAGATGCCGGTCACAACCTGTCGGATGTCGCCGGGTTGGTACTGGCGTGGGGGGCGGCGCTGGCGGCGGGGCGACTGCCCGATCATCGCCACACCTACGGCTGGCAGCGCGCCTCGATTCTCGCCGCCTTCGCCAACGCGGTGCTGCTCCTGGTGGCGATGGGTTCGCTGCTGTGGGAGGCGGCGCATCGACTGCAATCCCCGGCGCCGACCGACGGCATCACGATCATGGTCGTCGCTGCCATCGGCGTGCTGGTCAACGGTGCAACGGCCGCGCTGTTCATGGCCGGCAGCAAAGGCGACATGAATATTCGCGGCGCCTTCCTGCACATGGCGGCCGACGCACTGGTTTCGCTCGGCGTGGTGGCTGCCGGTGCGCTGTATCTGTGGACCGGATGGGCCTGGCTCGATCCGGTGACCAGCATGGCGATCGCGCTGGTGATCATCGCCGGCACCTGGGGCTTGTTTCGCCAATCCCTGCACCTGCTGTTCGACGGTGTGCCGGAAAGCGTGGTGCTCGCCGAGGTGGATGACCTGCTGCGAGCCCTGCCCGGCGTCGACGATGTGCATGATCTGCATGTCTGGGCCATGAGCACCACCGGCATCGCGCTGACTGCGCATCTGGTGATGCCCGGCGGACATCCGGGCGACGCATTTCTCGAGCATATCGCCGAGACCCTGCACGATCGTTTCCACATTACCCATCCGACCATCCAGATCGAGTTCAACGGGCTCGATCATGGCTGCGCGCAACCCCTCACCGGCCTCTCGACATGAACAGCCCGACCTCACCTGCCCCCATGAACTTCCAACTCATCGTCAAGGCCTTTGCCCCCGGCTGGCCGGCTGCCGTCATGGGCACCGGGGCTTTCGCCCTGGCGACGCTGCACTTCTCCCATCAGTGGCCGATGCTGGCAGGATTGGCCTGGGCGCTGCACTGGTTCAACCTGGTGCTGTTCGCGCTGATCAGCATCCCCTGGCTGTTGCGCTGGGCCACGGCCTTTCCGGCGGTCGCGGCCACCTTCAAGCATCCGGTGGCGGCCAACTTCTACCCTTCCTATGCCATCGCCGTGCTGGTGCTGGCGGCAGAACTGCGCGTCTTCGGCGGCCATGATTCGGCCGCGCTGGTCGCCTGGTGGTTGGGCGTGGCGCTGTTGTTCGGCCTGACCCTTGCCGTGCTGATCTCGATTTTCGAGGGCGAGCACGTCAATCTCGACCACATCACGCCCGGCATCTTCATTCCGCCGGTCGGCCTGGTGGTGATTCCGGTGGCCGGCGGCCCGCTGCTCGCCGTCCAGCCGGAAGCCCTGCGCGACCTGGCGCTGACCATCAACGGCATCGGCCTGGGCGCCGGCATCTTCATGTATATGGCATTGCTGGCGCTGGCCTTCCATCGCTTCTACGTGCACAAGCGCCTGCCGCCGATGATGGTGCCGACCTTCTGGATCAACCTGGCGCCGCTGGGCGTGCTCGTGGTGAGCCTGCTCAATCTTGTTGCCGCAGCCCCCTTCGCCGGCGACAAATCAGCCTATCTGCTGGCGGTGTTCCTGATCTGGGGCTTCGGCGCCTTCTGGCTGTTGCTGGCGATGCTGTTCACCTGGGCGGTCAGAAAAACCGCCCCCTTGCCATTCTCCCTGGCCTGGTGGGCCTTCACCTTTCCGCTGGCCGCATTCACGCTCGGCAGCCAGCGCCTGAGCGAGGTGACCGGGCTGACTACGCCGCTGGCCTTCGGCTGGCTGGCGTGGGTTCTGCTCGCCGCCATCTGGACGCTGACGCTGGTGAAGACCGTCGGCGGCGTCGCCAGCGGCAAACTCTTTCAACCCCATCCCTGAGCAATCATGCAGTTCGTGGTTCGGCACGTCTTGCTTGACGCGGCCGAACGCTGTTGATAAGATAGTAATCAGTTACTATCTTTTGGACTGAGAAGCGATGGACGCCAAAGCGAAGCCACGAAATCTGCCTGCGGATCAGCGCCGGGCCGTTACGGTCGAAGCGGTCGTCGAACTGACTGCCGAGCAGAATCCCGGCGACATCACTACCGCCGCGATTGCCAAACGGATGAATCTCACGCAGGGCGCGCTGTTTCGCCATTTTCCCAGCAAGGATGCAATCTGGCAGGCGGTCATGGAATGGGTCGCCGAGCGCCTGCTGCAGCGGGTGGATCGCGCCATGCAAGCTGCGGAGTCTCCGCTTCAGGCACTGGAAGCGGTGTTCATGACTCATATCGAGTTTGTCGTCGCGCACCCCGGGGTGCCACGCCTGCTGTTCGGCGAGCTGCAGCGCGCCGAGGACACTCCCGCCAAACGCATGGCGCGCACCCTGATGAGCGCCTACCGGAAGCGCCTGAGCGGCCTGATCGACGCGGCGAAGCTCCGCGGTGAAGTGGCGAGGGAGATCGATACTGCAGCCGCTTCGCTTTCTTTCATTGGCAGCATTCAGGGTCTGGTCATGCAATCGCTGCTGAGTGGCCGGGCGGCACAAATGCGCGCCGACGCTCCTGTCGTGTTCGCCATTTACCGTCGTGGAATCAGGAGTGACACATGAAGTCCCAACGCATACTGAAATGGCTGTCCATCGCCGCCATCGCCTTTGGCGTCCTCACCGTGTTCAGCGGTGGCCGCGCATTGTTCGGCGGCATGGAGGCGCGCGCCGAGCTTGGCAACATCGTGCCCTTCGTACTCTGGTTCAATTTCCTGGCCGGCTTTGTCTATGTCCTCGCCGGGGCGGCGCTGCTGCGGACCAGACTCTGGGCTGCCCCGATGGCCTTGCTCCTGGCAGTGTCGACCGTTCTCGTCTTCCTGGCCTTTGCGGTGCACATCGTCGCCGGCGGCGCGTTTGAAGCGCGCACCGTCGGCGCCCTGTCGCTGCGATCGCTGTTCTGGATCGCGGTGGCGCTGGTCGCCATGCGCGCCATGAAGGCGAGTCCGGCAGGGAGCAGCCCGCGATGAATTTCTCCTTCGATCGTCGCACCATCCTCATTGCCGCCGCCGTCTTGCTGGTGGCCATTCTGGTGCTGTTCGTCGCGCGCAGCGGGCCGCTGGCGTCGATGCGCGTCACCGTCGCGCCGGCCGCGCGGGCCGATCTGGCGCCCTTGCTGTTCGGCATCGGCGTGGTCGAAGCGCGGCGCAGCTATCTGGTCGGCCCCACCACTGCCGGGCGCGTGCGCCACGTTGCCGTGGATGTCGGCGAAGTCGTGAAGGCCGGCCAGTTGCTGGCGGAGATGGACCCGGTCGACCTCGATCAGCGCCTTGCCGCAACCGGCGCGGCCGCCAAGCGCGCGAAGAGTGCGGTCGATACGGCGGCGGCGCAGCTTGCCGACAGCGTCGCCCGACGCGAAGTGGCCGCCGCCAATGCGCGCCGCTATGAGGAGTTGGGGCGCAAGGGCTTCGTCAGTTCCAGCGTAACCGAGGGCAAGACACAGGAGATGAATTCCGCGTCGGCCCAGTTTGCCGCCGCCGAAGCAGCGCTGGCCGGCGCGCGCCAGGACCTCGCACGCCTCGACGCAGAACGCGCCGGCGCGCAGCAGCAGCGCGGCAACCTGCGGTTGTTGGCGCCAGCCGACGGCGTGGTGACCGCGCGCGACGCCGAGCCGGGCTCGACCGTGGTCGCCGGACAGGCCGTCGTGCGGCTGGTCGCAGCCGACAGCCTGTGGCTAAAAATGCGCCTCGATCAGCATCGCTCGGCCGGACTGCAAGTCGGGCTCCCGGCTGAAATCGTCTTGCGCTCACGGCCGGGCCAGGTGCTGCCCGGGAAAGTCGCGCGCGTCGAAATGCTGAGCGACAGCGTGACCGAAGAGCGCATCGCCCAGGTGGCCTTCGACACGCCGCCGAAAGACGTGTCCGTCGGCGAAATGAGCGAAATCACCTTGCACCCGCCGGGCGTAAAGCAGGCACTGGCCGTGCCCGGCGCAGCATTGCGCCTGCACGGAGGAAAGACCGGCGTCTGGCTGCTGGCTGCGGGCAAGCCGGGTTTTGTCCCCGTGAAAACGGGCACCACCGGCGCCGACGGCAGGGTGCAGATCATCGACGGCCTCAAGGAGGGCGATGTGGTGATCGTGCACAGCGAGAGCGAGCTCGCCGCGGACAGCCGCATCAAGGTGGTTTCCACCCTCACGGGTTCGTGAGCCCGTCATGATCACATCATGATCAGTCTCGCCGGCCGCGACATCCTGCATTCCTGGGGCAAGTTCGTCCTCACCGGGGTCGGTCTCGGCCTGCTGATCGGCGCCACGCTGACCATGGCCGGCGTCTATCGCGGCATGGTCGATGACGCGCGGGTACTGCTGACCAACAGCGGTGCCGACATCTGGGTGGTGCAGAAGGACACCCAGGGACCGTATGCCGAGGCGTCCAGCATCCGCGACGACGTGTATCGCGGACTGCTCGGCATGCCCGGCGTCGCGCAGGCGGCGAACGTCACCTACCTGACGATGCAGGTACGCCATGGCGATACCGATTCGCGCACCATGGTGGTCGGCTTCGAGCCGGGTCAGCCCGGCGAGCCGGGCTATCTGGTGGCGGGGCGGCGCCTGCTGCGCGGCCACTTCGAGGCCATCGCCGATGTGAAGACCGGCTTCCGCCTCGGCGAGCGCATCCGCATCCGTCGCCACGATTACGAAGTGGTCGGGCTGACGCGGCGCATGGTGTCCTCCGGCGGCGATCCGATGGTGTTCATTCCGCTCAAGGACGCGCAGGAGGCGCAGTTCCTCAAGGACAACGACGCCATCATCGCCGACCGCGCACGCACGGCGGCCAACCCCGCCCTGAACCGCCCCGGCGTGCCCGGCCTGCTCGACGCGGTGACGGCATCGCAGACCATCAATCACAGCGTCAATGCGGTGCTGGTGAAAGTCGGCGCTGGCGACACGGCGGAAACCGTGGCGCAGGAGATCCGCCGCTGGAAACATTTGC
>Ga0265297_10009181_pt1 | contig 12868 bp, 11 predicted proteins | sample Munlanlwell13791_FD_192502 | JGI IMG/M metagenome (GOLD analysis project Ga0265297, IMG submission 192502) | Leachate microbial communities from a municipal landfill in Southern Ontario, Canada - Leachate well 137-91 | ecosystem: Engineered > Solid waste > Landfill > Unclassified | place...
AAAGGCCAAAGCGATTTTAGCCAATTTGGCGCGAAAAGTTTGGCCTTCCCATATTTCTTTCAAAATAGTGGATTTAGGTTTTTTATTTTCATCATCCCCGGTACCAGCACCATCTTTTTTAGTAACTCCGCCCTGACCGCTAAAGTTAGGGCTCTGTTTCATAGTTGACATAATTTAGTCCTCCTAACTTTAAATGTTTTTACCTTTTTGCAGTCCAGCGCCAAACTTGGCGCCTTCTCCGGCCGTTCCGCCATTACCGCTGTCAATAATCAATGATTTGTCGCCGATCTGGCTCCATTTGAAGCGATCGGTAACTAAAGCTGTCGCGGCTTTTACGGTCATGCCCGAAGCGACCAAGGATTTAATTTGGGCTTCAACGCCCAAACCTTCCTGCGCCAATTCATACTGTCTAGCTTCGGCCACCGTCTTAATGGCGGCGGCGTCACCTTCGGCATCGATGCGCTTGATACTTTTGTTGACCTTGGCCACCTCTTCATTAATAGCGGCCTCTTGTTTGCGCCGTCTGGCGGCAATGTCTTCAGGTGATAATTCCAGATCAAAAACTATCAACTTCAAAAGTTCCACTCCCCAATCATTGAGAATCTCAGTGTAAAACGGTTTGTCTTTCCAGTTAGGATCAGTTTTAGAACCGGAGATTATGAAAGGCAGATCAAGCTCATGTTTTTCCTCGTTGGCCTGATCTAAGGTGTACTTACTTAATTGGGAGCGTAATAGCCCGGCGACTCGCTTTCTAACGGCTTCTCTATAATTATCAATGTTATAAACCGCCAAAATAGAGTTTTTAACCTTGGTCACGATGGCTGCCTTGAAATGGCAGGAAGCATCTTCCAGATCAATTAAATCTTTAGGGTCCGGAAATAATTCAATTTCATCTTCTCCCAAAAAGATTTCGTCGCGGTGAGTTATCCAACCGAAGAAAGGAAAATACATATGGCCGCCAGCCGCCCACACCACATAGAAACCTCCCCAAAATTCAATTATCCACTCATAGCTTTCAGGGACTTTTTGAATTGTAGCGAAAAAATAAGCATAGAATAAAAAGTAAACTGCGACTGTGCCGAGAAGAATAGCCAGGACACCAAACCAAACTCCCCAAAAATAGAAAGCTAAGGTTGATAACAAGGCGCTAATAATAACGGAGGAAATAACGGTTAGATTAACACTAACTCCGTCAATTCTCTCTTTGCTTGGAACATACTTGTTCCGCATTTCATCTGTTGTCATGATATATGGTTTTTGTTTGTGAATACTGGATCAGATAAGTTTTTAAAGAAACTTTAATGCCTTGATTGTATCATATTTCATTATTTTTGTCAATAAAAACAGAAAACATCAGTTTGACTGATGTTCTGACGCTAATAGTTTGAATTGATAATGCCCATTATTCCTCGGTTTTTAGCCACTTTTGGCCATCGTTGGTCTCGGAAACGTTAAATTTCAATAGATCGCTGACGTCAGCTTGCCATTGTTCCAGAGAGGAATGAATCACTCGACCGATAAAAAGCGAGCGGAGGGTTCTGAGGGCCGGTAATTTTTCCACTGCTAATTTGTATTTGAGATATTCCGGTTCATTTAACTTCTCCTCCGACAAATATATCGGTTCGCGCCGAAAATTAATCTCCGTCATCGCCTGATTAATGGTTCTTATCAAGCCATCGACCTCTTGAGAAACTGCTTTGATGTCAGAAACTGTCCGATAGGTTTTTCGGGGAAAGATTCTAAAAAAATAGGTGGACTTCCCGCTCCCCTGAGCCGTGCTCGCTTCCATGGCGATGGCGTTTCCCGGTTTTTTAGTATCCGCGGAATAAATTGGAATTAAGAACCAGAGATAGTCACCGGTCAAATCACCCATCAGCCCCCGCTTGAACCCCAGCGCTATTTTTTCCTGATCGGCCAGAGAACGAAGATAATCATATTCTTCCCTCATGCCAAAATCGGCCATCTTGTCTTCCAGCGCCGGACATAATTTCGGCGAGAGAGATTCCAGTGTTTTGATATTAACCGCCCAGCCCTCTTTCATTAGTTGGGCCGCTTGCCTGACAAGCAAAGCGTCAGCCTCAGGCAAGATTTCTTTAAAAAATGATTGGACCGTTAACGCCAGCTCGCTGATTCTCTCCGACAATATTTTTTGGAAAGAATCCAATTGCTCTCCCATCTTGGCCAAAATTATTTTGTTCCCCTCTTCCGTCATTATGGTCATCTGATAATCCGCGACTTTAACTTCGGTTAAATTACCATAAGTAATCCTGATGAAATCACCTTTAACGGGAATAATCACTAGGGCTGTTTCATACAGACGCAATTCAGCTGTTCCTTGAGACAATATTTGTCCGTTTTTATCGAAATAGGAAAACTCAGCTTCAACTCCCGACTTTTTGACGGCTTCAGTCATTAATGAATCCTGCAAAAGCATTTCGTTGCGGAATTTTGAGATTAGTTTTAAAAAATCTTCGTATTGATAACCCAAATTAAAAAGCCAGATCTTCACATCAGTCGCTAAATCCAAACAAATCCGATAATCCGCTTCGGAAATTTGTCTAATCTCCCGCCATGATAGTTGGATTGGCTCGCCCAAATCCGGACGCAACAAAAGACTCTCGGCCGTAATTTGAGCCAAAGCTTTTTTAGTCTCCGCCTGACCACTTTTATCCGTCAAAGAATACTCCAACTGGAGCTCCATAACAGATTCTTCCTTCGGCTGATTATTGTCAATCATATAAGTTAAAGTTTGTCGCCGCATTCGCCGCAAAATCTGGTGCCGTTCGGATTTTGAGCTCCGCATTTCTGACATTTAATCAGGTCCAGAGAAGCGCCGCAATTAACGCAAAATTTCCCGGTGCCGGCCGGTTTCCCGCAAGCGGAACAAATCGTTTGCCTGGCCTTAATCTCGCCGGTAAAAACTTGGGTGCCGGCTACCTTAGCTTGGATATCGGCGGATTTTTTCGTTGCCCTGGCGGCAGCCACTTCAATCGCTTCCCGCGGAGCGCAATTGACGCATAAATTTTCTTGCTCGTTCCAACAATTCTCACAAACCCACTGGGTACATTTGGGACAACGGTGCAAATGAGCCTTAGCTTCAGATTGAGCCGCCGCAAAAGCTGAATCATATTCTTTGCGCCACCCTGGAGTTTTCCCTTCATGTTTGTCGGTAATAACATCAGTCGCTTTTTGAATTCCATATCCCACGTTATACTTTCCGGCAATCTGGGCGGCCGCGCCAAAAATACCGCCGACCGTTTTCAAAAAATTCCCTTTCTTGGTTGATTTAGCCTCAATGAATTCCGTTTTATAGCCTTCATTGCAAACGGCGCAAGAAAAAGTAAATTGAAATCCGGCATCAGTCGAATTATCGGCAAAGTTATCGGTAAATGGTTTAATAGACATATATTTATTATTACTTAGTTTTTGGTTGGAGCGGCTTGTCGCATTTAATGCAATTATCTCCGAGCGGCGGCTGTTCCTGGCCGCAACTGGGACAAGTCACCAACAATCTGGCGCCGCAATCCTGGCAATGATCGCCAAAAAATGTCACCTTGCTGCAATAGGGGCAAACTATGCGCAGATTCAAATTGCATTTAGAACAAGCCTTCCAATCCTTTTCAATCGGTTCATGGCATTTAGGACAACGGAAAGGGCCTAAGGGATTGACTTTTTCGCAATAAGGGCAAGCGGCGGAATCCGGAGGAATTAATTTGCCGCAATACTTGCAGGGATGCTTATAGCCCACTGTCGGCTTGTCCGCCTCCTGCGTTCCCGTGGGGACATAGGCCGGCTTGGTTGGTTCCGCTTTTTTTGATTTTTTATTATCAAAGAAAGCTAAATATCCGGGGATAAAAATACCGACGACCGGAATAATAATCAAAATTCCGAACCAGTTTTCCTTGCCTCGTCTTTCGGCAATCGCCATCCACAGAACGATACCGATGACGATATTAACGATTGGAATCAAAAGTAATAGGAACCACCACCATGGCTTCTGGGCGATATTAATCATCAAAAAGATATCGACAATCGGGACCCAAGCCATCCAGCTATTGGCGGTACCGGTCTTTTTAGCCAAGACCTGCAAGCAGATGGCTAAATAAATATAAAATAGGGCAAAGAAAATCAGATATAATCCGCCCAACCAACCCCAAACTCCCAGACCTTTTATCAGTCCGAACCAATCAGTGTCGGAAGGCGTTATCGGAGGAATAATAGTCTGGCAAGAAGCATCATCTTGGCAAGTCTTTTCTAGGTCGCAAGCCGCCGGAGTACAAGTTCTGACCTTAGCTATTTGGCCGGATGAACATCCGACTAATCCGCAACCCGTACTTTGCCACTCCGAACACTTACAACCTTCCGTCTTGGTACATTGGCCATTATCGCATTTATTCCCTTCACCGCAATAAACCGGCGAAGACCATTCTAAACAACCGTCTTTATTATAGTCATCGCATTTATAATAATTAAAATTATCAAAACATTTGGTTTGATCAACCGTACATTCGCTTTGGCAAATACCAACTGGCGGCTTCTCCCCGCCGACGCATTTACCGCTCACGCAAGAAGGATGGTCGGCGGGGCAATCAGAATCCTTAACGCACGCCGGCTTGACCCCTTCGCATTTCCCGTTACAATCTGAGGCTTGATAGCAAGTCTTGGTCGTAGCTTTTTGACAAGCGTCCAAGGAAGAAAAATTTCCGGCGGAGATACAACCATTATCTTTACAAGTATAAAATTTAATGGAAACTTCCGGCGATTTGACCTCCAATTTATAATTAAAAATACCGCCCTTATAACCGCAACCGACAACTAAGTAAACGCTGGTATCGGCCGAAGGGGTCAGAGACAAAGAGGCGACGGCTCCGGCGTTAGCCGAAGATGTTTCGTCCAGTGATTCTCTATTGGCATCATATAATGCCAATTGACCCTCGTCTCCCGTTGACGGCGTTAATTTAAAATCATAATTTATCCCTTTTTGAAGCGAAACTTTATAATAATCTTTAAAATCATCGCCGTATGGGGTTTGCATCACGCTGACGCCAGCTAAATATCCGGTATAGCTGCCGGGAACGATAGTCAGCGCTCCGTCAAAGTCATCGCCCGCATCAGTTAGACTGGCGGCATCAAAACGGTTTTGAATGGTAATTTCTAAATTATAAGTGAGCGTGGTTTCTGTTTCTTCGTTTTCCATTCTGATATAAACATTCTGTCTGGCATTACTTAACCACGGTCCCAATGTTCCTCCCGCGCCATAAACATAATCCCATTCTTCCTTATTCCCGTCGTAAAGGTAAAGATTGCCCAAGCTATAACTATTTTCTCCATCTAATAGGCCGTAGCCGCCTTTAACGGTTATTTCTTGGCCCGGTTTGACTTCTATCCGATAATAAAAATCAGTGGCCGGAGCCAGTTGGCCTTGATACTCCCCAACTCCCGATTGAACCGCCGTTTCCAAACTGCTGCCACCGGCCGGCAAAGCGGTCTGAGCATGGGCGACACTCAAATTGCCCGCCAATAAAAAAAGAAAACTAAAAACTATAATTTTCCCCGAAATCAAAAAATTTTTTAACATAATTTTATTTTTACTAATTAATTTAAAGATTATTAACCTATCTCTATTATATTACTATTAAGGAACTCTGGCAATATTAGCCCCAAAAGACGAGATATCCGCCCGAGGTCTTATATTTTAAAAAAAATCTGGTTTGTGATATAATAATGGCATGTACAAGATAGGTATTTCTTTTTCTAAAATAACTATTCTCTCCTCTCTAGCGATTTTGGGGATGCTTGGTATTGCCACGAGCGCCATACCGACGGAATCGGCTTCAAATACCAATACCTGCTCTACCAAATCAATAATCTCCACCTCATTAATTAAAACCTACCATTTGCTTGATTTAACTGATGGCTTTGGTATCTCCGCCACTAAAGACGGCGGCTATTTATTGACCGGCGATACCATTCCAGCCGCCGGCATGGCAGCCCCTAAGCCTTTTATTGTTAAAACCGATGCTAAAGGTAGTCTGGCCTGGAGTCGCTGGTTCAATAGTCAAAGCTTAGCTCTGGGAGTGATGTCGTCGCGACGGATAGCCCGCCTAACAACGGAAACTACCGACGGTAATATTGTCATGACCAATGACATGCTGGACTTTGTTGACGCCAAATATGAACAAGTCAGAGAATTATATGGCGATATTTTAGTTACCAAACTTACTCCCAAAGGTAATTTATTATGGTCAATTATGTTCGGCGACTACAGCGAAGATCGGCCCCGAAAGATATGGGCCCTGCCTAACGGCGAAGTAATGATCCTCGGCCGCTTTTTGAAAACCGGCTATGGCAATAATATTGCCGACTCAGACACCGTGCCGAGGTATAGCGCTTTGATTAAGATTGATAAAAACGGCAAAATACTATCTACTAAAAAAATGGATTGGGAGGCTGAAGATATGCAGCGCTTAGCCGATGGCAGCTTTATCGCTTTAGCCAATATTGCCGTGACCGAACCGGAACATGCAGATGATGTTATCGGACCGGAAGTAACCATGCATCCTCTGCCGACCATGATTAGACTGGATCGCAATTTAAAAGTGACTTGGGCTAAAAGCTTAGAAATGATTCCCTCGGAAATAGCCGCTCCCACCAGTTATGCCACTAGCGGCATTACCATCGGGAAAACTATTATCCGCTTGGCCGGAGGCGATTTCAGAGCGATTCAACCAACCCCCGACGGCGGTTTTGTCGCCATCGGCTTTGACAATTTATTATTAACCAAAGGATTAAACGCGGGATCGCTCGGCGCCCTGACCAGCTTCACCCCGCGATCATTTGTAATCACCAAGGTAAACGCCGCCGGCGCTTATCAATGGACTAAAAAATTAACCGTTAACTTATCTTCCGGCGTCAGCAGTAATGATTTTCAGGTGGTTAAAACCGTTGACGGCCAATTCGTAATTATGCAAGATGTCGTGCGCAACAGCGCCGCCGTGCAAGGAGCTAATCCCAGTTTAGCCGCAAATGTTGTCGCGAGTAATATTGAATTAATTAAAACCGACGCCGACTTTAATCCTCGGTGGACAAAAAAAATTGATGCGGAAAGAGATATATCGGGCTATGGTATTGTATCGACCGCCGACAAGGGCGTGGCGGTGGCGGCCAGCTTGCTCACCACCAAACAACACCTAGTGCTGGGTAGTCTAGAGCCCTACAAAGAAGCCACATTAATCAAAGTGGATACCAACGGTAATATTAACGGTTGTTCCAATGTTTCCAACTATCCTCAAGCCACAATTGAAGACCAGAGCCAATACTTGGTCATGCAAAACATGGCCGTGGGAACGGTCAGCGACCTGAAATTGACCGTTAATAAAAAAGTAAAAGAAAAAGTGACGGCCATCAAAGATACGGCCCGAAATATTTGCTCATATAAAAGAGTTACCGTAACGCCGAATTGTTCCTATTTGACGACCGACACTGCGACTCCTACGACCGCCGCCAAAACCTGGGCTTTGATAAATTATGAGAACACTCAAGAAGTCTCGATCGACGGGGAGAAGAACCAATCCATCCACGGAGAGTTATTGCCGATCCTCAATCAAATCTATAATAATCAAGTCAAGCTAAAAGACAGCATGAAGAGCATGTGGCTAACTTATATCTTCCCGCGGCTGGTAACTCGAGCGGATCTGGAAGCGGTCCAAAAAAAATATGAGGAACTGGGTTACAAGATTGATGAATCAGACGGCGGCGATTTATGGGTGTCCAAAATAGGCCAAACTTTACATTTAACTTTCTCCATCCAAAATTTTATGGTCGGGAAATTAGAAGTATTGTTTTAATCTAAATAATTATTATGGCCAAACCTACTCGTTATGCCCCGCTATATTGCACGATTCTGACTATAGTTACGGTGATTATGGCGCTAGCGGCTTTTTATTCCCATAATCCTTTATGGATCGTGGTCGGCCTGTTACCGGCGGTTATTTATGAAGTCTATCGCACCGAAGAAGGAGCGATTACTAAATATTCTTCAATTTTATTATTGCTTATCTTAGTTCTGGAAATTATTTTGGTGGTTTTCAAGGTTAATTTTGATCTGGCCACTTTTTTCGGAGAAGAAAGTAAATATGTCAGCGGTTATTATCTGCCCTTAGGCGACATCAAAATTTTTGGTCCGATCTTAACCGCCATCTTGTCAGTAATTTTATTTTTTCGGACCGCCGGTATTTATACCAAATGGCTATCGGTAATTATTTGCCTTGGATCCTTAACCGCAGTTTATATTATCAATCCCGTTTTTTTTCAAAGTATTTTGAAAATTATAACTAATGGTTTACTGGACCGAATTAATTTATATTAAAATTAATAAACCTGAAAAATTATTTTCGGGATAACAAAAAATATATGGACAAAAAAACGAAAACAATCGTTATCGTCATACTGGCGATAGTTGTCATTGGCGGCGCGTATTATGGTTTCAATCGGTGGCGCCAACAAAGACTGGCTAATCAGATTCTGCAGAACGTCTATGGGGTCAATGCCGGTTTGCTGGGTGGCCTAACCACCGGCAAAACTCAAGAGCAATTCGTTAAAGAAATGGCTAAACAGGCCGCCGAGGATGAGGCTAAACGAATAACGGATGAAGCCAAGGAAGCCGCTAAGACACCGGCGGATAAATACAACGAGGCCGAGGAGATGCCCACCTATGACGCCAATTCTCAGGCTATGGCTACCATGTTTAAAGATATAGTGGACAAAGTGTTCGGCCAATCTAAATTAACCTCTATTTCCACTTCCGTTTACGGCAGTGATACGACCGGATCCGGCATGCTGGAATTCAAGACTGTTCGCTTGGCCACCGGCGCTGATCTAGCGGCGCTCAATAAAGTGCTCGCCGATAAAGGTTTGACCATTACCCAAAGCAGTATGTCCGACAAAACCGCTTCGGTGTTGATTGAATCTGACAAAATGACTGCCTATATCAGCTTTGAAGTTGGCGAGCAAACCGTGGATATCAATGCCGTCAAAGTAAATCAATAATTTTTATTCTTTAACTTATCTCATATGTCACAAAATCCTATATTGCCAACCGCCGGCAAGCAAAATACGGCTATGGCCATCATCGCCTATATTCTATTTTTCGTTCCGCTCCTGACCGGAGACGCCAACAAAGATGACTTTGTAAAATATCACACTAAACAAGGTTTGGTCCTATTTTTACTCGTCGTGTTGCTAAATGTCATAGATTGGGTTATGCCGTTTTATATCTGGTTCACGATCAACTGGATCCTGAGTCTGGGAACCTTGGTATTGTTAATTATTGGCATCAGTAATGCTGCCGGCGGTAAAAAACAACCATTGCCCTTAATCGGCAAGTTCGCGGATATTTTCAAATTCTAAGCTACCCCTAATACTAAAAAGACCAATCATTGATGATTGGTCTTTTTAGTATTTTCAATTAGAGAACAGACAACTTCGCTAATATTTTTTCCTTGAGCCGTTGATCGGGATTGAACCGATGACCTTCTCCTTACCATGGAGATGCTCTACCAGCTGAGCTACAACGGCGAATAAACTAAAGACTGTCAATCACTCCCTGCCACTCTCCTAATTTTTGATTATCCGGATTAACCTCGCTCAATCTATCTAAAATTTCTTGGGCTAAAGTTTTATCCTTTTGCATAATAGCTAAATCCAACAAAGTATTCAAGTAGCGAGGATTATTGGGTTGAATTTTTAATGATTCTATAATATTATCCCGCGCTTCATCCAGATTATTTAAATTTTCGTTAGCTAAAGATAATTGGTAATTAATTTCAGCTTCGGCGCCAGGATCATCCTGAAGTTCCAATAGACGCAGGGCGTAGATAAAAGTTTGTTTGGCTTCGCCATATTTTTTGAGCTTGGCATAAACTTCGCCCAGCAGAGTAAAGGCGGGTAAGTATTTTTGGTTTAAACTGACAATTTCAATCAATTTAGTTTCGGCCTCAGTCAACGATTCTAAATCTTCCTTCTTGGCCAATTCCTGAGCTTGATTCAAAAATAACTTGATCTTCTCTTCCAGACTGATCTGGGATAACTTCTTATTCTCCCGATATTTCTCTTTCAACCCGCGCAATTTATCCAGCCAATTACCAAAAAAATTAAACCGTTGACTTGCTAACTTCAGAAAATTCGCCAGCCAAACATTCCATCTGGTGAAATCACGCTCTAAGCGATTTTTAATAATTCTCTCTTTAATCTTCTCCGCTTTTTCCGAAGGCATATTTTCCACATCCAAAATCGCCAATTGGGGAAATTTGCGAATAATAATGACCATGATAATGATTAAACTGATTAAGATAAGCAGGACGGGGATGATATTATACATATGAAAATTATTTTAGCATATTCTCATAAATCGTCAAAAAATCTGAAGGATTTAAACTGGCGCCGCCCACCAAAAGCCCGTCAACTACCGAAATATGGCGAAAATTAGACGAATTTTTAGCATCAACACTGCCGCCATAAATTACCCGGCACTGGCCGGCTTTAAATCTCTTAGTCAAGAAACCCTTAATCAATAAATGAGCCAGAGTAACTTCGGCCGGACTCACAACCTGGCCGGTCCCAATGGCCCAAACCGGCTCGTAAGCGACGATGATTGATTGAGTGGGCGATAACTTAATATCGGTTAAAGCTCCATTCAGTTGTTTAAATAAAACGGCTTTGGGATTTTTCCCTCGCACCTTGTCTCCCACGCACAACACCGGAATTAAGCCTTTGACCGCCAAGACGGCTCGTAATTTTTGATTAATTAACTGATCGGACTCAGCCAAATATTCGCGTCTCTCGCTATGCCCTAAAATAATATATTTTACTCCCAAATCTTTGAGATCGGAGGCGGCCACCTCGCCGGTATAAGCTCCGCGCGCCGAAAAAGAAGCATCTTGAGCGCCTAATTTCAATGCCGTTCCCTTTAAGACTCGAGACGCTAAGGGTAAACTGATAAAATCCGGGCACAAAACGGCCTCGGCTAAATTAGTTAATTTTAAAGTTTTAAATTGTTTTAACAAGGCCGGCGCTTTTTTATAAGGCACTTTCATTTTCCAATTAGCGATAATAATCTTTTTAAGCGGCATAATAATTATTTTTTAGATAATTTAATCGGCAAAGAGATGTAAAAAGTGGAGCCCACATTTTCTTTGGTTTCAAACCAAAATTTTCCTTGGCATTGTTTGACGATAGAATTGACAATATATAGGCCCAAGCCGTTGCCATCCGGTTCTATTTTGCGGGCATTATCAGCTCTAAATAATTTATCAAAAACTCTAGCCTGATCTTTAATCGGAATACCGCAACCTTTATCCGCTACCTTGATTAAAACGTTAGCAGTCCCCTCACATTTAATCTCCAAAACGACTTCACCGCCCGTCTTACTATATTTGATGGCATTAGTTAATAGATTTTGGATAATTACAAAAAACAACCTTTTATCCAGCTCTATAATCGGCAATGGCTGATCATATTTTTCAATTAATTTAACCTTTTTCTTGGTCATTAAAGGGCGGATATCCTTGATTAAATCTTTAATTGATTCCGAAATATTAGTCGGCAGACCCTTAACCTTCAAAGTTCCCAAATCCAAACGGGAAACGTCTAAAAGCGAATCCACCAAATCAATCATTCGCTCGTTGCTGTTATAAATCTCTTGGGCAAAGTCTCTTTGATCTTTACTAAGTGACCCGGCATCACCGGCCAAAAGCATTTCGGCATGCCATTTGACGGAAGTCAGCGGCGTCCGAAGTTGATGTGAGGCCAAAGAAACAAATTCAGTTTTGACCAGATCAATTCTTTTGGCGACAGTAATATCACGATCAATGGAAACAAAAAACTTTACTTCGCCAGCTTCATCTAAAATCGGCGAGATACTGACCGCCGCCACAAACTCTTCGCCATTTTTACGATGATTGTTAAATTCAACGGAAAACTTTTGCTTCTTAGTCTTAACCGCGGTCCATAACTTTTGATAAAATTCTAAAGACATATTTCCTCCCCACAAATCTTTAGAACCGATCTTTTTTCCTAAGACTTCTTCCGGTTTGAAGCCGGTAATTTTTTCCATACCATGATTAACATAGAGAATAATGCCATCTTTATCGGTAATGGAAATGCAATCCGAAGCATTGTCCACGGCTAATTTAAACTTTTGCAGATCCTGTAAAGATTGCCGCGCTTTGCCAAACGCTTTCATCAAACGACCGACCAGAACTAAGACCACAATAAATAGCGAGATTGAAACGTAAAGTAAAATATTAATTTCATATTGATAAAGAGTTTGATCAGTTTCAATTCTAAAAATAAATGAAGAATATAATAAAATCAAAAAACCGGCCAAAGCCAGAACAACAAAAATGATAATTTTTTTTCGAAAAGGCATAGGGAGGAGATAAGAATAAATACGTAATCAAGTTTGCTTGATTTCATAGCTATAAAAATCAAGCAAATTCCATGGCATATTTATTAACGAGTGACGGAAATAGTGGCGCCCTGTTCCGGAGCGTTAGCCCAAACAGTGACGCGATTATTGACAGTCTTTATCACCCAATAATTAACATCATCAGTATTAACCACGCCCAAAGGATCAATCGGCATGGACACTAAGTATTTTTCAGCGGCAGTCAAGACGGACAAATCGGTGCAAGTAGTGGTGGCCGTAGGATTGGTCCGGCAAATGCCATAAGTGGTGGTAGCGGTAATGGTTGACGGTAAATTACCATTATTATCAATAGCATATTGATAAACGGCATTTAGAATGGTATTGACATCAACTCGGCGTTGAGAATTTCTAGTATCAGCTAATTGCTTGCTAGGATTGATG
>Ga0265297_10009182_pt1 | contig 12865 bp, 14 predicted proteins | sample Munlanlwell13791_FD_192502 | JGI IMG/M metagenome (GOLD analysis project Ga0265297, IMG submission 192502) | Leachate microbial communities from a municipal landfill in Southern Ontario, Canada - Leachate well 137-91 | ecosystem: Engineered > Solid waste > Landfill > Unclassified | place...
CATCGCGTCCGCCCCGCACCGCCTTCTCGCTGCCGGCTGCGCGGACGTGATCTCGAACTATACCGCCATCCTTGACTGGGAGCTCGCCCACCGGGTGAAAGGTGAACCGATCAGCGATTATGCGATTGCCCTCTCGAAGATGACAGCGGAGATCCTCGTACACGATGCCCCTCTCATCAAACCCCACCAGGAAGAGTCCGCATGGCTTGTCATAAAAGCCCTTGTCTCAAGCGGGGTGGCGATGAGTATTGCCGGGTCGTCCCGTCCTGCAAGCGGCGGAGAGCACAAATTCTCCCATGCGCTTGACCGGCTCGCCCCGGGCAAGGCGCTCCACGGGGAAAGTTGCGGGATCGGGACGATCATCTCGATGTATTTGCACGGCGGGGACTGGCGGGGCATCCGCGCATCGCTTGCTGCCATCGGCGCCCCGGTAACTCCGGCTGATGTCGGAATCGATGATGCGACCGCAGTTGAAGCCCTGCTCATGGCAAAGACTATTCGTCCTGAGCGCTTCACCATCTTCGATATGGGAATCACGCGGGAATCGGCAGAGATGTTAATCCAGATGCTGTACAAGGATTAAAAAAGGGAATCGTATGACCGAGACAAAGACCAAAGTAACGCTTGTCGGCACCATCCTTGCAAAGCCGGGCGCTGAGTTCGTGTACGAAGGTGAGGCAGCGGAGTGCGCCACCTGTAAAGTGAAAAAGGCGTGCAACAACCTCACCAAAGGGCACCGGTACCGGATTGTGACCGTCCGGAGCACCCACCACGAATGCCCGGTTCACTTTAACGGGGCGACCGCTGTTGAAGTAATGGATGCGCCGGCGACGATGCTCATCAATGCCGATATGGCGATGATCAACTCACGGGTGAAGATTGAGTTCTCCTGCAACAAATCCGACTGTAAGAGTTACCCACTCTGTCATCCCGACGGGGTGGTCGAAGGAGAAAAATATATTATTGCTGATGTGATGGGCAACGCTCCTGATATCTGTGACAAGGGCAGGGCACTGAAACTGGTTGAGATCAAGCCAATATAACCGGTTTCTTATCTGTGCGTGCCTGCCACAGTACATCCGCGAGCCGGATCAGGGCATCGTACCCCTCAAGTTTTCTTCGCCAACGTTCCGGGATGGCAGAGAGTCCCCAGTATGCCCCGGCAAGGGCACCAGTACATGCGCCCACCGTATCCGCATCCCCGCCCATATTGATCGCGCTCAACACCGCACCTTCGAAGGTGCGTGACTGCATGAACACGGAAAGTGCCGCATGCGAACAGAGCACCGCATCAAGTGAGGGTTGAGGATGGTGCTGTTCAATATTTCCCAGGACTGCATGCACTTCCGGGTTCGTGCAGAGATGGCGGGCGTGGCGATACGCATCGTTTCGTGACGTGCCCCGGCACAGATCGCTCACCATCACGTTCAGCCACGCGGAGCAATGGGCTGCGACGGGATCATAGTGCGTCAGCTGGGAGCAGGCAAGACTTGTGGCATACACATCCGGCGCAGGATAAAAAATTCCCATGGGAAAGCCCCGCATCACGCTGCCGTTTGTCCGGCTGCCCTGCAGGTGAAGATGCACGAGCCGTGCGGCACGGTGCGGCGGGATCCCGTTTTTTATGAGATTGAAGAATCCGGATGAGGTCCGCCCGTACCATTCCGGGCGTTTTTCGTACCCGGAAATTAACCGTAATATAAGGTCAGTTGGGTAAAATCCCTTACATTTTTCGAGCGATTCTGCCACGGCAACTGCCTGCAGGGTGTCATCTGTCCATTGCCCCGCTTTTCGGAAATGACGCCCACCGGGAAGCATTTCGGTCACCCACGCTTCAGGTTGGGGAGATCCTTCCAGGGGCGCACCCAACGCGTCCCCAATTGCGAGTCCTGCAAGCGAACCCATGGGGCGCAAGTTTTCTCTTATAAATTTCACCAATAAGGTATATCTGTTGAACAGAAGAAGTATTTTTTTAGAGAGAAAAGGTGATAGTGTGCAAAAGGAAGAGTTGCTGCATTTACATATGTTAATGGTACATATCAGAAAGTATTACGAAGACATCACCAACGAAGAAATCGGAGCAGACCGATATAGTGCTCTGCAAATATCCCCTGTTCATATCCATAAAGATAAAAAAGCCCATAAAGAAGCTCTTCTCACGCTGGGTGAAGAGATCGTTGATCATATCCACGTCCACCACCAGGTGCATGTGGTGAACTATTCTGCCGGTACTGCCTCTGTGACGACACAGGTCGCAGTCGAACATTAACTGTCATGGATGAGGCATTGGCATTCCGGGAGATCATCTCCCGCATCCTCTCCTTACCTCCCGGTGACGACGCAATTGTAGCAGTAAAGATTGACGTCTGCCGGAAATATGCACTTCCTGCCGTGCCAAAGAACACGGCGATCCTTGCCATGGCGCTCCCGGAAGAGCGGGAGACGTTACGGAAGATTTTGCTTGTCAAACCCAGCCGGACGCTGTCGGGTGTTGCACCGGTTGCCGTGATGACATCCCCGTATCCCTGCCCGCATGGCAAATGCCTGCCCTGTCCCGGGGGTCCGGACCATCCGTTCAAATCCCCGCAGAGTTACACCGGGGAGGAACCCGCGGCGAAACGAGCCCGGGAACATGGGTATGATCCGTTCGCGCAGGTACATGCCCGGCTCGCCCAGTTCGAGACCCTGGGGCACCGGGTGGAGAAGGTGGAGCTGATCGTGATGGGCGGGACGATGACTGCCCGCCCGGCAGAGTACCAGGATGAGTTTGTCGCCCGGTGTATCGAGGCGATGAACCTGTACCCGGAGAACAGTCCCGCCCCGGTTGCCCCTGCGGTCAGTACGGTTGAAGCGGCAAACGAAACTGCTGCCGTCCGCTGTGTTGCGATCACGTTTGAGACCCGTCCCGACTGGAGCAGACGGGAGCATATCGACCGGATGCTGGACCTTGGCGTCACGAAAGTTGAGCTCGGGGTCCAGCATGTCGATGACGCGATCCTCACGTTCAACCGGCGGGGCTGCACCGTTGCAGATACCGTGTTGGCGAACCAGCTCCTGCGCGACGCGGGGATCAAGGTCGGGTTCCACATGATGCCCAATCTTCCCGGTTCCAGTATCGAGGCAGACCGGCAGATGTTCGATACGATCTTTTCGGATGCCCGGTTCAGACCGGACTTCCTTAAAATCTACCCGACGCTTGTTACGCCGGGTTCCGAGATCGAGGATCTCTGGAAGCGGGGGGAGTATGCGCCGTATGACGAGGATGCCATGATCGATCTGGTCGCGTACGCGAAGTCGGTCATCCCCGAATACACCCGGCTTTCCCGAATCCAGCGGGACATTCCGGCAAAACTGATCGTTGCCGGATCGCGGCACTCGAACTTCCGGCAGCTTGCCCAGGACCGGCTCCACCTGCACGGGAAGCGATGCCGGTGTATCCGGTGCCGGGAGATCGGGCGGCTGCCTTCTGTGACCGAGCCGGAGATTTCCATACTGAAGTACGAATGCTGTGGCGGAACCGAGCAGTTCATATCCGCAGTCTCCGGTGATTCTCTCATCGGATTTGCCCGGCTCCGGTTCCCGTCGATGGTGTACCGTGACGAACTTACCGGGGCAGCGCTCGTGCGGGAACTCCATGTGTACGGAAGCCTGGTTCCGGTGGGCACGGATGCAAAAGAGATGGAGGAATGGCAGCACAGGAACTACGGGCGCATGCTGCTCGCCCGCGCTGAAGAGATCGCTTTCGCAGCAGGGTTTGGCAGACTCGCGATCATGAGCGGTATTGGTGTCCGCCCCTACTACTGGAGACAGGGATATGTGCGCAGGGGTCCCTATATGGTTAAGGAGCTTGGATGAACCCGTCAACGACTAATTTTTTACGGCAGCGGTTCACCGAGTATTACAAGAAGACCGTCCTTGTTGCCCCATCATCACTTGCACAGCGGGAGTGGGGTTTTGTTCACTTCAATGTCGGGGAAAAAGAGATGCGGATGCACCGGCATATCGCCTTTGCGGATCGGACGGTATTATGCGAGTACCTCCAGAATCTCGTCCCATCACATGCCTATTATTCGAGCGCTTATTATGAGAAACCGGATGCCGCGACCATGGGGGAGAAAGGGTGGTGCGGAGCTGACCTGATCTTTGACCTGGATGCCGATCATATCTTCAAGGGTCCCTATGACCAGATGCTCTCCCGTGTCAAGGAGGAGACGGAAAAACTGCTTGCGATGCTGACCGGTGAACTGGGGGTGGATCCCAAACAGATCGAACTCGTCTTTTCCGGCGGGCGGGGATACCATATTCATGTCAAGGATCTTGCGTTTCGCGGGTGGGGCAGCGCAGAACGACGGGAACTGATCGATTATGTCTGTGGGATCGGTATCGACCCGATAAGGCTCTTCTCCGGCAAAATGACGGTAGCAACCGGCTGGCAGGCGCGATTCCGGGACGCGTTCTCCGAGTATCTCCACTGGTTAGGTACCTTGAGCGGCGAAGAAGCGCTTGCACACCTGACGGCGATTGAGGGGGTAGGAAAAGATACGGCAGCGGCATTCTTACATAAACGGGAGGAACTAGCCGGGGAGATTGCCCGTCATCCAACGGGACAGCTGATGAAGAACCGGGTGATCGAGGCGATTGTCCGTGCTCCCGAAGGAGAGTTTAAAAAAAGGCTGAATGCCCGCGCAGCGCTGGCGGATGAACCGGTGACGACCGATATAAAACGCCTGATCCGGATGCCCACCTCGCTTCACGGGGGGAGCGGGATGCGGGTGCAACCGATTGAACTGCGGGATATCCATGACTTCGAGCCACTGGTCGATGCGGTGGTCTTCTCTTCACGGGATGTGAAGGTGGATGCCCGGTTCCCGCTGACCATGCCGATGCTCGGAAGTAATTATCAAGTCCAAAAAGGGATCTCTACTGTACCTGAAGCCGTGGCGGTCTTCCTCTGCTGCCGGGGTATTTCTGAGATCGCCTGATGGGGAGATTTGATGGAGATTGATGATCTGCGAAAAATCCTGCTCTCCGAACGGGAGACCGGCAAACTCATCCCGATAGTGCCGAACATCTTTGACCAGACTCATGCCGGCATTGCGGCTCTCCTCTCAAAAATCTACGCGATTGAAGATCCGCTCTCGGATGATGCACGGGTGTTGATCGAGGAGACGATCGCGATCCGGGAGACGCTCCACGAACTCTTTGCGATCCGTTCCCGCAAGATCCTTGCCCTTACGATCATGCACGCGGAAGGGAACTACTATGATCGCGAAGAGGTGAAACGGATGATCCCGGCTGAGAAGGCGATGTTTGATCAGACCACTGCGGCGATCGAAGCGTGCCAGGGTGTCCTTCTGCACAACGTGCATCATCATATCGTGCCAGTCGCTGTACCTCCGTCACCTGAAGATGAGGTGGGAGAATGGGAGGACATGCCCGCTCCCGGTGCCGAATCCACGGTGTCCCATCCCCCGGCATCCGGTGTATCTCCTCCTATATCCCCACCGTACCTGCTTGTTCAGGTGCTTGAGGATATGGACTCTTTTATGGGAATTGATGGAAGAATCTATTCTCTGTTGAAAGGGGATATCGTGACGCTCCCCGAACGGAACGCGAGCGTGCTCAGTTCCCGGAAGATTGTGATGCCGCTCACCTCGTCATCTATGCCATGAGTGGATGAGCAGCATATCGCAGAACTGCCGGGACCAGAGCCTCCTCTTGGAACGACAATATCTTCAGATTTCAGGGATTCTGTTGGTTCGATGAGATGGTGAACTGAATCCTGGTCGGGTTCCCGTGGGTCACACCGGTATCTTCCCTCTTCATACCCGCACTTCGCGTGGGGGGGTGCCTTTGGTGCCGGAAGGTGGGGGTATGGCTTGCTGCCCGGAGGGGGGTGGGGGTGATCGGACCGGCTCAGGGGTTGTGATCCCCCCTCCCCCCCAGGTAAAAATTGGGCGTGACCCTGTCGACCCACCACCAGCCTGAAAAACCGGGACCCCCTTGTTGGGCACCAAAATGTGTTCCTGTACCCGGCACAAAGGATGAAGTTTACGACAGAGATACGGATCGTGATGCTGCCCGGTTTTGGAGATTTTGCCTGCCCCCCGCTCGTTCGAGCCTGAGGAGAAGACCCCCTGCCAGCCTGAAAACGGGTGGGATCCCCCCTCCCCCCCAGGTAAAAAACGGGCGTGACCCTGCCGACCCACCACTCAAAACCGGAAAAACGTCTTCACCGGGTACTGCTTTTCACGACGGAGATGTTAAACAATGGGATCTTTTTATCGTAACACACGGTGGGGGTATGCCTATCGTCGCACGGCACAGCAGGCATACCCCCACCTACCCGGTCCTGGTGGGGGTATGGCTTTGGTGCCTGATGGGGGGTGGGGGGTGGCAGGGTTGTGCCGTCGCGGGTACTGTCCGGGTTTCCAGACCGGAGCGGTAGTGGTTGCATACCAAAAAGAGAATTCCGGATGGCAGCTGAAACCTGCAAGGAGAAAACCAACCGGCTTATTGTGAGAATCCCCCCATCCACCCCCGGTTGCTTCCCCATTATCAACGTCAGACACCCCCACATTATCCATCCCCCGCGCATGAACCGCCAACGACATACACGCACGGGATTATGAACGGCGCAACCGTTTGTGTATTTACCTGACTCTGATGACGCATCGCAGGTGCATCCGGTTACACCTCATCTTTTTTAATCTCAGAAAACACATTCTGTAGCTACATTTTTCTCTCTGTAAAAAACCGGGCGAAAAAATGGGTCATATGGGATTTCTGACAACCCCATACGGTTAAATATGAACCTTTGCAAATAATATTGGGATTCTATATCCAAAACATCGGTGAAAATATCATGAAAATGCCAGCGAAATTTACAACCTACTGCCCATTCTGCAGAACTCACCAGATCCACGAAGTGGAGAAGGTCAAAAAGGCAAAGACCACAGGTCTCCACTGGATTGACCGCCAGAAAGCACGCAGGGGTAAAGTAGGCAACATGGGCAAATTTTCAAAAGTGCCCGGCGGCGACAAGCCGACCAAGAAGATCAATGTCCGGTACCGCTGTGTCACCTGCGGAAAAGCACACCTGCGCAAAGGATACCGGGTCGCGAAGTTTGAATTGACGGAGTAAAGAGCATGGTACGTGAAGCAAGAGAGAACCGGAGCAAATTTTACAAAGTAAAGTGCCCGGACTGTGAAAATGAACAGACAATATTCAGCAAGGCGAGCACGGTGGTAAAGTGTATCGTCTGCGGACGAGACCTTGCTGTTCCCACTGGCGGAAAGGCGACCATCAAGGCTGAGATCCTATCCGAGCTCAAGTGAGAACTCCCATGCAGGACAGAGAGTGGCCCCAGGAATCAGAACTAGTTGTCTGCACCGTAGAAAATGTCAAGGACTTCGTAGCGTTCGTATCGCTGGACGAGTACGGTGGCAGGCAGGGGCTCATCCCCATCTCTGAAATAGCGACAGGCTGGATCAAGTATATCCGTGACCATATCCGGGAAGGGCAGAAGATCGTCTGTAAGGTCTTAAATGTCGACCGGAACCGGGGTCATATCGATCTGTCCTTAAAAGATGTCAACGAGCACCAGCGCCGGGAAAAGATCCGTGAGTGGAAGAACGAATCCAAGGCACGAAAATGGATCGGATTTGTCGCAGAAACTGCGGGTGAACCGGCGATCGGGATCGAAGACCTGATCCTTGAAAAATATGGGGCGCTCTATCCTGTCTTCGAAGATATCGTCACCGATGGCGATGGAACAATAAAAAAGCTGGGGCTCACAAAGATGGCGAGTGACGCACTCCTGCATATCGCGCATGAGAGCGTGAAAGCCCCCCACGTCGAAGTGATCGGAAATTTGATCCTCACTTCCACCCAGCCTGATGGCATCTCTGTCATAAAAAAAGCCCTGAAGAGTGCTGAAGTGAAAATCGCCGGTGTGGAGATCGAACTTCTTTACCTTGGCGCTCCCACCTACCGGATCAAAGTGACCGCACCGGATTATAAGAAAGCAGAGAAAGCCCTTGAAAAAGCCGCAAACTCTGCCATTGCAGTCCTCGAAAAATCCGGCGGCGAAGGCAAGCTCGTCAAGAAACCCAAGTCCGGGAAGAGCCAATGAGTGGTCGTATCCGTCGCTGCACAGCAGACCATACCTATACACTTTCTTTGATCTGCCCTGTCTGTAACCAACCGACCGCAACCGCGCATCCCGCACGGTTTTCAGTCCAGGACCGTTATGGGAAATACCGGAGAATGGCAAAATGATCGATGATATCAGCATCAGCTACCTTGACAGTTTTACCGATAAAAACCTCGTCGACCCCATCCTCATCGAAGGACTGCCCGGCATCGGTCAGGTCGGAAAGCTCGTCGCCGAATATATCATTCATGTGCTCTCCGCTGAAAAGATCGGGGAGATACACTCGATCTATCTTCCCCCACAGGTGATCCTTGAGGAGAATGGCATCGCCCGCCTCCCTCGTAACGAGATCTATCTCTACAAGGCACCGGATCGCCACATCCTCTTTTTGGTCGGGGATTTCCAGAGCACGTCAAACGAGGGGCACTATATTTTATCGGATGCCTACCTGGATGTGGCTGAGGAACTCGGTGTCAAACGCATCTACACGCTTGGGGGTTTTGGCGTCGGACACTTGGTGAATGGTCCCCGCGTCCTCGGAGCGGTCAACCGTGAGGAACTCCGTGCCGAGATCGAGCCGGCTGGCGTCACGTTCGAGCGCGACGAGCCGGGCGGTGGAATCATCGGGGCGGCAGGACTCCTGTTGGGGTTGGGACGGATCCGGGGGATTGACGCGATCTGCCTGATGGGTGAGACCAGCGGGTATCTTGTCGATCCCATGAGTGCAGCAAATGTGCTGACCGCACTCTGCAAGATCATTGGGGTCACGGTCGATCCAAGCGATCTCAATAACCGTGCTGCCGAGATGGAACGGGTCGTTGAAGGACTGATCGAGGGCGAGAAGTTGCAGCGCGACGATGAGCTGCGCTACATCGGGTAACATGCTCGCGAATGCCGACCTCCATATCCACTCCCCGTTCTCGATGGCTGTGTCCCCTGCGATGCAGCCGGAAAACCTGTTCTCTGCCTGCACAATCAAAGGAATTCAGATTCTCGGTACCGGGGACGCCCTCCTGCCGGAATGGCGGCGGCGATGGAGCCCGTTTCTTGAGAACGATGCCGGGATCATCATCGTTCCCACCGGCGAGGTCGAGGATGCCAGACAGGTGCACCACCTGATCCTCGCAGAGCATTTCTCCCAGTTTGAAGCCCTGCAGGCATCACTGGCTCCTGCATGCCGGACGATCCTCTCGAACGGGCGACCGCATGTCACCCTCACCGGGGAAGAGATCGCAGAGATGGTGCATGCCGTGGGTGGTTACATCGGACCGGCGCACGCATTCACACCGTGGAGATCGATGTATGCCTATCATTCGAGTGTCCGTGGATGCTATGGGGACGAACCGATCGATTTCCTTGAACTGGGACTCTCCGCCGACAGTTCCTATGGTGCCGGGATACCTGATCTCGATGCTGTCCCGTTCCTTACCAACTCCGATGCCCACAGTCCGCAACCGGAAAAAATCGGGCGTGAATTCAACCGGCTCCGTATCAACACACACTCGGTAAAAAGCGTCCTTGACAGCATCCGCACAGGAGCGATCGAAACAAATGCCGGTTTCTTCCCGGAAGAAGGGAAATACAACCGAACAGCCTGTGTCAGATGTTATACCCAATACACGCTCCCTGATGCGGTCCGTCTTCAATGGCGGTGCCCTCATGATGGTGGCATCATCAAAAAAGGGGTGGCTGACCGCGCCCGTGAATTATCCGGTGACAAGATCCAAGCCCGCCCACCGTATCTCCATATCGTCCCGCTCGGGCAGATTATCCAGACCGTGACGGGAGCTTCATCTCCCCTGACAAAAACCTGCCGTTCGGTCTACAACCGTTTCATTGCCACGTTCGGGAACGAAATCGAGGTGCTCATAGATGCGCCGGTTGAGGATATCCGTGCGGTGCATCCTGCGGTCGCAGATGCGATCAGTGCCCTCCGGGAAAACCGCGTGACCCTGCACCCCGGCGGCGGGGGAAAGTTCGGCACGTTCTCCTACTGACGTGGATTCGCGTTTGTGCTCTCTTAATTATGCGTAAAGATTAATGAAAGCGCGAGCCAACATATTCTCTGAAATGCTCAACGTACGCCGGGATATATGTGGATATTGCGGATGCTGTGTATCAGTCTGCCCAGAGGGCGCTCTTGAACTGATCGATGCGTATCTTTCCGTAGAACAGAACTGTACAAGCTGTGGGATCTGTGCCAAGGTCTGCCCGCTTGGCGCACTGGAGGTCGTGCATGAAAAATAAGTACGATGTGCTCGTCATTGGCGGTGGACCCGCCGGGGCACTCGCAGCGCGGACTGCCGTGGAGAAAGGACTCTCTGCACTCCTCGTCGAGAAACGTCCGGCAATCGGTGCACCGGTCCGATGCGCAGAAGGTTTGGGGAAAGAAGCCCTTGCTGAGTTCATGGAACCCGATGAACGCTGGATCTCCGCAGAGATGACCGGCGCCGGTATCGTCGCTCCTGACGGGTTCGAGATGAGACTCGAATCCGCGATGGCAGGATCGAAAGTAGGGTACATTCTCGACCGGAAAGTCTTCGACCGTGACCTCGTCTGGCAGGCAGCAGATGCGGGTGCCGAGATCAGTGTAAAAACCCGTGCGTCAGCGCCCATCCTTGAGGATGGCGTGGTAAAAGGAGCCAGGCTCGAGTACTGCGGGCAGGTCTCGCATGTCAAAGCTGATGTAGTAATCGCGGCAGATGGTGTGGAATCAAAATTCGCCCGCTGGTGTGGCATTGATACAACGGTTCCCATGCGGGAGATCATGAGCGGAATGCAGTACGTGATGACCGATATCGATATCGATCCCCATGCAACGATCTTCTATCTGGGGAATGAGATCGCTCCCGAGGGATACCTGTGGGTCTTCCCGAAGGGTGAACGGGCGGCAAACGTCGGTATCGGTATCTCCGGAAAGAAGAGCGGCGAAGGGCACCGGGCAAAGGATTATCTCAACCGGTTTGTGAAGAAGACCTTCCCGGACGGAAAGACGATTGAATGTATCGTGGGCGGGGTATCGGTCTGCCGTCCGCTCGAATGCACGGTGGGAGACGGACTTGTCCTTGTCGGGGATGCGGCACGGGTGGTCGATCCGCTGACCGGCGGGGGCATCTACAACAGTATGTTCACCGGGCGACTCGCTGCGAATGTTGCCGCAGACTGTATCGCGAAGGGCGATCTCACGAAATCCGCACTGATGGCGTACGACAAGAGCTGGCGGGAATCCAGGATGGGCAAGACCATCGAGCGCAATTACCTGATTAAGGAATATCTCATCAAACTGCCGGATGAAAAACTCAACGCGATCATCCACTCGGTCTCAAAAATGAACTTAAAGGAGTTCTCCACGATAAGCCTGATCAAGGAGATCATCCGGGTCAACCCGAAACTTCTCGTGGAACTAGGGGTGCTTGCCGCCTCACTCCGCTGATCTTTTCAGTTGTTTGTTCAGGAGCCGCAGGCAGTCGTTCTCTGCCTCTTTTTTGGTGAACACGGTAAAGATATCCCCGGGCTGGATTCTCACGTTGCCGCTCGGGATGATGAGCACACCTCCGGTTCTCCTGATAGCGATAAAAACAAAGTCCTTCACCTTCAGTTCACGGATCTCGTGACCGACAATGGGGGCTGATTCTTCCGCTACAATCTCAAAGATGGTGCCGCCGGGGATGGAAGCGAGCTGCTGGAGCTGGGGATTCTCCGTCCAGTAATATAACCGTGAAGCGACGAGTTCATCCGGATTTTCACTGATCCGCACGCCCACTTCCTTGAAAAAGTCAGAGTGAGCCGGCTGGTTCACGATGGCAACGACATTGGGGACATGGAAGCGTTTTGCAAGCCAGCAGGTCATGAGGTTGACGGAATCGTCGCTTGTTGTCGCGACAAATGCATCCGTGCGGTCGATTCCGGCTTCTTCAAGGATCGTCTTGTCCGTCGCGTTGCCCGTGACGGCAAGGATGTCGTAGTGTTCAAGGATCTCGCTGCACCGGGTCTCGTCCTGGTCGATCACAACAACATTGTTTCCATGCTCGACTGCCTGTTTGACGAGGCTTCTCCCGATGCCCCCGAGTCCTACGACAATGATGTACATGACTACAGGTTACCAGCACTGGCATTGAAATAATTTGTGCATCAACTCTATTTTCGTGATCTGCGGAGTGGACGAGGCAGGAAAAGGGTCGGTACTGGGACCGATGGTGATCGCCGGGGTTGCGGTCGCATCAGGGGATGTGTTCTCCGACATTCCTGTGAAGGACTCAAAGGAGCTCTCACCGTCAGAGCGGGACCGGCTCTTTCTTCTGATCCGGGAAAAATGCACGTTTGCAACAGTCGTGATCGAAGCCCATGAGATCGATGCCATCCGCCGGGAGATGACCCTGAATGCCTGCGTTGCGAAGGCTCATGCGGATGTGATCCGGAAACTCTCGCCCGATACCGCGTACGTTGATGCCTGTGATGTGAATGCGTTCCGGTATGCCGAAACCGTGAAGAGTTTTCTTCCTGTCCCCTGCGAGATCGTGTCAGAGCATCATGCGGACCAGACATACACGGTCGTGTCTGCGGCAAGCATCATCGCTAAAGTCACCCGTGACCGGTTGATTGCAGAACTCGCACAAAAATACGGCGATATCGGCAGCGGGTATCCTGCGGATCCCATCACAGTGACGTACCTCAATTCCTATATTGATGAACATGGATGTCCCCCGCCC
>Ga0265297_10009183_pt1 | contig 12865 bp, 2 predicted proteins | sample Munlanlwell13791_FD_192502 | JGI IMG/M metagenome (GOLD analysis project Ga0265297, IMG submission 192502) | Leachate microbial communities from a municipal landfill in Southern Ontario, Canada - Leachate well 137-91 | ecosystem: Engineered > Solid waste > Landfill > Unclassified | place...
TGACCGTGAACATTTCCGTACCGGCTTCCCGGTCGTTGGAAGCGGCAGACGTGTTCAACGGCTTTGCCGGTTCCTGGGCCGCAGAATACGTCCTTCAGAACGGGGTCATGAACCAGTTCTCCCCCGTGGAAGGGAACCCGGCCCCGATCTATCGGATGTCTTCTCACCTTGGGCATCCGGGTTTCCCCGAGATCAACTTCCTGCCCTACTCGCATGGGACGAATCGGATCGGACCGAAAGGTGGATCCCTACTGGGATGCCCCATTTCGTTTTCGGTGGTGGGTCCGACCCTGAAGCGGGGCGGAAAGAACAACTGGCAATGGAAAGTCGTAGATAACTCCGCCGGGGCTGGGGGCGATACGTTGACCTTGGACGATTCAGTTGTCGATTTCGGGGTTGACCCGCCAGTCCCGGGGGCTTTGGCGGCGACGGTTGCCGACCACTATGGGATCACGACCCTTGCAGACTGCCCCGATGGCCTGTACCTTGTCATTTCTCACACGGGAAATGCTGGGACGTTGCTTTCGGGCGGGGCTCCGGTAGCGGGTGGTGTAGGGGACGGGGATATCTGGCAGTTTGCAGATGGGAATACCCGCTACCCCTTGGTCCCCCTGGCTTCAGCATCCAAGTACGAGATCTTCCGGGTGACAACGGTTGCCGGGAATGTCCTGACTTTGGACCCGACGAAACGACTTAAGGATTACTTCACATTCCATGCCGCAGGGGCTGGCATCATCAATTCGGTTCGCGGCGTCACGTTGATGGAACCTAAAGCCACTCGACTTGTGGCTGTTCCGGATTCGGGAACCGCCAAGGGACTCGAGCAGACCTTTGTAGTGGTCCCCCCGCTTCGGGCTGCTAACGACGATCAGCAGTATCCCTACGCATGGTGGCACAATGCTAATTTCACTGAGGAAGGTTGGTACGGGGCGGTAGCTCAAAGTGATGGGATGGTTGATTCCTACTCGAATTTCGAGTACCGGAACCCGCCACAGTTGCCGGTAGGGAAACCTGTCGGACAAGCAACTTTCCGGTTGATCGGCATTGCCGGTGAAGGATCCCCCCCGGATATCGGACCGGCACGTTTCATGTTGGTGCCTACAACAGCTTCGGGCTGGGGCACCATGACGCCCACGGTAGGCAACCTGATTCGGGTGAACAACATCCGAGTCGTTGGAGACGTGGAACTGTCTGACAGCACGTCCGGTGGGGTTACTCGCAGGCCGCAGCTCAACACCCTTCTTGGATGGTTCGAAATCGTCCGGGAAATCGGGTTGGTTGCCCCTTATACCATCGTGGTCCGTCGGGTCAATGAAACCGACCCCACGACAGGAAGAACTTTCCTTGGTAACGCAACCCTCCTGTGTCTGGATCAGTCGGTAGTCCCGGCAGCAGATGAAACCATTGAACTGGATTGTACAGTCCATCCTCCGGTTTCGGCTCTGTGGACGAGCACCTACTACGATGCCGATGCAGTTGAATCTTCCAGATTGACCAACCTGATTGATCCCAGTTGGTCGGGTCGTTCCATCAAGGGGATTGGCAACGGCCTACTGGCCCGTTCGGATAAGGCAATTTTTGATACCACCCCCAGCTCGAACCCGGGAAGTCTCTTGGATCTTGGGTTCCGCATGGTCATCTTCCCGGCCACTACTCGCACCATCAATATTCCGGATCCGACCCATGCAGGCCCCCCTTGGGCAGAACCCTATCAGGCCGTGGATGTCCTGGTTCCTGATTTTGAACATCCCCTAGAGTCTCAAGAGGTCATCCTGGATGGATCGAAACCGGACGAGGCCCAATACGTTGAGGTGGACTACGCCAATGGTCTAGTTCGATTCTCTCATCCGATCATGCCGGGAAGCCCCCTCTATAATGCCGCCGTCTTCAATCATGTGGACAACCCTCGAAACGAGATGGTCTTATTTGCATCTTGCGTCCCTTACTCGAGGGAACCGGGGCAATTGGGATCGGGGATCCGGGCAACGGGTGGGACCCCAATCAATGAAATCGACGTCCCATGTCTGCCGCAAGGAACCGAGCATGATTCTGCCGATGTCTTCGGGGCACGGACTGTAGTCCCCTTGCTCGACACGGTGACCAACACCGTAGACCCAACCAGGAATGATCCAACCCAAGCCTTGGTGCTTCCGGCCATGTCAGAACTGTCTCTGCCTTCTGCGGGCTTTGTGGAAATCCTGGATGGTGTTTCGGCGGACGGTGATCCGTCTTTCTACGGAACTACTTACCGGGGATCCTTGTTTGGCTACTACGCCCTTCTTGAAAACCCCGGTGTGTCCATCACTCTGTTTGGACGTTACGGCGGGTCTATCCCCGCATCCACGAAGAGCTATGATGCAACCACTCCGGGCGTTGTTGTTGCACGAAGGGAAGTCATCGTCCCCAACACCACTGACGGGGTGGCCGGGGTTCCGTATCAGTACGACGTGACCTACGGGCATGCGAAACGCTCGAGCACCGTTCGGTTCGGGGATTCAGAACTGACGAGCAATGCTGACGGGTCCATTACCGTGACCCCCAGGGATACCATCGCCAAGTCGATTCAGGACACATTGAGCACTGTCTTGGGAACGGTGAACCTCCTGGACGACGGGTTGATCACCTGCACATCGACACTCACAACTACGACGTTCATGTTCTCGTCCATCACCTACCTATTCAATGGCGAGCATCATCAGCACGGCCCGGCTTCCCTCGTAGTGTCGAAGGATATGGCCGTTCCGTTGACGATCTATCTCGTCTGGAATCCCTACGTCTGTGGCATCTACTACGCGACCTCGATCCCCCAAGTCGGTTCCGTTCTTCTCGCAAAGGCCGTGATCCCGGTCTCGGGGACAGGAGCCAATGCTGTTCTCACGGATCTACGCTACCCCCTCAAGGACTTTGATGAGAGGACTGATGTTTTGGTGGGAACCCTCCAGGGAACCCCGGTTGAACCCTGGTTCCCCACTTTGGCCAAGGCGGTTGCCTACGTCAGCGAGATGATGGACCCGGATTCTGGGGATCCTTCTCGGTCCATGAAGATCAAGGTCGTTGGAAACACCCCTGAGACCGAGACTCCCATCGTGATCAAGACCGACGGCCTGATCATCGAAGGTATGGGGGTCGGTCCGGACGATGCGGGGATCCAGATTCAATGGACATCCGGACCCCTCTTTGACCTCAATGGCCACAAAGGACTTGAGTTTAGAGGCCTCACTTTTGTTTGTAAAGAAGTCGTGGCAAATACCATTGGTCAATCGACAATCACGGCCACAACGGCTACCGGTGGGGCTGAGACTTTGCCGGTTTACATTGCGGCTAACACGACCCCTTGGGTCGATGTGTCCGAGGTGATTCCGGGAACCGGGATCGTCATTGATGTTGGTAACTCCACAGACTTGACGGCAGTTACCGATGGCAGCGCCGAAGTTCTTTACACTTGGTTTTCGAGTGACCCGGCTATTGCAAGCGTTGTAGTCGGTCCAGGACTTACCACGACCGTGACTGGGGTGACACATGGATCCGTGGATATCTGGGCTGTAGGGGATTCGACCAACAAAATCGGAACTTGGCACATCAACGTATGGGATGCAGGGGATCCGGCTTCGACATTTATAGCAGGCCCCAGGCAATGCAGGATTGGACACACGGTTACTTTGCAAGCGCAGCTTTATCCCGGAGCCCCAGAAGTCGTCACTTGGGCTTCTTCCAGCACAGCCTTCGGTGTCGTTGCGGGGGTCTGTACCCCTTCATTTGTCCCCAATGTAGTCTTCACGGGGGACGCCGAGCGACTAACCATCGAAGGATGTAAAGCATTCGGATATCACCAGATGTTATCTGGATTCATTCAGGTAGAGGATGATCTCGCGGTACATCAACTGTCAACCTGGAAAATCCGGGACAATTACGTTGAACCCACGGATTTCTTCCTTCGGATGGCTGGCACGCTCGTTAGCATCGACAACCTGGATGTTTGCAACAACGTGATCTCTTGGAACGGCCAAATTCCCGCTTTCTATGCTTACGATGATTGTGCCGCCATTCGAGTCAGGGCAGCGGAAACAACTTCAGTCTTTTTCGAGAAGAACACCCTCGATTCATGGGGCAGTTTGGCCCCATTAACGAACCTGGATTATCTGGCGGCCATCTGGCTTGGGATCACCCTGGCGGCCCCTTATGCCTTTGGTAACTATCCTCTGGAGGGTGATTTCACATGGGCAATTTCAACGGCAGGCGGGACTTCTGTTGAAGGCATGACGTTCCGGGATAACAAGATCGATAACGGAACGGCCAGCTGTAGCATGGTTCAATTGGACAATCAGGATGTGTTTGACCGAAACTCGGTTGTTTCTGACACGGGATTCTGCCAGGTTCGACTGGGAACGGCTTGCAAGATGGATGGTAACTATATCTACCGGTCGGGGGTTGCCGCCAACCCAACTGAACTCGCTGTCATCTGGTGCGGAACCAATTGCACCGTGACGAACAACAATGCGGGACAAATCATCCTGAACGATGGCTGTCAGATCATCGGGAACAATTTCATCAATGGGATTGGTCAATGGGACATTGCGCCTCACAACCCCGTGTTTGAAGGTAACCTCGTGGGGTACATGGGGTTCGCCGCTGCCCCCTGGTCTGCTTACAATGATTTCTCGGCTGTCAACTTGCTCTCCGAGTTCGCAGTCTACAACGGGAACCATTTCACAGGCCATTTCACTTGCAACGCAGGTAGCGACCACACGGTCTTCTCGAACAACATGGTCAGGGGAACCGCAAACGTCGATCTTTCAGGTGACTATCACACAGTCAACGGAAACATCCTGGAATCCGGAAACCTCTTGACAGGTGCTAACTGCAAGCTTCAGGGCAACGTTGTTGGGGGAAACCTCACCGTGACCACGGGATGTCTCCTGACGGTTAACTCGGCCGTTGACATCACGGTTGGGGCCGGATGTAGCGTCATCGGGAATTCATTCACCAACCTGCTTCCAGCCATCGGGGATCCAGATGCGATCACCCCTGTCATCGGAAACCGTATCTCTGGAAATTTGTTTGGGGCTGCGGGACCGTTTGTGGGATCCTATACGGGCAACCGGAGTTAGTTGAGGGGCACATCATTTCGGGTGGCGGCGAAAGATCCGTTGATCTTGTAGCCATCGCCCATCAGATAAGACGTAGCACCAACATCTTCCGGGGTGACATCGATAGAGTGACAACCAGACTCATCGCAGATGCCGATCTTGTAAAGACTCCCGCCGCAGTAACCAACCTTGGGAAATACATCGTAGTTGATTTCCGGTTTCGCGACCGCAAAGGTCTCGATGTCATCAATCGACGTTTTATCCGAACAGATGATTTGCGTACAGATGGGTTTGACCCCGGAGCATCGGATGGGAATGCAAAGGTCAGGGCTTTCGGGACGATCGAAAGTGCAGATAGCATCACTGTTCCAAAGGTCCTTGTAGCAAGCCGTGTTCAGAGGAGAACCATCCTCCTGCAGAGCATTCGGGGGGCAGCTGATCTCTTCGAGTCGGAGGCCGGGGCACTGACCTTCGAGGCACTTGCCAATTTCGCAGCCGCCTTCCAGTTCCTTCGGACCACACGTTCCGCCGCAACCGTCCGGGCCGCAGACCTTGCCTTCACACTGGGGGATGCACTTGCACTTGCCGCTGATGCAGCCTTCGCCTTCATCGCAAGAACCATCCAGGGGGCCGCACGAACCACCGCAACCGTCCGTTCCGCACTCGTGATCCCCGCACTTCGGGATGCATTCGCACATTCCTTCATCGGAGCAGACGTCCTGGTCACCCTTGCACTCGCCATTGAGGGGGCCGCACGTCCCGCCGCACTTGTCATCGCCACATTCCCGACCTTCGCAGTTGGCTTTGGCCGGACACGGGTCGCACTGAGCATCCGTGCAACCGTATTCGCAGGTTTCCTTCAGGGTCGTGAACCCGCAGGAATCGACGGCGACCACCGTGTTACCATCGCACTTGGTGTTCATCGTCGGCAGACAGACGCACTTCCCATCGGCGTTGCACACGCGCCCCGTGCCGCACTCGCCGTTCAGGGTGCCGCAGGTTCCACCGCAACCGTCGGACCCGCAGTCCTTGTTCTTGCACGAAGGGGTGCAACACGCGCCTTCGTAGCAGGGGGAATCGGGGGCGCAGATCTTGAAAGGATCCGCCGAAAGGAACGTCATGTCCCCCTCGATGATCTTCAGGTACACGTTCCCATCGGAGTCATTGCACACCCGCTCGGGCATGCATGCATGCGATTCCTTGACGAAGATCATGCCGCGACTGGCGCAGTAATCGGCGCAGTCATCCGTATCGGGATTGCACTCGACCTGGGGGGCGGGGGCGCTACCCGTTCCGCATCCCAGGGCCATCATCACGACCAACATGATCAAGCGTTTCATTTGAAACCTCCAACCCCCCGTTGGGGGATCCTTCCACAAGAAGACAACCCATGACTTCGATTATCTAAACCCAAAGTCTCGGTAGAGTCCTGAAGGGTCTCGGTAGAGTATCTATCGGAAGTTCCTGGTTGGGTCTGTTCCGGTTAGATGTAGGGAGCCCATTTCATGCAAATTCTTGTTGACCTTGCATCCCATATTGCTGGAACCCCCACTGTTGTTCAAGTGGATCGTGCGCCAGTTTCAGCGGCGGGGATTCCTATCAATGGAAAATTCCTCTTGCCAACCTTGCCTGGGTTGGATTTCCCTGTGGACAGTTCATCCTACGTCTTGCCCATTGACGGGGGGGACCTGACGAGTCAATCCTACGCCCACCTCCTGGCCTCTTACGCTGGGATGTTCGATTTCATTTATTTCAACCCGCTGTTGGATGCAACCAACGTGGGCGAGATTGACCTGGCAGCCACGTTCAAGGATTCGGAACCCCCTTATGATCCGCCCAATTTGCCGCAGTATTTTCCGACTCGTCTTCAGATTGGACGTCCTGGGGGCGGGCCAATCTCGGGTCAGATGCCGACGCACACGGCGGTCCTCCCGATGAACGATACCATCACCCCCAACAATCCGGGAGTGATGGTCACGGACAACATCGATATCTCGGCTTATACGGGAGCAGCCGGGGCAGACGAGTTCATGATCTACTGGCAGATCTACAGTTTCGCTGTGGGCGACGATGTAGCTACGGATCAGGGTTCGACCGTAAACACTCCCGCAATTCGGACTTACTCTGAGGCGGATCAGGAACCTGCTGATTTCTCTGTCTATCTTTCCCCTGATGATGGTAGTCACTGGTGTCCGGTGGGGATGATGGAACCGATTGCTTTCTGGGCCAAGACGACTGCGTTTCGCTTGGCGTTCGTGAATCGTAGGACAGTTGCGACGTACGGGGCTGCGGCCAAGGTGTACGTTGCTTCTTTCGCGGTACTGTTCTAGGGGTTCGTTTCGTACTGAGGCAATCATGGACTACGGAACCGGCGTTTCCAGAACTCTAGATGCAGTCGCAAGACAATTCTCAGGGTTGGTCTGGCAAGAGGGCAAGCCACCGCTTGATAGTGAGTTGAACTATGTTTCCCAGGTGGACTGGGAGAATCTTCGGCAGGCTATCCGTTCCGCGATGCCCTCTGGATTCCTTATGGATCCCACCCGGGCGATGGACGACTATCAGTTCGACCCCCTGTGGTCGAATCGGTTCGTCCTCGGAAAGCCCCGTGAACTGATCGGAATCCATGAAGGTCTTGAGCAAGCTCCTATTGTCCTCGCCAACGTCAATGGCTGGATCATCCCGGTCGTTGGAACTGATGTCGGTCGTACTGATCGTGAGATTTCGAACATCATCAAGTTGTACCCGCCCCCTGCCTCGGATGCTCGTATTGACTACGTGTTCCTAGAGGCTTGGCTGTGCCGGGTGGATGCGAATCCTTCGACGGTCAACAAACCCAGTGCTTCGACCATCTGGAACTACGGCAACGTCAAGTTCGGTGGAACCAATTTGACGGATGACCTCGAAGACCCAGCCATTGGGTTCTCGACGACGGGCCGAGTTCAGGTTCAGTACAGGATCCGGGTCTATGGATCTGGGGCTGGGTTGGGTGCCAGTGTGGCTCTTTCGACGTACCCCGATGGCCTGGGGGATCCCAACATCCTTGGACAAGGAACGGCGGCATCGCCGGTTGGCGGGTTCGCATTCGCCAACATGAGGGAAGCACTGGGAGACCCGTCCCTGTGGCGGGCCGGGGACGGGGATCCGACCAATGCACTGGGAACCGTGGATGGCTACGTGTACGCCATTCCGATCTCTGCAGTTTTCCGTAGGAACACTCTGTCTTACCTGGCAGTGAATCAAGGGGCGGGACATCCGAACCAGAACGGGGCCAAAGATAGGACCCCGCATACGGCTTTCCTTGCGGATCCCCTGTCCGGTTCCAGGGTCCTACTTCAGGCCTCCCTGGGGACAGCGATCACTGCAACGGACACGGGAACGTTCACGGTCAACGTGACCAATCTTAACGGGTGTGGTCTCGAGGATCCTGAACACTCGCCCTACACCAACATCTTCCTCGTCATTGACGGCGAGTATTTCGGGTTCAATGCCATTGACCTCGTGGCCGAGACGATTGACATCAACAGCCGAGGCCGGTTCGGGACGGCGATCACCCGTCATGAAGTCGGGGTCAACATCCAGATTTTCAACACCCGTCCGGATGGGTTGTACGCCGACCAGATTGCTGGGTCTGATATCCTCGACCTGCGTCGGGCAGTCAACCCGCATGACTGGGATTTCCAGCGGCTCCTTCAGCATAACGTCGCGTCTTTGGTCCGTGGGGATCTGAAGACAGCCTGGAAACTGTCAGTAGACGGGGATACCCAAGGGACGACCGTCCACGAAGTCGATTACCTCCTGAGTCATTCAGGTGGGGCGGTCCCGGCCGGGGTTCAGCATATCGATGGACCTGATGGAATCCGGACGGTCTTCTCCGATGCCGCTTGTATTCAAAGAGACGTGACGATTCTCATGGACCCGGCAGCAGCTAAGGTCAATCAGTACGCAGCGACCTTGGATGCCAACGTGGCTTGGGACGTAGGGCCGGATTTCCATCCAGCGGCGTTCTTCAACAACAAAGGGTACACGGCAGATGGTTCATCAGGAAACATCTGGACAAATGGATCAACCATTTTCCTGTATCTCGGAGGTAACGACGGGATCAGCGGGGCACGGGCGAGTTTCAGGACTGCGCCCACGGAAGCGGTTCGGGCAGTGATGCCTGCCGAATACTGGAAAACAGCTTTCCCTTCATCTGATCCGACCAATGGGAATCAAGCCCCTGTCACGATGCGTTTCTTGGATCGGGCGGCAGAGGAACCTGCCCCGCCGTGTCTGGATCCGACAGGGAACACCACGGGCTATCCGGCTTTTGCAGATCGTCACTCCGGTCCGATGTATCCCTGGGGAGCCAATAATTTTGAGTATCCATTTATTGTTCTTGGGGGAATAGTTCACTCGGATCTTCGTTTGGCCCGCAATACGGGGGATATCACTCCCTATTTCTCCAACCGTTACATCCTGGAGATGGGAATCAATTTTGATGCCCCCGGGGTGTACCTGTCTCAAGACAGTTACGGCAACGTCCTAGATGATCCCAGCGCCATCACAAAACCCCTCCTTAATGGCAGGAAGACCCTGTGGAATCTCATCACCAACGGGGGCCGTGGCAGTTCTGAACTGTACGCTGTCATCTACGGTGATACCAACGGGGCTGGGTTGGGAAACAATGGTGTTTTCCGGATTGTGGGAGCCGGGACTCTGATCGGGGATGGCTACAGTTCTACGTCCATTGTGGTTGTCCCTCTTTGTCAGAATCTTCCAGTTCCCACCGGGGTCACAGCGGCTGCTGTCATGGTGGAAATCCGGTCTGCTTATCACAATGCAGACGATACATCGAGCTTGATTTCGGGGATTGCCGATATTGCAGTGTGTTTGACAGACCTAGGCGGGGTTATGACCAATAACCCCTGGTCGGCAGATCAATTGGGCTACGGGGATCCCGCAGGTTACGTTCTTACGGCCCCTAGCGATCCGGGTTTGTCAAAACCCTACATTGCTTCCAAAGCTTTGCTTAACATGACCCTGATGTATCATCCCGGGCGTGGGGCAATGGCGAAGGTTCCAGATCAGCTTCTGACCTTCGCCAAGAAGTACGATCCCACCATCGACATCGGGGGATACCTCCGGCAAAGCAGGGCTACGCTGGACAGTGCTTTCGCGACTAATACGGGACTTCCGAGTAACGAAACCTACTGGGATCCGATTCATGTTCAGACTTGGAATCGGCTTCCGGCATTGGGATGGGATGCCCCCAATGCCCCTGATGTCGTGGGGGCTTACGGCGGTAACGTTGTTGGTTTTACCGAACAAGACCGTGAACATGAACTGTTTTTCGACCGTGGCAGCAAGACTGTCATTTTCCGTCCCTTCCGGGATCGCGAGATGACCCTTCAAGCCATCACGGTTGCTGATGCGTATCTTGCCCCCATCCCCGGAGATATCAGTTGCCTCCTCGGTCCTTCCAAGTATCCAGATGGATGGGATAAAGACTCTTTGGATATCTGGACTGCCAAGAAAACTCAGGGGTTCGCGGTTCCAAAGGAATTCATGCCTCGATTTGGGCGTCAGGATATTCCCTACTGGGTAGACATCAACGCCGGGGCCGGACCGTTCCTTCAGGGGATCAATCATCTGTTCACGGATATCCCCGAATCTGCCAATGATATTTTCAACATCCTTGGTGGTGTGGATAATCTCGGGGTTGGTCCTCTGGTCAAATCCATGTTTTTCGCCACGGGTGTTGGTTCCCCATCTGTGACTGCAGACTACTGCCATGACGGCACATTCCCGGCCCCTGTTGTCAATCAGCCCTACATCGGGGCTCGGAAAACGACCGACATCACCAACACGGATCTTGTGGCTGCTTTGAATGCCGTGAACTCGTCGGACTTTGGGAAAGGGTTGAAAGGCATCATGCTTCCGCCCTACTACGGTCCTGCTCGCATCTACGGCGTGTACCGGGCTGAAGATTTCCAAGCCAAGGGTGGCCATACCTTCAACGCCGACCGCATCACCCCGGCGGGTGATCCACCCCCCAACCTCCTCAAGGAAGATTCAGTCAATCAAACTCTGTTCATCCTCGAGGGTGGGTCTCGGGACGTGACTGCTGATCTTCCTACCTACGATGGGACGCTAGATCATACCTACATCATCCCATCCAACGCCATCGACATCACCCGGGCCTTGACCTATGCTCCTGGCGATATGTTCGAGGATTATCACTACGTCGTCGAATGCGTGGTGTTCGGATTCGCACGCGGGTTCATCAACCAGAACAACTACGTCATGACCCGCCTGCACTCTGGATCAGGTGTTTCCAACACGGATGGGGATGATCCAGAACTCGAAGGTATTCGGATGACGATCCCAGCCCCCGCCGGGATCAATGACAACCTCTACACGGCTTACAACCGGACCCCTTACCAGGGGGATCCTTTCATGTCTCGTGGGGGTGATGCCCTGGCTACTTCGGATTACGAAGAACGCTATGGGCAGCTGACGATTGCTTCGCAGTACTCGGTGAGAACCCCGATCCAGCAGTTCTACACCGGACCGACCGTCCCGCTCTACACGCACGGCCAGTTCATCCCGGAGATCCCCAACGCCCGGTCTTTCGAGATCCTGGCATCGATGGATTTCTACACGACGATGGGAACTGGGAAGATCGGCGGGCAGGTGTATCCTGGTACTTGCCTTGATGTAGGGTACACAGAGGATAATCTCGCAACTTCGGTGCGGATGCCTTCTTTGAGCAACTCGCCTGATTGGCGGATCCTTCCGAGGGCTTTCACAGACGGCCAACAGGACAACCCGTTCCAGGCCCGTCTTTACATCACCCTGGATGCTACGACCCCTACGTCCATGAACCCGGCACCCACCAATCACAATAGGCTGCGTTTCGGGTTGTTGGATGGAACGTACCTCGACATGTATGCTTCGTTCCCCGACGTGGTGAATCAGGCGTACCTGGTCAATCCCCCTCCGGGGGGTCTCGGAATCCCCACTGATCAGATCTGGGATCTCGATGAGGACATCACGATCCCATGGACCGTCGGAAGTGGCCCGAGAAAAGAGTACGAACAACAGATCATTGAGGTTCCTTTGGCGGGAAGCCTTCACCCTGGCGAGATCCTGGAATTCGGCACATTCCTCTACCGGGCTGACAGAAGCGGGATTTCGGTTCACATGAAAGATGTGGCTGGAAACAACGGGATGATCGCTCTACAGGTTCGCTGCACGGGTGCCAACAGTATCGCTGTCCGTGCCATTCACACGTGGTCGGATTTCCCCTTCTCCCAGTTGTCAGCAACTGCCCATACCGCGATGTTGATATCGGCCTCAGAGGCTTGTTCCTCGGCCATCCCCCCAGGAACATCGGCCCCCCTTGATAACCTTTTCACAATCCTCGGAGCCGCTATGGGGGATCTTGTGGCCGTGACTGCTGTTGTACCCCCTGTGGGCGGGACACAAGCTGTCTACACGGCAGTTGTAGTAGCCCCTGACACGATTCAGGTTTGGTGTCATAACATCGGGGTTGGTTTCAACATTGCTGCGGGGAATCACAGTGATCTAAGGTTGGCGGTGGTTCGGGACGTCGCTGGTATGTACGCTGCCAGAACATATTCCCTGACCAATCAGATCGCAATTGTGTCGGCCATTCGGGGGGTAGGAACCATCGAGAACTGTGCCAAGAATCTTGCCACAGCCATCAATGCTAACCCCACCCTATCCCAGAACATGACCGCGGTTGCCAACGGCAAAATCGTCGAACTGATCTC
>Ga0265297_10009184_pt1 | contig 12865 bp, 14 predicted proteins | sample Munlanlwell13791_FD_192502 | JGI IMG/M metagenome (GOLD analysis project Ga0265297, IMG submission 192502) | Leachate microbial communities from a municipal landfill in Southern Ontario, Canada - Leachate well 137-91 | ecosystem: Engineered > Solid waste > Landfill > Unclassified | place...
TTTTTTGTTTTTCCAGTAAGTACTTTTTCCGCTAAAGGAAAGGCTTTTCCGATTACGTTTCCACCATTTGGCTCGTGGTTCAACAGTAGCTTTTGCCCTTGAATCAAATAATTGGCAGCTTTCAATTTTTCTATTGCAGGAATGGCTTGAATTAGAGCAATTTGACCTTTTAGCTCGCGGTTCGAACTTAAAACGTTCAAAACCTTTCTTTTGACCAACGGATTCAGTTCTCGGTAGCGAAATGGCAGGTAATCAAATATTTGGATCAGCTCCAGAGTTAGTGCCCAAAGAGTATCCTCCTTGATATCTTCTTTTTCGCCAATCTGAGCACGCAAAGCATGGCGCTGATCAATGAGCTCATTCTTACGGGAAAGACCTTCGTCTGTAGTGAAATATCCATCAAGAACAGCCTTGTTGAGCTTTTCAAGCTGTTGATCAATCTGATTCAGCTTTAAGTCCAGAGCCTTGCGTTTGGTGGCATTGTCGACGCGAATATTGGAAGAGAGTCGTTCAATCGCCTCTTTCGCATATGGAATAAACTCATCAGCCAGCTCATATCTAGCAAGAAACGCCACTATCTGATCCTCGAGACGATCTTCGCGGATTGTTTGGCGACAATCAGGATTGTGACACTCAAGATAAATGTGAGTCTTATGATAAGACGGTATTAAATAACGGCCGCACTCGCATTTAAACATCTTGGCGTAAGTGAAGTCATGCTGCACTTTATGTTTTTGTGTTCTCCCGTCCAGAATCTCCTGAACCTGATCAAAGAGTTTCTTTGGAATTAGGGGCTCATGATTTCCTTCATAAAACACTGGCTCAGAGGAACCCTTTTTCCTCCACATCATCAATCCGTGGTAATAAGGATTCCTAAGCATTTTTTGAAACATGCTTTTTCTGATCGGACTGCCGCTCGTATTAGTCATGCCGCGCTTGCGCATATACTCGCAAAGAGTGATCGTTGAATAGTTCCCTGATGAGAACAATTTGAAACTTTCCTTCACAAATGGGGCGACCTTAGGATCGACCTGTTTCTTTTTATTATCGTCATCAACGCCTTTAATGCCACTGCGATAACCGATTGGGGGCGGAGCTGGGAAATATCCCCTAAGAAGGCACTCTTCCATTTTTGTGCTGACTTCTTCGGAAAGATTTTCTGAATACCAAACCGCCATGTTGCAAAAATTTCGAAATGCTAAACGGCCAGCGGCACGGCTAGTGTCAAATTCACCCTCAATCACGATCATTTTTTTCTTGTTTTTCGTAACCATTTGATCGAGCAAGGCAAAGTCGGCGACGTTTCGGGAGCTACGATCCAATTTATGAAAAATAACCCCTTCGATTTCAGGGGTTGATAGACGCTCAAGCATGTTGTGGAATTGCGTGCGTTTTCCTTTGAAGCCTGACTTAGCCTCGCTGTACCACTCGACTATTTCAAACTCTTTGCGAAGGGCGTATTCCGAGATAATGCGCTTCTGAGCAGGAAGCGAGTTATCCATATCCGCCTGCGCCTTAGTTGATACACGACAATAGGCTAAAAACTTCTTCATAGGCATTATTCTGATTTAGGATTTTTCGGCTTTTTTTTGCCCTTCGGAATACTCTCGCCTTTATTAATGACAGCGTAAAGTTCAAGAAGTTTTTCCTTCTCGTCTTTTTCAAGTTCAAGGATACGCAAAATCATTTCGCGCTCTTCCTTGTCTTTCAACATGATCTCCTCGATCAGACGCTTCGTGTCTGGATTCACGACGACATTATTGGCATGACCATTCACGATAACGTTCGCGTCACCGCCTCCAGCCAAAATACCGCTGGCCTGAATAAGCGAAGAAAGTTCGTCGAACTTCTTGGCTTTTTCGGCAAATGCAGTTAATTCAGGATTATCTTCCCCAAAAAAGTAAGAAAGAGGCTTTTGGAGAGCCTTTGCAACGTCGGGAACATATTTCTCGGGGTTCTTGATAAACCCGCTCTCGACTTTTTGGATTGTGTTGGAAACCGCACCGATCTTGCGGGAAAGCTCCATTTGAGACATTCCTGCCTCTTCCCGAGCTCGAATGATGCGGTTAACGATGGCGTTTAGAGACATGTAATTAAAAGGTTAATAATAAATGATTTTTGGCGGGTGTTCCCGTTCTGTATTGAAGTATAGGAAAGAAAAGGATAATAGTCAAGACTAATAACAAATAGTTATCAACAGTCATACCAAATTTTCTTGACAATCTATTCCAAAAGAGTATGATGAACAGTGAAGGAACGGGAAGATGGCTTAGAATGCATATATTTTTTGCCTCCAACTGTTCCAAAATGGAATAACTAACTTGTAAGAAAATGGGCAGACCCTACGCTACAACTTCAGAAACTAGACAAAAAATGTGGGCACTTTGGCTCAAAGGCTTCACGTTTATTGAGATTGCCCGCCAATTTAAAACTTACCGTCAGAAGACAAGGTCGATTGTCCTTGCCTTTGATCCTACTTTTGAACAATTCAAGCAGCACGACGAAAACCGTCGGATCAGGCAAATGGCGGAGAAGCTTTCTCCTAACTTAAATCCATGAGGTATGTCCAATACAACACAAGAAAAATGGACTCCTCAAGAAGAGGAGATTATCGAGTTCTTCATGGATTTAATTCCAGTTCTACAAGAGGTAAAGGCCGACTTAGAGTCGAAAGGCCTCCTTAACAAAGCAGTATGTGTGAGCGGCGGAGAGTCTGCTCCGCAGCCCATTAACTCTTAATCATATGCAAATACAAGTTTTCTCAGACGAATGGTGGTTCCAGCTTACAGTCATGCTCATCCTCATCAGCGGATTCACCCTCTCGCTCTGCATCATGGAACTCGCAATCTGCATATGGGCGGAGCTGACGGGACGGCGCACAGACCTACCGACGCAAGAAAGCGTCCACCGATTCTTCATGAGAATCAGACTGGCGCTGACCCGAAGGCGGAGACGCAAAGCCTACAAGAACCAACCAATTAATAATTTAATCACCAAATCTTATGACAAAAGCACTAGCCATATCGGCACAAGACGCGGGCGCAATCTGGCAAGAACAGGCAAAGCTCGCCGAGGTTAAGAAAATCTACGGCAAAGAACTGACGGACTCGGAATTCGCAATTCTCGTCCAGATCGGCCAAGCCACACACTTAAATCCTTTCTTGCGGGAAATATGGGCGGTGAAATACGGAACCAACCCCGCTCAAATCTTTATCGGGCGCGACGGCTACCGCAAGGCAGCCCAATCAAATCCAGACTACGACTACCACTTGGCAGACGCGGTGTACCAAAATGACGACTTCAAGATCGAAGACGGCGAGGTTCGCCATACCTATTCAGGAAAGGATCGCGGAGCGCTGGTCGGTGCCTACTGCGTGGTCAAACGCAAAAGCTCAACAAAGACGATGTTCAACTTCGTCGACATCAAGGAATACACCACGGGGAAAAGCCTCTGGATCGGCAAACCCGCAACCATGATTAAGAAAGTGGCCGAAGCCCAAGGACTACGCATGGCCTTCCAGCAACTCTTCGCGGGAACCTATGACGAAACTGAGGCTTGGGAAGAACCTGCAAAATCACTTCCGCAGCCAAAAGAAGAAAAGCGCATTCAGCCAAAAACTGGAGAGGCGCTTTTTGTCGCATGGGGCGAACTCTGGGATTTGTACATGGAAAAGTATCCCGATGAACGCACTGACACGGGCGAACTGAAATTCTCGCCTGAGAAATCCGAAGCAACGCGCAAACTGACCTTTCTTAAAAACTACAAAAAAGAAAGCTCGACCGAACTGACCGAAAAGGAAGCCAAAGACTTCATCAAGCGCTGCGAGGAAAAAATCGCGGAACTAAAGAAACTTCCCGAACCGACTAAAGCGCAGGAAGTTTCCGTGAAGCAGATGAAGAAATCACCTGCCCTAGCAGGATAACAATTATTAACGAATCCTACCATGAAAAAACTACACATTCGCCCCGTCGAGGCGAGCAACAACGGCAAAAAAGAACGTTGGTGGGCGGTTCAGGAAAAGGACGAGCATGGAAACTTTGTAACGCTCATTAATGGAATATTTTCGCATGCCTATCCTCGGCGCGAGATGGCGATGGAAGCCCGCGAGATGCTGCTCAAGAAAGCCGAAAGCAAACATCCTCGCAGCGTTTTTACCCACCGCTACTACGAGGAAGAAGACTATAACTACTTGAGCCAAAAAGGATACACGGACGAAGAGATCGAAGAGATCTGGAATCGTGACATCAAGCACGACATCGTCTCGAATCTGCTCTGGCTCGAGGTAAACGAACCTGAGGTCGCCAAAGACGTGCTCGCCGAGTACGAACGCCTCAAGGAAAACAATCCCTATAAATCTAACTCTTAACACTATGATAAGAACCGCTGAAAGCGTCAGCCCAATGCACCCCGACAAGATGTGCGACCGAATCTCGGACGCGATTCTCGATGCGTATCTCAAGGAAGACAAGAACGCGCGTTGCGCCATCGAGGTCATGGGAGGACATGAGCTCATCCAAGTGATGGGCGAAGTAACATCAAACGCAAAACCAAACATTCGGGAGATTGTCCGCAGAATTGCAGGCAACCTCGAATGCAACATCCACCTCGTAACGCAATCGCCCGAGATAGCTCAAGGCGTGGATAAAGGCGGAGCTGGCGACCAAGGAATCATGGTCGGCTACGCCTGCAATGAAAACGAGGCGCTCATTCCGCGAGAACTGTATCTTGCGCGAAGCCTTTGCAAGCACCTTTACGAACTCCATCCTGATGACGGCAAAACACAAATCTCCGTGGGTGAAGACGGCAAGGTGGCCGTGATCATCGCTTCATGGCGAAACATCACCTCTGCCAAGCTCTACAAAGAAATCATGCTCTGGGTCGAGAAAGCAAAGATCACCTTCGTGAAAAACGCGCAGATCACAATGAACTCCGCTGGCGACTGGGATAAGGGCGGATTCGACGCCGATACTGGACTCACAGGAAGAAAAATCGTCGTGGATGCCTATGGCAGCCGCGTGCCAGTCGGTGGCGGAGCCTTCTCAGGCAAAGACGCCACTAAAGTTGACCGCTCGGCTGCTTATAAAGCCAGACAAGAAGCCGTGAGACTGCTTAAAGAAAGAGACGCGAAAGAAGTAACCGTCTTCGTCGCCTATGCGATCGGACAAGAAAAACCAGTACAAGCCACAGCAATAATTGACGGCAAAGAAGAGGAACTCGATTTGGAACGGTTTACGCCGCAAGCCATCATCGAGGTTCTTGAACTTGATCAGCCCATCTATGAGCAAACCGCCGAATGGGGACATTTCGGCAACGGCTTTAGGTGGGATTATTAATTTTTTACCAATCTTAACGATGAAAAATATGAAAACTTTAATCACTAAATCGCAGCTCGCGAACTTCCCAGTACCATACCTGTCGATGTCCGCGATCCGCACCTATCTCACCGATAGGCAGTCGTTCTTCAGACGCTATGTGCGACTTGAATTCGACGAAAAAGAAAGTCCAGCCCTACTGGAAGGCAAAGCGCTGCATGCCATTATCGAAGCGTATTGGAAATCCGTACAAGCAGGAACGCTTAACTTTGCATGGGAAGATGCAATATTCCTTGCTTTAACCGACTTTGGAAATAAGGATATCGCAGGAGCTATCGACTGGGGAAAAACTGGCAGCTTTGAGAAATCTGCAGCAAGTGTGAAGCAAGCAGTCGAGTTTTACAGAGCAGCGATCCCTGCCTACAAAGAGATAGTGGCCGTGGAAAAGAAATTCGTATCCGACTTCGAAGACCTCGACGGCAAAACCATGCCGATAGCCCTGAAAGGCTTCTGCGACCTGATCGTAAAGGACGGAGACGATTACATCATCGTCGACCACAAAACGGTGACCATGATCAAAGATCAAAGCGAACTTGCTCCAGCCTTTGAAATGCAGGCGGCCGTCTACTGGTTCTTGATCCGCAAAGAGTTTGGGGTGAATCCGAAACGGATGATCTTCGACCAGATCAAGAAAACCAAGTGCCGCGACGGATCGCCGCAAATTGTGCCTTACGTCGTCGAATACACTCCCGTGATCCTGCAACGCTTCCTCGAGATTTACGGCCGCGTGGTGCGCGAGTTGGCTGGCCAACCGCTCATCGATGAAGAGACAGGCATCGTGCAATTCCTGCCGAATCCGTTTGCAGCCTTCGGATGGGAAGAATCATGGCAGGACTTCTGCGAAGAGGTCGATACGCAGAGGCAGTGGACGCTTGGCGAAATCAAATCGATCCAGCAAAACCGCTACTCCGACAAGGGAGTGGAAGCTTTGGATATCTAGCAATTATCACTATGTAAACCTATGGCGAGACCAGAAAAGAACACAGTCGATTATTTTCCTCACTATGTGAACAGCGGTAAAACGCTGTTTACGGTTGAGCAGCGTTTTGGAAACGACGGCTATGCTTTTCTGTTCAAAATTTTGGAAATATTGGGCAAGACCGAAAACCACTTTATTGATTGCAGAAACGCCGCAGACTACGAGTTCCTGATCTCAATAACCAAGGTGAGCCGAGAAAAGGCCGAAGAAATAATGGAATTGCTCACGATCCTTGGAACCTTTGATCTGGATTTATGGAGTCATCGGATCATCTACAGCGAGAATTTTATAAAAAATCTGGAAGGAGTTTACGAGAGACGAAAAAGGAAAACTCTGACGAAACAGGATTTATGCAAACAATTATCAATTAAATGCAAACAGAAACCCGTGCCAAAAACATTACCGTCCTCCGAAATACCACAAAGTAAAGTAAAGAAAAGTATAGGAGAGGAAAGTAAAGAAGAGTATGTAGAAATTTCTGGCGAAATTTCACCCGCCCAAAAGGCACGCGAATTTTTCAAAAAAATTGAGGAAGAAAACTTAAACGAAAACGACGAACGCAAAAAGTTTTACAACTACTGGACTGAGAAAAACAAGTCAGGCACGAAGCAACGCTGGGAACTGGAAAAAACATTTGAAGTCGGCAAACGCTTTGCCACTTGGCAGCTGAATGCTGCGAAATTTAATTCACAAAATTATGGAAAAAATCAGCGAAATAATCAAGGGAGCGGCCACGTTTCCACCGAAGGAAGAGCCGACTTGGTCGTGTAGAGATTGCCACGATCAGGGCTTTACCAAAAGCTCCGTGAGCTATCAGTGCTACGGCATGAGCGATAAGCACTTCTGCCCCGAATGCGAGAAAGGACGTGCCTTGTATGACGCATGGAAAAGCGAATCTACCCAGCAAGCGAACCTTCGTACGTGGAAACAAGACAAGATCGAACGCGCATTGCGAATCTCAGGCATTGAAGGACTCTTCCGATCCAAGAAGCTGCCAGACCTCAAAGGCAACGCGAAGCTGCACGCGGAAATCACCAAGTATTTAAACAACTGGAAAGCAATGAAGCAAAACGGATATGGATTCTATTTCTGGGGCAACGTCGGTGCTGGAAAAACACATGCCGCAATAGTGCTGGCGAATGAACTCATGGAGCGTGAAATGGTCGAGGTTTTATTCCTGAACATGCCTGAAGCAATCACCCGCGTAAAGAAAACATTCGACAGCGACTCAAAATCCGAAGACTCCAGACTTTTTGAACGCATGAAGGAAATGGAATTACTCGTTCTCGATGACGTCGGCGTTGAAAAGTATTCCGACTGGATGGCTGACCAGATGTATCAGATCATCGACCACCGTTGGAAAAACCGAAAGCCGATGATTATCACCTCCAATCTCTCTCTGGAAGACCTCGGGAAAACCTATAAGCCACAGATAGCCTCGCGAATCATGGGCAACTGCAAACCGATCCGTTTTACCGAAAGAGACCGCAGGAATCAGATCGCTCCTCTTTTTTAACAAACTACCATGAGACATTTTTACCACAACAACGGCAATAAATTCGGAAACCGCAAAACAACGGTCGACGGTATCGAATTTGCGAGCGCCAAGGAAGCCAGACGCTACATGGAGCTCAAGCTTCTGCAAAGGACTGGAGAGATCAAAGACTTGAAGGTGCAACCGCGCTTTGAGTTAATGCCGTCCTTTAAGCATGAAGGCAAAGCGGAGCGAAAGATCGAATACGTGGCGGACTTCAGCTACACAACAAAGGACGGCGAAAAGATTGTTGAAGACGTTAAATCAATCATTACAAAAAACCATCCTGTCTATCGTCTCAAGAGGAAGCTTCTCCTCTTCAGGCATAAGGATTTTACATTCTTAGAAACTTAAAGTTTATGGAAAACATCCCTATCAAAACGGCTCGCGGCAACTACATCCTCTTCAAATACCTCGTAAAAGAAGGGGCTCCGCTTGTAGAAATCAAAGACCGAAATAAGAAATTTTGGTATTATAAATTCGAGAACGGAGAGTTCAAAGTCGTCACCGTCACATCAAAGTCCCTCTTCGAGGAACTGCCCGAATTGCTTGAAAGCACATAGGCTCGGCCTATAATCAAGTAAATATCGGAACCCCCAGTCTTAAAGACCATTTGCCCGCATAAACGGGCTTCGCATGGTCTTTTTTTTAATTTTACCCCTATGAAAATCGAACAAGTAAACATCGAACAACTCATCTTCGCGGACTATAACCCGCGTGCCTCAACCGAAAAGGAAGAGCTGGAGCTCAAGAAATCCATTGAGCGCTTTGGCTTCGTGGAACCCGTGATCGCGAACAGCGATGACAAAAGAAAAAACATCATCATCGGCGGACACTTTCGTGTGCGTATGGCCAAGAAAATGGGCATCAAAGATGTGCCCGTGCATTACATCAAAATCAGCGACATCAAAAAGGAAAAAGAACTGAACCTCCGTCTCAACAAAAACTTGGGACACTGGGACATGGATTTGCTCGCCAACTTCGACGAAGAAATGCTTCTCGATGTGGGTTTTGATTCGGCGGAAATAGATCAGCTTTTTCTGAACCTTGATCCCGATGATAAAGACGACGAAGTGCCTGAACTGCCAGAAACGGCGATATCAAAGCTTGGTGAAATCTACCTGCTCGGCGAACACCGCCTGATGTGTGGAGACTCAACCAGCAAAGAGGACGTCGCCAAACTCATGAATGGTCACAAAGCCGACATGGTCTTCACCGATCCGCCATACAACGTGAACTACAAAGGCACTGGCGAAAAGACCAAGAACCATATCAAGAATGACAACATGAGCGATGACGCCTTCGTGGATTTTTTGACCAAGTCATTTCAGAACTACCGCGAATCAATGAAAGCTGGCTCGGGCATTTACGTCTTCCACAGCTCATCAACGCAACGGCAGTTCGAAGGCGCCTTGGAAAAGACGGGATTCGAAGTGAAGAGCCAACTCATCTGGAATAAGCCGTCGAGCGCCCTTGGCTGGGGCGATTACCGCTGGAAACATGAACCGTTCTTCTACGCTGGACTGAAGGGCGAAAAGATTCAGTTTTATGGAGATCGCTCCCACTCCACCGTCTGGGACTTCCAGAAATCGGAAAAGGAATTGCTCGCATGGGCTCAACGAATGAAGCGCTACGAGACGCAGGGGAAAACGACGGTGTGGAGTATGTCCCGCAGCAATGTGCAGGAATACGTTCACCCAACGCAAAAGCCTGTTGAACTCGTCTCCTACGCCATCGTAAACAGCAGTAAATCGGGAGATATCGTGCTCGACCTGTTTATGGGCTCGGGCTCAGCCTTGATTGCCTGCGAGAAAACCCATCGCGTGTCTTACGGCATGGAGCTCGACCCGAAATACGTCGACGTGATCGTAAAACGCTGGGAAGACTACACGGGCAAGAAGGCCAAAAAAACCTCCTAACATGTGACACTTGTTACACGGACGGGGGTGCTTACTAACTCACTTTTATGCAAGGCAAGAAAACCACAACACGGGACAAAAAACTTTTCCTTGAGGCGCTACAACGCCGCAAAGGGATTGTTACGCTTGCCTGCAAAGAAGTGAACATCAGCTCAATGACTTTTTACCGATGGCAAAAAGACGATCCTGATTTTTACCAGAAATCAGAGGAAATTCGATACATCGAAATCGGCATTATCGCCGAAGATAGGCTTGCCGAAGCCATCATTGTAAACAAGGACATGAACATGGTGCGCTTCTACCTGCAAACACGAAACCACAAATACATGATGAAACAGCAACTACAGTTTGAAGACCCGACTATCGAACTGGCCAAATTATTATCCAAAGACGAATGATCATAGACCTGCCAAAAACTTACCGAGGGCTGAACCTGTTTGGGGAGAAATACTTCAAACGGCCATTCACGGAATATCAGCGGACAATCGCCGAGCAGATTCTGCGCACTATTTTTGTGGGAGGCGGTGAAGAGGTATTCATCGAAGTATCAAGGCAAGCTGGCAAAACAACGGCAGTCGTGGACGCGATTGCTTATCTCATGACCTTTGCTCACCACTTCTTCCCGACACCGCTCGCTATCGGAATATTCGCTCCTCAAAAAGAGCAGGCCAAAACAGACTTCGATCGTCTCAAGGAAAACCTGCGCATATTGAAAACCATTTACCGATTGGATTTTGAAGAGTCTAACGGAACCACGCTCAAACTCGGTAACGGCAATACGATTTACTGTTTCTCACTATCACCAACGTCACACCTTGAAAGCAAATCGCTTCATCTGGCCATCATTGAGGAAGCCCAAAAGATTGATGACGAAAAGGCAAAGAATGAAGTCTTCCCGATGCTCGCCTCAACCAACGGCAGCAAAATATTCATCGGCTCGGGCGGATATCAACTCTGCAATTTCTACCGAGGAATTGAGAATGGCAAGAACGTATTCAAGTACGACTATCAGCAAGTGATCGCCGACAAAGAAAGGCTGCACGCCAAAACAAAGAACCGCATGCACCTTAAATACAAAGACTTTATCGAGGGCGAAAAGGAACGCTACCGCGAAGACAGCGACTACTTCCAAACGCAGTACGCGCTTGAATGGAAGATCGGACGCGGAATGCTGATAACCAAAGCGGATCTTGAGAAACTAGGACGGGATTATAGCGTGAAGCTGCCATACGAAAATCCAGTCTATGTCGGCTGGGATATTGCCAAAGAAGAAGACGAAAGCGTGATGACCGTAATCGGCTGGGACGAAGACCTGAAAAAGTACAAAATCCTGTGCTGGTTGGCGATGAAGGGCGATGACTATACCGACCAAGTCGAGATTGTGGCGAAGGAACTTACCAAGTTTAAGCACGTCATGAAAGTCTGCATTGATGCGACGGGCGTCGGTGATCCAGTGGTCGATAACTTCAAGAAGCAAACCCGTTACAACACAGAACCCGTGAAATTCAGCCTGCAGACAAAGGACACACTGTACAAGAACCTGATCAAGGTACTGCGAGACGAAGAACTCACATACCAAAGCGGCCACAAGTACACTCCTAAATTCGAAAATCAAATGCTGGACATGATCAAGGAATACAAGGGCGAATTCCTGTCGTGCCATCACCCAGAAAAGGCTGGTGCGCACGATGACTTTCCAGACAGTCTCGCCCTCGCACTTTATAAAGCAAGAAAAATAACCGACGTGAACCTTAACCGTCACGACCTCGGACTTTAATCATTTAACTAACCAATATGAGCGACATCACAACACAATTCCCGACCAATGATGACTTTAACCGCGTTGCAAAATTGAACAATTACTACAACGTGTTCAAAGGACTTCATAGCAAGGTCTTCAAACTCAAAAGCTACTTCGAGGAAGACAGCAAGAAAAAGACGCTGCTCTATCTCGCGTACAACGTCGGCCAGATCGTATCGCTGACCGCTGCCGATTTTCTGTTCGGTGAGCAATTAAAGATTCAGACCAACGAATCCGAAGAGCAAAAGCCGATGGAAAAGAAAATCAACGCCATCATTCAAAACAACTACCTCGACGAAAAGCTGTATCAAAGCGCCGTTATGCAGGACGTGGCGGGCTTTGCAATCATTGCCGTGAGACAAAAGGATAAAGTGGCCATCATCGAGGAAGTTCCTTACGACAATTACTACCCAGACTTCACGGGCGTGCGTCTCGGCGAAGAACCACGGAAAATCGTTATCGCTTCCTACATTGACCTCGTAAATCCAAAGAACCAAAAGGTAGAAACATTCCTTTACAAACAGATTCATAAGCTCGAAAACGGCAAAGGCAAAATCGTACACGAACTCTGGACGACTACTCCAGACATGAAGCAATCACAGCTGACTGAACTGGCATTATTCAGCACCGATCTGCCAGCCGAGGAAGATACGGAGCTGGACTACATACCAATTTTTCAGATTGATAACTTCAAGACTGTGAAGGAGCGCTTTGGGATTTCCACATACGAAAGCGTGATGAATTTGTTTGAGGAAATCAACGATCGCATTACTCAAATCTCGGTTCAACTTATCAAGCACCTGAATTCAAAGGTTGCAGTCGGCGAAGGCGTGCTCAGCAAGAAGGGCGAAATGGATAGCACGCAAGACATCTTCCTCGTTGAAAAGGGCGACATCGTTCCGCAATACATCACCAACTCCAACCCGCTTATTGAGGAAGGATTTAAGCAGATCGAAGGACTCATTCGGCAGATTTGTACTGTCACGCAAACCCCTGCGTCGTTCTTGGGACTAGACGATAAGGGTGGCGTTGAAAAAGTCGAAACAGCCAAGCTTCGCATGGCGGCATTCCTCAAGAAGATCAAACGCAAGCAACGCAGTTATGAAGCCAAATTGGTGGATATTTTGAAGACGGCTCTGTTCTTTGAAGGTGCTAAGAAATTCCCAGACAACGTTGATATTTCCTTCTCGTGGGACTTGGGATTGCCGCGCGATTTGTTTACCGAAGCGCAGACTCATCAGATCATGGTTGAGAGCGGA
>Ga0265297_10009185_pt1 | contig 12864 bp, 13 predicted proteins | sample Munlanlwell13791_FD_192502 | JGI IMG/M metagenome (GOLD analysis project Ga0265297, IMG submission 192502) | Leachate microbial communities from a municipal landfill in Southern Ontario, Canada - Leachate well 137-91 | ecosystem: Engineered > Solid waste > Landfill > Unclassified | place...
TGAGACATTAGCCAAGCAGTTAGGTGTGAAAATAGTCAGAATAGTGAGCTACAGCGAAGGCGGAGGATATAGCTACCCAGAAGCTGCTTATTCATCGAAGGCGGTAGGTATGGGAGGAGGAGACACCGCCCCTCAAATACAGACAGGAGAGAACAAAACAGAGGTAACCGTAAGCATTACTTACGAATTCAGATAGAATGTTGTTAAAGTTTTCTGACAATAGAGAAAAGATTTTCTGGACAAATCATTCTCAAAGAAAAATGCGGCAATACCGTTTGTCAGAAAAACGGGTGTTGCGCATTTTAAGAAAACCCGAAAGAAGAGAGGAAGGGATAGCTCTAGGAACTATCGCTGCCATGCAAATCACAGGGACCAAAAAGCATCCTACTGAAGTGTGGCTGATGTATGAGGCGCTTAAAAAGCCAAAAAAGATTAAAATCATCAGCACCTGGAGATACCCCGGCAGGACTCCTTTGAATGAACGTCCTAAGATACCTGAGGATATTATCAGAGAATTGAATCTATCAATTAATTAAAAAATATGAATTTAGGTAAAATTTTCGGCTGGATACTGGTGGTAGCTGGCGTAGCTTTAATCGTTTGGACGCTTTACTATTCTTTCAATATCTTCACCGGAAAATCTGATATTCCGGGACCGGGTTTCTTCAAGTTTGAAACGGCAGAAACACAAACGCCGGTAACGGGGAAAACTCCCGTTGATTCTCTCGATGCTCAGGGATTGGGGAATGTTATAGGGGAACAACTAAAAGGCATGTTGCCCACTGATTTTCTGCCTAAATCCATGAATTCAGGGATTTGGGCACTTTTGGCCTGGATTCTTATCTCAGGCGGTGGCCAGATCTCCAATCTGGGTATAAAGATTATAAAAGGTTAGATTGTATTATTTTGAAAAAGTCACGTTTCCAACAGCGTGGCTTTTTTATTATTTTTATCTTTGATATACTAATGTAATGGGAAAGAACATATTTTTCCAATATCTAAGCTGGCAGTTCGTAGATGTACCGAGGAATTTACTGAAAGCCTGGGGGAACTTTTTGGAATTCAATCTGAATTATTTTTCCATAACCCTGCTTTTGAAGACTTTTTTTTCTCCCTGGAGGAGATATTCCTGGTCTTACGGCAAAGGTTTTGATTTGGGAAAATTCTTTGAGACATTTTTCTCCAATCTCATTTCCAGGATTCTGGGAGCTTTAATGAGATTGTTTTTGATAATTTTTGGCATTATAGCCGAGATTTTCATATTTGTAATAGGGATAATCGTTATTTTTGGCTGGATAATCCTGCCTTTTCTTGTAATAGGAGGGTTTATTCTAGGTGTTAAATTATGTTTGACTTAAGGAAATCAGATATATTTAGGGCAATAGTTTGGGAAAGAAGGATTAATCTGAGGGTTTTTAGGATAGTAGGGAAACTTTTGTTTTTATTTTCCATACTTCTTGTAATTATGTTTATTCTTACCATCTTTGTTGCTCCCTGTTTTTCCAAGGAAGATATCCTTAGCAAGGGGGTAGCCTTCTCGGGAATGATTCTAATAACCTTAACTCTTTCTCTGGCTTTATGGCAAAAAGAGATGTTCCTTAGAATGAAATTGAATAACCCTAAGCCTAAGGCAAAGATAGAGGAGGCTATATCAAATCCGGAATTATACAATCTGGCTGACTTCTTGAGTTTTGACGCTGCAAAAGCCTGTTGGAAGGCGAGAAACAATTCTACGGCCCTTCTTTATTATCTCCTTCGGGACAATTCTAGACTGAATTTCATATTTTACAGAACCTTGCTGGACTTGGACGGAATCAAGAAGGTCTTGAAAAATAGTCTGAAAGAGATAAGAGAAGTTTCTTCACCTGATTTTCTTGAAATCATCTTAGAATCGTTGAAAAATGCTAAAAAAGAGGGGCACCAACAGGTTGATGTTGGAGATCTCCTTACGGCTTTGGCCGGCCAGGAGCCCTTTTTAAAGAAAGTGCTGCTTGAGCATAATTTAAAAACTATTGATATTGAAAATCTAACCTGGTGGCTGGAAGATGTTGAGAAAAGATACGAAGAAAGGAAGAAATTCTGGGAGCGGAGAAACATTGTAAAAACGGGTTCTATGGCAAAAGAATGGACTGCTGGCTATACTCTTACTTTAGACAGATTCTCAACGGATATCTCCGCTCTTATTAAGAAAAAGGGATATCCTGAGACCGTCGGACACCAGAAAGAGATTGCAGCTATGGAAAGAATTCTAGCCAGGAGAGAGTCGAATAATGTTTTGGTGGTAGGGGAGCCGGGTTCTGGCAGAAAAAGTATGGTTGAGGAATTAGCCAAGAGAAGCGCCCTGGGAGAAACCCTGCCTGAGATTAATTTTAAGAAGTTTGTCAGATTGGAACTTTCTAATATGTTGGCTCAAACCAAATCATCAGGCGAGGCAGAGAATATTTTAGACACCATATTCAGAGAGGTCGTATCTGCAGGAAACATCATTTTAGTAATTGACGAGTTCCATAATTTCGTAGGCAAATCGGCTCAGCCCGGCATGGTTGATATTTCTGGTGTTCTGTCGCCCTACTTGCCTTTGCCAAGATTCCAAACAATTGCTCTTACCAGTTTTGAAGGACTTCATAAGAATATTGAACAGAATCCTTCTATTCTCTCTCTCTTTGACAAAGTAGAGGTGTCTGAAATTTCAGAAAGAGAAACTTTGATGATTCTTGAGGATCTGGTCTTTATTCTGGAGCGTAAATACAAAAAGTTCATTTCTTACCCGGCCATACGCGAGATTATCAACTATTCAGGGAAATACATGCCAGCAGTTCCCTTCCCGGAAAAAGCAATGGGATTGATGGACGAAGTAATGGTTTACCTGGCCCAGACAAAAGACAGGGTGCTTTTGCCAAAACACGTTGCCAAGATTATCTCTGAAAAGACCCAGATTCCGGTAGGGGAAATGGAAACCAAAGAAAAGGAAATACTGCTTAATTTGGAAGATTTGATTCACCAGAAAATCATTAATCAGGAAGAGGCGGTGAAAGAGATATCTTCTGCTCTAAGAAGGTCCCGGGCTGATATCACCGTAAGAAAAGGACCAATGGGCTGCTTCTTGTTCTTGGGGCCGACTGGAGTTGGAAAAACTGAGACTTCAAAAGCTTTAGCTGAGATTTATTTCGGCTCAGAAAACAGGATGATAAGAATAGACATGTCAGAGTTCCAGAACGTAGGGGATATACCAAGATTAATAGGATCTCCTGGAGAAGAAGGATTGCTGACCACCAAAGTCAGAGAAAGGCCTTTTTCCCTGATATTATTGGACGAGATTGAAAAAGCTCATCCCAATATCTTAAATCTATTTTTACAGGTTTTGGATGAAGGGCACCTGACCGATGGCATGGGCAGGAAGGTTGATTTTAAGAATTCGATTATTATTGCCACCTCTAATGCCGGCTATCAGATAATTCTGGATTGTTTAAAACAAAATACTGAATGGTCCCAGGTAAAAGGTAAAATACTGGATTTTGTTTTCAGCCAAGGGCTCTTCAGGCCGGAGTTCATCAACCGTTTTGATTCAGTGGTGGTTTTCCGTTCCTTAACCAAGGAAAACTTAATGAATATTGCCGAGCTACTGCTTCAGGGCCTTAAGAAGAACCTGAAAAGGAAAGAGGTAGAATTTATAATCACCACTGCCCTGAAAGAGAAAATAGTAGATTTGGGGTACGACCCGGTTTTTGGGGCAAGACAGATGAGAAGGGTTATTCAGGACAAGATTGAGAACGCTTTGGCTTCAGCCTTGTTGTCTGGCCAGTTGAAAAAGGGGAATAAGGTGGAAATTGACCCGCAGGACTTTGGATTGGAAATAAATTAACTCTAAGCTTTTATTTTTTAGTCACCGGTGGGATACCGGTGTTTTCTCTTGACTTAGCTACGAAATATTGTATAATAGCGGAATGAGGAATTTTATATTCAAGCTTAAAATACTGTTTATTCCTTGTCAAGAGAACAATTACAAGCCTCGGTTTTTAGAGAGCGAGGTTTTACTTTATTTTGTCATCGGATTGCTTGTTTTAAAGATAATTGCCGTTACTTTTTTCATCTATCTGCCAAGGACCGTCTTTTTCGCTGATATAACCAAAGGTGCTTTAATTGAGTTTACCAATCAGGAAAGGGAAGGGCTGGGTTTATCGGTGCTGGAAGAAAACTCTAAATTAGACCAGGCTGCTTACCAAAAAGCCATGGATATGATTAACAACGACTATTTCTCTCACTACAGTCCGAGTGGAATATCTCCTTGGTATTGGTTCAAACAAGCAGGATATAATTACAGGATAGCAGGGGAGAATCTGGCCATAGGATTTGTAGACTCAGAAGAGGTATTCAGGGCCTGGCTTAACTCTCCATCCCATAAGGCGAACCTGGTTAATAATAAATTTAACGAAACGGGAATGGCTGTTTTAGAGGGGAACTTCAATGGGGCCAAAACTACTGTCGTGGTTCAGCTTTTCGGCTCGCCCTATACCGAAATCCCAATCAAGGAATCTGCCGTTGTGAAACAGGAAGAACCCGCCGTAAAACAGGAAGAACCCGCCACCAGCTCGGTTCCGCAGGAAACAGTTACCACCACTGTGGCGGTAGCTGGCGAGGAGGAAAAGGTGGCAGGCGTCGTCAAGTCAGAATTCTCACTTTCTCAATCCAAACCGGAAGAGAATAATTTTGAATTCAACTTTGTCAGATTTATGGCTTTAAACTATCCTAAAATAATCGAGGAGGTCATATTCTATTCTCTTTTAATAATCACTATTGCCCTGATTTTAAACATTCTTATTAAGATAAAAATCCAAGACAGGAACCTTATTGTCAAAACTGCGCTCTTTATTCTTTTGATGATACTTTTTGTAATATCTGATAAAGAGTTTATTCTTAGATTTATACCACATAACTTGATAATATAATGAACCTTGGAAGATTCTTAAGCATTTTCATATTCTCTTCGCTGATTGTTGTTGTGGTTATCAACTGGTCAACGGTCCAGGGGATTTTTAATTACAAAGCCATATATGGGGGCTTATTCAATAGTCATAAGGAGGAAACTGCAATAAAGATACCTGACGTTGCTTTGAGCGAACCGGAAGTTGAAGAAAAATTTGTTGACAAACCGGACAGCATAGAGATTCCTAAAATTGAAATAACAGCTCCTTTGGTATTTATTGATACTGACGAGAAAAACGCTTTTAACGAAGCGCTCAAAAACGGGGTAGTTCACTATTATAAGTCGCCTCTTCCGGGAGAAAAAGGGAATACGGTAATTCTGGGGCATAGTGCTCCTTCCGGCTGGCCGAAAAGATACTATGAATGGGTTTTCAGCAGATTAAATGAGCTAGAAGCAGGGGATGATATATTTGTATATTACAAAAACAGAGAATACCAATACAAAGTTACCAGTAAATATTTTCTTAAACCAGGGGAGGAAGTACCCAATTCGGACTTGACAAATTCAGAATATATATTAAGCTTAATAAGCTGCTGGCCGCCTGGTCAGAATATCAAAAGGATAATCATCCAGGGGCAAAAGCAGTAATCAGCACCTAAATAAAAAAATATTTATAAGGAGTGTAAGAATGCGCCAAAAGGATCTCATGTTTTTCGGAGTTATACTTGTTATCATGGCGCTTTCGATAAGCAGCTGTATCCAAATATCGAATGTGCCACCACCGCCAACACCGCCGTCTATAACGCCTGCGCCCCCAGCACCGCCAGTCAACTCGTCAGTACCTGCTTCACGGGTAAAGATAACAAACCTGCGCGCTGTATTTACCGGTAACAGGTACTACGACAACCCGGACTACAGGGGCCCCTATAGCCGTAATCAAAATTCTACGGGCACCTGGTATTACAACGGTACTAGCTATGTTTACAAGTACTGGAACAATCCCTTAAAAGAAAAGGATTTCCGAATGGGAGACAACTTCTACTTAGAATTCGATGTCAGCCTAATCGGAATTATCCCGATTGAAAATCTGGCGATAGAACTGGAGGTTCCGGGGCAATTCAATGTGGAAAGTAAGCACGGCAGTGCTTACAAACACGGTGATTACACGGTCATTCAGCTGGATCCAATCCCGGTGTTAAATCCGGGAGAGGCCATACATTATTCCATTTGCATTCAGTTGTGCAATGCAAATGAGCAATATGTGTGTAAGAAAAATCTGCTACAGAGCAGAGTTGTTGTAAGAGCAAACGGAGTATACGAAGAGGCCACACTGACTATAACGGTGTGGAGATGGTGCGAGGAAGACAGAGGACCTTGCTATTCTTCTCCTTGTTGCTCAAGCTGCACCAGCTGCTCAGATTGTCCGAGTTGCCCAGGATGTAATCCCGTCGGACCACCTGGACCACCGGCACCTCAGCCTGATCCGCCTTGCACAGGACCAGGGTGTAATCCTGTCGGACCACCAGATGAACCTTGCCCAGACCCAGGGACGACAGAAGAACCACCTGAACCACCTGCGCCAGGACAACCGTACATACCTCCTCAGTCAGGAGGACCACCAGCAGGACCGGCAGTAGGACCAGGAGGCCCATTGCCGAACTCCGCAATTCCTTAATAAAGGGACTCATGGGGAACTGAGCTATTTCTATGACTCGCTCAGTTCTCCCTTCTTTAATGAAGATTATATGATATAGTCTTTATCAAAGGAGGGAATAATAATAAAAATAACTAATAAAAATATGTTTAAGTCAAAGTTAAGCGTTATTTTATTCCCAATCATATTGTGCGGTTTTCTCTTTGGGATAGTTTATAGTATTAGCGCCGATTGTCCGGCCTGCCCAGCGTTCAACAATTGCGCGGGTGATCTTGAGTTACTGACTCTTAAAAACAGAACTCAGAATACTCCGAGTTGGCAGAGTTCTATTTCCGCTAATGCAGGAGACACGGTGGCTTTCAATGTCTATTACCATAACTGCGTCAGCGGCACCACTGCCAATAGCACTAAGATAAGGCTGGACTTTACCAATATTGAGAGTTCTCCGATTTTAACCACTGCTTATCTGTGGGCAGACAATGCTTCTTATGTCACTGATTCTGGCACTATAACAGTAAGCACTCCTCAGAAATTAAATTTTGCCTCTACTGCCAAATGGTACCCCGATCAGACAAGCTCTAACCCTACGATAGTCCCAGTAACCATAAATATTACCAGCGTTCAGGTAAATATCGGGAATATAGAAGGAAACTGGACTCATCAGGGTTATGTCGTTTTTGAGGCGACCTTAAGCGGTTCCGGATCAACAAACCATGCTCCGACAGCTAATGCCGGCCCTGATAAAGATATCCAGGAAGGGGAAACAACCACTTTGAACGGTTCCGGAAGCGATCCTGATGGAGACCCTTTAACATATTCTTGGAGCTGCACAGGAGGCAGTTTATCCAGCTACAGTACTGCCCAGCCTACATATACTGCTCCTTCTGTTTCATCCAACACCTACTACAACTGTACTTTAACTGTCAGGGATGACGAGGGATTAACCGGCACAGATAGTATGGTGGTTTATGTCAGGAACCAGGACAGCGGAGACTTATTTGTTTCTCTTTCACCCAATCCTTCTTCTGGAAATGCTCCCTTGAACAATGTGAGTTTGACTGCAGATCTTTCAGGCACAGCTTCGGGTGACGCCACCTTTAAATATGACTGTACTAATGACGGTTCATGGGAAAGAATCACCTCTGCAAATTCCAACAGTAATACTGCTTACAGTCTTTGTAACTACTATTCCAGCGGAAACTATACCGCCAAGGTTGAAGTTACCAGGGGAGGAGTGACCAATTATGCTACAGCCGTAGTCTATGTATATGACAATAATCAGACCAACCACGCTCCGACAGCCAACGCAGGACCTGACAAGGATGTTTACGAAAATCAGTCAACAACTTTGGAGGGTTCAGGCTACGACCAGGATGGAGATCCGTTGTATTACTCATGGTCATGTACAGGAGGCAGTTTATCCAGCTACAGTATTGCCAGACCGACATATACTGCTCCTTCTGTTTCATATAACAATTACTACAATTGCGTTTTAACTGTCAGGGACGACGAGGGATTGTCTGCTTCAGATAATATGGTGGTTTATGTCAGAGAACAGTCAAGCGGTAACTTCTCTGTTTCTCTTACGCCCAATCCTTCTTCTGGAAACGCACCTTTGAACAACGTGAGCTTGACCGCTTATCTATCAGGGGATGCTTCAGGGGATGCCACTTACAAATATGACTGTACTAATGACGGCTCATGGGAAAGAATCACTTCTGCCAACGCTAACAGTAATACTGCTTACAGCCTTTGCAACTATTACACAAACGGCAACTATACTGCCAAGGTTGAAGTTACCAGAGGAGGAATGACCAATTATGCTACAGCCGTAGTCTATGTCGGTGGATCTTCTCAAACAGGGACTTTTGTAGTCACCAAGTTGGTTAAGAATCTTTCTGACGGTACCGGTTGGCAAACATCGGTTTCTGCTGACCCGGGAGAAGTGCTATACTTTTCAATCCAGGTAACAGCATTAAACAACACTCAGGATGTCATTATTAAAGATATCTTGCCTTCCAAACTTATCTACGGCGGAGATCTGAGGCTGGATAACGTTCCTACCGCAGGAGATATAATAAATGGTTTTAATATCGGCTACTTATCAGCTAACCAGACAAGAACGATTACTTTTAAAGCTACTGTGGCGAATGCTGATCAGTTTGTTTACGGAACTACCGAGTTAACAAATACTGCTCAGATTAATAATTCCAGTTATACCGGAGGAGCTGCAAAGATTAATGTCACCAGAAGCGCGGTAGCAGGAGCTATAACTACTGTTGTGACAGGTATTAATCCTCTCTTCATATCTTTAATGATTGCTTTCTTGCTGGCTTTAGCTTTCTACTTTTTCTGGACTAATCTGGAAAAATCCCAGAATCCATCAGCCAGAAGATTCCTTAGCTGGTACTATAGAATGAGGTCTTTGATCTTCAAATAAGCTAATCTAATACATAGCCAAAGAGGGCGGGTTTTGAAACCCGTTCTTTTTGTTTAGGGCTGCTGTGGATTTCCTGTGGAAAAACAGCCATTTTAGCTTCATTTCTTAGAGTGGATATTTGTGGTTGACTATACCTCATAAGGTGAGCTAAAGTGAGTATACGTGGGGGATTGTGGATAACTATGGGAGAACCCCTTCAAATGGTGGATAACTATGTTTATAGGCCAATACCCATATTCAATAGATGAAAAGAAACGATTAGCCGTACCTCCGAAGTTCAGAAAGCTTTTAGGCGAAAAGGCAGTCATTACCATAGGCCTGGACCAGTGCTTGTTTCTTCTGTCTTCAAAAGAGTGGGAGATACTTGCTAAAAAATTAAGCCAGCTTCCTTTAGGACAAAGCGATGCCAGGGGATTTGCCAGAGTAATGCTAACCGGAGCCATGGAAGTAAGTTTTGATAACTTGGGCAGAATATTAATACCTGACTATTTGAAAGATTATGCTCAGTTAAAAAAGAAAGTAGTGGTAGCAGGAGTCTTCAACAGGATAGAAATATGGGATGAAGAAAGCTGGAAAGAATACAAACAAAAAACTGAGAAGGAAGTAGGGGATATGGCCGAACGTTTAAAGGAGCTGGGCATATAACTTATGCATATACCTGTTCTTCAAAAAGAAGTAATAGAATACTTAGACCCAAAGCCCAATGATAATTTTATTGACTGCACCTTGGGATACGGCGGGCATACAAGAGCCATTCTGGAAAAGACCGAACCCAAAGGAAAGGTGCTGGGGATAGACCGGGACCCGGAAATGATCAGGAATTTCAAAACACTTAAAAGATTAATTCCTGTTTGCGATAATTTTTCAAATCTAAAAGAGATAGTAAAACAACAGAATTTTAACAGAGTATCAGGGATACTGTTTGACCTCGGCTTCTCAAGCTGGCATTTGGAGGGATCTGGCAGGGGATTCACCTTTTTAAAAAATGAACCCCTGGATATGAGATATAACGTAAAGAACCCTTTGACAGCCGAGAAGATAGTCAACTACTGGGCAAGCTGGGAAATAGAAAAGATATTAAGGGAGTACGGGGAAGAAAGGTTCTCTGACAAGATAGTAGAAAACATAATAAAGTTCAGGAAAGTGAAGCCGATAGAAAAAACCCTTCAGCTGGTGGAAGTTATCAAAAGAGCCACTCCTTCCTGGTATCAACGACAAAGAACCCATTTTGCAACCAAAACTTTCCAGGCCTTGAGAATAGCTGTCAACGACGAACTTAACAATTTAATAAAAGCCTTACCTCAAGCTCTGGAGCTTCTCAAAAAGGATGGAAAGCTGGTCATAATATCCTTCCATTCACTTGAGGACAGAATAGCTAAAAACTTTATAAGAGATAATAAAAATTTATTAAAAGTCGCAACTAAAAAACCAATAATACCAACCCAAGAAGAAATAAAAACTAATCCTCGTTCAAGGTCAGCCAAACTAAGAGCGGCGATAAAAATATCATGAAAAACAATACTCTCGTCTTAAGACAACCATTTTCAACGGTTTTCCCGGTCAGCCTAGGCAAAACCTTAAAAGCCTTTATGACCTTGGTTTTTCTTGCGACAATATCTCTTTTAATATTCTACGTCCTGCAGATAAACTATTTTGCTAAGGAAACCTACACGGTTCAGAACTACGAAACCCAGCTGAGCCAGATAAGCCAGGAAACAGAGTCTTTGGAGATAAGCTTTTCTGAGCAGGATTCTTTGGCTAAAATTGACGGCTATTTACAGGGTAACAACTTTCAAAAGACCAGTCAGACCAGGTTTATCCAATTATTAGAGAGTACTGCAGTGGCAAAATGAAAAACTGGCGAGTAAACCTTATCTTTGGCTGCTTTATCTTATTTGCGGCGATTCTTATCGGCCGCTTAGCTTATGTTCAAATAGCGCGTGGAGACTACTACAAGGCCTGGGCCCAGGGTTTACATAACGTAAACAGCGAATACCGAGTTCCTCGAGGGGAGATTTTTTTAAAGAATGACGAGTCTCTGGCTATAAACAAGAATTTCCCCTATGTTTTCGTGTCTCCTCTAAAGATTGAAGATTTTGAAAAAACCGCTGAAACATTGAGCGGGATTCTTGGTTTAGATAAGGGTCTGGTTTTGGAAACTATCCAGCAAGATAACTCCTTTGTACCCTTAAAAGACAAACTGACGGATGAAGAGGTTGAAAATGTAAAGAAGATTAATCTGCCTGGGGTTTATCTTAATGAAGAACAGGGCAGATACTATCCAAAAGAAGAATTAGCTTCCCAGGTAGTGGGCTTTCTCAGTGCAGAGGGAGAAGGCCAGTATGGCTTGGAAGAATATTATAATAGTACTTTAAAGGCGGGGGAAATGGGAACAGATTTAGTATTAACAATAGATTACAATATCCAGTTTGAATCTGAAAAACTATTAAAATCCGCCAAAGAAAGCCTGAATATTGAAAGCGGCCAGATTATCGTTATGGAGCCCAGTACGGGAAAAGTCGTGGCTTTAGCCAGCTTTCCTAGTTTTAATCCTAACCAGTATGAAGAATATGCCGAAAAAGGATACCTGGATATTTTTCAGAATGTAGCTACCCAGAAATTCTTTGAACCGGGCTCTGTTTTCAAACCTGTAACCATGGCAGCTGCCTTAAACGAGGAGAAGATAACTCCTCAGACCACCTATATTGACGAAGGGATATTAAAAATAGACGGCTGGCCGATCAGAAATTATGACAATAGGACATATGGAGAAAAGACAATGACCGAAGTTCTTGAAAAATCAATAAACACCGGGGCTGTCTTTGCCCAGAGGCAGGTAGGAGGGGAAACCTTTCTTGAATACCTTGATAAGTTAGGCATATTCAGCCTTTCAGGCATTGATCTGCCAGAATCCTATTCAGATAACAGGGAGGTTAAAAACGGCAGGGATATAAACTTTGCCACCGCTTCCTTTGGCCAGGGCATAATGATGACCCCTATCCAGTTAGTCAGGGCTTATTGCGCCTTAGTCAATGGAGGAAGGCTGGTAAAACCTTACATAGTGGAGAAGATAACAAATAGCGAGAAAACAACTGTTATCCAGCCTCAGCTGTCTGAACCCATTTTCTCTCAAAAAACTTCCTCTCAGCTGGCAGCCATGTTAATTAGCGTGGTCGAAAACGGCTATGCTAAATCCGCCAGAATCCCGGGCTACTATGTGGCAGGGAAAACAGGAACGGCCCAGGTGCCTTTTGCCAGTATAAATATAAATAAATCCGGCTATTCTGACAAAACCTGGCAAAGCTTTATGGGGTTTGCTCCTGCTTTTAACCCGCGATTTGTTATTCTGGTAAAACTGGATAACCCAAACACCAAGACCGCAGAGTATTCGGCAGTCCCCATATTCCATGATTTAGCGAAATACATCATAGATTACTGGCAGATACCGCCTGACTATCAATAACAAGGGCCCTTGACTTGTTGAGTGTTTTTTATTAGTGTAGTAGGGCGACTGAATATAGCTCATAATGTATTTTAAATACTGGAGGTATAGGAAAATTGACTTCAAACCTTGACGCAGGAACAAGAGAAAAAAAATGTCCTTATCCCAAGTGTCACAAACCAGTTCAGATAAGAGTCGGCCGCAGGAAGGAAGATGAGAATCCCTACATAAGACATATGGAGTGCCCTCACTGCAGGAAGATAATTGGATTCACAATTAATGGCGGAAGAGTCAAAATAATAAGGCAGTAGCTGGTTTCTTGGCAACCGCTCGGGATTTACCTGGAGCGGCCTTTTATTTTACAAAACCTTAAATTTATTTTACAATAATAACGTTCTGGCCCC
>Ga0265297_10009186_pt1 | contig 12864 bp, 6 predicted proteins | sample Munlanlwell13791_FD_192502 | JGI IMG/M metagenome (GOLD analysis project Ga0265297, IMG submission 192502) | Leachate microbial communities from a municipal landfill in Southern Ontario, Canada - Leachate well 137-91 | ecosystem: Engineered > Solid waste > Landfill > Unclassified | place...
CACCTGTCCACGTATCTCCATCTATATCTTCACTCCTTATACCCATTCTACTATATACATTTCTACCCACTAAAAGTAAAATTCTACACAAGCTGGGTGAACCATCTAATTGGCTTTCAACATACCCATCAATTCGCCCATTAGTATTTCTACTCAAAACTCTATTCACCCAATCATCACTTACAATCATAGCATAGACACTATCTCTATAATCTGTGGGGCTTATCGGAAATGCGCCCTGATTATCTACACCGGCTATAGTAGAAGCTACAGGTATTCCAGAACCCGAATTTTCTGCATAGCTGCATGTAGGGAATTGAGTTAATGGGTATTCAACTAAAGAACCAAAGTCTTCTATTAACACCGTAGAACTCCACGGACTACGCACTAAAGTATTAATAATAGGAATCGGCTCATTCTTTACCCCCACAAAAACAGGTGTTCTATCTCGCCATACAGAATTATACCCATTACCAATACAAGGGTTCAGCAGTGTATCCGATAATAATGGATACAGTACCCATCTATCACCCGATTCACCAGTAACCCGTTCTTTACCTAATCTTGTGAATCTAAGCAAATTAGTGAATCTTAAGTTATCAAACTGAACCCAATAATAGCTATTATCCTCTAAGCATAAATTTCTCAAAGGAACGTCAACGTGTGAAACACCAGATACCTTTTCTACTTCATGTATTAAATCTGATTGATATAGTCCTTCGCCCACTTTTAAACTCCGCACATAATCTGCTATATATGTTGAACTATTACTTCTTATATTTTGAGTATCTGCACCATCTTCAATAACTATATCTATTGCAGACACAGTATTAACTTCTGGGGCTTCTTTAACTAAAACATCAGCAGTAATATGCCTGCGGGTTTCAATACTGGTTTCAACTCTATCAACTACATGGTTTCTTATATAGCTTATTGTAACTGGTGCAACATAGTTATAAGTCATAGTTAAAGAAGTAGATGTTAAAATAGGGTCTAAAATTTCACTATTCCTATAAATTATATATGACCCGTCTGTTTGTCTTGATATAACATAATGATGACCATTTGTATATGTAGTTACACCATCAGAAACTACAATGGAATCTTCAAGAACTCCGTATGCAATAGCGTCTGCGGAATCAACAATAACCACTTCAGATGAGAACCTAAAATCAAAAGTCATACTTGTAGAAACAACATCCGCTGAGGGATACATATCTGTTCCTGAAATTACAGGTTCTATTCCTACAATCAATTTATTCTTAGAAGTATTACCGTCTGTAACTAAAGGACTCGGCACTATCACATTATAGGGCATTACCTGGCTATCTATGGTTGCCGATGATACTTCTCTAATTGCACTCTTTGTTAAATCAAAATATATATCCTCTAAAATCCTTACATTCTTGAAAGAACATAGGGGAGCTTCATCATAGTTAGGAAACTCTAAAAATATATTTTCATATTGTGTCTTTGTTACCTCAATCAATATTATATTACCATACAAATAATTTGCAGGCATATCAATATAATCACCTGCACCTAAGTATAGAGGCGTTCCGTCGTCCTGAACAAATGGGTATTTATAATCAGTCCATACCCATTGTTGGTTCCATACATTTGCATCGGATAAAGATACTGTTGTAGCTACCAATGTGGGTATAGTTACACTTTCCATTTTAACAACTCTTTCTTTCCAGCTTAAAGATAAATCGTATGGAGTTGCATTTTGATAACCATAAGTTGCATCATTAAGTGTAAGCCATGGTTCTGCTGCACCTGTTCTTAAAGTCCAGCTTTGTGCGCCTTCATATACAGCAATATAATATTTACTATCAGCTATTACTGTGCCTGAAGGAACTCTACTCTCTATGTATGTATCACATTTATCTAAAACATAATTATCAAAAGATAATTCACCCGTATCTTTAAAAAACCAGCGCATAGGAGCTTCATCGTCTGCCCATGAATAAACTTTTACTAAAGAATCATCCGTATCCCTGTATGCTTGAATACCACCGAGCATACGCATATCTAAATCAACTATATCCCTGTAATTATACGGAAACCTTTCAGTTACAACTTCTGGCACATAGCCCTTCAAATATACATCAACACACCCGCCTATATGTCTTAAACGAGCTTCATCCCAATCACGGTATTGATATTCATCCATAGCACCTTCAACACGAACACCTTCTACGTCCAACATTGATAATGCACTGGAACGGTATCCCCCACTTGTCCCAACGTCCAAACCTGATAATAAAATTAAAACTCTTTGGGCCAATGATCTATTACTTTCATAATCCTGCCCACCATAAACAGGGAGAATATTTTCAACTCGCAATCCACCTGTAATACCTGAAAACACAGAGTTAATAGTGTATGCAGGAACATTGCCTAAAATACCGGAAAGCATAGCCCTAATAGGAACAGTTATTTCATATCTTCCTGTAGTAGAGTTATAATAAGTAGTAATAGAATCTTTAAGAATAGTATGCTCCCCAACCACGCTAAACTTAATTGGAGTTGTTGCACTTGTTCCTACTATTGCACCATCAGGAATAGTAATATCTCTTATAGGAATAGTTGTAGTATATAATACAACAGAGCCTATTGCATTTGTTGATGTTTTTCTCGTAATACCAAAATTAGAAGCATAATAATCAAAACTCGCATCTATTAAAGCCTGAACATCTGTACCACTCCCTAAAACACGCTTTAGGTTCTGCTTGTATATAGATGTATCAATACTATCACTTACACCGTCACCGTTTGAGTCATCTATTTCAAGTAGCCTTGTTACACTGTTACGGTCATTTGTAAATTGGGCCACAGCATAAATATCATTCAAAACTGTTGATACAGGGTAAAGAATTAAATCATCATTTGGATTTCCCTGTGTAACATCCGCATTTGGGAATTTAGACAGAATTTGAACTGCCATACGCTTCTTCCACTCTGTCTGGGATATATTAGGTAATCGTAATGTGTTATATATTTGCCATCTTAAACCAGGATTAACAATTATATAATCAGAGTAATACGATACTTCTGCCGTTCCTGAGCTTGTAGAATCTACTATAGATACATAAGAAGCCACAGCAACAACATAGTAATAATAAAGTGTTCCTGTTACTGTAGTATTATCTATAAATCTGTATCGTCTTTTGACTGTATAATCATTTGTAGTAGTATTAACAATAATATCATGTAATGCACCATCTATAATTCGGGTATCTTCATAGGATGAAGAAGAAACTTCTTCTTGGTATTGCTGCAATGTATATACTTGTGAGCTACCTATAAGGGTTAAATCCCTAATAGCGGGTGATGTGCCTCTGTAAACTCGGTATGTTATTTGGTCTTCTGTAACTCCTACGGGTAATTGGTTAGAAGCCCACCATGTAATTTCTACACCGCCTGAGAAAATATCCCCACTAAGCCCCGAAGGTGCAGAAATAGTTGGAACCCAGTTAAGATTTACTTCTATTTCACCCGTATATGATTCAAATGGAACTGCACCTAAAGTAGTTAAATCTGTAATACTCCCTGTTCCTGTTGTTAGCACATAAAGAGAAAGAGTATATCTATAAACACCAGTATAGTTCAAATTTGTATCAAATGAAAATATATCATAGTAATCAAAAGGAACCACTGGGTATGGTGGAGTAGGGGATAAAGTAGGTGTATAGTCAGTTAATTTAATTGCAGAATCTGATATTAAAGTAGAACCTCTGTAAACAGCTAAACGGATAAATACTTCTCTGGATGAAGATTCAGTCATACTATCTATTTGAACCCAGCCGGAAAATATGGTATTGCGTTCATTTGACCAGCCGTCATACACATCAATTGCAAATGGTCTTTCTTTATAAATATACATTAAACTTACTCCTTTTATGAATCAACTATTTTTCCCTCACCATAGAATCCGTGTGTCTGCGCATAAGGGGCTAAAGTTTTCTTTATGCGGTCTTTAGACTTATCCACAGATGGAGTTACTTTAACATCCGTTTTTACTCCTGCATAGAATTGCTTATTATTTAATTCTGAAATATCTAATTCTCTATTTGAATAATCCCATGCACCTGTAATTTTAAGAGGAACCCCAGCAAATATTTTAATCTCAGAATCATCAGCGTAATCTGAAACTGCCTGCCCTATTGTTGAATCCCAATCTACAAAATTTGAATTTATTTCTGCTTTGAGTGTAATCATTACACGCCCATTATAATTGCCCCAATATGGTGTTGCTTCAACCTTATCGTAAGTCCAGTATATACCTAAGTGCTTGCCCCGCTCCTTTAAATACTGTAAATAATCTTTGCTTACATACATTGCTCTGTATATAGTTATTGTACTTCCTGCGTGTAGTTTATTTAAAAATATTTGTATCCTATTCTTAAATATATTTCTCATTGATGCAAAAAATATCTTATCATTAAGTGGATTCTCAGGTAAAATTATATCATATCTTTCTTCAAATCTGTCTATGAACTTCTTCAATTGATTTTTATTCTCTTTAGGTGAATGCTCAATATTTTTAAGATATTTGCATAAATAAACAACTTGCGCATCGGATAAATTACCCGTCCAATTTTGTAATGTATTACGAGAGCTATAATACCTCCTTCCCAACTTACTTCTCAATTCCTTATATCTCTCTTTAGCTACCCAACCAACTTCTTTATCTGAACTAAAATATAATAAAGTTTGCTTACTTACATTCTCTGCAAAAATTAACCGTAACTTATCCTCTAACCTTTTTGAGCGTATTAATTGATTATACTCTGATTGAGAAATAGGCTCATCTGTAAAAGGCAAGAATACTTTTAACCGCCTATAATTTTTAAGAGGTAAAAGTACTTTTATTCTTTGCGCATAAGATAGGTATTCATAAAATAATCCAATACTATTTTTATCTATGTAACTTATAAAAGTTTTCCCAACTTGATTTTTTAGACTTGTATTTGCCCCCGCATCTATTAATAACTGAAATGCCTCTTTCCTTCTAAACCAAACAGTCATCATTAAAGCAGTATGGCCAACGTCATCTTGAATATCAAGATTTGCCCCAGCACCTATCAGTATCCTAACGGTTTCTGTATTCCAATCTGTAGCGTGTAGAGCAGCCTTCATCAGTGCAGTTTGACCATCTTGGTCTTGCTTATCTATATTAATGCCACTATTAATATAATCCCTAACTATTTTTATTTCATTATTTCCGCAAGCATTCCAAAATATTAGGTAATCCTCTTCTGTAAACTCTGCACTATAGCGTCTTTTACCTAATTTACTTCTCAATTCCTTATATCTTTCTTTAGCTACCCAACCAACTTCTTTATCTGAACTAAAATATAATAAAGTTTGCTTACTTACATTCTCTGCAAAAATTAACCGTAACTTATCCTCTAATCTTTTGGAACGAATTAATTTATTATACTCCGATTGAGAAATAGGCTCATCTACAAAAGGCAGAATTGAATATATAGTAATATAGTCCTTTAAGGATATAGCTAAACTTATCTGTTCTGCGGTAGGAAGAAACTGCATAACATCCGGTAGTATTGAATCATATACTAAATTAAGGAATGAGCGACCATACCTATTTTTTATATGCACATTTGCTCCCGCTTTTAATAGTGCACGAATAGAATTGGTGCTATGATTAGCCACAGCCCTAGTTAATGCTGTATCACCCAAATTATCCTGCGTATCTGGGTTAGCACCATACTTTAGTAATAAGTCAACTATATCCCATCTATCCCACGCAGCCGCATCAATTAAAGCAGTCCGATTTGTTTCAAAAGTAGGTATATCTGGAATAGCACCGGCTTTTAGTAACAATTTGCATATTGGAGTATAACCTTTAATTGTAGCTAAGAATAAGGCTGTTAAACCCTCACCATTCTGTATATTTACATCTGCCCTGGCATCTATTAATAGCTGGCACACATTTACTTCATTTGTGTACGCACTTCTCATCAAAGCAGTATTCCCACGATAATCCCGAATATTTAAGTCTGCACCATTATCTATTAATAAATTCAATACATCTTCATTAGCGGTTCTCATTAAAGCAGTAATGCCCAAGTCATCTTGTTTATTTATATCAATGCCTGATTTAATATACCGATATATTGCATTCATATTTTGTGTGACACAGGCATACCAAAAATTGCTATAATCCTCTTCTGTAAACTCTGTGGAATATCTTTTACTCATGCACCCTCTTTTTATGCTTGGAATAAATAATGTATTCTATTCCAAGCAATATTTATTTTTTAAAAAATTAGATAACTCTACTAAACTGTTTATCAATATATTGCCAATCTTTTAGTGTAACAGGTTTACGATTATAAGTTGCATTAAAATTATAAAGCACCTTCTCTAAAGCCTTCTTGGATTTAGTATCAACCACTTTAGATAGAATATTATCGGGAACTACACCCTCCAAATTGTTAATAAAAGCTGATATATCCTTCTGGTTCTTATATGAATCTGGCAATTGCTTATTTTGCATATCATTATTCTCAACTTTATACGTAGGCTCAATCATTAACTGAAAATCACTACGTGTAATATTAGTTCCTGTAATGGTATTTTGATTTGTTAATACATCATTTAACCAGAATACATAATGCCACAGTAACTTAATGAAATCCTTGTTCACATCCGAATTATGCTTATTCAAGAAATTTCTAGGCCCACGCCATTCTAAAGTTCCTATTGGGTGCATTCTAAGTGCTACATACTTTTCATCGTTTAATAACCTAGATAGCTTAGTAAAATCTTCATGCTCTATAGCATTACGAATTTCATTTAGATAACTTGAACTAGCATATCTATCATTAAAGAACTCAAAGTCTTTAAAATAAAAAAGCATATCCTCCGCATTCTTATCCATAGCTAAGTTACATATAATCCAAGAAGCGGCTAACTCATTAAAATACGGAAAACTCACGTGTATATGAAAGCCACAACTTGTATTTGTCTTTGCACCCCAACTTGGCAAATAATCAAAGAAATCATATAATGCTTTTATATGCGCAGGTGTAAATGACATAGGCGCAGGCTTTATCTCTGCGGCATTTTCACCTGTTATAGAACTATCACCTTCAGATACTGGAACACCATATTTAGACCAGTATTCTACTACCTTATCCGTCCAGCCTTCTTTACCAAGAGCCTCAAACTCAAAACTAAAGACAAACTCTGATAATAAATATGATAAAACCTCTCTATTTGTGTAACGTCTCATGCCAAGCCTCCTTCCCAACTTACTTCTCAATTCCTTATATCTCTCTTTAGCTACCCAACCTACTTCTTTATCTGAACTAAAATAATAAAGAGTCTTTTTACTTACATTTTCTGCAAAAATTAGCCGTAATTTATCCTCTAATCTTTTGGAACGAATTAATTGGTTATACTCCGATTGAGAAATAGTCTTATCTATAAATTGTAAAATTGAGTACAAAGTATTATAATTTTTTGAAAACAGAGCTAATTCTATTTGCATAGCTATTGGGAAGTACTTAATAAAGTAGTGCATATTCTCAGGTGATATATATTGTAGAAAAGTTTTGCCACCCTTGTCTTCTAACTTAGTATTAGCTCCTGCTTTAAGTAACAATTGAACTATTTCTATATTGTCATAATAAGCAGCCCATTTTAAAGCAGTTGTGCCATCTCTATCCTGAATATCAAGATTAGCCCCGGCTTTAATTAACATCTGAACTATTTCTTTATCATTATAGATAGCAGCATACATTAAAGCTGTTCTTCCATTGCTATCCTGAATATCTAAATTAGCCCTGGCTTCTACTAATAGTAATGCTACACTTTTAGGATAAATAGCCTGAATTAAAGCTGTTCTTCCATCTCTATCCTGTATATTTAAATCTGCACCAGCTTCAATAAGTATTTTAGCTATTTCTTTATATCCCCTATCAGCAGCATACATTAAAGGTGTATTACCATTGCTATCCTGAGTATTAATATTAGCACCAGCATCTATTAAAATTTGGAAAACTTCTGCACTAGTAGCAAAAAATAGAGCTGACAAACCACCAGAACTTTTAATATTAGGATTAGCACCAGCATCAATAAGCATTTGGACTATTTTTGTATTACCCGAATCAGAGGCTAACATTAAAGCTGACCAATTCAGGGCTGCACGACTGTATTGAATGTTGGGGCTAATCCCCGCATCAATATAGTCGCTCACTATTTTAGCATCATTATTTCCACAAGCTTTTAGAAACTTAGCATAATCCTCTTTTGTAAACTCCGCACTATAATATCTACCGGACTTTTTCTTAGGAATAGCACGAGTTTTAGTGTGCCCTTCATCCCATGGCCGCTTTGTCTTTGTTGGCCCCAATTGCCCACCTAAATTCTTATATAAATGCGTTACCTGTCGCCAGTGATTGGGATTAGACATATCTAATTTTTTTACTCTTCTCGTCTTGGGGTTATTCTTACCCGTCCACAAATCTTTTGCTTTCTCCCAAGTCTCTCTATCCTTCTCCCATAACTTACCACCCTGCGGGCCAGATAATTTATGATATGAACTTACTTTGTGCCACCCATATTCTTTTATATCTTCTGTAGTCCACCACACATTCTTCCATCCATTCTCTATCTGAATTTCATAGCATATAGGACTATTATCTGTATCTATAGATACTATTTTACCCTTTCGACCGTCTGTTCGCTCAATAATATCACCTGCACTATATAAAGCAGTATTCTTTTTATTCTTTTTATTTGGCTTGGCCACTACTAAAACTCTATTCTCTATTGTTCCACCCTCATCAAATTCTACTTCCATACTACCATTATTCCAGCGCACATCCTCTGGTTTTACTCTAATCCTAAATACCTCCCCATGTCGCATTCTTGCATAATCTTCTGCCTCACTCTCATAAGGAGTCATAAAGAAAATTTCCCCCTTACGCAAAATTCTCGGTAATCGCTTACCACCATGGTATAAAGTAATATAGCCCTGACTGTCTATATCACCCCCAGATAAACCAAAATCCTCCATGCCATACGGTAAATCTTTACAATAGTAATCTCTATTTAATTTTCTAAAAGAATATATGCGCATTATAAACTCACCTTTTTCTTTATTACTTAATAGTGCGGATAATTTCTAAAATACTGTATACACCTGCGAATAAAACCTTCTGGAAAGTTACTATTATTAACATATTGTATTGCTTCTTCTACAGTAGAAAGCCACACTATAGAATTATAAAACATATCTGATACCCGCTGGTAATATTCTACACTATTGAAGTTACTATTATATATTTTTTTATCAAATACTAAATAGCCATACTCCTGACTCTTTTTATCATAGAGTAATGCACATACTTCATTACCATATTTTTGGATAAAAAGTATAGAACCGTGCATCATAATTAAGCCATCCATTCCATAAGAATTAATATAGCCATAATTAATATCATCAGGATAAATAATGGGTGCATCATACGATTTAGCTGTATGCCTTCTTGCCTCTTTCATTTTCTTCTTAGCATCAGCTTCCATTTTAATTAGCCGTGTATAATAATCAGGTATTTCTGATAAATGGTCTTTAGCTATTTGCAGAGCTATCTCTTTGTCGTCAGTATGTTCTAATTCAATCGTTACACCCTTTGCTAACTGGTCGGCATCAAAATCTGAATCAGGAACATCACAATGCTTTCCGACTACACATTCATCTGCACTATATCTATTCCTTCTTGAAATTCTACTTTCTGTAAACACTGGATAATTTCTTATATACTTCATTTTACTCCACCTTAAACTAAATCTTTTTGATATTTTAATCTTGCCATTTTTAATACTCTCAGCAAGCATATCTACAGCATCTATCAAAGTATCTGTAACTATATACTTCTGCTCATCTTCATCCTCAAAAATATCCGTAACTTCTTCAAACCCATTCTTAGCTATACTGATTAAATGCTGTATAACAAATTTATTCAACTTAACATTCTCGATTATATACTGATACAACCAATCTGCATCATCATACACCCTTCCCCTAACCATATTCATTATTATCCAGTGAAAAAAAGAAACCAAGTCTTTCCTGCTTCCTATAACAATTTTCTTAGCCTCTTTTTCGTCATAACCCTCTGTGTATTCCTCAAAAGGTTCTTCACTTAAATACTCAACAGGTATATCATATACAAAAATAACCTCATGCTCATCATAAGCTGTAGAAGCCACATGACCTTTAACCTTCTGCACATAAATAGTCCCATTATTTTTTTCTATATCTTTAAGTAATCTCTCATGGGCATAGGGACTTATTTTATTACTTAAATAATCCCCCGCTGCATCTATGTCTACGTAGTAATATTCTTTAGGCCGTATCTTTGCCATGCGCCCCCTCCTATTATATACTCGACCAATACATACGTATAAAATACCTACCATCAAAATTGTGCCCATTAAAATAGGGCACAATGGATTTCACATCATAACACTCCATAGAATTTTCAAAGGATTGTAATTCTTTTATACCCATGCGCAGACAATAAGCATCCACTATAGTATTTTTGTTATCCCCAAACAAAATACCTGAGCAAATAGAATTATCACCCTCACCATAAATATTATAATTCCACTCCTGATTATTACCATCTTCTATGTAGCCCCAGTTACAACCTATACTTCCTATATATGATAAAGTAGTGTCTATTGCAAAGTATTGCTCCGATGTAAAAGTCTTAGTATCAGGATAATTAACTATTCCAAGTTCAAAAACAGGTTTCATATTCTCTATCCTTTCAATTAAAAGAAGAAGCGCCAGATAATTCTAAAGCTAAGTTCGGGAGTTATATTCCACTGTGCAAATACTTTCCAGTTAAACATTATACCACCACGAGGGTCTCCATTCTGGTAATCTGCATCACGAGTATTTGAAGGGTTATATATAAGAGGAGAACCACCACCGTTATCCGTCCACCCGCCAAATATACCCATTTCCATTATAGACACAACACCCGTAGGACTACTACTCACATCAGCAAAGTTAATAGTAGTTTCTAACTGAGCCACGGGCCTTATTGTAACATCAGAAGAATCTGAAGGGTCTAAAGGAATATACCCCAAGTGAGCTTCACTTAAATCCCACTTCAAAAATTGAATACCACAAGAATTAAAAGGCTTCCTTGCGATTTCATTCTCTAATCTTTTCCTGCAATAGGAATGCGCTCTTGGTGGAACCCCCGCAGGGCTGGGCCAACGAGTAGGATAATAAGTATAGCACACAGAATCAGCGTAGGATAATAAGGGATTAGCTTCTGACTCTGAAGGCGGGGCTGTAGGAGTCCAGCTTGGATTACCTGCGCCAACGGCTAAACATATTGCACCAGCTAAGTCTTCAGCGTGTGCTAAATCAACAGGGAATAAAGAACTCCAGTGGCGTATCGGGCAAACATCTGAAGGGTCACAAGCACGTAAAGCACTTGCTACAAACATGCCTGATAGCCATTTAGACATACCATACAGAATATAGTTATGCCCTAAATCCTTTGCATCAACAACATTACCATCTTTATCTACGGCCTCAATAATGACCTGAGTTGGAATACCTACATACTCATCTGAAACCATAGGCTCTATACAAAAAGAACCTTTTGGTCTGTAATTATCACTAACTTGCATTTAAATATACCTCCTAAATTTTTATACTACGGGTTCTTCAATAAAATCCACTAAACATGCAAACTCATCATACACAAAACATTTATCATAAGCACTTACCATATAATCAAAAGGTCGTCCGCAATGAGGAGCGGTATCATAGGGGGGAACACAAATAGAAGCGGGGTCATATACAAATGGGCCACAAGGCTCATAATATAAATAAGCATCAGTTAATTCTATTACAGGTATAAATTCCTCTTCTATTGTCCACTCAGGGCTACAGCAACTGCCTCTCCAACTGGGGCAGCAATCTGTAGAACTATCACACGGTATATCATAAGTTCCTAGTGTACACGTGCAAGGACTACGCTCTTCACAGAAAGCAGCATCTACATACACAAAATCACAGTCCAGAATAGACGGGACAGATGAAAAAGTACAATCATACGTCCACTCACCTGTATCCGATACACCCTCTAAACCATCTAAGTAATTATAACATAAGCCTAAATTATACCCAAATTCCTCTTCAAAAACTACCGCCGTATTAAATAGAGTATGTGCTGGCTTCACCTTCTTTAATAATTCAGAAGCTAATAAATATGAACCCCAAAAGTAAGGGGATTCTGTGGCATAAATATACACATCAAACTGGTGTATATAAGAAATATCATATATTGAGAATCCTGGTTTACCTATTAATTTTGAGAATTCCCATATATCAGGTTTCCTTTCTAAGCATATTTGGAGACCATATTTAATGCTTTCTGTAGTGGAGCCATGCAAATATACATATAAGAGCGCAGTTAAGAATGAATATATTTGCTTAAACGTCCACGCATTAGGGAACTTGTTACTGAAATCAAGTAACTTTGCAAAGTCCTCATTTAAATATACTGGTGGAACATTTATTATTGAGAATCTTGAGCTTGCTGTAGTTACATATATATATGCTAAAACTTTTGCATAGCTATACAAAAGAGACTCTATATTTGAGCCTGTTACCTTTATATAGTCATAGTATGATGGTAGTTGATTTACTAGTTTATTATAGAAAAAAGTAACCACTGAGTTATAATCAGTAAAAGACGTTGAAGACATATCAAAGATAGATAAGTCTAAATCCGTAAATATTCTCTGTATTGTTTGTATATCTGTAGCCAATTTAATACCTTCTTCCTATGCTAT
>Ga0265297_10009187_pt1 | contig 12864 bp, 16 predicted proteins | sample Munlanlwell13791_FD_192502 | JGI IMG/M metagenome (GOLD analysis project Ga0265297, IMG submission 192502) | Leachate microbial communities from a municipal landfill in Southern Ontario, Canada - Leachate well 137-91 | ecosystem: Engineered > Solid waste > Landfill > Unclassified | place...
CGTAACACTGAGGAACGAATGAACGATGATGTTGGTCTTCAAGAAATCGAGGAAACACTCGAATTTATCATTCCATGCGCTTCAAATACCGAAGCCTCTCTCGTAGGCGAAGCTGTCCGTAAACTCCGTGACCTTAAATCACCGTTTTATATCTTCGGCGGTCTCCCTAAAAAATACGACAAAAACCAATACCCATTTGTCCGTTCATCTGATAATGGTGCTGAGTTTCTCAAAAAAGTTGAGTCGATCACTAAAGTTAAACAAGAAGCTCCAAAGGCTTAATGATGAAAGGCGCGTTGGTGGGGTTCTTAGATTTTACTCCATTACATGTAAGTCGACCAAAATTTTCTTATCCTAAGGGGTTTCTCATGTTAAAAAAAGCTCTTGCTTTAATCGGTGCTGTTTCTCTTGGTCTTGTGACTTCTGCTTCTGCGGCTTTGACTGCGGCTGACGTTCCTATGACAGACGCTAAAGCGGATATTACGCTTGTCTTCTTAGCGATTCTTGGTGTTGCTGTTGTTATCTTCGGCTATCGCAAAATTATGTCTCTTATCGGACGTTAACCATGAACCGGTTCGCCCTCGTTGCTTTTTCTTTTGGGGCGTTCCTTTCTCCCGACCTCCTTGCGGTTGACATGACGAATGTCGCCGCTCGTGCTGCTGATCTCAATATGACGGTGCAAGACTATTCGTTTGCGATGGCTATTGCCGGAACGTTTAGCGGTTCTCTCCTTGGTCTTTTCATTTGGAAGGTTAAATAAAAATTATGAATACATTTTTGGTTTTCACTATTACCGGTGATCCCGCTTTTGATTTTTTCTTTAGCCTTCCGGCTTCTCTTAGTATTTTGTATTATCTTGTTTCGGCAGGTTTTTCTGTTTTGAGAGGGCGGATTTAATGAAATTTAAATATTTTTTTATTGCTTCTTTTTTTCTTCTTTCTTTAAATCTTCATGCGGCTTATGTTCTTTCTAATTATAAAGTCTATTTACTTGGTTGCTTTTTAACTACATATCCCGATAATTGGTATGTAAGTAATGGTGTTCTTCATCATACATATTATGATTCTCCTGGTGGTCCTTGTGGTTCAACTTCTTCATATCATGCTGCTTGGGATGATACATACACTTATGTTTCTGCCTGTTCTTTTGGTTATGCTCCTAATCCTACAACGCAAATATGTACTCTTATTCCTACTTGTACATCAACGCAATATCTTGATGTTAATAATACTTGTCGTGATATTACCTATGCTTACTATACAGGTAATCCCGATGGATGTCGGGCTTTTGGTGGTAAATATTATACGGACGGATCGTGTATTTCTCCGAATGATTTTATTACCCGCCTTTATAAAGATCCTAATTCTAAAGTATACGGCGGAATTGCGATTGCTGGTCTTATCATGTCTTCAATTGGTTGGTATGCTGGTATTACGGGTTTAGTTTCTTCTTCTGTTGCCGCTACGGTTGTCACTACCGGCGTTTTGACTACCGGCACCGGTGCCGCTTTGCTTGCCGCTTCACTTGCTCCCAATGATCCGACAAAAAAAGCTTCTAATGATTCTGGTTCTGCTCCCGCTAATTCAGTTCGTGTCAGTCTCAAAGATTATAAAATCACTCCTACTCCTGATACTAAAGGATCAACCGCAACTGTTACCGATTCGACAACTGGAAAGGTTTTAAAAGCGGTCACTATCCCCGACAATGTTAGCAACCAATTAACGAATAGCGCTAATATCGATAAAGATACACAACAATTTATTAATCCTATCGATACAACTGGCATGCAAGAGATCGATTATGATTACGAAAAAAATGTTGCTAGCGTTACAACTCATGATACACCGACAACGACCACCACAAAACAAACTTCGTTTACTGTTTCTCAAAATTCCGATGGCTCGGTTTTAACTGTTCCCTCTTCTCCTATTGCCCCGACTGTTTCCGGCTCTTCCGGTGGTACGGTTGTTCCTTCTGATTATAAGGCACCTTCCGATTTAAATAGCTCTCTTCCGCCTGATCCTAAAGATTATACTGCTGTTTTGAACGATATAAAAACGAATACCGATAAATCTGCTTTTTCTTTGCAGTCTCTTTCTGATTCTTTTAAAACGGGATCTTTTAATAGTTCACTTTCTGACGGTTCATCTCAGTTTGGTAATTTTGATACACAGATTAAAAATTCTTTTTCCGGTTTCGTTTATAACGATCCTCTCGGTCTTTCGACTATCGGTGCGGGTCAATCTGTACCGACGTATTCCTTTTCGCTTCTTGGTCAAACTTTCGTTTTATTCGATCAGAATCTTTTAAATTCTCTTCCTCTCGATGTTATTAAATCGATCCTTCTTTTTGTTGCCGCTATTTCGGCTTTAATTGTTGTAATTTCTTTTGGAGCTTAGATTATGCCTTTTTTTTTAATCCCTTTGGTTACTTTTCTCTCCTCGGCTTTTCAGTTTATCGTCAAACATCCACTTGTTCTAAAAATGATGTTTTTTACTCTTTTTACGGGTCTGATTGCTTTTGCTTTGTCGTTTTTTTTCGACATGGTTCGCCCTTACGTCGTTTCTTCTCCGATTCTCTCTATCGCTTATCAGTTAGGACTGTTTCAGGCATTAGCCTTGTTCTTGACGATCGTTATTGCCGGATTCGGCGTTAAACAAGTTTTGGCGTTTATACGGTCATGATCTCTTTTTTAACTGGTCTGCCCCGATCCGGTAAATCGTATCGGGCGGTTTGGTATATCCAAAAACATTTTATCGATCCAAAATCCAAAGATTATGCAAAGCACCGTTATCTTTATACAAATATCGGCGGCTTTAAGTTTGATCGTGTCAATGCTCTTCTTTCCGAATCTCCTTTAGAGGATTACACAAAAGAATCTTTGTATCTTGATTGGGACGTTTTTTATAAGTACCTCTTAAAACTTCACGAAATGGCGAAAGCGGATAAACCCGATGAGGAGCTTTTAACGTATGCCCGTTATCATAAACTTACTCCTGCTCTTTTTGTGATCGATGAGGCATATCGTTTTTACACGAAAAAATCTGATCCTGTCCTTGTTTGGTGGCATGGGTATCACGGTCATTTAGGGCATGATATTTTAATTATCATTCACCGTCCATCTTTGATGAATTCCGATTATAAATCGCATACGGAAGAGTTTATCGATGCACAGCCGAAATCGAAATCTATTAATAACAGCATTTTTCGTTATTTTCATTACAGCGACGATAAATACACTAAGGAGGCTCGATACGCTTCGGATAAGCTTACTGCTAATCCTGATATTTTCGCTCTTTATAAATCGGGCGATCTCCACAAACCAAAAAAGATTATTTACAAGTTTATCGTCTATATGATCGCCGCTTTGTTCTTTATTCTCTTCATCGGTAAACAGTTTTATGATCGTTCCGAGGAAAAGTTAAACCCTTCTCAAAAAATCGATAATCCCTCTTCTCCGGTTGCCGCTTTTGATTCTTCTGTTGTCGCTTCCGGTCATATCTTTATTCGTGTTCGATGTGACGATTATTCGTGTGCTCGTATCGATCCTTCGGTACAGTTGCATTATCTTCCCCGTTTGTATTTTGATGAGAGTTTGAAGGGATTTAATAACAAGCTGATCGCCTCTTCTTCTGTGGATCTTCTCGGTGTCATTTACACCGATTATCTTTATTCGATCCCTAAAGACTATTTGACGGCTTTGGGCGTTTGGTCGATTCCTATCGTTTCCTTTTCTACCCCTCCACCTTCCCCCGTAAATTCTGTCGTAGGCGGTAATCAATGAAACTTTTAATTCTTTTTTTTCTCTCGTTTTTCATCTATGTTCATGCGGCTGTTTTACAACTTCCGGTTGTTTCTCCGATCCCCTTAATGCCTCCGCCGCCTTTGGTTTCTACGTTGAACAATATGTCTTTACTTGAGTTTCTTAGATTGGCTTCTAAGTCGATGAAAAAAAATATCATTTTGACGGACGATATAAAAGGATCTATCGATTATCTTTCGAATCAGGATATTACTGGTGCGGATCTTCTTCCGCTTGTAAAATCGGCTTTGGAGATTAACGGTTACGGTCTTGTCGATAAGGGTCGTTATTATTATGTCGTACCTGCGAAAGATTTAAAAAATCATCCTCATTCTTTCCTCGGTTCTCGCTCTGCTTCCTCTTATTCCTCTAAAGTTTATAAGATCCGTTATTCAAATGTCGTTCAGATTTTGGAGGGTGTTAATTTGGTTCTCTCTGCTTCGGGATCTGCTTTTGGTGTTGCTGATTCTAATGTTCTTGTTGTTTCGGATTTTCCAGAAAATATCAAATTGATTGATCGTCTTGTATCGCAGATCGATTCGGCACCTCTTCCACTCAATCATACGTTTAAATCGTTTCGTTTGGTTAATTCTTCTGTTTCTTCGGTTCTCTCGACCGTTAAATCGGTTTATTCGACCGACAACAACCGATCTTCGGTCTCTTTTTCGATCAATGAGGAATCAAATACGCTTTACGCTTCCGGCTCTGCCGATCTGATCGATAAGCTCTCTTCCCTTGTTGCTGATCTCGATCGTGAACAATATCAGGTTTATATACAAGTTCGTATAATCGAGTTAAATAATGATCTAAGCTCTAAAATCGGGCTTAAATACGGTATCGATGGCGGTATCGTTTCCTCTTCGAACTTTTTTACGTTTGCCGGTAATCTCGGTCTATCTTCTGCGCCGGTTGTCAATTCTTTGATTACTTCTAAACTATCCGGATCTCTCGGTAATGTCTTTCAGCTTTTAAAGATTGGTGCGGTTCTTGATCTTCTCCAGAGTGAGGGGGTATCTAAAACGATCTCTGATCCATCTCTATTATGCCTTAATAACAAAGAGTCTAAAATTGTCGTCGGTAAATCGCTTTCATTTCTTAAAGGTAGCACTACGGGTGCAGCCGGTACGACCAATTCTCTAGATCGCTCTGATATCGGTTTGAATCTTATTATCAAACCTCTTGTTGCTTCTAAAGATAAATTGACGCTTTCCCTGGACGCGGTTTTAGAGAATGTATTACCGTCTCTTGATTCAAACAATCAACCGGTAACGTCGAAACAACAGATTAAGACTGATTCGATATTACATCACGGAGAAACGATCGTTTTAGGTGGCTTCGTCAAGTCGTATGAAACGAATAATAAAAGCTCTGTCCCGTTTCTCTCCGATATTCCGGTTTTTGGATCTCTTTTCGATTCTAAGTCGCTTGTTAAACAATCCGATACGCTTCTTCTTGTGATTACCCCCTATATTATCGATGATAGTCGTACGCTTTCACAGCTTCAAACTGATCTCGGACAGCTTGGATCTCTTCAAAAGGTTTATAACGATTCTCTATCACTTAAGGGTGATTAAATTTAACATAGGAGTGATAATCATGATTACATACGGTCTTTCGGCATTGGATCTCGAACATGCCAATAAAAAATTGGATGCTCAAAGATCTTATCTTTCAAATAATTTTTTTCATACGTCTACCGGTCAGGTCAAAACGCTTTTAGATGTTTCGTTCTCTGCTAATCTATCGCAGCGTTATTACTTCCAGCTCTCTAATAAGATCAATACAATGCACGATCTTTCGATCTCTCAAGGTTTTAAACCGGTTTTTTTAACCATCACTCTCGATGGTTTTTTCCGGGGCTTTTTGACCGGTAATTTCAGTAAATGGCACCGTCAATCAGATTCAGAAAAAAAAGATTATCTTCGTCATATTCCGAATAACGAAGTGTACGGTTTACTCCGTGATCGTATTAATGAGGAAAAGAAATTCACCGTCAAAGATCTCTACAATGTTCTTTCGTTTCAATGGTTTAATTTTTCAAAGTCTTATGCGTTCAAAAAACTCAAACGTGAAAATAAACAGTATATTTATCTTAAAGCTGCCGAACCTCACAAAGACGGTGTTCCTCATCTTCATGTGATCATGTGGATTCCGTCTGACTCTTTCGATCTTTTCCGAAAGGAATTTGCTCGTTCTTTTCCGGCTCCTCGTAATCATAAAGAGATTGAGGATGGAAATCCCGGTGATACTGTCGGTTTTCAGACGGCCATATATAACCCCGTTGGCTATATTATGAAATATGCCATTAAATCTTTTATTGATCTTCGGGATAAAAACGATCTTGATTATCTGCAAGCTTGGTACGTTAAACATAAGATCCGCCGCATTACTACCTCCCATTCAACTATTCCCCAGTGGGTTTATCAAAAAGTATTTGCGCTTGAAAAAGACTGGTATCACCTTACGGATCTAACTGTTCGTGAGCCTATGCTTTGCGAGTGGAGCAGGGAAGATGATTATTTTATTCTTATCGAGGACACCGGGCGTGTTTTGGAATATGATCGAGGGCTTTTGACTCTTCGTTATATTGATGGACCGGTCATTAAACAGCTTGGTGAACTAAGTGATCGGCCAAAAATTCAACCTCGACGTCTTGAACCCGTTCCTAGTGCTTGGATGAAGCCGGAACAAAAACGTTACATTGATGTTTTCATTGAGCAGGATCATTACCTTTACCGTGAAGGTGAATTATTTAAGCCGGCACCTGTACCAATGCAAATGTCTAATTTAGATCTTTATGGATATTGGAACGCTCTTGATCTCGAAACGGTTAATCCGCATCATTTTGCACATGTTCGTAATGAAATGATCAAACGTAATCTTATTGATGGTGTCGAAGTTCCTTTAAATGAGTTCACTGAATATTATTTTAATGAAAATTGGGGGATTGATTATGGGTTCTAATCGTATTTTTCCTATATGTGGACACGAAATTAAAAAAATTGATAAGTATAAACCCTCTACTTATTGTGATAATGATGCTTGTCGTAATTATTCAAAGTTTAAAACTGCTTTAGAAAAAGCAATTTTGGAGATTAATCCCACTTCTGAGGCTCGCAAAATTATACGCGGTGATATGTTTAGATTGTGCAACTTATTGGGTAATGGTACTAATACTATTCTGGAGGATCAAAAATGAGAGATTTTTTTCATGTTTTGTGTACGTTTTTCTATTTTGATAAATTTGTTGTTTGGTTTAATGAAAAGGATTCTTTGGCTAGGGGTTTTATTGTTTATTTGTTTCTAAATTTTCTTTTACTTTCATTTTTTATTTATCTTGATTATTTTTATATTTGGTAAGAATATGACTTTTGATCACTATGCAAACCTTTTTTTAAAATTCAAAGAGCCGGAACTAAAAAACTCTACTTTTGAAAAATACAAAAGGATTGTTGAACTTCGATTACTGCCAATCTTTAAAGATTTGCCTATCGCCGAGATTAAAACTTCTGACATTAAATCTTGGCTTCTCGATGTTGACGACGTTGGTGGAAAGTCAAAACGTATCTACATTAGTGTTATCAAGGGTATTTTCGACGAAGCTCTTTACGATGAACTTATCGAAAAGAATCCCGTTTCTCGTATTCGTCCCCCTAAAATGGACAAACCTCCTATCTATCCGTTTACTAGTCAGGAAGTTCAAGACATTATTCAAATGGCTGAAATGAGTAATTATCGTAACTATTTGAATATTGCTTTCTTTACTGGGATGCGTTCCGGGGAGATCATAGGTTTGAAAAAAGAGGATATAGATTTAAAAAACAAGATCTTACAAGTACGCCGGACAAGATCTCGTTTTGGTGAGAGTTCCCCTAAAACTCGCGGATCACTTCGAGATATTCCTATTCTTGATTCTCTGCTGCCATTGATCGAACATCTTTATAACTCCCATGATCACGATTATCTTTTCAAGACTCAATACAATGAGCCGTATCGTGACACAAATGTTTTTGTCGATCGCTACTGGAAACCTTCTCTCCAATCTCTCAATATTGATTATCGACGGCCATATAATACACGTCACACTTACGCTACAAATATGCTTTATCGTAATTTGGTAACACCTGTAGAACTTGCGCAGCTACTTGGCCACTCTTCAACTGAGATGGTTTTCAATATTTATGTGGCGTATTTGGATCAAAATTACAAGACATTTGACAGATCAATTTCGATTTATAGTTAGGGAGAAAATGTGACTCAGCAGCTTATACTTTCTCTTTTTACTGGTGTCGGTCTTCTTGATCGTGCTTTCCGTGAAGCAGGTTTCATCGTTGTTTCTGCGGGTGATCTCATCTATGGTCAAGATATCCGACATTTCAAAGGTATTAAAGGTCGTTTCGACGGAATCATTGGTTGTTCTCCGTGTCAAGCTTTCAGCGACGCTAATCGTGACCGTCCGGACGGCGAAAATCATTACGGTTTTTTGATGATCGACGAATACAAACGTATAGTTTCCGAGTGTGACCCGTCCTGGTATTTATTTGAGAATGTCAGAAACGCTCCAAATGTTATGATCGACGGATATGATCATCAACGTATAGATATAAATCAAGCATGGTACTCCGATGTACACCGATTGCGCCATATCCAATTTGGTCATAAAGAGGGTAAAAAAATTCAATGGTCGAGAGGTTCTGTGACTGATCGATCGTTAAAATCTTGCGCTCTTGCTTCGGATGATCGCTCGTTTCGTGAGCTTTGTAATCTTCAAGGTCTTGAAGATGATTTTGATCTCCCCGATTTTACCGTTAAGGGAAAAAAGAAACTTGTCGGTAATGGTGTCCCCCTCGTCATGGGTCGTGTGATCGCTAATGCTGTCCGTGACTGTACCGGTCTTAATAACTGTGACTTGGCAGCAGAGAATAATCGTGACACAACAGTTGAAAAAAAGTGTGACTCTTCCCGGCTTTTTAATCGTGACTCACCGGCAATCGTAAAATATTGCGCTTGTGGATGTGGTCGTACTGTGACTGGACGTGCTAAAACCTATGATGCAACGTGTAGAAAACGTAAGTCAAGATTGAGTGTTTTTGGGTAGGTAAGAAAAAATGAGGATTTTAAAAAAGGCTTTAAAAGTCCCTAAAATAGGCACTTGTGGCGGACGAGGAGAGATTCGAACTCTCGGTACCGTTGCCAGTACGTCTCCTTAGCAGGGAGGTGGATTCAGCCGCTTTCCTACTCGTCCATCTTGTATTAAGAGGGCGTAATTGTACTCATTGGTAGATAACAAGCACCTTAAAGCGGTGCCGTGTTATCAGATGACAGGTGAATTGCGCGGATCGGCGATGATTGAGTCGAGTAAGTTCTGCAGTTGTGCCGCAAGTGCAGCATTGGTGGTCTGTACTTGTGCAATTTTTTCTTTGAGTTTGACGACGATATCGACTTTTTCGATAAATTTCATAGGGACTCCTTGCAGTAGATTTAGATAAATCTAGCAAAGAACATTCCAATTTAGAGGGAACGCAATATCTTTTCGACCACTTCGGCAGGATTTTGGGCTTTGTAGATGGGTCGCCCAACGACGATGAAATCCACTTTTTCTGTATGTGCCGTCTCTATGGTGGCGACCCTTTCCTGATCCCCTGCATCTTCTCCGAACGGGCGGATACCGGGAGTCAGGGTGACAAAGGCATCGGATGTGAGTGATTTGATGGAAGCACTCTCGTAAGCGCTGCATACGACACCGTCGAGACCGGCTTCATGGGCGTCTTGCGCAAACCGGTCGGCTTTTGAGGCGATACTTTCTCCATAGACATGGGAAAACTCCGTCTCTTCGAACGAGGTGAGGGCGGTTACGGCGAGGACGAGAGGGCGGTTTTCGTACGGTTCGAGCCGTTTCATCACCTCTTTCATCGCTTTGCGTCCCGCCGAGGCATGGATGTTGAACATATCGACGCCCAGTCCCATGATCGACTCTGCGGCATCGGCCATCGTGTTGGGGATGTCATAGAGTTTGAGGTCAAGAAAGATTTTAAATTCCGGATTGATCGCTTTGATCGCATCGATAAAAAGTTTACCGTCGCGGATATAAGAGCGCAGGCCCACTTTTAGCCATACGGGATAATCTTTGATTTTATTTATAAGCGCTAGATTCTCTTCTTGTGACGGAAGATCGAGAGCGACACATAATTGCATGAGAGACCTTTGTTTTGAGTATAAAAGTATAACAAAGCTTAAATTTATTGCTCATTATGCTTGCGTTAATAATTCGTTGAGGAAAAGACTTTACAATAATAATATAGTAAATCATAAAAAGGGTTTTTGATGAAAAAGAATTTTGTTGTTACTGTTTTGGCCGGATTGCTGATCGCGTCTGCGGGTGCGTCTGCGGCAGTCTATAAAGTAGACGTCTCTCATTCGAGCGTCGGATTTAAAGTGAAACATATGATGATTAGTACCGTTACCGGGAAATTCAATAATTTTAACGGGACCTATGATTTGGAGAAAGGACAATTTAAATCGCTCAGCGGTCAGATCAAAGCCGATTCCGTCGATACGGGTATCGCTAAACGGGATGATCATCTTCGCAGTGCCGATTTCTTTGATGCCGCAAAATTTCAGGATATTACATTTGTAATGACGAGTGCGACAAAAGATAAGATGACGGGTGATCTGACAATCCACGGTATTAAGAAAAAAGTGACTTTGGATATTGATATGGGGGGAGTCGTTGAGGACCCATGGGGCAACATGCGTTCCGGATTTGTCTTGACCGGATCGATTAAGCGGAAAGATTTCGGTCTTAACTGGAATAAAGCGATCGAAGCAGGCGGCGTAGTGGTCGGCGATGAGGTGAAACTTGTCGTTGAAGTAGAAGGAATTGAAGAGTAATTAGAGCACTTTCCTAAATCCGTCCCGTTTGGGGCGGAATCCTCGCAAATCCTCCAAAGAGAGCCTCTGCTGCTTGCCCCAGAGTATGATCTCCTTACATCCGTGCATCTTCGCATAATCACCTAAAAAATCGATCATTTCGCCGGAAAAACGGGCATACCCTTCATCGGCTATAAAGTCATCGATGATGAGATGGCGTCCCGCGTCCAAATTCTCCCGTATACTTACCCCGGTATAGATACGTAATATCCCCCGTTCGAATGCACCGATCGGACGGTAATCCTTGGGAAATTGCGATGCGATAAAAACTGTGAATTGATCCGGGGTAAGGTCGATACGAAGTGTTGAAAGGAGGAGATACCCCTCATCCAATTCAGATTCGGAGAGTTCGCGAAACTGCATTGGGTTTTAGCACCTTAATGCTGTAAGCTGGTCGTTGATTTTGGAGATTTTGTCTTCTGCGTCGGCGAGGGCTTCACGGTTTTGGATAATGACCGCTTCGGGTGCATTGGCGACAAAACGCTCATTTGAGAGCATACCGGAGAGTTTATCGGCCTCTTTTTGGAGCTTTTCGCGCTGTTTGCCCAAGCGATCGATAATCGGGCTTAGATCGATGGCATCGGTCGGGATATAGACCTCGACACTGTCGCCGATATCGCTGATTGCATTGGCAATTTTGGACTCTGTAAAACGGAGGGTTTCAACTTTGCCCAATCGGGTAATGAACGGTTCCATCATGGTATGGTCGCCGTTGCATTTGACGTAAGCAAGGTCAATTTTTTGGTTACCGCAATCGACAAGGGTTTTGGCACGGCGAATCGTGACGATCGCATCCATTATGATGGCAAATTCCGCTTCTATGGTTTCATCGATAGCGGTCTCAACCGGATACGGCATTACCATAATGGAATTGCCCGCTTCAAGAGTAGTACCTGAGAGCTCATGGTAAAGATATTCCGTAATAAAAGGCATAAACGGATGGAGCAGCTTCATCGACTCTTTAAAGATACTGCCGAGTTCATTGACACTCTCTTTGCTCGCTTTGCCCAGTTCAATGCCCCAATCACAAAATTCGTTCCACAAGAAGCGGTAGAGTACGGTTGCCGCATCATTGAAACGGTACTCGTCCAGGAATCCTCTCGTCTCGGCGGTAGCACGGTGGAAACGCGAAAGCATATAGCGCCCCAACGGTGTCACGATTTCTTGATCTGCCAAATCTTTAAAGGTCGTTACATTCATCTGCAAGAATTTTGAAGCATTGAAGAGTTTGTTGGTAAAGTTGCGGCTTTGTTCCAAACGATCGGTACTCAGCCGGATGTCGCGTCCCTGGACGGCAAGGACCGCCAGGGTAAAGCGCAGCGCATCGGTACTGTATTTTTCAATCATATCAAGGGGATCGATAACGTTGCCTTTGGACTTGGACATCTTTTGGCCGTGTTCGTCACGTACCAATGCATGGAGGTAGATGTGTTTAAACGGCAGTTCTCCGGTAAAGTTTTCCCCCATCATCATCATGCGGGCTACCCAGAAAAAGAGGATGTCAAATCCGGTGATAAGGAGAGTGTTGGGATAAAATTTCGCCATGTCTTCACTTTGAAAAAGGGCATCCGCACTCACATCGCCATTTCCCCATCCCAGAGTCGAGAACGGCCACAGCGCAGAGCTGAACCAGGTATCGAGGACATCGGGATCTTGGGCGAATGAAGTGCTTGCACAATGAGGGCAGCTGCTCGGGTGTTCTTCAAGAGAGGCCCACTCATGATCGCAACTCTCGCAGTAGAAAACCGGGATACGGTGGCCCCACCACAGTTGACGGGAAATACACCAGTCACGCAGTTCACCCATCCATGAATTATAGCTGTTGATCCAATGAGGAGGGAAAAATTGGGTCAACCCGTCATTGGTTTTGTCGATAGAACCGCGTGCAACTTCACTGCGTACGAACCACTGTTTTGAGATATAAGGCTCTACGATATTTTTACAACGGTAGCAGTGGCCGACCTGATGGGTATGCTCCTCGATTTTTTCAATAAATCCTGCTTCTTCGAGACGTTTGACGATAATTGTACGTGCTTCGAGACGCTCAAGCCCTTCGAACTCACCGGCATGGTGGTTTAATATCCCTTTTTCATCAAATACGGTAATAAATTCCAAATCATGCCGTTTGCCCC
>Ga0265297_10009188_pt1 | contig 12862 bp, 11 predicted proteins | sample Munlanlwell13791_FD_192502 | JGI IMG/M metagenome (GOLD analysis project Ga0265297, IMG submission 192502) | Leachate microbial communities from a municipal landfill in Southern Ontario, Canada - Leachate well 137-91 | ecosystem: Engineered > Solid waste > Landfill > Unclassified | place...
GTACAAAAATATTCTTCAAATATTTTTTCTTCTTCGTAAAATAAAATAAAACCCCCCCCCCCCCATCATCAATATCAGCACATAAACGACTTTTATTATCAACCCTCTTTATGTATGGTTTGTTTATAATCAATTCCATTTTGTTACATTCTATTGATATAATAAAGACTCCAAGTCAATAATTTTCTCATTATTACTGTACCAATCATACAGATTCCTGATAGCATTTTCGATGGGGGTAAATTCAAAGTGCTTTATTTCATCGATCAGACGCTGGTTGCTTGCCGAGTATTCTTTTGCCAGACCTACATTACATACATAAACAGGGACCTCTTTATTGCTGACTTTCTTAACAATATCAGCAAGAGTAATAAGGTCAATCCGCTTCCCTGATGTTATGTTGTAATCCTTATATTTTTGATCGTTTTCGATAAACCATTTAATGATTCTGCAAAAATCATCAATATACAAGTAATCGAAAAAAACATTTTGCTTGATTGTAATGGGTAATCCTTTGAGTGCTTTGCAGCATGCTCCGGAAATAAATGTCTTTCTCCAGTTTTCATATTTGCCAAATAAACCGAAGATCCTAAGGTTGTAAATATTTTTGCTATAAAGGATGGACCGGTTGATTATATATTTATAAAACCCATAATCGTTTAGTGGTATTCCATTTCCAGTATCCCCTTCACATATTGAACTTATCTCTTCACGCTTGTCAAATTCTGCACCGGAACCAAAGTATAGCATTTTGCCGAATAGTTGCTGATATCGTTCAAAATTGAAATACATCCTAAGGTTTTTTTCCAATTCCTTAGATGCAGCAGCATAATTTTCTATTCTCGGATTAAAAACAGCAGCGTGTATTATGACATCAAAATATTGTTTCTGAAGATAAGCTTTCACTGCCTGTTCATCGGATATATCCAATTCACCAATAGTTGGCGTACTAATATTGTATGATTCCTTGTATTCAGACAGGAATTCTTTGAGATTGCGACCAATAAATCCGCCTTCTCCAAGTATAAGAATATCTTTCATCAATTTACCATAATTTCCATGGAGCTTTATTAGAATTCCATAAATCTTCAAGAACATTTTTATCCCTAAGGGTATCCATAGGGCGCCAAAATCCTTTATGTTTAAATGCCATTAGCTGTTTCTCAGCAGCCAACTTCTCGAGGGGTTCTTTCTCCCAGATCATTTCATCTCCTTTGATATAATCAAATATTTGAGGTTCCAAAACAAAAAAACCTCCATTAATCCAACTCCCGTCTCCCAAAGGTTTCTCTACAAATGAATGAACTTCATCATCATCGTTTATATTGGCAAGACCAAATCGTCCCGGGGTTTGAACCGCTGTTAAAGTTGCCAATTTTTTGTTTTTTTTGTGAAAGTTAATTAGGGCTAAGATATCTATGTCAGCCACTCCGTCTCCGTAAGTCAGCATAAAAGTTTCATTATTTATATATTTCTGTATCCTACTTATCCTTCCGCCAGTCATAGTATATAATCCCGTATCAATAAGAGTAACTTTCCAAGGTTCAGAAATGTTATTATGTATGGACATTCTATTATGATCAGTAAAATCGAATGTTATATCGCTATTATGTATATAGTAGTTCGCAAACCACTCCTTAATAAGTTGCTGTTTGTAACCACAACATACAATAAATTCATTGAAGCCATAAAAAGAATAAATCTTCATAATATGCCACAAAATGGGCTTATCACCAATTTCAATCATTGGTTTGGGAATTAAATGGCTTTCTTCCGAAATACGTGTCCCAAATCCGCCTGCTAACAATACAACCTTCATAATGTGTTTTTTTTATTTAGTGAATGGGTTATTCCCAGTCATCCGTTATAATATTATTCTTATGTACACCATTAATCAACAATCTGTCTTTAAAAAAAGTAATCATTTGAGGTGGTCCGGATATTATATATTGACATTCAATACCGTGATCATTATATATTGAATCAATGTCAATCAAACCATTTTCATTTTCGTAAAAATAATTCACTTCTTTAGATACAATATTGCAACTTTTTAATTCCTTCTCGTAAATATTATGCTCCTTAGAACGAAACCCGAGATATATTGAAACATCTTTATAATCTTCAAAAGAACTATCAGAAAATAATGATAAGAAAGGAGTAATACCGGTCCCACCTGCAATGAACACGACTTTATTTCTTGGAAGAACTTTTGAAAACAACTCTCCGTAAGGAAGTTTTAACCATAATTTTGTGCCAACCTGCAGTACTTTTTCCATTTCCTTAGTAAACCTCCCTTTCGCTGAATATGTAATACGGATTTGTTCTTCACCCGGATTACTTTGCATAGAAAAACATCTAGATTCAGGCCATTGTCCTATACCATCATATCTGTCATCAAGAGCCAGATGTAGAAATTGACCAGGGACGAATTTGTAGGTACGTCCAAGAGATCTAAATTCAACGGTGTAAATATTTTTAAGCGAACTTGAAACAGAAACAACTTCAGATAAATACTTTTTTGCTAACACTTCTATTTGATTTTATTAAGAAAATTATCTATTACGTTTTCTGCATAATCAAACATATCACTTGTTAATCCCGGATATGTACCCAGGAAAAAAGTGTTATTCATAATGTAATCGGTATTGTTAAGATGATCAGCTATGCGCCACCTTTTATTTATAAATGCCGGTTGCTTCGTAATATTTCCTGCAAATAAATTTCTTGTTTCTATTAAATGGTCATTAAGGAAAACAGTTAGTTGATCTCTTGTAAAAGGAGCATTTTCTTTTAAAGATACAATAAACGCAAACCATGCCGGGTCTGAATGTTCAGTTGCCTTAGGAGTAGTAAAATAATCAGGATATTTTGAAAATATATTTAGCCAAGCCTTAAAATTTTGCTTTCTCTTCTCACAAAAAAACGGCAATTTATCCATTTGAGCGGCACCTATAGCAGCTTGTATATCAGTCATTTTAAGATTATAACCTAGTTCTGAATATACGTATTTATGATCAAATCCATAAGGCAAATTCCCAAATTGCTGAGAAAAACGTTTTCCACATGTATTGTTTTCACCTCCTGAGCAGTAACAGTCTCTGCCCCAATCTCGAAAAGACCTAACAATTCTAGCCAGTGTAGGATCGTTGGTGCAGACAGCACCCCCCTCACCAGTTGTAATATGATGCGCAGGATAGAACGATATGGTTGAAAGGTGAGCAAACGTCCCTGTTTTCTGTCCCTTATACTCACTACCAAAGGCATCACAGTTATCTTCTATAATCCAAAGATTATTTTTCACTGCAAGTTCCATAACGTCATCTATCTTATATGGATTTCCCAGAGTGTGAGCCAAAAAAATACATCTTGTCTTTTCATTTATGGCATTTTTCATCATCTCTATGTTTACATTATAGTCCGGTATATTAACGTCTATAAAAACAGGAGTAAGATCCAATTGTAATATTGGAGTAACCGTAGAGGGGAAACCTGCAGCTACTGAAATTACCTCATCACCTGGTTTAAGCCTTTTATTACCTAATTTTTCAGAAGTAAGTGCCGATAGGGCAAGCAGATTGGCAGAAGATCCTGAATTTGTCAACAAAACATTATCAATTCCTAGAAAATCAGCAATTTTGTCCGAAAACTCTTCCGAAAAATGACCTTCTGTCAGCCAAAAATCTAACGAAGCCTCAACGGCATTCACAATTTCCTTTTCGTCAAAAACTCTTCCTGCATAATTAATCCTTGAGCTTCCGGGAACAAACACATCTTTTTTATGTTGTTTCTGATAATAATCAATAACCTTATTTTTTATATCTACACGGGATTCTTTGTTGTTTATCATAATCATGATTTTTTATAATCTTCAATTTGGATATCCATACATCTCTTTATATCTTCGCCTCTTACCCAGGATTTAGTCCATTCTATCGTTTTTTCTACAGCATTAGTCAAATTCCATTTGGGCATCCAACCTAATTTGTTTTTTATTCTTGAACAATCAAGCTTTAAAAAACTTGCTTCGTGTGGGGCATTAATTTCACTTTTATTGATCCATCTTGTATCATCTCCCCATTTATCTACAAAAAGCTGAACAAGTCTTCCCGTTGAATAGCAATCTTCCTCATTTGGGCCGACATTGTATGATCCGGCAAAGGATATGTCCTCATATTGCCTTTTGGCAAGCAGCAGATAGGCAAACAACGGATCCAATACGTGTTGATAAGGTCTTACAGAATGAGGATTTCTTACAATAATATCTTTCCCTTCCATAACAGACCTAACACAATCAGGGATTATTCTATCTTTAGCAAAATCACCTCCTCCAATAACATTACCTGCTCTAACTGTAGATATCGCAATTTTTTTTTCAAGAAAAAAAGATCTTTTATAACTGTTTGTGATAAGGTCTGAACATGATTTGCTATTAGAATAAGGATCGTAACCATCTAAAGGTTCATCTTCTCTGTATCCCCATTCCCATTCTTTATTTTGATAAACCTTATCTGTAGTAATATTAATGAACGATTTAACACAATCAGATTTTCTCACACATTCCAAAATATTCACTGTACCCAATACATTGGTTTCATATGTGGTTTTTGGATCCATATAACTAGTCCGGACAATAGGTTGTGCTGCCAAATGAAAAACAATCTCGGGTTTGAAAGAGTTAAAAACCTTTTGTAAAACATCATAGTTTCTTACATCACTAAAAGTTGAACTCATCAAATTATCAATTTCCGCAATTTCAAATAAAGAAGGATTTGTAACAAGTCCCAACGAGTATCCATGTAAAATGGCACCTTCATTTATCAGAACTTTACTTAGCCACGATCCTTTAAAACCTGTATGTCCTGTAATAAATACTCTTTTACCCTTATAAAAATTATCTATTCCATTCATTAATTTTATTTTTAATCTTTATTAAGTATTCTTTTGCGAAAGAATAACCTTCTAATCTTAAATATTTTGACAAAATAAAATAGGTAACAAAACCAACTATGATTTGAATAATTAATGTCAATATACTTGAAAGATCGAGAAATCCAATAACATATACAACACCACCCATTACAATCGCAGAAAACAATATCGGTGCATTATCAAATAAATGTTCTTTATATTTATATCCCAGCATTTTACGACTAACCATCATTACCATCAATACGCTTATTGGTCCAATGATAAAAGTAGTTAATGCAATTGCCATAACTCCCTGTTTCATAACAAGGAAAAGTATTGTTAATCCAATAGCCTTTCTTACAATATCCATATATAAAAAAATGTCACTCCTGCCCAAAGCGTTGATCGCATCCTGGATAGCTATCTGAATAATAATTATTGCGTAAGAAAAACATGCTATTTGTAAATAGGGAACAGACGGCAACCATTTCTCAGTTAGAAGAACGTCAATTAATGACGGGGCAGATGCAGCAATACCGGCTAATAATGGTAAAACAAAAAAAGATGTAATCCTGACATATCTTCTTGCTAACTCTTTTAAACGGGCTCTATCATCCTGGTATTGAGAAGCTACAGGAAAAATTACTGCACTTATAGGTATAATCGTATTATCACTGACAATTCTTGGGAAACTTGCCCCACGATTATAAAATGCCAAATCCTGAGAGGTATACAGTTTACCTATTAATAATTGTCGAATTTCGTTCGCGAACACAGTAGAGAGTCCAGCTAATTGTATTTTCCATCCAAAAGAGAAAAGTTTAGTAACTCTACTTAATGAAAAATGAAGTGTAGGTCTCCATTTTACTGTGAACCACAATACAATAGTTATAGTTAACGATGATGTTATTTGTTGAGCAACCAGTGCCCATACACCATATCCTTTTATTGCAAAAAAAAGTCCAATAACAAAAGATAATACATTAGAAATAATTGAAGAATAAAAGATCCTTTTAAACATCATTCTTCTTGCTATATAAGCATTTTGAACTGTGTTTATCGCAGAAAAAAACAACTTTATACCTAATACACGAAGAACCGAACTCAAAATATCAAATCCGTAATAAGACGCAATAGTTGGAGCAGTAAAAAAAATGATTGTATATAAGAATAATGAAAGTATTAAACTTAGAAAGAAAATTGATGAAAAATCAATTTCATCTGCATTTTTCTTTTGAATAAGAGATTGACCGATACCATGAGTAACAAAAACTTCTGCAATATTAACAAAAACTAATACCATAGCGATTAATCCGTAATCTTCAGGCATTAGAATTCTTGCAAGTATTATAGATATAAAAAATGAAACTAGTTGACCTCCAATACGTTCTCCAAATTTCCAGGCCATATTTCTAAGAACGATCCCTTTAGATATATTGTTATCGTTAATCATTTATTAAATATTAGTCAACAAGATTGAAATCTATTGGAGTACCTTTCACCAAATCCTTTTTAGCTAATCTTCCAATAATATCTTTTAAATACTTCGGATGCAATCCATACCCCGGTCTTATTGATCTAACGTTTTCTTCTGTAAAGGCTTCTCCAGCCTTAATGTCTTTGACTACGAATAGGGATCGGGAAAATTTGCGGCTGGCTTTGACTTTTTCAGTTAATTCGTAAGTTACTTTCCCAACTGCTTTTTCGGCTTGGCGAACGGCAGTGACCATCTCGGCAAATTCTTTTTCATCGAGGGAGAATGAGGCGTCGGGGCCGCCAATGGATTTGTCGAGGATGAAATGTTTTTCAATGACTCGTGCGCCGAGGGAAACAGCTACTACGGGAGCGACTATGCCCAATGTGTGGTCAGATAAACCTACATCAACACCAAAACGTTTCTTCAAATCTGGTATTGTGGCCATGTTGGCTTCTTCAATAGGTGCAGGGTACGAAGAAGTACATTTGAGTAAAATAATGTTGTTATTCCCGGCATCTCGGCAAGTTTTCACGGCCAGTTCAATGTCTTCCAGTTCGGCAATCCCGGTTGACATGATCACAGGGCGGCCTTTCGATGCGACGTATTCAATTAAAGGTATATCCTGTATCTCGAACGAGGCAATTTTATAAATTGGCGGATTGAATTGTTCTAAAAAATCCACAGCTGTTTTGTCGAACGGTGTACTAAAGCATATCAAGCCTTCTTCCTTTGCTACACGAAATAATTCTTCATGCCACTCCCAAGGAGTGTAAGCTTCTTTATAGAGATCATATAAAGTACGACCCTTCCAAAGACCTTCATTGATTATGAAATAATCATTATCACAATTTATTGTCAAAGTGTCTGCAGTATAAGTTTGTATTTTTATTGCATTTGCTCCTGCTCTTTTTGCCGCTCTTATCGATTCGATTGCAATCTTTTTCTCATGTCCATGGTTGGCTGAAAGTTCTGCAACAATAAAAGTTTTGTTATATGCAAGGTCAAAATTTTCTATTTTCATGGATATTAAATATTTCGTTCTTAATAAAAACAGTTGATCCTCTTACTTTTGATAATTCAACAACTCCATTAGGAGTTTTGACCAAAACCACCGGTTCTGTCTTAAGTATTAATCCATTTGGCATGTTATTATCAAAACCATAATCAGAATAGCATATTCTATCAATAATTACTTTTTGCTTATTTAAGTAACTAAATGCACCTGGATAAGGCAAAGCCTGTGCCCTTACCCAGTTATAGATTCGTTCTTTTTGCCAATCCCAATTAATGAGGCCATCTTCAGGTACACGCTTTCCAAAATATGTGGCTTTATTGTTATCCTGTGCAATGCGCTTAATATCATTATTTTTAATTATTTCTATTAATTCCATGATCATAAGCGGATATATTCTCTTATATTTGTTTAGTACATTTGCTCCTGTATCCTCGTCACAGATTTCAATTATTTTTTGCATTACAATATCACCAGTATCGCATCCTTCTTCCATTATGTGTGCAGTAACACCAGTCTCTCTCTCACCATTAATAATTGCCCATACATGTGGTGTTCTACCTCTATATTTTGGTAATAGCGATCCATGAATATTAATAGCATAATATTTAGGATGTTTTAAGATTTCTTTCTTTACAATAAAAATATAATTAATCGAAAAGACAATGTCAGTTTTAAACTTTTTTAAAAAAACACTTGAATCATAATTCCTTGGATTCCCAATAAACAAAGGAATCATGTTTTTATTTGCATAAGATTTAATAGAATCTGATTTATTATCGGTGAAAATAAATTGAATTTCGATTTTTTTACTTAAACTTTGCAAAATATCAAATCCTAACTCTCCTGAACAGAGTATTCCAATATTAAATTTCATAATTCTTGAAATATCTTTATAAATCTAGTATGTGAGTTATTATCTAAAAGATTCCTTTGCTTTACTTGCATTAAGATCCTATCTTTCTTAGTCATTATTTGTCTCAATGAAATTAACAACTTACACTCAGAAAGCTCATTAAAATCTCCTATGCACAAAGCAATTTTGTTATTTTTGATGCCATGATATATATCCATCTGGTTCTTTACAAAATAACCACAAATAAAAGGTAACCGCTTTGCACATGCTTCAATCGCTATTGTACTAGCTGAAAAGATTCCAAACTCAGCAGTCTCCATTAATTTTGCGACTTCTGAAGCTGTTTGATTCTGAAACCATTCCACATTATAATAACAAGATTTTGAGTTCGCTATTACAGCAATAGGTTTTTGAATTTCTGTACTACTTAGTAGCTCAAGTATATTATTGGTAATACCAAATGGATCTGTACCACCAATCATTATCAAACAAGAAAACTTCTTATCTTTTATTAACTGAGTCTTAACTCGAAATTCTTTACGTAACAACGCATACCTAAAACCAAGAAATAGTTTAGTATAAGGTTCTACAGAATAGACAGAACTATCAACACCTTCAGCATGATTAATAATTACATCAGCTACAAAATGTTGATCATGCAAATCGTCTATACAGACCAGCTTGCAACCTTTAGCTTTTATTGCAATTTGGTATTCGGTGGTGAAATAGTAATTGTCGAGCACTACAATTTCATCACCTTTTATATGGGTTAAGAAAATTTTGAAATGCGTATCATCTTCCGGTAAATCAATCCGGGCGTGGCATATCTTTTCAATTTCAGAAATCTGGTGTTCTGTAGGCTGACGAGTAGCAAAAATGCAATGGAAGTAGTCGTGAAGCATCTCGGCTAAGGCCAATGTGCGGGTAAAATGGCCCATACCAATAGAAGGACTGCCATCTGCACGAAATATGATAATTCGTTTATGACTCATCTTTAAATTCAGCGAAATTTCAGAATGAAGCTGATTCTATACAATATGCACAAGAAGATTTTTCACTTTTTATAAAAATTATTAATCGTATTAATTACATAGACTTGCTCATCATCAGTTAATGAAGGAAACATAGGAAGACTAATGCAATTATGATAATATGTCTCTGCATTTTGCAGATCACCTTCTTTCCATCCTAGTTGACGGTAATAGGGCATAAGATGTGCAGGTATATAATGAATTTGAGAATATATACTACGCTCACGTAGATAATTGTATAAGTTCAGTCTGTCTTCTACTTCAATAATATATAGATGATATGCGTGCCCATCAAAATGGCCAGATTGACCTTTAATGTATTCTTTACCTTTTAATGCATTGTAATAAATATCTGCAATCTCTCTTCTTCGCTTTAATCCTTCTTTAGCTCTTTTTAACTGACTTATACCCAATGAGGCCTGAAAATCAGTAAGTCTATAGTTATATCCTAATTGTTGCATTTCCATGTACCATCCCGGATAATCAGTATGTTCTTCATAGCCACAGTTTGCAAATCTAGAATCATTTTGGTAGGAAAATGACGAATTACCTTTTGTTATTCCGTGTGTACGAAGTAAGAGTAGTTTTTCATACAAATCCTTGTTATTTGTGGTTATCATGCCTCCTTCACCACAAGCAATATGCTTAACAGGGTGAAAAGAAAAAATTGATAAATCAGCAAAATTGCCATTACCACATAACTGTTTATGTTGTTTAGAATCAATAAAGAAACCACCAGGAGCATGACAGGCATCTTCAATGATCCATAAACCGTACTTATCGGCAAGTTTTCTAAACTCTTCCAGATCCACTGCTCTTCCAGTAAAATCGACAGGAATTATACCTTTGTATGTTCCTTTTGGTGATGTTTCTAATAAATTTCTAACAGATTTAATATTCAACAAATAAGTATCAGGATCAATATCAGCAAAGACGACTTCTCCGCCACAATACCTGACACTATTTGCTGTTGCAACAAAAGTAATAGGAGTTGTTATCACCTTATCTCCTGGCTTAACTCCTAATGCCAATGTGCTTAAATGAAGAGCAGCGGTACCGCTGGCAACCGCAACTGAATATTTGCAACCTATATACCTGGAAAAATCATCTTCGAACTCCTTAATCTTAGGTCCTTGAGTAAGAAAATCAGATTTAAGGGTATCAACTACAGCTTTGATATCATCATCTGTAATGTTTTGTCGTCCGTAAGGTATTGGTTTTGTTAACATATAATGACTTTATTATTTTTTAATTTTAACCTTTTGTATCATTCGTGGCTACTTTACTTTTGTCTGATCTTATAATTATTTAATCTTTAACAATATACAGTTAATAATTTAACATCTACATTTGATTTCATATATTGTTTGAGCTTAAGCCTCAAAGCAATATGAACACCAGAACTATAGTATTTACACAACTCATAAAGCAACTGCCTAAGGAAGCGTTGATTGGATCTTCAAAAAAAATTATAGAGAAAAGTATGTTAAACACTTTACCTGGTGGAATTAGTGTAAGTCATGATGTTTGCTCATCTGTAAGATTTTGATAGCCTTCGGGAATTGATGAATATTACATTGACTCACGGAGCGATAGTTTACCATCCGGGATTAGGGAAAGAAAAATTATAACTGCCGAACATGACCGCCATCTCAACCGTAGCTTGTTCGATGAACTCCGTGTTTTGCAAGGTTCTCTCGTCGATAAAACTCCAATCAGAGAACTGTTCGAAAAACCGGTCGACGATGAACCTGAAATATGTGAGAACACCTACTTTCAAATTAACATAAATTCTTCGTGGACACAAATGATGTAAATTAAACGAATATGAAAGAAATGTTTTGGAGGGTTCTACGTTCCTTATTATGTTAAAATTATATAGTCCAACCCTTAAACATGCTTATATGCTTTTGTTATTTTTTACCTTTGAAAATGTTTCTTTAATATACGGCACTCCAAGCACCCATCCTATGCTGAACAAAAATCCCAGTAAAGTATAAATAATTAATATTTGTTTTCTTGAAGGTTTTGATTTCTCAACCGGGACAACAATAGGCTCAATAATAGTTAAAATTGGTGTTGTTTCAGTAACTGCGATCTTTGCCTGTTCTTTACTTTTTGCTAATTCTGTGTACACACCAAGTAAAAGAGTGTATTCTGATTGTAGTTTTTCTTGGGTTGTACGTGCCAGTTCACTGGTAAGGCTTTTGTTAGCATCCCGGAAGCGGGCCAGTTCTTCCTGTTTGGCTTCAAAATTGGCTTTTGCTTCCTGGTAAGAGCTTTCCACAAATTCCAGGTTGGCACGGACCTTTTGTAATTTGAAATCGGTCAGGTATTTCTGTAGCAATTGCTGAGCCTTATGAGTAATTTGAGCTGCAAAATAAGGGTCGGTCAAAGTAGTTGATAACTCCACCGAACCATCCTTTTCGTTCAATTGAAGTGAAAACGCACTATATAATCCTTTAAGAACATTGATTTCTGTAGTGCTTAATCTACAAATAGTACTATCAGCCATAACTTCTTGACTGTTATTTGACTTTCCTCTCAAAGCACTTATTATTACACCTGGCAACCCGATGGTATATTTTTTAATAGTAGATAGAAGGTTAAATTTCCTGTATTGTGGATCTGAATAATAGTCATAATAAGAAATTGGCTCAGTATAGCCCGAAAAAGTATAATTCGCGTACAAAAATTCCTTTTGAAAATTAACATTCTTTATTATAATTGGATACATTCTGGGAGAAAGTATTTCTCCCGTTGACATACTTCCTAAATTTATCCCTGCTATTGCAGCCAGACCTCCCAAATTTCCTCCTGTACGTTGCTGACCTGTCTGGGGCACCAGCGTACAGCTGGCGGTGTATTGGTTGGGGGTGAGCAATGCCACCACCAATCCCAGGGCCATGGCCACACCCGTTACAATGAGTATGAATTTGCGTTTGGCCCAGAGTTTCTGCAAGATCTCCACCAGGTCAATGGTATCTTCTTCTACAGGTTGTAGGTTTTGTTTGTTTTCTTCCATGCCTGTTTTAATTACTGGGATTAATACGGGTTACGTTTATCAATGTGGCAACGGTCAGTGAGATCACAGACAAGACGGAAGTGGTCACTCCAATCACATCGCTCCACGAAGTTCCGACACTTTCGGGTTTTACCGGCACAATGATCTCGCACCCGGGTTCAATTTTGGAACCGCGTCCCTTGGAAACGGTATTGTTCATATAGACCACGTACACCTTGCTTCTGCGGGCTCCTTGAACATAACCGCCGGCATTGTCAATATAGTCTCCCAAAGTCATATTTTCCCGATACGCCACAGCGTTGGGATACATGACCCCGCCCGAAATTTTCACTATGTTGTTCATGATGGGAATATCCAGCACATCTCCTTCTCTTAAGACGATATCTCCGTTCCGGCCGGGACTCTCCATGATTTTTTCAAGGTCTATCCCCACATAATACCCTTCTTTTATCCGGTCCACACTGTCCACCACAATGGAATCCCTGGATTGCTGGATACTCAGTCGCAAGGCCGCATCGGTCATGGTCTGTTCTCTTTCATCCATTTGACG
>Ga0265297_10009190_pt1 | contig 12858 bp, 11 predicted proteins | sample Munlanlwell13791_FD_192502 | JGI IMG/M metagenome (GOLD analysis project Ga0265297, IMG submission 192502) | Leachate microbial communities from a municipal landfill in Southern Ontario, Canada - Leachate well 137-91 | ecosystem: Engineered > Solid waste > Landfill > Unclassified | place...
GCCGTTGACGTTAATATTGACACGGTCAACGCCCTCGGGAATATCCACCACGTCTTTAATACGCGAAAACGCAGGATGCTGCGGCGAAAAATCGATCACGTCGCCACAAGTAACCGGCGCATCAAGATCAACGGTCCTGGTATTCAACTTCAATGTATAATTACGCTGCGGCAATACCCGAGGAGTATGATTGATGTTCACTAAAATTTGCCTCTCGGAAAGGCCGTCAACAGATATATTCTGCTGCTGCAACACCCGGCGTATGGTCAGAGGCGCGATCGAGATCTGCGCGCGGTCAACAAGCGCGGTGTCAAGGGACACCTCTGTGCCGTTCATTATGACGGCAGCTGCCGCCGATACCACATTATTATTGAGGATAACGCGCACCGGATGGATTTTCACGACATCGGCGACTTTCGCGCAGGCGTCGACTCCGTCAACAGCCTCGGCCAATTCGATACTATCTCCGTCCGAAATAGGCGCGGTCAAGGACCCGGCGGGACTGCCGTTGATCGTGATCTTCGCGGGAGTACCCATCGTGCCTTTGATCGTCTTAAATTCGCCTGCGACCTCAACGCTCAACGCAAGGCCCGTGCGGGGATACAATTTTTTGCGGCGGATCTCCCCCGAAAGGCTCAAAGCGCCTAAAACATCTTTTTTCTGGGAAAGATCGAGCATTTTGATCTTGATGCCGTTGACCGTAACATTAATGAACTGCAGCCCCTGGAGCGCGCCGGTCATATGCGCGATACCGATAGGAGTAACTGCTTCCGGGCCGGTAAGTTTTCCGGTCGTATCATGCAATCCTTTGATCGCCCGCGGCAGACGGATACCGACCTTTTGCGCAGGCAATCCGCATTGCACTGCGATCTCTTCTAAAAGGCCGGGGGTCAGCGACCCGCCTCCGACCGCAACGATCGCCTGCGGGGCGCCGCCGTTAAGCTCGAGGGCCGTTACAGATATAGATGCCGCGAGTTTCCGGACCGCGGGCCGTATCAACTCGCGGACACGCGCAGATCTGACCGTATGGCTGCGGTCCCAGATATCTTTATATATAATTTCATCCATCCGGTCCACAGACCGCTTGATATATTCCCCAACCTCGAAATCTACGACAAAGTGGCCGCAGATACATTCCGTGATCTCATCGCCCGCTTCGGGTACCATGCCGTAGGCGAACACAACCCCGTCTTTCGATAACGCAAGATCCGATGTACCGGCGCCGATATCGACCAGGACGATATTGAGCCTGCGCATTTCGGGCGGCACGATCGCGTTCATCGCCGCAATCGGCTCAAGTGTAATATTCATAGCCTCAAGATCGGCCTTCTTCAAAACCGCAAATATGCTGTCGAGCACGACCCGGGGCAGAAATGTGGCAATGACCTCGGCGCCGATACTCCTCGCACGATGCCCGACAAGATCCTGCAGCCGGTCACCGTCAAGCTCATAATAAACCGGGCTGTACCCCACGCAATAAAAATCGGACAATCCCTTGCCGGCATCCGCCATGATCGCGGCGATCGCTTCAAGCTCAAGAGACCGCACCATGTCCGCCGAAATCTCCTCGACGTCATCGAAACCATGTTCAACCCGCAGTTTATGGGTGAGCAGATTTCTGCCGGCCACGGCAACACCCGCTGCGCCGAAAGTCCGGTGCAGCCTTTTTTCAAGCGCAGCTTTTATCCTGATAACATTCTGCGCCACGGCATCGATGGAATGCACCTGGCCGTCGAGCATAGGGCGCGAAGCATGTTCCAGAGTTTCAACATCGATGACATGGAATTGATCGCCGGCGGCTGATCCCACGATCCCCATCACTTTTCTGGTACCGATATCAAGCGCAAATATTTCAGGGTTCATAATCCCACGATCTTGAGCATCTTGGTGACAGAGTCAAATTCAAGCATTAAAACAACAAACAGGTCGATCTGGGTATTTTCAATGACCATTTTGTTTTCGATCGGCAGCAGATAATTTATGCCGTCGTCAGCGAACCTGCGCAGGAGCAATTTATTGAGCCGGTCCATCCGGTCGACAATGGTCTGAGGGATCGAAAGCATCATATTATGGAGGGACAGCATCTGCGCAACGGCATTCAGGTATGCCCCGGCAAGAATATGCGAGCTCTCCGAAAGGGCCGACGCTTCCAGAAGATTCAAAAGCTGCGTGGAACCTATACTTCGTTTCATAAGGATATCGATCATCATCAGCGCGCTCTTCTGGGAATACAATGCGATCATTCCGCCGCGCAATTGCCCGAGGATCTTCAGATCGACCGCAAGGCCGATATCCTCCGGCTGCATCAAGAACGAAGACGGAGAAACCTGCTCGCCGGCGAACAAGCTCACCTGGGGAACGGTGATCGAAACGCGTTTACCCAGAAGCTGGCTCAATGCGGTGGCTCCGCTGCCGGAACCGATCGTGCCTATCTCGCGCAGGACATCAAGCTGATCGTTATTCAAGGCAATATTTTCCATATGCGCCCCCCTACTTTAGCGACATAATATCGAGGATCAATGCCACTTTCCCGTCGCCCAGAATAGTAGCGCCCGCTATACCCTTTGTCCTCTTGATCAATGCGCCTAACGGTTTTACGGCGATATCCTGCTCTCCGAGGACCTGAGACACGGCAAGGCCTAAGGCTTTCTTGCCGAACTCGCAAATAACCAGCGACAACCGGTCCGCTGATTCTTCCTTATCGTCGGGCCTGGCGGTGATCCCCAGTTCCTTATCCAACCTTATGATCGGGATGATCTCGTCTCTAACCTTTACCACCTCGAAGCTCTGAAGAACCTTTACTTCGCGTAAATCTATCTTTATGGTCTCGCGGATATTCACCAGAGGTATCGCATAGATCTCATGTCTGACCGCGACAAGCATGGCCTTGATGATGGCAAGGGTCAACGGAAGCGTCAATATGAACTTACTTCCCACATTGATCTTGGTCTCGAAATCGACGCGGCCTCCCAGATATTCGATCTTCGATTTAACGACATCCAGCCCCACACCCCTGCCCGATATATCGGTTATCGCTTTGGCTGTTGAAAAACCGGGCATAGTGATAAGATCCAGGATCCTTTTCTCGTCCATTTCGGCGGCATCGACTTCAGTGATCAACCCTTTATTCAATGCGACCTGCTTAACCGCTTCAAAATCAACGCCTTTACCGTCATCACTGACTTCTATGAATATCTGGCCTTTTTGACGGCTGACATCTATGGATAGTTTGGCGCGCTCAGACTTACCTATTTTTTTTCTTGCTTCAGGGCTCTCTATACCGTGATCCACGGCATTGCGGACCAGGTGCAGCAGAGGGTCGGACATTTCATCCAGCACGATACGGTCCAATTCGATATCGCCTCCGGAAATTGTCAGTTCCACATCTTTTTCCTGCTTGCGCGCGACATCCCGCACGACGCGCGGGAACGCGTCAAGAATATACGCCACAGGCAAAAGCCGGGTCTGCATAACTTCATCCTGCAATGCGGAAATAAGACGGTCAAGGGCGAAACTGACTTCCTCAAGAGGCTCGATCTTATACGACTGGACGATCTGCAGCAGCCTGATCTTCGCAATGGCCAGCTCTCCCATAAGGTTCATGATCTTATCGAGACGCTCGACCGGAATACGCATATTCTGGATCTTCTTGATATACGTAGGAGCCACAACCTGAGGTTTAACGCTTTCAGCCTCCGCCGCATGGTCGGACTCTCCTTTAACAACCTTTTCATCGACGTCAACGAGGCTGACAACTATGCGTTCTATATCAGACAGCGTATTAAGCTCCTGCTGCAGTACCTGCTGCTGCTCGTTCGTAGCCAGGATCACGTCGAATTCCAGATCGAACTTGCCCTCTTTGAGAGAAACGACATCCGGACGGGATCCCACGACCTCTCCCATCCTTCTTAAATTCGTGATAATAAGGAACGCCCGCGCCTCTTTCATTGCGCAATCTTTTACGAGCGTTACGGTCACTGAAAAAATATTAGTAAAACGCTTCCTGAATTCATGTACACGTTTGATTTCGTCAGGGGTGAAAGAACGCATTATATCTTTCCCCGCGGCAGGGGCAGAGGATACAGGCAGGCCGGGCTGAGAGGCCGCAGCAGAAGCGTCTTCGGCGGTATCGGTCAGGAACTTCTTCAGATTCTTCAAAACCGGATCGATGTCGATCACGGATTCTTTATTCGCCTTGATCTCGTCGAACAACTGTTCCAGCACATCGACGCCCTGGAACAGCGCATCGACTGTCTCTGAAGTCATCTTTTTACGCAAATTCCGCAGCTCGTCAAGAAGATCTTCCATCTCATGGGCCAGGTGAGAAAGCTTATCGAAACCCATGGTGGCGGACATGCCCTTGAGCGTATGAACACAGCGGAATATCTCATTTATGGAACTTTTGTCAGCGGGGTTTTCTTCGAGTTTAACAAGGCAATTACTGATATTAGTCAGGTATTCCTGAGATTCGGAAAGAAAAAGTTCACGGTAACTATCTTGCATAGTATAGGTTGAGATTGAACCGCAGCACTATTCGAAACAGCGGTTATTTGTCTCCGATAGCCCGCAGGATCATATCGAATCCGGCGGGATCTGGAATAAGAAAGAAATGTCCGGTGATCGACGATTCCGGCTGTTTGAACTCGGATTCGATCAACAACGCGAATAAAGACTTGCAGCTTAATTCGATGAGGATATAATCCACGATCGCGCCCGCCATATCGATAATGACTTCAGGCACGCGCGGGACCAACCCCATGCCGACGAAACTGCCTAAAGCTCCCAAATACGCATTCGACAGGATAACTCCGACTTCCTTTAACGCCGAACGCTCCATCTCGGATATAACCGCGGTATTGGAAACCTCTTTGCCGGTCATCAGGGATGCCAGCGCCAGCGCGTCTTTCTGAGAAAAAAGGAAAATGATGCTTGACGGCAGATCTCCCAGGACCCGAAGCATCAGCCCTACAACAAGCTGATCCTCGCCTCCTACCGCCTGAGGGACCTCTTCGATAGGCAGGAAAAGGATCCGAGGGACAACAATCGATACTTTTCTGTCAAGAAGCTGGGAAAGCGCTGTTGCCGCATTGCCCGCGCATATGGTGCCGATTTCTTTAAGCGCGTCTTTCTGGTATTCGGTAAGATTAACGCCTTGCATAAATATGTGCGCCTTTACGCTGGAGTTAACATCTTATTGACTAATTCGACAAGCCTTTCCGGCTGGATAGGCTTGATGATAAAATCACGCGCCCCGGCGCGGATCGCATCGACGACCAACGATTGCTGCCCCATGACCGAACATATAAGGATCTTCGCTTGCGGATCGATCCTGATGATCTCCCTCACGGCGCCGATACCGTCGAGCTCTTCCATCATGGGCATCACTATATCCATGGTCACCAGATCGGGCTTGAACTCTTTGAATTTCTCAACAGCTTCCGTGGCGCATGTCGCCTGCGTGCAGATCTCATACCCTTCCGCCTGCAATATGCGCGAAATCATCTGACGCATGAACAATGCGTCATCAACGATCATGATCCTTCTCATAATATATCGAAACCTCTTATAAAGATTATAAAGCACACAAATGTTATGTCAAGCAAAATCGCCGCCATAACGATATTATAACTTATTACGTCGCCGGAGGTTAGATGAAAACAAAACAGCCCTTTAGGTACATTGCATCCCTAAAGGGCCGTTTTAAAAATCAAAGCTTTAAGATCCGCAGCACTGAGTCATGTTGATCACACCGGTTGTATTATTATACGCTGCAGCCCAGCTGGCGACAGCAGATGGCACTGGCGGTAATGACTTTTCCGAGAAATAATTCTGTCCGAAGGTGGTCGTCAACGTAGCGAATTCGGTTGCGTCCGGGAAACACGTATTGCGGTCGCAGGCTACGCCGTTCGGACACGCAGTTAAGTTCAAATTACATTGCGCATAAAAGTTAGAGATCGCTGTCCTGACCGCACCTACGTTTGACTGACAGACTGCGCGATCAGCTTCTGTTTTAAGGCTGATAAATTTCGGAATAGCAACAGCTGAAAGAATGCCGATGATGACGATAACCATAACCAGTTCGATAAGCGTAAAACCTTTTCTAGACATACAGACCACCTCCGTTTTGAGTTATTGATTCGAGTTTAGCATAGCCGATTATTTTGTCAAGCTTTTTTGCAGCCCCTGACATTACAATGCCCCTGTTTTCTCCTTACCAAAGATTATCTTCAAGCCAGGAATCGATCTGATCAAGTTTATTATTGATCGTGCGAGTACGGCCGGATCTTCGGCGCGGCTGAATTTTTCTGACAACCGGTTGATCGTCGTGGAACGACTGTTCGACGATCTGTTTACGCTCCAGTTCCTCTCCGGGTGCCTCCGGCCCGGCTTTCCTGCGCAACGGCCGCTGACGCGGAGATCGCTGATACATATCTCCTTCATCATCAGGTTCGTAAACTTGCGGGTTCCGGATCTTGCTCGCTTCTTGTTCGATCAACTCATTCTTGATCTGCGCGGCATAAGCCTTAAGCGCATCGGATTGTTGTTGTCTGCGCTGCTGGTCATTTACGGCCGTTTGCGCAGCAACGGGTACTTTCGGCTCCTGCGACGCGGACACCGGCGGTTGTTTAACTACCGGCTGCTGAACTACGACAGGTTTGTTGATCTCCTCCGGCTGAGATACTTGCTTCGCCGGCTGTTTGACGCGTGCGGGTTCTGCGGAACGCCGCGCCGCTGCCTGCTGAGATTCCCGGACAATACGAAGTTCTTCCTCTTTACGCTCCTGCTGTTCTTTTAAACGTTCCTGCTTTTGCCTGGCCCGCAGCGCCACAGCTTCCTCTCTGGCGAGCCGAGCCCGCTTCTTTTCCTCATCTTTCAGCCTTCGCTCTTTTTCTCTTTGCTCTGCACGAAAAGCAGATTCCTGTTCCTGCAAAGATACCGGTTCAGGAGATTTTGCGGGAACCGGAACAGGAGACTGCAAAGCTTTTTCCATCGCAGCAAAACGCACCGCCTGTTCTTTATCTTTTTCCTGCGCAGCCTTTGCCTGCTTGCGAGCCTCCATCAGCTCTTTGCGCCTTTGTTCCTGCGCGCGGCGGCGGTCCATGGAATCTTTGATCTTTGCCTGCTTTATCTGTTCTTTCTTAAGATTCCGGGCTTTTTGCTCATGCTTCTTTCTTTCTATTTCTGCCTTCTGCCTTTCCAGGAACATTTCCCGTTCCGCCCTTTGTTTTTCCTGCAACAGGCGCAATTCTTCTGTCCGTTGGGACAACAATTGCTTAGTCGCTTCAAGTTTTTCGACAAGCCGCTTCTTTTCTTCTTCTTCCCTTTTCATTTCGTCTTGCAGCTGCTTGTCTTTCTGGTCCTTGATCTCTTTCTCCCGCCGGATCCGGGCTTCCTCTTCCTGCCGGGCAAGCCGCTGTTTTGTCGACTCGAGCTTCTCCGCCAGCTGTTTCTTCTCGGTTTCTTTTCTTCCAAGCTCTTCCTGAAGCTGCGCGTGTTTCCGGTCTGCCATCGCCTGCTTTGCAGCTTCCTGATCTTTGATCTCCTTCTCCCGCCGGATCCGGGCTTCCTCTTCCTGCCGGGCAAGCCGCTGTTTTGTCGACACGAGCTTCTCCGCCAGCTGTTTCTTCTCGGTTTCTTTTCTTCCAAGCTCTTCCTGAAGCTGCGCGTGTTTCCTGTCTGCCAAAGCCCGCTTCGCTGCTTCCCGATCCTTGATCTCCTGCTCTTGCCGCAACCTCTCCTGTTCCGCCGCAAGACGCCGTTTGTTTTCTTTTTCACGTTTAATCTTTTGCAATCTTGCCTTTTCATCCTCTGCGAGTCTTCGGGTCTCCTGCTCAAGAACTTGTTCATGCAATTCTTCCGCTTTTTTCAAAATATGACGCTGCCTGATCATCTCGCTCTCTAAACGATCCCTCTTATCCTTTTGCTCTTTGAGCAAGGTTTCCCACGACTGTTGCTGATCAACATCGGGCGCTGATTCATCCGCGCCAGCCAACCCGCACACAGATAACGCGCAGATAATAAGCGTACACGCGATGCGGTTATTGAAAAAAACCTTATTCTTCATTTCACTTCCTTGTTGAACGTCGTTGCTTGAGCCTTGTCCAGAAGACTTTGCATGTTTTTTTTCTGCTGCAACAGATCGCGCTCTGCCTGACGGCTGGTATCGAGAAGCACACGCTGCTTCTCAAGCAGTTTATCCAGCCGGTCCAGCATTGACCGCCGATCCTCCGAACTCTTCTCCTGTTCTATCAAAAAGATCGTCTGTTTGCACGCTTCGAGTTCGTTCTGTAACGCCGCTTCTTTCACCCGGTGCTCATTGTCCCTTTTCTCAGATTCAATACGCTGTTGCTGCCTCTGCTGCTCAAGAGCCAGTTGCTTTTCCACTTCCTGATCTCTGATCTCTTTCTCCCGCCGCATACGGGCTTCTTCTTCCTGATGCTCGGCCAGCTGCTGCTTTGTCATCTCGAGCTTCTCAGCCAGCCACTGTTTCTCCGTTTCTTTCCGGCCAAGATCTTCCTTCAACTGCGTGCGCTTCAGGTCTTCAAACGCCTGCCTGGCAGCTTCCTGATCCTTGATCTCTTTCTCCCGGCGCAAGCGCGATTCTTCTTCCTGTTTCGCCAGCTCCTGCTTTGTCATCTCGAGCTGTTTTGCGAGCTGCGATTTTTCTGTTTCCTTCTTACTAAGCTCTTCCTGCAGCTGCGCGCGTTTAAGGTCTGCCAAAGCCTGCTCTGCAGCTTCCCGATCTTTGATCTCCCTCTCTTGCCGCAGCCGGGACTCTTCTTCCTGCTCAACAAGCTGCTGTTTTGTCATCTCGAGCTTTTTCGCCAATTGCTGCTTCTCTGTTTCCTTCCTGCCAAGCTCTTCCTGCAGCTGCGCGCGTTTCCGGTCTGCCAAAGCCTGTTTCGCTGCTGCTGCTTCTATGGCCCGTTGTTTCCGCTCCAGTCCCGCTGCGATCGCACGGCGATGCTTTTCCTGTTTCTCCTTCTTCGCGCGGTTCTTCGATTCTTCTTTGGCGCGGGCAGCTTCCTCCCGCTCTTGCTGCTTGCGCTTGAGCTCCTGTAAGTTTAATATCGATAAAAAAGACCGGCGTTCCAATTCCTGACGGGCTAATTCCGATTTCAAGGTTTCTATCTGAAGATCGACGTTGCGGCGCGCGTCAGACAGTTGGCGGCGGGACTGAGCGAGCAGTCTGCTCTGCGCTTCCAGTCTCTGCTGCAGCGTTTCCCTGGACGGAGATCTCCGCTCTTTCAGCGATGTCAGCAATTTCCGCTCTTTATCCGCGACGATCTTTTGTTGTTTCGCGATATCGCGTTGTTCGATATCGAGCTGCTTACTCTGATATGCGATAATTTCGGATTCCATGCGCGCCCGCCGCAGCCGCTCGACCAGCGCTTCTTTTTCCTTCTTAAGAGCGTCCGCCGAATTGAACTCCGGCGCCCCCTGCGCAAAACCGCAAAAAAACGCGCACAGGAAACCGTTTATAAAAACCAACGCGATAATATTTAATTTTTTATGCATATCTCATTCATTATAAAACATTTGGGTGATATATCAATATAAATCCCCTTAGGGCCCTGTGCTCAAAGGCCCATGATCCCTTTTAATTTCAATATCTCTTCCTCTGTATATTGACGCCAATGATTGATCGGATGCCTGGTCGCTTTGGGAAAGATCCCCTTTTTTTCATACCGGAAAAGTGTTTGTTTTGATATTCCCAGCATCTGGGCGGCTTCCTGGGCTATATAGAATCTTTTTGTATTTATTGGATCGTTCATTGTTCCCCGCCCTGCGCTCCGCCCACAAAATCCAAAAGCTTCTTTTTTTCCGCCGCATCGATATCGCTGAATCGTATCCCGACTGAGAACTTCTGCGTATTCTGCATAAATGAATGAACGGTCTCTCCGGCAAACTCCAAACGATTATCAGAAGGGCCTTTCCCGCCCTCCGGGCTCAAAACAACCAGGACCTTGACCCCTTTTGGCACGTACAGGGGGAGATAAATACCGATAGCGTTCCCGTCTCGGGAGATATCATGGCTGCGTCCCTCAACGCGTGAGGACACAGACATGGCAAAAAACTCGTCCTGCACGACAACGCTCGCCGGACAGTCGACCGCGATGCGATCGGATTTGCGCCACAGAGACAAACCTTTAACCGGCGCCGGACTGACGATAAATTTCGCAATATCGAACCGGAGGGTATCGATGCGCCAGTAATAATCGAGGGCTTGAATGATCGCGGTTGACGTCGCGATCAACGGTTCCACCGCAGATCCGCTCAGCTTGCCGATCGAATCGAGCAGCGCCATATTGAACGGATTACTGCATGCGACAAACAATGTTTTCTGTACCATAAAAAGAGGGATCACCGTATTCTGCCGGCAGAAATGTTCATCAAGGATCCTTAACACGCCCTGTTTGATCCGGTAGTCGGGGATATGCACATAGGATATCTGCGCCTCCTGCGCAAAAAACCTGACAATGATCTCTTCGGACAGATAGTCGAGCTTCACCAAAGCAAACCACACGGTCTGATTTGTCCTGGCCGCTTCCAAAAGCGCTATATGGCCCTGCTCCTGCGTCACCAATCCGTGTTCCATCAGGCGCCCGAATAGATCCGCCATTCCATTAACCGCCGGCTTTCACAACGCTGATCATATCCCACAACGGCAGGAATATCGCCATTGCCATGGCCGCGACTACAGTACCCAGCACCGCGGTCATCAACGGTTCGATCATCGTTGTCAGGTTCTTGATCGCTGCTTTGACTTCAACATTATAATACTCATAAACAGATTCGAGCATCGTGGACAACTGGCCCGATTTCTCTCCGACCGAGATCATGTACCCGACGAGGCGCGGGAACATCTTTGAGTTCAAAATACCCGTTGATATTCCTTTGCCGTCGGCAACATCGCGCTTGATCTTTTCTATCTCCCCTGTCAGAACCACATTGCCTATCGTCAGCCCCACTATATCGAGCGTATGCAGCACGGGCAGCCCCGATTGATACAGAACATTGAGCATGGACACAAATCGCAGCATCGTGATCTTGATATAAACTTTCCCGAACACCGGAAGCCTGAATTTATATCCGTCCCACAGGAAGCGCCCCTTTTTGGTGGCGGTAAAGAACCATCGGCAGCCGAACACAAAAGCTCCGGCCGAGGGAAAGGTGATATACCAGAAATCCTTGAGCGCAACGGAGATCGCGATCATGATCTGCGTCGGCAGAGGAAGTTTCATATGGGCATCCCCGTATATTTTGATGAACTGGGGCATGACAAAAATAGACAAGACTATAACCGCCACGATCAGCGAGATCACGACCATTGTCGGATATCGCAGCGCCGCCATTATGTTCGACTTCTGCTCAAGCTCCTCTGCCATGACCTCGGACAGTTTATAAAGGACTTTGTCGAGGATCCCGGCAGATTCACCTGCCACGACGGTATTGATATAAAGCTGAGAAAACACATGCGGGTGTTTGGCCAGCGCCTTCGACAGCGCGGTGCCGGCTTCTACATCCTGTATTATCTGCCCAAGCGCCGTTTTCAGGACCGGATCCTCGGCCTGCTGAGCCAGAATGCTTAATCCCTCTATGATCGGCACTGCAGCCTTAATGATGGTCGCGAACTGACGGGAAAAAATAACGATTGACTGCTCGTTCACCCGGGGCTTCCGTTTGAAGAACGAAATCCCTTCACCCGCTCCGGCCGCGGGCGCGGCCGCCCGTTTATACGCGATATTAACGGGAAGCAAGCCTTTTCTTGCAAGCTCGGTAGTCAGGGCTATTTCACTCTCAGCCTCCATATCTCCCCGCACGGGCTTTCCCTGATTATCCACCGCTTTATAGGTATACAAAGGCATCGTTATGCCCCTTCTTGTGTTATTTCTTGCCGCCTAACCAGCTGGCGATCTTCTTCTGGTAATCATCCATATCGGTCGGCTTCACATCGATCTTTCCCTGCTGCGCCGGCCTTGCCTGCGCCGCAGCAGCAGCTGCTGGAGCCGCCTGCATTTCAAGAACCTGGGACGAAGGCTTTAATTCAAGGTGCTCTTCGCACACGCGCGCAACTTCTTCGAGGGTCGTGATACCGGCCAAAGCCTTGGTCAACCCGTCCTCGCTTAAAAGATGCATTCCTTTTTCCTGGGCTTTCTTGCGCAGCTGCGTGTGGGAAGCGCCGTTAATGATCATTTCCCGTATTTCATCGTCACATATCAAAAGTTCATAAAGGCCGGTCCTGCCTCTAAAGCCCGTGCCTTTACAGAATTCACAGCCTTTCCCGTGGTATAACTTGGCGCCTTTTTTATTTGCCAGCCCCCATTTCTTGATGATCGCGGGGGAAGGCTCATAAGATTCCCTGCAATGCTCGCAGATCATGCGGACCAGCCGCTGCGCCATAACCCCGACCAGAGACGCCGAGATCAAGAACGGCTCGACGCCCATATTGATCAGGCGGGTAACGCTTGACGCCGCGTCATTGGTATGCAATGTCGAAAAAACCAGATGTCCGGTGAGCGCAGACTGTATGGCGGTGACGGCGGTTTCAAGATCCCGCACCTCGCCCACCATGATAACATCGGGATCCTGGCGCAGGATCGCCCGAAGGCCGTTGGCGAACGTGATCCCTGCGCGCGGATTGACCTGGATCTGGCGGATAAGCCCCAGCCGGTATTCTACCGGGTCCTCGATGGTGATGATATTGCGGTCGATCGTGTTGATGCGCATAAGCGCCGAATACAGCGTCGTCGTCTTGCCGCTTCCGGTCGGGCCGGTCGAAAGAATAATACCGTACGGTTTCGAAATAAGCGTTTCGTACGCCTTCAGGTCATCGACCGTCGAAAACCCGAGTTT
>Ga0265297_10009191_pt1 | contig 12855 bp, 23 predicted proteins | sample Munlanlwell13791_FD_192502 | JGI IMG/M metagenome (GOLD analysis project Ga0265297, IMG submission 192502) | Leachate microbial communities from a municipal landfill in Southern Ontario, Canada - Leachate well 137-91 | ecosystem: Engineered > Solid waste > Landfill > Unclassified | place...
ATCGCCGTGGCCAATCATTTCAATCCACGGGCCAACGTCATTGTCCCGAATGTCAGCTGGGGATTATTCAGCGGAGGCCGGGAGGCGGACATTCTCGTTATCCGCCCGTCCGCCTTTGCCGCCGAGGTCGAGATTAAAACGACCGCCGCCGACATAAAGCGCGACCTGAAAAAGAAACGTCATCGCGTGGACAAGTATTTCGACCACGACAAAAACATGATCAGGGAAAAGTATTTTGCCGTTCCCGTAGCACTCGCGGCCCATCCCGACATCCCGGCCGAGTGTGGAATCTTGGCCGTTGCCGAAGATCGCTCCTGGCCCCAGGTGATTCGCCGGTCGCGGTTAAATAAAAACGCCCGCCGCCTCACGCCGACCGAAATTCATCACGTCATGGAGTTGGGGCTGATGCGAATATGGACGCTAAAAGCGGCCCTGCAAAAAGTCAGTCGTAAACAAACCTCGTCCGCACAGCCGGAGGAAACCCCGGCTCAAATCTCATAGGAGGTCAACATGACCCCGGAACTGTTGGCTATCATCACCGCCGTTCTCGCCATCTTCAACGGCGAAACGGCCAAGGCCATCATCGAATGGCTGAAAAAGAAACTCGGAAACCCGACCGGGCTGGCCGCGACGGCCTTGGCCCTTGTCGAAGTCGGGGCGGTAACGGCCGGATATCTCCTGCTCGTTACCAAAAACTTCACCTGGGGAACCTTCGCGCTGGCGACCCTGTACGCCTTTATGCGGGCGTCGGGGCTGTACACGGAAGCGAAGTCCAAGCCCGCGTAACCAGCGGCCTCTCCACGGGAAGCGAAGGATGACAGCACGGGGGCGGGGTCGGGAACAGACGGCCCCGCTCCCAAGGAAGGAGGGATGATGAGGATTGACGATATCGGCTTTTATACCCTAACGGAAAATAGGATTGCAAACAGGGCCGCAACGTCTCCGATCTATCGCCTTGAAATAATCCTCACGGAACGGTGCAATTTCCATTGCCCCTATTGCCGGGGGCTTAACGAAAAGTATTATCGGGAATTAGACCTTCCCGATGTTTATCGAATTATTGAAAACTGTTTGTTCGATGGCCTAAAAAACATTCGATTCAGCGGCGGAGAGCCGACGAGCGCTCCATATTTGGCTGCGGCCGTCGAAGCGGCCCGCGATTATGGGGTTGAAAGAATCGCCGTTTCGACAAACGGTAGCGCGACGCGGAGAGAATATGAGCAATTGCTTTCCTCCGGGGTAAATGATTTTAGTATTTCCCTGGATGCCTGTTGCGCCTCCGCCGGGAACGTTATGAGCGGAACGGTCGGGCGATGGGAAGCGGTTATTGAAAACATCCGGTTTCTATCCGGCCAAACATATACTACCGTGGGAATCGTTCTTAATGAAAAAAACGTCAATGACGTTTCCGGGATTCTTAATCTTGCCGATTCCCTGGGAGTTTCCGATATCCGCATAATTCCATCTGCGCAATATGGACTAATGCCCCGGTATCCATCCACATCTTTTGACGTTGGTAAATATCCAATATTGAAATATCGCCTAAACCGAAACGACAACAAGCTGCCAATTCGGGGGCTTTTGCCGAACGATGCGCCCCGGTGTTTACTGGCACAGGATGACCTTGCCGTTATGGGCGACTATCATTTTCCCTGCATTATTTACATGCGGGAGCGCGGAAATCCTATTGGAAGGATGGGGCCGGGCTTTCGACGGGAGCGCATTGATTGGTCGCTCAATCATAATATTCAAGACGACCCGATATGCAGGGGGAACTGTCTTGATGTTTGCGTGGAGTATAACAACCGATGCTACCACGGATGAATCCGGATTTTTTTGAATGGTCCCTTTGCCGGGCAATGACCCCGATAGATATTATCGGGCATCGCCTTCGATTTAATCTTATTGCGGGAAGTGAATATGCCAGAAAACAAATACGGGCCGCCGCCGTCGGGTGGTGTTTGTCGGAGCGATGCCTGGTTAAGCCGCGTCAAGGATGGGTATGTGTTATGTTTTTCAAAAATGGTGAACACGGTTGGTTCCACATGACGCGGGATGAGTTTAATTTAATCTTTTCGGAGGAGGAAATATGAAAGCCTGGAAAAACGACGGGATGAAAGTCCCCGTCAAGTCGTGGTGTCCCGATGCGGAGCAGGGGGCGATTGACCAAATAAAAATGGCAGCCAGTCTGCCGTTTGTGTTTAGCCATATCGCGATGATGGCCGATGCTCATTCCGGTTATGGCGTTCCCATCGGGAGCGTCGTCGCAACGAAGGGGGTAATAATTCCCTATTTCGTCGGGGTTGACATCGGGTGCGGAATGTCGGCCGTTCGGACATCGCTTACCGATATCGACGAATCGGCGCTCAAGTCGGTCATGGGCGAAATTCGGAAGGCCGTTCCCGTTGGTTTCAATCACCATAAGGAGCCGCGAGAGTGGGACGGATTTGACCGCGCCCCGGATATCGAAATCATTTTACAGGAATTAAATTCCGCCCGTCGCCAACTTGGGACGCTCGGCGGGGGGAATCACTTCATCGAAATTCAAAAAGGCGACGATGGGCATATCTGGATCATGCTCCATTCCGGGAGTCGAAACTTCGGCTACAAAACGGCCAAGCATTACCACGAACGGGCGAAGGTATTATGCGAACGCTGGTATTCCGACATCCCGCATAAAGACCTTTCGTTCCTGCCGATGGACGATCCGGCGGGCAGCGAATACTTTGACGCCATGAATTACTGCCTTGACTTTGCGGCGGCGAACCGGGCCGAAATGATGGAGCGAATCAAGGCAATTCTTTATAGCCGGGAGGGTGCGTCTTTCGATGAACCGATAAACATCCATCACAACTATGCCGCGATGGAACATCATTATGGCGTCAACGTCATGGTACATCGGAAGGGAGCAACGCGGGCGTATGCGGGGCAAGTCGGAATCATTCCCGGTTCGATGGGAACGGCGTCCTATATCGTCGAGGGCTTGGGCAACCCGGAGTCGCTTATGTCATGTTCTCACGGAGCGGGGCGAAGGATGGGAAGGAAGGAAGCAACGCGGACGCTTGACCTTGCGATGGAGCAAGCAAAGATGGCGGGGATTGTTCACGGCTTACGGACGGCTGCCGACCTTGAGGAAGCTCCCGGAGCGTACAAGGACATAGATGCCGTTATGGCAAATCAATCGGACCTGGTAAAGATACTCGTTAAACTGCGGCCGCTGGCCGTCATCAAAGGCTAAGGAGGAATCATGGAAAACAATCTCGCGGTACTGCTCGTTGCGCTTGACGACATTATCAATCAATTCGAGGCCAGCCGTGCCGAATGGCGGGCAAAGCACAAAAGCCGCGCCGACCTTGTGGATGACGACAACGCTCATTATGCCCGGCTCATGGCACTCAAGGGCGACCTTGCCAAAGAAGCGGCCCATCAAAACGCTATCACGATTGCTGAAATCGAAACCGATGCCCGCGCCTACGAAGCCGACCATCCGGGGAGGTGAGACGTGTGCAGAACTGCCACGCCAGATCAAGACATTGTCAAGTGTTCCCGGTGTGGGCTGGCCGCAAACCCATCGGATGGATGGGAACATGGTTGGCCCCTTTACGGCAGGATCGAAATTGGGTTTCCCTCATGTCTGCCTGATTATTGGAACGGGAGCCGGGGCGGCGGGATTCCCAAAATTGGAGCCGTGAAAGAATGTTCTTTTCAGGACATTGTTTTGGAATGGGGGAACGGATACCGCTATGACTCCACGGGAAAGTATCGTCTTTGTTATGAGTGCCAGGGTAAGTTACTGCAAACACTTGGGGAATATTTCAAGGAGGTTACCCCATGACCGCAATCGACCGCGCCAACTTCTACCCGAACGGACGGCCCCGGTTCTGCAAGCTCTGCCATGCGCCCATAAGCTACAACTCCAAGCGCGGGCTTTGTCTGCCATGCGCCATGATACAGCGCGGCAATAAGTCCGTACTCAAGCGCAAGGTCAACGCCGTCATATCGGAGCCACGCGTGCCCGATATCAAAACGAACCTTGCCTATTATGGACTGAGCCCGCGTTGCGCCGGTTGCCAAGCGTCGGCCCATTGTAAGCACGTGCAGTACAATGCGCCAAATTCCACGTTCACGTTCTGTCGGTACTATCAGCCCGAGCATGAGGCCGAGGCTATGGCCCAGGCTCCGGCGGAAATGCAGACAATGGAGGCAAGGGCATGAGTTACATGCACATCGACAATCTCTACAAGGCCAAGGAGATTTTAGAATTCAAGACGGTCTATGCGATGGAGAAGATTCACGGAACATCGGCTCATGTCGCATGGAAAGACGGCAAGGTTACGTTTTTCAGCGGAGGCGCGGATCACAAGGCATTTTCGGCCCTGTTTTTTCCCGTTGCCCTGGCCGATAAGTTTACTGAGCTTGACCTTCCCGAAGTCGTCATTTTTGGTGAGGCATACGGCGGAAAGCTCCAGGGCATGAAGGCAACCTACGGGCCGGAGCTTCGGTTCGTAGCCTTCGAGGTCAAGATCGGCACGTCTTGGCTTTCGGTCCCGCAAGCCGAGGACGTGGTAAAAAAACTTGGCCTTGAATTTGTCCACTATGATTTAATTGAGACAACGCAAATAGCCCTTGACCGTTTCCGAGACGCGGATTCCGTCCAGGCAATACGGAACGGCACGGGCGGGGGGCATAAGCGGGAAGGCATTGTGCTTCGGCCGCCGTTCGAGGTCCGCATGAATAACGGGGCGCGGATCATCGCCAAGTATAAGCGTGAGGATTTTCAGGAAACAAAAACGCCTCGCCCGCTTAACGTTGACAAGCTGGCCGTACTTGAAAAGGCCCAGGCGATAGCCGAAGAATGGGTGACGGAAATGAGGCTGGCGCATGTCCTGGATGCTTTTCCGGGGGCTGGTATCGAGCAAACCGGCGAAGTCATCAAGGCTATGACTGCAGATGTTGAACGTGAGGCGAAGGGTGAAATCATCGCAAGCCGTGAAGCCCGCGTTGCCATCGGCAAGCGGACGGCGTCGATGTTTAAGGCGCGGTTGCAGGCGGGAACGTTTGCGGGCGGCGCGGAGGCCGAGCTGTGAGCCGTTGTCTAGCCCTGCTTGAAGCGGAGGCTCGTCACGCCCGCATACGATGGCTTATGGCCCAAGTCTTGACGATGGCAAGGGAAATGAAAGGGGAATAATAATGGCAAATCCCGCAACGCTGAAAATGCGAGTCCACCGCGCCCGCAAACGCGCCGAAGAAAATCTCCGCAACGTCGGCTATGGCGTATTCCATACCGACGGCGGGCTGTTCGATCTGATTGCCGTCCGCGAAAGCGATGCCCGTTTCATCTGCGTCATGTCCGAGAAAATAGACCGTGAGCAAATGATTCGGGCTACGAACCGTTGCCTTGAGATTAAAGTCCCGCGCAACTGCCAGCGTGAAATATGGGTCTGCTCTGGCGGGAAAAACTTCACAATTGCCATTCTCTAAAAGCCCATGTCAAGGTTACCGTTTAACACCCTCTACCCTGAAGCGGTAACGGAAATCAGTTACCAATACAACATATTGTGTTATTTTGGGACACCCCCCTATATACCCCCATATAATAATAATAGAGGGATAAAGTGCCGATCAGAATTTCGTGCATTTACTGTAACGACTTTTTTACACCAAGCGCGGCAGAGGTTTCCGAGTTTATCAAATACCGGGCCGACGCCAAGTATCTCCGCCGCATCCCGTTCCCAAAAGATCAGGCTGCAAAATATGAAACCCGAGAGGCGTTCGTTTCTTCGCTTCTCGTTGCGTGTTGCCCATATTGTCGGGAGGTTAAATTCGGGCGGGCTGCATCTCCTGATTTACCAGACGGAAATGTCGGAATTGATAAATATCTCAAGTGCATCGAGTCAGAGTTTAGAAAAAACGGAGGGGCCGACATTCGGGACATTCCCGAAGATTATATCGCGCTTGTCAACGATGAAGATTAAGTTGGATGGGAAATGGGTTTGCTCGGTCTGTTGGGCGGATTGGGAAACCTATCACGGAACGGGCTGTTGCGAACCGGCCCAATGCGCAAATTGCGGGGCACCGGTCAATGATTTGGATGGGGTTGATTCCGAAAAAACCCCCATGCTCGACGCTGAGTCGTTGGGCGATAGCAGTTCAGACGATGAGGAGGCATCAACTATATGACCCCCGACAAAATCGCTCGGCTTAGAAAGCAGGTAAAACTGTTTGACGTTTTAAGCCGCTATATGTTTTTGTATCCAGTCAAGATACTTGCCCCGTTTTTAGTATTTCGCATGAGGCACGGGCTGGGGAAATGGACCGGCCGCTGTCCGTTTTGTCACGATGAAGAAAAATCGTTTCACATTAATCTCCGAAAGGGGCTTTATCATTGCTGGCGTTGCGGGGCGGGTGGGGACATGTTCACATTTATCATGGAGAAGGAAAACCTAAGCCTGGGGGAAGCGGTTGATTTTATTGATATGAATTATTACAAGCGCAAATGAAAATTGACAAGGACATCAACCTGGGCGGCGACGGAGGGACGGAATGATAATTCGTAACGGCATATTAGAGCCAATTCGGGATACGGTTGACCCGCTTAAGGTTATTTCAAAATATACCGAACTACGGGCCACTAAATACTTTGGGAAGTGTCCATTTTGTGGGAATGACGACTTTGAAGTGAACGCAAAAACGGGCATTTATTCCTGTTTTGCGTGCGGCTCGGGCGGAGACGTTTTCACTATTGTTATGGAAAGGGAAAACGTCAACCTGTCGGACGCGGCCGCATTCATCCAAAAGCACTATATGAAATGACCCCTAACAAGATCATCCTGCATCATTCCGGCGGACCCGATGGCGAAGGCAATACCACGGCCGCAATCCGACGCTATCACATCGAGACGTTGGGCTGGCAGGACGTGGGTTATCACGCCCTTTGCGAAAACATCGGCGGCTCGTTTGAAATCGTCATGGGCCGCCCCTGGGATATGAACGGGGCGCATACCATAGGCCAGAATGACCACGCCTTGGGAATCTGCATCGTCGGGAATTGGAACCTGGAACCGCCCCCGGACGGTCAGTTGATCGTAGCCGCTCGTTTCGTGGCGATGTGGCTGAGGCTGTTTAACATTACCGATACGGAGCTGTATCGACATTCGTACTTCGCCGACACGGATTGCCCCGGACACGCCTTCGACCTGGAACGGTTCCGAATGATGGTTAAGGATTTTTAAGCGCAAGGAAACACCGGAGGGATACTTGGAATTTTACACCCGTCAATTCAAGGGCAATCATTTTCGCCTCTACCCCTTGGGCGATTGGCATTTCGGTTCAAGGCAGTGCCATGAGTCATTTATCAGCCAGGTGATTGCCGAGGTCAAGTCGGACCCGGACGGCTATTGGATCGGGATGGGCGACTTCATTGAGAATGCGCTTATTGGATCGAAGTCTGATGTTTATACACAGACGGTCCCGCCGCGTGAGCAAATGGATCACATCGTTGACTTGCTTACCCCCATTAAGGACAAGGGGTTATTTGCCATCGGGGGGAATCACGAGGCCAGGACTATGCGCCTTGCCGGGATTCAGCCGGAGGCATACATTTGCGCCCGCTTAGACATCCCGTTTATGGGTTTCTCCTGTTATGCGAACCTGCTGGTAAGGTCGGATCAGTCGGGAACACATAAGGGCCACGGTCGCGGATTTAATCTGTACTTTCACCATAACACGGGCGGGGGGTATTCAGCGGGGGGCAAGGTGAACGCGGCCGAGAAGTTACGGCAGATTGTTCCCACGGCTGACGCGACGTTTAGCGCACACCTACATACAACGGGCCGGATTCCCGTGACGTGGTATGAGCCTGGATATAAAAACATCCTCAAGAAAACGGGCTACGATTACATCATCGGGAGTGCGCTGACGTGGAACGGATCGTATGCCGAGGAAAAGGCAAAGCGGCCGGCCACGGTTGAACATATCAAAGTAACCTTTGTTGGTGGGACAAGTGGGCATACCGGGAACGACGACAGTCGCCAGCAGATATACGAAATCATTACACCAAGGGGCCGCGCATGAGCAGCGGTGCCAGCGGGGGCAATAAGAAGTCAAGCAAGGGCGATCAACCCAAAGCGTCAGCGGTACAACATGACGAACCGGGGCTACCGGCGGCGGCTTCGTGACCTGGAGCGGCATATCGAACGCAACCCCAATGATGCCGTTGCGCCGGAAGCCTTGCCGAAGGTGAAAGCATTGGCAAGTGGAGGGAGGGGGAAATGAAGAATCTTACCAGGGTGTTTTGTTTTCTCGGGGCAATTGCGGCGATGATCGGGGCAATCATATTTCCGCACATTAGCACTACGATGGCCGACGGCAGTATTCAACGCCTAATCTTTCCCGCTATTATATGCTTTATTGGAGCCGTTGCCGTGTTTGCTGTACTGACATTTGATGATGATGAGCCGGGAAGCTTCCGATGACCGACGCAACCTTATCGTTGACGCCCGCTGAGTTGGGCTTGATATGGGCGGCGTTACGGTTCAAGCCGTTCCATGACGCGATACAGGCCCCGCAGACAAAGCGGGTAACGCGGGACACTTACCGGACGTTGACGGAGAAGTTGCGGGAGGTGAGGGGGAAATGAAACCATCCGAGCGGGACGATCTTATCCGGCGATACTTCGAGCAGGACATGGACTTGCTCAAGGCCAAGGGCCACGACTACGCCGGTACGGAGGATTGCCTTGCTAATCTGAAACGGTTTGGGCTTATGGGCATCATCGTCCGACTTTCGGATAAGTTTTCCCGCATCGAATCGCTTGCCAAGGTCGGATTCGATAAGGCCGAAGTCAAGAGCGAGTCCATCATCGACACGTTGCGGGATATTCGCAACTACGCTTTTTTGGCGCAGATATTTGCAGAAGGGGAGGATGGCCGAGAGTTCGAGATAATAAACGCGATACGGTCAAGCCTTAAGACCTTCCGCCCTGGCGATTGGGTGAGGCTGCACGGCGGGTCAATCACGGGTGGCCCGGTGGGGAAAATTGAAGTCATTACAGATGACGGCGCGGTAGTGAATTATCCGGGCTATCCCGCGATGAATGGACTATACAAAATATCAGACCTCAGCCCCGCCGAACCGAAATCGTCGGCCCCGCAGAAGACAACTCCCCCGCCGGACAGATTTATATGGGAAGGAAAATAGGCCGACCAAATGACCGACAAACTCAAAGCCTACATCGCAATAACTGCCTTCGCCTTCATCTGCATCATCGGCGGGTTCATTATCTACAGCGGCCATCAGGCGGAGAAGTACAGGATCGCCAGGGCTGAGGCGGCCAGGCTTGCCGACGAATACAAGGCACTTGTCAAATCATCCGACACCGCCATCATCGCTAAGGACGCGGAGATTGCCAAGGCCACAACGGAGCGGGACAAGGCCATCGCTGACGCCGCGCAATCGAAACAACACGATGCCGTTATCACGGCCAAGTATGACGCACTGAAAGGTGAAGTAGCTGCCCTTCCGGGCAATGCCCTCTCGGGCAAAATCAATGCCTTCATAGGCAATAACGAAATCGTCCCAACGGTGGGCGGCTATTTCACACTTCAGCGCACAGGCGCGGAACGCACGTTGACGCTATTTTATGACGGGGCGGAATACCGTGCCAAGTATGAAAACGGCATAGTGACAATCGCCTCACTTGAGGCGGCGGTATCGGCTGGCGCAACGCTGGCGAAGTCATGGGAGGAAAAGTACATGCTTCGAGACGGCGAGTACGTCGCGCTCGGGGCCGTGTACGCCAAGCAATCCTTGGCGTTGAAGTATTTGGAGCGGTCGATAGCGGGCCGCAGGTTGAAATCGTTTATCATCGGCTCCGTCTTTGGCGGCATTGTCGGGGCCATCATCTACCACAACGTTAAGCAGTGACGGGAAGGAATAGACCTATGGCAGATTGGGGACTGATAGCAACCGCGACGGCTACGGCCGGACTTGTAGTGTTCAACGCCATTAAAACGAGCCAAGACAACAAGCGGCGTAAACGTGAGGCAGAGTTGGTTGAAAAGTACGGGCTGTCAGAAAACCCGACACGATGCAAAGAGCATACGGAATCAATCGCCCGGCTGTCTGCTGACGTTGGGTGCCTCAAGACTGACGTTGCGGTATTGAACACGAAGGTTTCGGATATCCAGGAGGACATAGGCGACATAAAGCGAGGGCTGAAATAAATGCCCATCGAAATCATCCTTGTCGGGCTTGCCGTAACCGTAACGATCATAGCGTTCTGGTACGCCAAGCAAGACCGGGATAGATGGAAATTGCCGTAAGGCGAAAATAGGGAGGGAAATATGCTTGCTATTCTATTGCCATTGGCCGTACTGATTGTTGGGCTTGCGATTGCGAAGGTTAGGGAAAATGAGGTGGGCGACGGGGCGGAATCACTCCTGATTATGCTCGGCGGGGCGTTGCTGGCCTTGGCGGTTTTGGCGCTTCCGTGCTTCCGCTTGCGGTGCGTCTCGTTCGTTAATGTCGAATATCCGACGCTCATTAAGACGCTCGAAACGGCAAGGGGAAACCCGGATATTTCGCCGCTAGAACTTGCGGCCATTCAGGCCCAAGTATTAGATGTAAATGAAACAATAGCCGATGCGAAGTATTGGGGAAATTCGGCATTGTTCGGGTGGTATTACACGCAGGCCATCATGGAACTTGAGCCGGTAAGATAATTTTGGACGCATGGAGGGGGAGATGACAAAGCGTGAGATGGCGCGGAGGATTGAGAAGTCTGACTTCGTGTTCCTCGGTCTGCTGAATAAGTACCGGAATGTCCGGGATGTCCTTGACGCCCTTCTCGACCACTTCGGCCTCGAACTAAAAACCGAGCCCGCATCGCCCGAGCGCGTCGTACTGGTGAAGAAAGCAAAGGCGGGCGGGAAGTGAGGGTGTCTTGCATATCCTGGTCCCGGCAGTAATGGCCCTCGGGATGATTGTTTCCGCAATCATCTATCGTTATCGTGAAACGCCCTGGGCGATAGCCTCGTTTCTTCTTTTTGCCTATGCCCTGGTGGTGACGCTCATTCTATGGGCCGTCAGGTAAATAATGCGATTCCCCTACATCATCCTTGCCATCGTCACGGCCGTACTCGGCTACCGCATAGGCCAGCACGTCGGACGCATACGCACACGCGCGGAGGCCGATGCCATCCATAACAGCATCGCCCGCTTCATCAGCGAGAGCGAACGGTTACGGACGGCGGTTTCGGCAAAACAGAGCCCGCAATCCAAGCCGGAAACCATCCGGCAATCGACCGACATGGCGGCCAAATCATCCGACGCCGCCAGCCTACCCATCAAGCCGGGTGACGTTGATAAAGCTCTGGCCGATGGGTCGCTTGCGTTCTACAAGCCAAGGGACGGAACGAGTTAACCCCTAGCGAGTCTCGGGGCCGTCGGCATTGGGTGCCCCCTCCTCCCCATGTAAGTCCGACGGTCCCTTTTATCAATTGCCGTCATTGGGCAAGCCCGGCGCATTTCCGAGCCCGAGCCGAGGACTTGACGGCCTTCCCAAAGGAGGGGATATGATTATGAGCAGGACGGTTATAGACAATGGCCGGTAACAATCAAGTGGCCTTCCCCGCCTTCCTTCATTCGGTGAAAGTCGGCATGGTTTACGGCGACAAGGAAGGCACGCTGGTTGTTAAATTTCGGCCCGAGGGAACGACGATAGAGGACATTAATCCTCTTGTGGGAAACGATCAAGCCGTTATGGTCGCCATCGTTCCCATAGCAAATGTTAATGCAAACAATCCGGTGAAAGACAATGAGAGGCAAACCATTTCGAAAGGGCGGCGTGGGAAATCCGGCCGGAAGGCCGAAGGGGGCGAAGTCTAAACTCTCCGAGTCTTTCTATAGCGATTGCCTGTCCGCCTATAACGATCCGCGCATCGGCGGGGTCGAGGGATTGGTTCAATGGATCACGGCGTCAAGCCGTAACCGCATGACGTTCTATGCTTGGCTGTCGAAAACGATTCCATCCCAAATCAATGCCGAGCATACGGGCGAAGGCGGCGGGCCGGTTCGCGTTCAGGTCGAGCGCGTCATCACAAGAGACAGAGATAATGCCGGACCCAGCGGCGGAGATTAAGGCCCGCCTTCGGATCGTTTATCATCCGGCCCAAGTCGAGATATTCGATCATCCGGCCCGCATTAAAATCATCGTTAAGGGCAGACGTTTCGGGCTTACAATGGGGTATGCTAATTACTGCATCGAACGGATGCTTGACGGCGTGTCCCCTATCCTTTGGGTCGATACCGTAAACTCGAATATTGACCGATACGTCGAGCGCTACTTTTATCCGACCCTTCGTCAAATCCCGTCGCAATACTGGACATGGCGACAACAGAAAAAAGAGCTGGAAGTGTTTGGGGCCAAGATCGACTTCCGAAGCGCTGACCAACCGGAGCGGATTGAGGGATTCGGATATCGTCTCGTTATCCTAAACGAAGCGGGCATTATCCTGAATGACCCCTATCTTTGGGAGAACGCCATCCTCCCGATGACGATTGACTATAAGCCGAACATTCTTGTCGGTGGAACGCCCAAGGGAAAGAATCTGTTTTTCCAGTTGGCCAGCAAGGCCCAAGATACGCAAGAACCGCTCTATCGGGATTGGCATTATTTTCACTTCACGTCTTACGATAATCCGCTGATACTCGGGGGACGGGCAACGATTGACGCGCTGGCAGCCGACTTGCCGGAGGCTGTTCGCAAGCAAGAGATATACGCGGAGTTCCTTGACGACGCCACGGGCGTATTCCGGTATGTTGACCGGATCATTGGTTCGCAGCCGTCGCCGCCTA
>Ga0265297_10009192_pt1 | contig 12855 bp, 11 predicted proteins | sample Munlanlwell13791_FD_192502 | JGI IMG/M metagenome (GOLD analysis project Ga0265297, IMG submission 192502) | Leachate microbial communities from a municipal landfill in Southern Ontario, Canada - Leachate well 137-91 | ecosystem: Engineered > Solid waste > Landfill > Unclassified | place...
ATCTATGACTGATACCTCTGGCTCTGAATCGCACGATCAGGATTTGGACACATCGTCAGAGAGCGCGGCAGTACAGGACGTTCAGGAAACGACGACAGAAGCTCCGTCCGAGTTCGAATTTTCCGACGAGGCTTTGTCGGAAGGACAGGTTGAAGAGCCTCCTACTAAACGTGCCGCTTTTTTGCCCATCGCCGCTGCTGTTGGTGGTGTTCTTTTATTGGGCTCCGTCGCGTGGTGGTCGTTGAAAGAAGATTCTTCTTTCTCCCTTTTGTCTTCGATCGATACCGCAACAAGCGCTTTGTCTTTGCCCTCGCAACCCGTTCCGTTCCGCCCCGACGAAAAGAAATCAGCCGAATTAACGCCTTTAGCTCCGCAGCCTTCGTTGATGACCGACGTCGCACCCAAAACGGATTCCTCGGCTCAAAAAGAAATGGTTGCTCCGGAATCTCCTTTGGGAGCTTCATCCAGCGCGCTTCCTTCTCCACAAGAAACCGTTCCCTTGGCTAAGCCCGTTGAGCCTGCCATACAAGCCTCTCCTGCTGCGGAAAGCGTTCCTACCTTTGCTGCCTCAGCGACCACACAAACCAATCCCGATGTTGAGCAGCGCATAACCGCGCTGACAGCGCGCGCAGAGGAATTACAAAAAGCGCTTGATCTGGCCAACCAGCAATTAGAGAAGGCAACCGCCGCGCGGGACACCGCAACAGCGCAAGAAGCAGCGGCAACGGCCTCTGCAAAAGCGTTGCAGGAGAAGATTGTTGCGCTTGAACAAAAACTTAGCGCCTCTTCCATTAAAGAAGCCACGGCTTCGGCCAAGTCCCCAGAAGAACAGGTTGATAAGACAGGACAAAAGCCGACCGCTGAGGCCACAACAACCAACACCGCAGATGAAGTCCCGTCGTCCAGCACAATTGAAAGCGCGGACAAAGTTAAAGAAAAACCCGTTTTGGCAACCAAACAGAAAGCCGCTCGTAAAAGCATTCGCAAGACAACCAAAGCCCCCTCGCAAGCAAAGCCTGTTAGCTCTTTGGTTTTGCGCGCTGTTTCGTCAGGGCGTGCTTGGGTTGCGAAAAACACCACGTCCTCCGAACTCACGGAGGTTATTGTCGGCGATACTGTTGCAGGAATTGGCACGGTTAAAGCCATCGAGCAGCAGGGTGGCAAATGGGTCGTTCGCGGCACCAAAGGAACGATTCAGTAAGCCTTTTCAGGAAAGAACAATGGCATTAACTCCCCCGGCTTCCTCTTCGCCGGGGGTTTTGCGTTTATGCCAAAGGAATAAGCCGCTAGCTCTTGCATTTTTGCCTTAAAACCGCCATTTAAGAGGCACAATAACTGTATGTGTTTCCTTGACCGTTGGCCCCATAATGATCTCCTCTTTCATCCGCAGGCTGTTTGGCTCTCATAACGACCGAGTCCTGCAAGCACAAGCCCCCCTTATTGCCCGTATCAACTCGCTCGAGCCCCAATTCAAGGCCTTGTCTGACGAAGCCCTGCGCGCCAAAACGGACGAATTTCGCTCCCGCTTAGCCACAGGAGAAACTCTCGACTCCCTGCTTCCGGAAGCTTTTGCGACCGTTCGTGAGGCCGCCTGGCGCGTATTGGGGCAAAGACCTTTCGACGTGCAGCTGCGCGGGGGTATCGTTCTGCATCAAGGCAAAATTGCGGAAATGAGAACCGGCGAAGGAAAAACTCTGGTTGCCGTTTTGCCAAGTTATTTAAACGGATTAGCCGGAAAAGGCGTCCACATCGTTACTGTTAACGATTATCTGGCTCGCCGTGACAGCGCCTGGATGGGAAAGATTCATAATTTTTTGGGGCTGTCGGTCGGCTGTATTGTCCACGGCCTTGACGATAGTGAGCGCCGCGCCGCCTACGCTGCAGACATCACCTATGGCACCAACAATGAGTTCGGCTTCGATTATTTGCGCGACAACATGAAGTTTGCACAAGAAGATCTCGTTCAGCGCCCTTTCAATTTTGCGGTTGTTGATGAAGTAGACAGCATTCTGATTGATGAGGCGCGAACGCCCCTTATTATTTCCGGCCCGGCTGAAGACTCGTCCGAGCTTTATACGCGGGTTAATGCTCTTATTCCTCAATTAGCGCCGACAGATTACGAAAAAGACGAAAAAGGAAAAACCGTTACTCTTACGGAAGAGGGCAACGAAACAATTGAGCGCCTTCTGGGCGAAGCGGGCCTGTTAGCCCCGAGCGCGAGCGGAGGCCTTTACGATCCCGCTAATGTCACCATAGTACACCACGTCAATCAGGCCTTGCGTGCGCATAAAATGTTCGCGCGTGACGTTGATTATATCGTCAAAAACGACAAGGTTATTATTATTGATGAATTCACTGGCCGCATGATGGAGGGTCGCCGGTTTTCCGATGGGCTGCATCAGGCGCTTGAGGCCAAGGAGCGTGTTTCGATCCAGCGTGAAAATCAGACTCTTGCAAGCATTACATTTCAAAATTACTTCCGCCTATATCCCAAGCTTGCCGGCATGACCGGCACGGCCTTGACCGAGGCGGCCGAATTTGCCGAAATTTACGGGCTGGATGTCATCGAGGTTCCGACAAACGTTCCCGCCATCCGTGAAGATTTGAACGACGAAGTCTATGGTACGATGGAAGAAAAGAACGTAGCGATCGTAAAGCTTATCGAAGAGTGCCGCGCGCGCGGGCAGCCAACTCTCGTCGGAACGGTCTCTATCGAAAAATCCGAGTTTCTGTCAAACATTTTGAAGGGCAAAGGCATCCCGCACAACGTGCTCAATGCGCGCTTTCATGATCAGGAAGCCGCCATCATCGCACAAGCGGGCCGTCCGGGCGCTATAACGATTGCCACAAACATGGCAGGACGAGGCACGGACATTCAGCTTGGCGGCAACTTCGAAGCTCGCCTTGCGGAGCTTTCGGCAAACGGAGAGCCCGATGAAGCAACTGTTGCCGCTCTTCGGAAGGAAATTGACGAGGCTCGCGAAAAAGTGCGCAAAGCCGGGGGGCTCTATGTCATCGGGACAGAGCGCCATGAATCGCGCCGCATAGACAATCAGCTGCGAGGAAGATCCGGTCGTCAGGGCGATCCGGGTGCCTCTATGTTTTTCTTATCGCTTGAGGACGATTTAATGCGCATTTTTGGCGCACATAATCAAACACAGGCTATTTTGGCAAAGCTTGGCCTGCGCGACGGCGAGAAAATTGCTCATCCGTGGATCTCCACGGCGCTGGCAAAGGCACAACAAAAGGTCGAGGCGCGCAACTTCGATATCCGCAAAAATCTGCTCAAGTTTGATAACATCATGAATGACCAGCGCACGGTTATTTATGAACAAAGGCGCGAAATTATGGCCGCAGAAAACGTTTCGGACATTATTTGCAGTTTACGGGAAGACGTTATTCACGATCTTGTTTCGCACGCCATTCCTCCGCATTCCTACATCGAACAATGGGACATCGCGGGGCTTCAGGAAGGGATTAAGGATCGCCTCGCTCTCGACTTACCCGTGGCAGAGTGGGCCGCAGAAAACAATATTGCCGAAGTCGAAATCGAAGAGCGCGTTCGCCACGCCGCGGAAGAAAAGCTTAAAGAAAAAACAGCCGTTCTGCAGGAAGGCGCCATGAGGCACGCTGAAAAGGCAGCCCTTCTCGGCACGCTTGATCAGGCTTGGAAGGATCATTTGCTTGCTCTCGACCAGTTGCGCCAAGGCATCCATTTGCGCGGGTACGGGCAACGGGATCCTCTTAATGAATACAGCAGGGAAGCTTTTGGCCTGTTTCAGCTTATGCTTGTTTCTGTCCGCGAAGATGTGACAAGAACCCTCATGCATGCAGGCATGCACTTGCCCTCAATGGAAGAAATTTTAGAGCGGCAGCGCGCAGCGGCAATGACCGAACTTAGCGGAGCAGAGGCCGGAGCCGCCATGCCTTTCGGGGAAGACGTTTCCGTTCCTTCCTCAATTGGACAACAATCTCTCGTTGCCAGCCCTGTTCAACATGCGGCATTTGACCAGTCCAACCCGGAAACCTGGATCAATACGCCGCGCAACGCTTCCTGCCCTTGCGGTTCTGGTAAAAAGTACAAACATTGTCATGGCGCGGTTCGATAGGAGCCCTTCCTTTGTTCCCTCTTGTTTCCATTTTTGCACCCCCAAACTATTCGCGCGCGGCTTTATTATCGTTGGTTGTCTTTGCTTGGTGGCCCTTGGGCGACGCTTTCTTAAAAATGGTCGGAGAAAGCCATGTGCCGATGGGAGAGGTTTTTTTGATTTGCGGCCTTAGCAGCATGGCTGCCATTTTCGTCACGGCCTCTTTGTGCGGAAAGCGTGCAAATTTGCGGCCTCGCAATTGGCGCGGCTTGGTTGCTTTAGGCTCCTGCCAAATTGTGAGTTTTTCTTTCTGGCTTCTTGCTTTGCCTTTATTACCGTTGGGAAATGCCTATATTTTCTCATTTTTAACGCCGATGTTTGTCGCCTGTCTTGCTGTGCTTTTTTTAAAAGAACCTTTGGGATGGAAGCGCGCCCTTTCTATCGGAGCAGGATTTTGCGGCGTTGTTATTGCGATTCAGCCTTCATCTCTTTTCCAGCCGGGAGGGCATTTGCTCGCCTATCTCTTCCTTTTTGGCAACATGCTGGGGTCGGCAACGCAGATGTTTTTGCTTCGCCTGGTTTCAACCAAAGAAAGCTGTGAAAGCACGGTTTTTTATTCGCGTGCAATTTTAGCTTCTTGCGGTCTTTTTCTTTGCTTTATAAACGGGTTTGTCCCTATAGAGCCTTGGGCGGTTCTTGCAATCTGTGGGTCCGGTGTTATTGGAGGCCTTGGTTGGTCTTTGCTTGCTCAAGCATATAAATTTGCTCCGGCATCTTTTGTTGCCCCTTTTCAGTATACCCAACTCGTTTGGGGCGCTTTGGTTGGCTACCTGCTTTGGAAAGATTTGCCGAGCATGTCTTTGGTGCTTGGTTCAGCCGTTATTATCTTATCAAACTTATACAATGTTCGCGACGAGCGCCGGATCAGCCGCACAATGCCTCGTGTAGATTAATCTAAATTGCTTTCGTTAACTCCGGCACGATCTCAAATAAGTCCCCGACGATGCCATAATCGGCGACGGCAAAAATGGGGGCGTCCGGGTCTTTGTTAACAGCAACGATCGTTTTGCTGTCTTTCATCCCCGCCAAATGCTGGATCGCGCCAGAAAGGCCTATCGCAATATATAAATTGGGCGCAACAACCTTTCCGGTTTGACCAATTTGGCAATCGTTCGAGATATATCCGGCATCAACTGCTGCACGAGATGCGCCTATAGCGGCTCCAAGTTTATCCGCCAGTGGTTCGATTATGGTCTTGAATTTTTCTGCGGATTCCAGCCCCCTTCCTCCGGAGACAATTATTGCGGCGACGGTTAAATCCGGGCGATTTGTCTGCGTTTTTTGCGCAGCGATAAAGCGTGAAAGACCGCTATCTTCAACTTCTTCGATTTTTTTTACGGAACATTTTCCGTTTCTGGTCGCTTTATCGAACGCCGTGCTGCGCACTGTAATAAACTTAATTTTATCGGTAGACTTAACCGTAGCTATAGCATTTCCAGCATAAATCGGGCGGACGAAAGTATCCTCGCTTTCGATACCGATAATGTCGGAAATCTGCGCGCAGCCACAAAGCCCAGCGGCGCGGGGAAGAATGTTTTTACCAAAACTTGTCGCAGGCGCAAGGATATGTGAATAGGACGGCGCCAGCTTTGCGATTAGCGCCGCCATGTTTTCGGCAAGAAAGCCGTCATACGCAGCGTCGTCCGCATATAAAACCTCAGAGACCCCGCCTACAGAAGCCGCCTCTTGTGCAGCGCCCGAGGCTTCTTTTCCCGCAACAAGAACGGAGACGGGCCGCCCAAGCATCAAGGCGGCTGTTATCGTGTTCAATAATGGGCTTTTTAGGCTCTTATGATCGTGTTCGGCGATTACAAGCGCTGCCATTTTTCTTTCTCCGAAGACTATTTATATAGCTTTTGCTTCATTTTTTAGTTTGTTCACAAGCGTCGCAACATCCGGGACCACCACACCCCTTTTGCGCATCGGCGGCGGGGTTACTTTCAAGATTTGGATTGTAGGGCATACGTCGCCGCCCATTTCCGCGATGGGAATAACTTCGATTGGTTTCTTTTTGGCTTTCATAATGTTAGGAAGAGAGGCAAAACGTGGCGCATTTAACCTCAAGTCTGCGGTAATAACTGCCGGTAGTTTTAGCTCGAGAGTTTCTTGGCCCTCGTCGGTTTCACGGATGACTTTTGCTTTATCACCGGAAATTTCTATTTTGGATACCGCCGCCCCCTGAGCCCACCCTAACTGCGCGGCTAGAAGGCCTCCTACTTGGCCTCCTTCTTGATCAATGGCTTGCTTGCCCATGATAATCAGTTCAGGGGTTTCTTTTTCCACAATTTTTTTCAACGCCCCCACAACGCCAAGGGGCTGAACATCTTTCTCCGAAGACACAAGGATGGCTCGGTCACACCCCAACGCTAACGCCGCGCGCAACGTTTCCTGCGCGACTGGTGCATCAATGGTTGTAACAACGATTTCTGTCGCAACGCCTTTTTCCTTTAGGCGAACGGCTTCTTCCACTGCATTTTCGTCAAAAGGATTCATCGCCATTTTGACGTTTGCCGTTTCAACGCCGCTGTTGTCTGTCTTCACGCGAATGTTGACGTTATAGTCTATGACCCGTTTAACGGTGACGAGAATTTTCATGCCTATTCCTCAAACGGCTGGGTGTTCTTCAGTATATACGGTGTAATCCCTTGATTGACCATTCTTTTTACCAACGTGTTCGCCCGGCTTATTAATTAATACCGCGTTAAGGGCTGTGGAGTATTTTTTTGTTTGGCTTTTGCGGCATTCAATTTATTGGGGGCTTTTCTTTGCGTTTTTTGACCCTTTTCCTCTTTTGTGCCGCGTCCCCTTTCGCATTTTCCGGGAGTGCTTTCGCAGCCTCCTGTGATCCAAAATCGACCGCGCTTTCCTATTGTATCGGACAGCCTTGTGATGAATTTGGCAGAACCGCGCTTGATAAAGACGGACAGCATCTTATGGCTTGTGTTTATAACACAGCCGCCGATCATTCAAAAATCTGGAAAATTATGACCATTAACGTTTTCACGAGCGGAACAACGGCTTGCACAGGAAGCTTGTCCTTGAAAAGCATACTCCACGGCGCGCCCGGTTGTTCGACTCTGTTCGGCAACACAACCATATCATGTCCTAGGGGGCTTAACAGTTTTATAAACGGGGTTCCTGGCTGTGTGCCGTAAGTTTTTATGGTTTTTTCCGGGGCATTATCCCTGATTGTTTTTTTCTAATCGGAGGACGATATGCGTTTTGTTTTTCTTTTCCTTGGCCTTTTCCTCGGCCTGTTTTGGCCAGCCCTTTCCGCTGACGCTGCGCTTTTGGGTCAGACCTGCTCCCCTCGTGGCTTATCCAAGATGGATGACGACGGAACAAACCTTATTGCCTGCGTAAAAGACGCCGCCTCCGGAAAAGACCTTTGGAAAGCCATGACAAACGGCGAGATAAAATGTCCCGCTGGCCAAGTATTAAAAAATGTCGTTGGGGGGCAACCGGAATGTGTTGCTTTAAGTTTTTCTTGTCCGTCCGGCCAGGCGATTACCAACATTTCCAACGGCGTCCCGACGTGCGGTACGGTCGGGCCGAAAGCCTGTGGCGGAACACCGACCGGCGTGCCTACGGTATCCGTCAACCTTGGTCAATATTATTCGTCAAGCCAAGGATACTCTATCCGGTTTTGCGTGGACGGCGCGTGGTATTGTGTTTCTGCCTCAGGCTATTGCAGTACACGGGGGGCCATTCGCGGATGTGATACTACTTTAAACTTCACAAGCGGCCCTTGCTAATAAAAAACGGGCGCCGTTTCACAACGACGCCCGTATTATTTTTAGATTTTTAAGCCTGGGTATTCGTCAAATCTTCGCCGGTGGCTTGATCAACCGCCTTTATTGACAGCTTCACTTTGCCGCGATCATCGATGCCCAAAACCTTGACGCGAACTTCGTCTCCGACCTTCAGAAAATCCGAGACTCTTTCGATGCGCTGCGGCTTGATTTCCGAAATGTGAACGAGGCCATCTCTTGCCCCAAGGAAGTTCACAAAAGCGCCAAAATCAACGATTTTGACGACTTTTCCTGGATAAATCACGCCGATTTCCGGTTCTGCAACGATGCCTTTAATCCAATTAATGGCCGCGTCAGCCGCTTTCTGATCAACAGCGGCAACTTTAATTGTGCCATCGTCTTCGATGTCCACTTTAGCGCCAGTCGTTTCGCAAATTTCGCGAATGACCTTTCCGCCCGTGCCGATAACCTCGCGGATTTTATCCTTCGGGATCGTGAACGACGTAATACGCGGCGCATTCTGGTTGACGCCCTCGCGCGCTGTATTAAGCGCCTTGGACATCTCTCCAAGAATGTGCATGCGTCCTGCTTTAGCCTGTTCAAGCGCAAGCTTCATGATCTCGGCGGTAATGGAGGTGATCTTGATGTCCATTTGTAACGCCGTGACGCCGTTTTCCGTTCCGGCAACCTTAAAGTCCATGTCGCCAAGGTGATCTTCGTCGCCGAGAATGTCTGTAAGAACGGCAAACCCGCGATCTTCCTTGATAAGGCCCATCGCAATGCCCGCAATCGGCGCCGGCATCGGAACGCCCGCGTCCATCAAAGACAACGAAGAGCCGCATACGGTCGCCATTGAAGACGAGCCGTTGGATTCGGTAATTTCCGACACCACGCGAATGGTGTAGGGAAATTTGTCCTTGGCAGGAAGCAACGGATGGATTGCGCGCCAGGCTAACTTGCCGTGGCCAATTTCGCGGCGCCCGGGGCTTCCCATGCGACCGGTTTCGCCAACCGAGTAAGGAGGGAAATTATAATGCAGCATAAAGGGCTCGCGATATTCCCCTTCAAGCGCATCGATAATTTGCTCATCCTGTCCCGTGCCAAGCGTCGTAACGACGAGAGCCTGCGTTTCTCCACGCGTAAAGAGCGCCGAGCCGTGGGCTCGCGGCAGAATGCCCACTTCGCAAACGATAGGACGCACCGTCTTTGTATCGCGTCCATCGATGCGCTTGCCGGTATCCAAGATCATAGCGCGCACATGGTCGTATTTCATTTGTTCAATGGCTTCGGCAATCTGTTTTTCCGAAAATTCTTCTGGATTAATAGCCGCGATTGCCTTTTCTTCCGCAACGGCCAGCTTTGCATACCGTGGCTGCTTGGCCGTTTCTTTGTAAGCAGAAGCAATATCTGCCCCGATTAAAGCCTTAAGTTTGGCTTGCAGCGCCTTCTTGTCATACGCCGGCGGAGGAAGTTCGCGCGGCTCCTTCGCGGCCATTTCTGCCAACGAAATAATCAAGTCGATGACGGGCTGAAAGCTGGTGTGGCCAAAGGTCACTGCGGCCAACATTGTCTCTTCCGAAAGCTGTTGGGCTTCGGATTCGACCATTAGAACGCCCTGTTTTGTGCCGGCAACAACAAGATTTAGTTGTGAGCCTTCTTGTTCGGCAGGAATGGGGTTTAACAAAAACTTTCCATCCTTATAGCCAACGCGCGCCGCACCGATAGGGCCAAGGAAAGGGATCCCCGAAATTGTAAGCGCGGCAGAGCAGCCAATCATAGAAACGATATCCGGATCGTTTTCGAGATCGTGGCTAAGAACAGTCGCAATAACCTGCGTATCGCACAAATAGCCTTCGGGAAACAACGGGCGAATGGGACGATCGATCAGGCGGCTGACCAACGTTTCTTTTTCGCTGGGACGGCCTTCTCGCTTAAAAAAGCCGCCGGGAATCTTGCCTGCGGCAAAGGCCTTTTCTTGATAATTGACGGTAAGGGGGAAGAAATCCTGCCCTTCTTTCGGCTTCTGTTCGCCAACAACGGTGCACAAAACCGTTGTGCCGCCATAAGTAATCAGAACGGCACCATCGGCTTGACGTGCCACACGGCCCGTTTCGAGCGTCAGCATTCTGCCGCCCCATTCGATTTCTTTACGATATACTTTGAACATTGAATGTTCCTCTTTCTTCTTTTGAAGGACCTCGTCCTTCGGTTGAATCCCGTCCGGCCCTATGCCAGACGGCCTTTCATGCTGCTTGTCGCTTCATGAATCTTGTTTGGCCTTCACGCGCAACAACGCTTCCGCCGAACGCCTTTGCGTTGCGGAAGCGCGATGCGATGAGAGCGTGCGTCACTTGCGTAGGCCCAGCTCGTTGATGAGTTTTTCGTAAACGGCAGGCTTGGTCTTTTTCAGATAGCTCAGCTGGCTGCGACGATTGCTAACCAACATCAACAAACCGCGGCGCGAGTGGTGATCCTTCACGTGTTTTTCAAAGTGCGCCGTGAGCTGATTAATACGCTCGGTCAAAATCGCGATTTGAACTTCGGGCGACCCTGTGTCGTTTTTCGCGCGCGCGTGTTTGGCAATGACTTTTTTCTTGTGTTCTGTTGTAATCGACATCGGCATCTCCTTTGTTCAAAAATTAAAAAACGCCGGAACCAGGATGTCGTCCAGTTGTGCCGGCGAACGGGTTTTGTTCGGCTTTTCACGTTCCAGATATAAACCTGTGTGGTTTTTTCTTTAGCCCGATCGCGAACCGTGCGCTCTTATGCACAAAACAGGGCTGTTTTTCCAGAAGATTCTGCGTTTTATTGCTTTTTTGAGCGTTAACTTTTCTAACCTCCTCTTGAAACAAGCAAAATAGACGGATCCGGTCATACCCTGCCGGGTATGTTCACTAAAATTTAAGGTCTCTCCACCATTGTCTTTCGCATGTATTTCGAATGGTATCATTGGGCGATTTTGGGGGTAGCTCTTGTTGTGGCGGAGCTTCTTGTTCCCGCTTTTGTCCTTGTCTGGTTCGGCCTTGGCGGCTTGGTTGTCGCGCTTTTGCTCGTATTGTTCCCAAGCGCCAGCTTTATTGCACAGCTGCTTGTCTGGATCGTTTCTTCGGTTGCCCTTGTTCTCTTGTGGTTCAAGGTATTCAAGCCTCATCAGCACAAAAGTACGTCGGGGCGTTCGTCGGCAGAGGCCGTTGGAGAAGTTGGGCTTTTAATCAATGATCTTGAGCCTTTCAAAAAAGCCAAGGCGCGATTTCAAACGCCTCTTCTCGGCGCCGATGTTTGGGAGTGTGTCGCGGATGAAAAAATCGCGGCCGGCGAACGCGTCAAAGTTGTCAGCGTTGAAGGCAGTTTGTTGAAAGTCACTAAAAACTCTTAACCCGGAGGCTCTATGTCTGGCGGACAATTTTTCACCGTTGCCCTCGTTATTTTTGCCATCGTTACCGTTATGCGCGGCGTGCGAATTGTGCCTCAGGGCGAAGAATGGGTTGTGGAACGTTTAGGAAAATATTTTGGCACCTTTATGCCGGGCCTTAATTTTATGATCCCTTATCTTGATCGCGTTGCAAGCCGCGTTGTGACCAAGGACATCATGCTTGACGTGCCGCAACAGGAAGTCATTACAAAAGATAATGCGCTTCTCATTGTCAACGCGATTGCGTTCGTAAAGGTTACCAATCCCGTCAAGGCCGTTTACGGCATCGTTAATTTTGCCGATGGCATTCGTAATTTAATTATGACTGCGCTTCGTTCGATTGTCGGCGAGATGGAGCTGGACGTTGCTCTTTCTTCCCGCGACAAAATCAAGGCGCGCTTGCGTGAAAGCATCGCGGAGGAGGTGATGGATTGGGGTCTAACGGTTAAGTCCGTCGAGATTCAGGACATCAAGCCCTCCGCTTCCATGCAGAAGGCGATGGAAATGCAGGCCGCCTCCGAACGCGAGCGCAAGGCAACGGTGACCCGCGCCGAAGGCGACAAACAATCAATGATTTTGCAAGCCGAGGCTCGGCTTGAATCCGCGCGGCGCGATGCCGAAGCTCAAATTATGCTGGCAAAGGCCTCCTCGGAAGCTATTAAAAATGTCGCTGAAGCCATCGGCGACCGCGACGGGCCGATGTCTTATCTTCTCGGCGAAAAATATATCAAGATGCTTGAGAAAATGTCGGGCTCGGCAAACGGAAAGTTTGTCCTCATTCCGGCCGACATTCAAGAAACCGTGCGCGGCCTTATTAGCCGGGTCAAATAGCCCCCGCTATTTCGTTCCTGTCGAGCCAAAGCCCCCCGCTCCACGGGCAGTAGAGGAAAGCTCGCTTTCTTCCTTCCAAACAACGCGGCTATAAGGCGCCACAATCATTTGAGCAATCCGCATGCCGCGCGTAACCGTAAAGGCCTCTTTGCCAAGATTGGCGAGAATGACCTGAACCTCTCCGCGATAGTCGGCATCTATGGTGCCCGGACTATTCAAGACCGTTACGCCGTTTTTGTAAGCAAGCCCGGAACGCGGGCGCACCTGCGCCTCGTGTCCTTCGGGCAATGCTATCGAAAGTCCCGTCGGGATTAGTTTGCGCTCTCCGGGCTGAAGAACAACCTCTCCCTGAACGGCAGCACATAAATCCATGCCCGCCGCATGCTCTGTGGCATAGGACGGCAAGTTCAGATTTTCGGCGTGCGGAAGTTTTGTAATGGCAACGGAAATTGATGGCATGTTTTTTCAATATGGGGTTCTGGGGTAAAGCTAGGCCGAGCGAAACGCGGGGAAGCGGGTTTCTTCTTTCACTAACGGAATGACGGAATCCATGCCACAAGCAAAAAAGAGTGCCCTTGGTTGGCCCTTCAATCCTTTAATCTGAAGCGTTCCGCCGGTCTCATACATTTTTTTGGCAATGCCCAAAAAAGCGCGGACTCCGGCGCTTGTCATGTAAGCAAGCTGGGCGCAGTTCAAAATCATCGAGCGGGCG
>Ga0265297_10009193_pt1 | contig 12853 bp, 7 predicted proteins | sample Munlanlwell13791_FD_192502 | JGI IMG/M metagenome (GOLD analysis project Ga0265297, IMG submission 192502) | Leachate microbial communities from a municipal landfill in Southern Ontario, Canada - Leachate well 137-91 | ecosystem: Engineered > Solid waste > Landfill > Unclassified | place...
CCTCAAGCGGGGCAACAGCTATGTCGGCCTGTACCTGCACAACCCCTATTCCACCTTTCTTTCCACCCGCGAAGTCACCCAGTGGGAGCCGCCGGTCGATGTGCGCGGCCCCGGCCATCCGCCGGCCTTCTGGTTCGGCTGCGAGGCCGGCCAGCCGGAACTGTACCTGCTGGTGGGGCCGAGCCTGGCCGAACTCACCCGCAAATTCCAGACCCTGCTCGGCACCACGCCGCTGCCGCCGGCCTGGGCCCTGGGTTACCAGCAGTGCCGCTGGGGCTACCAGTCCGCCGCCGACTTGAACGAACTGGACGCCCAGTTTCGCAAGCACGACATTCCCTGCGACGGCCTATGGCTCGACATTGACTACATGCACGGTTACCGGGTCTTCACGGTCAATAAAAAACACTTCCCGGCCGTCAAGAAGGATTTGGCCAAGCTCAACGCCAAGGGCCGGCGCATTGTGCCCATCCTCGACCCCGGGGTCAAGCGCGAACCCGGGTACGCGGTCTACGACAGCGGCCACCAGGCGGATGTGTTCTGCCACACCCCGCAGCACGGCGAGTTTGTGGGGCTGGTCTGGCCCGGCGAGACCGTGTTTCCCGATTTCTCCCTCTCCGAAGGCCGCACCTGGTGGGCGAACCATGTGCGGGAGTTCGCCAACCTCGGCTTTGCCGGATCCTGGCTCGACATGAACGATCCCTCCACCGGCTGCGTCGAATGCGGCGACATGCGTTTCCGCCACGGCACCGAGCCGCACGAGGCGTTCCACAACCAGTACGCCCTGGGCATGGCCATGGCCAGCCGCGAGGGCTACCTCGCCGCCCGCCCTGACACCCGGCCGTTCCTGCTCTGCCGCTCGGGCTGCGCTGGCACCGGCGCCCAAACCGCCATCTGGACCGGCGACAACGCCAGCAACTACCACCATCTCCGCGGCACCATCGCCCTGTCGCTCAACCTGGCCCTGTCCGGCGTGCCGTTCAACGGCCCCGACATCGGGGGCTTCGGCTGCGACACCACCGCCCCGTTGCTCACCGACTGGATGAAGACCTGCTTCCTCTTCCCGTTCGCCCGCAACCACAGCACCTGCGGCTCCCGCCAGCAGGAGCCGTGGGCATTCGGGCCGCAGACGTTGCGCGTCCTGCGCCACTACATCCAGTTGCGTTACAAGCTGCGCCCCTACCTCTACAACCTGTTTGCGCGCCAGGAAGAGACTGGCGAGGCGATCCTGCGCCCGCTGTTCCACGACTTTGCGGACTCCGCCAAACTGCCTTTGGGCAAGATCGACGACCAGTTCCTGGTCGGCCCCGCCGTCATGCAGGCGCCGTTCCTGGAGGAAAAGCAGGCGTCCCGGCGCGTCGTGCTGCCCGGCCCCGCCCAGTGGTACGCCGCTCACGAAGCGCGCTGGCTGGCCGGCCACCGCACCGTTACCGTCAAGGCCGATGCCGACACCACGCCGCTCTATTTCCGCGGCGGCGCCATCGTGCCGATGGCCAAGGGCGAGATTGGCGCCGACCACACCTTTGACGGCTGCGCCGTCGAGTTCCACTGCTTCCTGCCGCCGGCCTTCCGCGGGGTGGCGGAAACCGACTATGTCTTTGACGACGGCGAAAGCTTTGCCTATCGTGAGGGCAAGCGCTCCAAGGTGCGCGTCACCGCCCGCGGCGACGGCAAGGGCGGCCTGGCCGTCACGCTGGACACCCTGGCCGACGGCTTTGGCGCCTGCAAGGCGGCGGTTGTGCTCTACGCCCCGTTCCGCCAGGTCACCGTCAACGGCCGGGGCGTCAAGCCCAAGGCCGGTGCCTGGACCCTGGCCGGCCAACGCCAGCGCGTCTGGCGCTGCTGCTGATTTGTTGGACGATGTTGGGGCCACCCTTTTGAAAAAGGGTGATCCCCAAACCCCTTCCTAAAACTTTTGTTCCATTTTTGCGGATTCCGCAGGCCGCTCCAGCGCAACAGCCCACGATTGGGGTAACCGGGCGGCCTGCGGAATCCGCAAAAGGCACAAACCGGTTTGACGGCGAGTTTGGGACCCGCCTTTCCTGAACGGAGCCGCCCGTCCTCGGGCGGACGAACCCGTCCTCGTCGGAGACGCGCATCATTGGTTTGGCGGCGGGACTTTTGAAAACGGCTCAAACGATTTCGATTTGTTTTTTTTACGTGGACTGGTGACGCCTTTGCGGGCGGGCGGGGGGGCGGTGCCGTCGCGGAGGACGGGGGCGGGGGACAGCTCTTCCGGATAGGGGGCGACCGCGCGGTGATGGCCGCGGAGCGGGGCCTTGGGGGCGCGGATGAGGATGTCGGCGGGAATGCCGAGCTTGGCGTGCAGCTTGCGGATCATTGGCAGGGTCAGGCCGCGCCGGCGGTTGAGGACGGCGGAGCAGTTGGGCTGGCTGCCGAAGCAGAACGCCAGTTCGCGTTGGGGCAGGCACCGTTCGGCGGCGACTTCTTTGATGTAGTCCACCGGATCCCAGTCGTTGCCCCACTCCCTGGGGATGGGCCAGTGCCGTTTCTCGTAGTCGGACAAGATTAACGCCTGGGCGTGCAGGTAGGCGGCTTCGGGGCTGCCCTTGGCGCAGGCGTAGTGCCGGCGGGCAAAGGCGGCTAGCGCCTCCGCCACCCGGCGGTGTTCGTCGTCGTTGCTGACGGATTTGACCATGGGGATGCGGTTCATGGGCGGCCTCAGAATTTCATCCGGTCGTATTCGGCATGGGTGCCAATCCATTCCACGGTGATGACCCCGGCGGCGAACGCGGCGATGACGAACAGGCGAAAGTTGTTGCCGCCGAGATTAAAAACCACTTTGCCCTTTCCAAGCAGACTGGCGGCGGGATCATACCGCTTCAGGTCGGCCGGGGTTTCCCACCTGGCGGCTTCAGCGGCCTCCAGCCAGCGGTAAATAGGTTTGCGGGCGGCGGCGTGCCGCCGGCCGAACGTCTCCAGCTTGTCCTGATTGAAAACAAGCATGGTTTCGCCTTTTCTCAAAACGATTCATCGTTGCCTTATTTTATATCTTATTGTATATAATGCAAACGGAGCGGATGGGGGGATATGACCAACGGGGCGCAGGGTCGAACCTGATACAAGTTTATGCAGAACTGGACTGGCAGGGGGCTTGGCAATTGGGTTTGCCGGACAGAAGCGACGGTTTCCTTGCCGCATGGCAACCTGGCCCTGCCCTGGCAGCAGTTTTCAGCCCCATGTCATCTGTTCGTCTCCGCGATCTCCGCGAACAATAACGCCTTGTCATATTTTATGTCAAGTTATGATGAAAAGTGTAGACACGACCCCAAGTCCCCCAAAGCCATTTATTACGCTTCGGCACCGACATAACGGTTATGCATCCTATCGGCGAATTTCATGCGGCACGGCGAAGTTCTTGTGGGAGTATAGTGGCGTCACATTTGTCGGCCCGGTCCGCGGTGTCCGATAGGTCTGACAGTGTCGGACGGTGGCCAGTCACCTGGCGGTCATTTCAGACGCCCTTGGGACAGAGTTGATTGGGGAATAACACCGTGATTCAGCGTTTCGGTTGCACTTGACTTTGGGCCTCCGGGGTCCAGTGACGGTAGGTACTGGGTGAAATGCCGGTCTGCCGTTTGAAAAATTTGGAGAAGTAGAATTCCGAGGAGAAGCCGAGCTGTTCGGCCGCTTCCTTGACCCGGCAGTTCCGCTGCCGCAGCAGGAACGCGGCTTTCGTCGCCAGTTCCCGCTGCAGGAAGGTCTTCGGGGATTGCCGGAACACGGCCGTGAACTCGCGGCAGAATACTTCCGGCCGCAGGTTCAGCCGCGCCGCCAGCTCCCGGACCGTGGTGGCGGCGGTGGCGCTTTCCCGGATCTCCCGCAGCACCGGGAGAAACCGCTGCTGCCGGTGAAAATCGTATTCACAGCCAGCCGGCCAGTGCCGGTTGCAAAAGCGCAGGCAGAATTCCTTGAGGCCGGACAGTGACCGCACCCGGTCGTTCAACCGGAAGAGGGCGAACAGCTCCGCCACTTCGGCCGGCGAATAGTCGATGAGCCAGTGATCCAGGCCGGAAAAAATATCGACGCCGGGACACAATTCAAAACGAAAGTGGACCGCGACGTAATGCAGGTTACTCCTGCTGGTGTACAGCACCGGGAGGTTGGGCGGCGTGAAATAGAGGTACCCCTGCCGCCGGATCCAGGTTTCGTGCGTGGTGCAGTGTTCGATGCGCGATGCGTCGCTGCCGTCATCTTCCATCACGCCGACCAGTGTGTTGTAGGGCAGGGTGAAGACCCGGGTGAAGTCGATCCGCTCCTCGAAAATCGCCACGAACTGCAACTCGGCTTCTTGCGGCGCAAAATCCTTGTTGATCACCAAAGTCATAAAACCACATGTTTTTGTAAAAAAATACATTCAAAATTACTACGAACATTATAAATTAAGACATGGTAAGAATAAACGCAAACCCGCCCTGTCCTTGAAGACATGACCGTTTTGCCGGATGATGTTGGGAACCCCCTTTTTAGGAAGGGGTTTGGGGAGCACCCTTTTTCAAAAGGGTGGCCCCAACGCATTATCACCCCCCCGTACTGGAGACGAAAGATGATGGCATATGCCGCTTTGATTGAGGAATTGCGCCAGTTCCACGGTGCCGACGGCGGCCGGGTCTGCCACCGCCCGGAACGATTGGCGGCGACGGAAACGCTGAACCGGGCCATGGATGAATTTGCGGCGGCGCATCCCGGTGCCTCCGTCTATGAGTTGCGCGGCAGGAGCTACGAGCTGATTGCCGAGCAGTTCCGGCCGGTGCTGTTCCGTCATTCGCCGTTCTATGCCGAAATGGGTGGCAACGGCGGTTGGAACAATTCCAGTCCCGGCCGCTGGTTGTTCCGGCATAATGAGCACCTTTTCCGCGAGGCCGACCCGGCCGCCTGGACCCGTTTCTGCGAACAGGGCGGCCAGCGGTACTTCCTCTGTTGCGGGCCCTACGTCGATGCGGAGCACAACAGCCCGCCCCTGTCCAGGGTGTTGCGGCAAGGCTTTCAAGGGATTTATGAGGAAGCGCGGGCCGCCTGGCCAAAGTGCCAGACCACGGAAGAAAAAGAGTTTGTGGCGTGCGCCATGGCGGGGTTGCTGGCGGTGAAGGGCATTTTGGAACGCTATGCCGCCGCCGCCCGCGCGGCGTTGCCCGTGGTGGTTGACGCCGACCAGCGGCACTGCCTGACCTTGATTGCCGAACACGCCGCCCGCTCGCCGTGGCAGCCGCCGGCCACCTTTTACGAAGGGTTGAACGCGCTCTGGTTCGTCCGCGAAATCATGGGCGAACTGGACGGCCTGATGACCAATTCCCTCGGCCGGCCCGACGCGTGGCTGATCGCGCTGTACCGGCGCGACCTGGAGGCGGGGCGGATCACCGCGGCGTCAGCCTATGACCTGGTCTGCCGCTTCCTGTTGCACGGCGACTGTTTGTACGACAAGAACGCCACCGTGACCGGCTACGGCGACCACGAAAACGAGATCGTTTATACCCTTGGCGGCTGTGACCGCGACGGCAATGAGGTTTTTAATGATCTGACCCGGATGTTTTTGCGGGCGCATCGCGAATTGCGGCTGATCTATCCCAAGCCGCACTGCCGGTTTTCGGCGAACTCCGCTCCGGCCTACCTGAAACTGCTGGCCGACGATATCTTGGGCGGGCGCGGCGTCTATTCGCTGCTCAACGACGACTGCCTTGTCGAGGCCCTGCGCCAGGACGGCAAGACGCTTGAAGACGCCCGCGAATACAGTTGCACCGGTTGCTGGGACCTGGTGGTGGACAGCCGGGAGGACAACGCCGGCGGCAACTATTTCAGCCTGGCCCGGATCTTGGAGGCGACGATCCACGACGACGCTGAAACCCGCCGTCGGGCCGGCGTGGCGATCCGACGGATCGACGATGCCGCGGATTTCGCCGCTGTCTATAACATCATGCGGGAAAATACCCTAAGCACTTTGTGCGGCATGATGGCGATGGAGGGACAGTACGGCCGGTTGTGGGGCAGGGTTGCCCCGGCGCCGCTGAATTCCGCCTGTTCGCTGGACTGCCTGGAAAAACGCCGGGATTTTACGGCCGGCGGCCAGCGGTACAATCCGCATGCCGTCTCACTGTGCTTTTTCGCCAACTTTCTCGATTCGCTGCTGGCCATCCAGGACCTTTGTTTCGTGCGCCTAGTCTGCACGCTGCCGGAACTGCTGGCGGCGGTGCGCCACAATTGGCAGGGCGCGGAAGCGCTCCGGCGGCAGGTCTTGGCCGCGCCGCACTGGGGCGACGCCCGGCCGGAAACGGCCGCCCTGGCCCGGCGTTTGCACGAGGACCTTTATGCCCGCACCCGTGATCTCCGCAATGAACGTGGGGGACAGTATCAGTTGGGCTACTGGATTTATCGTGAATTCCGCCTGTGGGGGGAGACGATGAAGGCGCTGCCGGATGGCCGGCATGATGGCGACTATCTGGCGCAGAGCCTGAACCCGTCGCACTTCCGCAACGACCAGAACGTGACCACGGTGCTGCAAGGCCTGGCGCAACTCGACCTGACGAAATGCGCGGGCAATTCCGTGGTCAATCTGGTTTTGGACAAGACCGGGCTGACACCGGAAGTCCTTGACGGTCTGCTGCGCACTTTTGCCCGCCTGAAGCTGCAATTGCTGCAGCTCAACTGCACCAGCCGGGAAGAACTGCTGGACGCGCAACAACATCCTGAATTGCATCAGGACTTGATTGTCCGCATCTGCGGTTTCTCCGCCAAGTTCACCGCGCTATCCCGTGCATGGCAGAATGAAGTAATCTCACGGAAGGAGTATTGAGCCATGCTTCCTTCATTGCATCCGATTCCGTTGCAGGGAGTCCACCGGTTGTCGGCCGCCACGCGCGACCTGGCAAAACGCTATCTGGGCGGGGACTTCAAGGATACGGTTGTCCCGGCCGCTTTCATATTGCCGGAAGCGGCCAGTTGCGGGTTGTCCCATAATATGCGCTATGCGTTGACCGTCAAGCTGATCGGCGAACAGGCGCCGTTGCGGATCTTGCCGGAAGAACGGCTGTCCGGGGCGGCGACATTGCTGGAAGCGGTGAACCATGCGACGCCGGCCTGCGGCTATCCCGGCATCAGCCATAACACCTTGGACTTCAAACAAGGCCTGATGATCGGTTATCGCGGGTTGCGCGAACGCATCCGGCAGCGCCTGGCGGATGCCGCCCTGACCGCGGAACAGCGCGATTTTCTCCAGTCCATGCGGGTCTGCCTGGACGGCGCCCAAGCCTGGCACCGGCGCCATCTGGAGGAATTGGACCGTCGGATTGCCGCCAGTTCGGGGGCCGAACAGGTCCGTTACCGGGAGGTCCGCCGGCATGCCGCCCGCGTGCCGGAACTGCCGCCGGAAAACTTCCGGGAAGCGGTGCAGTCGTTGTGGCTGTTGTTCGATTTTCAGCGGCTGTGTGGCAACTGGCCGGCTATCGGGCGGATCGACCTGTTGCTGGGGCCGTATCTGGAACGGGATTTGGCGGCCGGGGTGATCACGCTGGAGGCAGCGCGGGAAGCATTGGCGCATTTCTGGATCAAGGGCACCGAATGGTGCGGGGCGCTGGACCATCCCTATGGCGGCGACGCCCAGCATTACCAAAACGTCATCCTGGGCGGCATCGACGCCTCCGGACGGGAGGTCACCAATGCCGTCACTTATCTGATTTTGGACGTGGTGGAGGAATTGCATATCAGTGATTTCCCAATTGGGGTAAGGGTAAGTTCCCGGACCCCGGAAAAACTCTGGCGGCGGATTGCCGAGGTGCAGCGTCTGGGCGGTGCCATTGTCTCCATTTACAACGAAGACCTGATTCTGCGCGCCCTGGAAAAATTCGGCTATCCGCGGGACGAGGCCGTCACCTTCACCAACGACGGCTGCTGGGAGCTGATCATTGGCGGCAAAACGGCCTTCGGCTATCTCCCCTTCGACATCCTGCAGATCTTGCAGCAGTCACTGGGGCTGGCTCCGGAACTGGCGGATCGGCCGCTCTATGAAAACATCCCCGTGCGAGCGGCGCCACCGGGATCGGCACCGTTGCCGGCAGACAGCCCGGACTATCCAACCTTTGACCTGTTGTACCAGGACTTTCTTGCCCGCCTGAAGGAGGCTTGTGACGGCTTTGCCCGCTACACCGCCCATTGTTTCAGCGGGGATGTCCGTTACTATGATTTGATTCCCGCGCCCAGTCCGTTGTTGTCGTTGTTTATCGATGACTGCATTGGCCGGGCACGTGGGTATTACAACCGTGGCGCCGTTTACAGTGTTTTGGCGCCGCATGCCGGAGGGTTGCCGGACACCGCCAACAGCCTGTTCGTCATCAAGAAACTGGTTTATGACGAAAAACGGTTATCACTGGGGGAGTTGCGGAAGATCCTGCGCGCCGACTGGGAGGGGGCTGAGACGTTGCGGCGGGAGATCATCCGCGACTATCCGCTTTACGGCAACGACTCGCCGGAAGCCGACCGGATGTTTGCGCAAGTGGTGGCCGATTACGCCCGGATCGCCGCCGATCCGCGGGACAGCAACGGCGTGCTGCGCCCGGTCGGGGTCAGCACGTTCGGGCGGGAAATCGAATACGCGTCGAAACGGAAGGCCACCGCTTTCGGCCGCCAAGCCGGGCAAATTTTGGCCACCAATTTGGCGCCGACGCCGGGCAGTGACTTGAGCGGGCCGACCGCCGTTATCAAGTCGTTTTGCCACGTTGATTTTTCCAACGTGCCCAATGGCTGCCCGCTGGAATTGAAGCTTCACCCGACTTCGGTTCACGGCGACGGCGGCTTGGACGCGCTGATCGGCCTGCTCCGCGCCTTTGTCGCCCTGGGCGGCGTTTATCTTCAGGTGGACGTCGTCGATTCGGAAGTTTTGAAAGACGCCCAGCGGCATCCCGGCAAGTATCCGAACCTGTCCGTCCGGATTTCCGGCTGGTCGGCACGCTTTGACACGCTGAACAAGACCTGGCAGGACATGATCATCCATCGTACGCAGCAACGTTTTTAACCCAGCAGAACCGATGCAACTCATTCCAACGCCCAAAACCGTGACCCGGGAAGCCGGTGTCTGTCTGCTGGATGCGACGACCGCGATCGTGCTTGATCCGGCCCTGCCGGCGATGCCGCTGGAGGGGCCATTGGCATTGGTGGAGGCGGTTGAGCGGGTCGTTTTTCACCGGCCTGTTCTCACCCATCGGATTGCCGATGCGGTGTGCCGCCGGGACCGGGGTTATGTCTGGGCCGTGGCCGACGAGATTCGCGCCTTCGAAGCGGACTATGCCATCGTCTGGCACGCGCGGAACAAGCCTTCGGAATATTACCGGATCCGGGAAATCCTGCTCAGCATGGCCGTCACGCTTGACACGGTGCCATGCTGATGGTGTTTGTTGTTGGCTGGGGGACCGGTGAATGGCGGCGCGGAATGCGTTTTGGCCACGGCCTGCCAGACCAAGCAGACGGAATGTCCGTCTTCCACCTCTATGGAGATGCATAATTCACCTGTCCTTGTGGCCTCATATTTTTTTATTCAACGGCAATAATCTGATGGCAGGCAAAGGAGGGGGCGGTGATTGCCAACCAGTTTCCGTGGACAGCAAAGGCAAGCTCGACGTCTTGTGGTTGCAGGGATACCCGCTTGACCGGGGCGGAAACGTGCAATTCCAGCTTGGTCTCGGGCAGGGGCAATAATTCCTCAATCACTTCAATCTTATCGCCCAACCAGGTGCCGGGAACGCCATTGCCGCGTTTGACCATATTCCCGTAAAGCAGATGAATGAGCGTTCTTTTCTCACGTTCCTGACGGGTCACGGTCAAGCGTGCCAGCGACGGCAGATTGCTTCGAACCGTTACGGCGTCACCGAGGAATTCGGTCAACACGGCGGCAAGAAACTCCCGTAGCACAACGGCCCCGGCTTGATAATAAAGCTTGAAGACCGGATGGGCGAAATAAAGCGTGTTGGCGGTCAAGATTCCGCCGGCAAACCCATTGGGGGTGGGACGGTTGGGACAATGCTGATGACTGCAGAAATGCGCCAGTGTCCGATTGAAATACGGGTCATAAATATCGCCAAGGCTCTTGCCGGTAGTCACCTGTAAATTCATTGGCGAGCCGTACATGACAAATGGCGTCGAACAGAACTCCGGCCGGTAGGGCGGGGCCGGCAACAAGTACGTCGGGTTGAATTCACTCTTCTGCCCAACGCTGCCGCCCAGATCAAAGGGGCAGTTCAGGCCGGAGGCTCCCGAGAGAATGACCTTTCCGCCCCGCTGCCGATAAGCCGTTAGTTTCTCGGCAAATGCACCGGTCAGCGGCAGCTCATCCGCAACCATGACGGCTCGATACGGTGATAAGTCCATCTCCGGATGCAGCACGTCGAACAAGAAATGGCTTTCCGTCAACAACCGGCCGATGCCGGTGTCCGCTTCACGCTCCGGCAAGCGAAACGCTTCCGCTGAAATTACGGCAATATCTGCGACATTTTGGGCTCCGCGGCAAAACGGTTCCTTTTCCCTGACCTCACGGTAGGCGCGCCCGATAATCTCATAGGTTGAGGCATCGAGTTTCCCCGAGGGATGCAACTGGTCGCCAATGCTGCATTTCGCCCCGGACGCCATCATGGCGGCGCATTCGTAACACAGGGCGTTGGGATGTTTGAGTCCGCCAAACTCGCCCCAAGAGGAATGGAACTTGCCGGTCATGCCCAGAAATTCCAGGCTGGTTTTGCGGGCGAAAGCCGCCGATTGCAGGAAATGGTCATACCCCCAGCCGCCGGTGGGGAGGCTTTCCAATTCCAAATGGCTGAAATAGCGCAACCGGTCAATCCGTCCGGGTGAGACATGGCCGGAATTATGGAAAATGGGCATGGCCGGATGGTGGTTTCGCACCGCGGCGGTAATGCGTTGGTAATAATGTTCCAGCACCTGGTCGGCAAAGCGGCAGCGGTCCGCCGGGTCTTCAGGATCCAGCCCCGCGTTTTGCATTCCTTTCAAGCAAGCCGGGCAACAGCATTGCCCCTGTAGGATGATGTCGAAAAAAAAGCCGTCGGCGTCTGGGAAGAGCGTTGCCGTCTCTTCCGTCAGCCGGCAGAGATAATCGAGGTAGGGCGTGTTAAAGCATAATTTGTGGAAACCCGGCTTGAGCGGGCCGGCCGCGCCCCAAGAAGTAACATCTGGCGGCAGAACCTCACGCCATTCTGGGTGTGCTGTCGCGGCGGCTTCATTGCCGCCGGCGGAAAGATAGACCGGTACACGGATGTCGACTTCATGGGCGGCATCGATCTGTGCCCGCAATAGGTCGAATTTCAGCGACGGGTGCATCTGGCCGATCTGCGTCGGATAGTAACTGTAGCCGTGGTGACAGACCGAGAAGCAGGTGATCGAGTCGACGGCTGCTTCGGTCAGCGTCCGTTGAAATTCTCGTTTATCGAAAGCGCTACCGACTCCAGGAATTTCCCCTGAAGTATGAAAATCCAGATGAACCTGACGAAAACGTAAAGACATAATTTTTTTCTTCTTCCCTAAAGAAATTAAATTCAGCGCACAATACCGCTCGTGCGCTGAATGAGATCCTCGAATCAGCAAAACTTACCGGACCAGCTCGAAATACATGGTCTGACAGGTTTTATCAAGATTGAACGTTTCCCGTCCGTTGGCCGAAGCCACCGCCAGTTTGCCGAGCCGTTTGCCGGTAGCAGGATCAATCTTGTAGACAGTCAGCGGAGAACCGGAAATGGCCTGAGCTGAGATTTCCGCATAAAAAGGCTCGGACAAAACCGGCCCCTTTCCCGCTTCATAATAGCCTTTGCTGTCGATTTTTGACTTTTCGTTGGCCGAGTTGCCGACCGCGCAACAAAGAATGCGGCGACTGGTCTTCAACGGCAGATTGTCGAGACTGCTAAAAGTCAGGGTGGCGAATTTCATCGGCGAATTAATCTCGAAAGCGGAAAGTTTGCGACGAGACGCGCCGTTCATCGAAGCCAGCGCCCCGATGGCAAACTGCGACTTTGGCGTATCAACCAGCATAAGTCCGGGGTCGGAGAAACGGATCAACTCTTTCGTGTCGGAAACGACATAATCGGTGCCGGCATCGATGCCGAGCTTCTTGACTGCGTCATGGAACAGTGCCTCGCCATCCATATTGGTTCCGATCGGCCATTGATTTTTGACTCCGGGCTGAGGCTGGGCGATGTCGACCCGCGCCATTTGATAGAGGAAGGAAACCGTGGAGGCCAACTGCCGGCGGTTGCTCCAGATGTCATCTTCGGAATACTTGAGGGTGATTTTGTGGTTTGCCGACTTGATGTCGCCGCGCAGCACGGCGACCGCCGCCGCCTGATTCAGCCCCCAGGTACTGGGATCGCAGACTTGGCTGAGACAAACAATCTGCTGATGTCTGACCAGATAGTACAATCCGGGAAGATAAGAAGACGCCCAGTCGAACGAGAACATAGCGTCAATGCCTTGATAAGCAGTAAAAGCGGCAGTGAAGGGATATCCTTCCTGACGGTACACGTTGGGATAAACAAAGCTCCATTCAGTACAGACGACCGGTTTGTCCGAAAGCCGGGAATGAATGATCTCGTTGAAGATCTGAACGGCGGAAAGCGGAGCGTTGACGACGCTGGTATCCATCGGCTGCCAGTATCCGCCGCCGGTTGAAGCCGAGCCGTAATAGGTGTGATCGTTCATGAAATCCATGTTCTGACTGGCCCACAGATCGCCGGCGGTCAGTTCGAGGTTGGTGCCGCAGATCGGCGCTTTCACGCCGATTTCCCGCAAGAAAGCGTACATTTCATCGAGATAATTTTTCTGCTGCGCGGCAAAGAATCTGCGCCCCTCTTCG
>Ga0265297_10009194_pt1 | contig 12852 bp, 12 predicted proteins | sample Munlanlwell13791_FD_192502 | JGI IMG/M metagenome (GOLD analysis project Ga0265297, IMG submission 192502) | Leachate microbial communities from a municipal landfill in Southern Ontario, Canada - Leachate well 137-91 | ecosystem: Engineered > Solid waste > Landfill > Unclassified | place...
AAATGATGTTGTGTCTGAACTTCTATAAAATCTAGCCAACACTCTGGATAGGGCGCAAAAACACCATCCAGATCGCAGTAACATACTTCTTTAGATGTTGTCGTGTTTTTCTTGGGAATATTATTGTTATACATAATAGCAAATGTTGTCCTTCTTAAAGCCCTCTTATTTTTATAATTTACCGAGATTTTTCAATTTTCCTGTTTTTTCTTTAATTTTTGTCCTTTCATCAATCTCTTCGTAAACTATATCTCTCTTGGCAAATTCAGAATTTCCGCTAAATATTTCTTTTAGTACCTTCCCATCCATGTCTTTTGGTATAGGTGTATCCATTATTCGTAGAATAGTTGGAGTAATATCTATTAACTCAGCTCCAATGATTTTTTCACCTTGTTTGATATCTGGGCCAAAAGCAATGAGAATTCCATTAGGCTGAGCATGGTGATCTCCAGGTAATTCCGGTTGGGATTCTACAAGTATGTTGTCAGTAAAGTTCATCTTGTTTGTTATTGAGTATTTAGGATCTGGAACACAAATGATATCTGGTGCTTTGCCTGTATTATTACCCCAATACAGCTCATCATTTCTGTAAACTCCAGCCATTATTTTTCCGCCGGTATCCGGGTCTGTTAAATTTATGAGTTTTCCTATGATTTCTTCTCTTGTCTTTTCGTATTCTTGTCCTGGTTCGACTGTACCATTATGGTCTCTTCCTTTAAGATTGATAATTATACCAAATATTGTCGGGCTATATGCTCTTGTTTTTGTCCAATCAACCCATTGATTTAATGTGCTCATAACCCTGACGATATTTTTTTTAGGTATCCGCTTTACAATATGGGTTTTTCTGTTAATTTGCCAAAGTATGCCATAAACCTTTTGAAATAAGCAGCTTATCAGACTCTTTTTCCTTTTCAGAAACCCAAGTTGCTCAAGCCAAGCGTTTATAAAAAATTTTTTAGTTGCCGATGGACCAAATCCGTGGTCCGAAATAATAAAGACATTAGTATTCTCGCTAGCCTTAGCCAGAATCCTGCCTATAATTTCATCCATTTTTTGATAATATTTTAGTAAGGTAACTTTTCTATCCCAAAAGTAATGCTGTATATTATCCGTGCCCTTAAAGACAACTATAAAGAAATCAGTCTCCCATTTGTCCATCAACTTCAGTACTGCTGAGGCGCGTTTTTCGGTAATATCATATTGTTCCTCTAGCAAGTGTACCCTATTTTCAGGTATCAACCCGAACCGCTGTCGTGCATAATTTGTGTCAATTCTATAATCGGTTATTTCCTTCATTAATTCTTCTGGATAAGTGAATATTTTGGCTGATGGTGGAGTCATAAAACAGGAGATCATAAAACCATTAACTGCTTTTGGTGGATAGGTCATAGGTACATTAACGACACCTACTTTTTTGTTATGCAAGCTTAAAATTTCCCAGAGAGTCTTATCCTTAAAATGTAGAGAAGATACTAGGCGAGACTGTCCATTTTGGGTATCAGGAATAGTTAAAAAATCGAATACACCATGTTTCCCTTGGTTCTTCCCTGTTGCGAAAGATACCCATGCTGGAGCCGATGTAGTTGGGGTAACAGACTTTAGATTTCCCCAGATGCCCTTCCTAACTAAGTAGCCGAGGTTAGGTAGCTTACCCGTATCAAGCCAAGGTTTTATAAGGTCGAAGGTAGCTCCATCGAGACCGATTACTATAGTTTTCTTATCAATTTGCAAGATTGTTATATTCCTCACATTAGATTATTTTTTGCTTCTGCTATCAAAACATACCCAAGTTCTCTTGTCTTGAATAGCCTCTCAGAAAGTAAGCATAAAGGATAAGCTAACAAAGATATTCCCAGCCATAAGTAACCCCGCCATGCCATTTTGATGCCAATATTAATGAAAAAACGTGTGATTGGAGATTTAAGGAGATATTTGATCTTTACTATTACTAAACCAGCGATTTCAAATCGTTCCTTCAGTATCTCAGGGGTGTAGTAATTTACAATATGTGCTATATCTCTATGTCTTTCCCCAATACTACCCTGATTTAAATAAATACAACTATCAGTTGTCAGCACAAGGGTACCACCTTGTTTTAATATCCTGTTCATTTCCTTTAAGCTTTCAACGTCGTCGGGAAAATGCTCTAAGGAAGAGCTGCATACCACTTTATCAAAATAACCACCGGAATAGGGTAGATGTTGAGCATCAGCAATCTCATAGTGGGCATTTATTTTCTCCCTTTCGGCTAGACGTTTGGCTGTATTTATACTATCTTCCGAGATGTCTATCCCATAAACTTTGCAGCCTTTTTCAGCAATTTTAAGGCTTAACCTTCCTCCGCCACAAGCTACATCCAATATCCTTTCGCCTTCTCTTGGATCAAGCCATTCCAGCATATTCTGCCACTCTATCTGCCTGGCGAAATTTAATGTACCCACTGTCTTGTATATTAAGTGGCTGAGAAAACCTTTTAAATCGATCATGGTTTTTCTGCAGAGTTATCCGTTTCAGCAATTATCAGGTGAGCTGCTTTGATTACGTCTGGCGTAATATAATCAGGTTTGACCAAACTACTGTTGGACTTTTTATTTGTTCTCTCTTGTCCAACAAGAATAGTTTTGCATCCTGCCGTTATCCCCATTTCGATATCCATCTGGCTATCGCCGATAACATAAGATTGCGATAAATCCAGGTTAAAGTCTGATGCTGCTTGAAAAACCATTTTAGGCTTTGGTTTACGGCAATCACAGCCATTATCGGGATGATGCCCACAGTAATAAATGGCATCTACGTAAGCTTCATGAGCAGCTAATTCACGACGTAATTTATCATGAATGCTTGTCAATACTTCTTCTGTAAAATAGCCGCGAGCAATCCCAGATTGATTAGTAACTATTATAACCTTAAATCCGTGTTTATTCAGCAGTTTGATTCCATCGGCTGCACCCGGGATTAATCTCAAATCATCGGGAGAGCTGCAATAGGGGACGTCTTCGTTGATTGTACCATCTCTATCAAGAAAAACAGCCCTATTCACCTTTTACTTTTCCAAAAATGTTTTTTTCGACTAAGTGACAAATTATGTGCCCGGCAGTAATATGTGTTTCTTGTATACGAGGTGTGTCCGTAGAAGGCACTGATAATACGAAATCGGCAAGTTCTTTAAGCTTCCCTCCCTGTCCGGTGAAACTACGGTTATAGCGCCAATGCGTTTTGCTTCTTCAATGCCGATGATTACATTGGTGGAATTACCGCTGGTACTAAGACCAATAACTACATCGCCTCTATTTGCCAAACTCTTAACCTGTCTGGAGAATATAGTTTCTATGCTGTAGTCATTGGCAATAGCTGTAAGTAAAGAGGTATTGGTAGTGAGAGCAATAGCAGGAAGAGGCTCACGGTCTAAGTAAAACTTACCTGATAATTCGCAAGCTATATGTTGGGCATCAGCAGCACTACCGCCATTGCCAAAAATAAGAACTTTCTTGTGTTTACGGAACGCTTGAACAATTTGCTCTGCTATTTGGGAAAGTAAATCTGCTTGCATTGCTAATGCTTGTTTAAGTTTTATACTTTCCCCAATCTGCTGGATTATCATGTTATTTTTATACAATTTTGTTTTTTTAAACGTAAAAGACTTTGTCACAATGCATTGTCCTGTGGTTAAATAAACAGGACGTTCAGATTTATCTTGGAAGTATTCGTCAACTGCCTTTTTGGCACCTGGGCATGATAAAAAACCATAATCGTCAAAAAGCATTATACCGCCGCAGGTCATTCTGGGATAAAAAAATTCACAGCATTCCAGGACAGATTGGTAAACATCACAATCTATATGAACAAAACAAAAAGTTTCATTTGCTACTCTATTAAAAGTGGCCGAAAACAATCCCTTATGAAATACTACATTGTGACAATCGCTTAAAAACTGCTGGGCACTATCAAGCGATGTAGTAGCAAAATCTCCCTTTTTGTGAAGGTCTATTAGTGGATTTGTTTCCGGAATACCACAAAATGTATCAAAAAGGTGGACAACCTTTTCTTTTGCGCCTTTTTCGAAAACTTTTGCTAATAACTTAGCTGATCCGCCTTTATATACGCCTAATTCAGCTACATTGCCCTCCAATGAAGCAGACAAATTTGCAAACTGATATAACAGAAAAAGGCGTTCTTTGTGTATCAGGGTGTGTCCACTAACCTGTTTAGCTAGTGTGGCAAATTGCTTATCCTTCTTACAATAATCGATCAGTCGTTTCTTTGTAACCATTGGAATCTTCAATCCCGGATTGTTAAGAACCATTGCTAAAATATTTTATTTGACGTTTAGATTTACTATACATGACTTATTTGCTGTTTTTAATTTCCCAACTTTGCATTCCTTGTAGGTCGAAAGTAAAGTTTACGATTCTTCCACCGGACTTCTCTAGCTTCTCAGCTAAAATATGTCGCTTATCAAATTCACAGAGTAGCAAAAGATAACCCCCTCCTCCTGCTCCAAGCAGCTTGCCACCGATAGCTCCATATTTTTTTGCTGTCTCATAAAGTTCATCAATATCTGAGTCTGTTACTTTAGTGGATAGTTTCCTTTTAGTACACCAGGCTTCATGAAGAAGCTGCCCAAATTCGTCAACTTTATCCAAAAGGATGGCATTTTTCATTGCTATAGCTAATTCCTTGATTTGATCCAGAGCTTGAACTACATCTTCATTTGCTTGAATATAGCTAGTGACCTGATCATTGATAATCCCTGCTGAAAGCCTGGTCTTTCCAGTGTAACAAAGCACCAATCTATACTCGAGTTCGTTGAGTGTATCTGCTTTTATACGGAGTGGGTTGACAATTGTATTTGTGGGCAGAAACTCAATGAAGTTAAATCCACCAAAGGTTGAGGCATATTGATCTTGCTTTCCTCCTTTGATTCCCGCTTCGTTCCTTTCAATCTGATAAGCAAGTTCAGCAATATCATAGTTTGTAAAGGGTAATTTTAGCCAGTGTTTAAAAGCACCTACAATAGCTACTACTAATGTTGATGATGTTCCCAATCCAGAGCCCGGAGGAGCATCACTGTGCAGAAAAAGGTCAAATCCAGCCTTTACTCCCATTACTTTAAGGGCAGCTTTGACTAAACTTAATTCATCGTCATATCTCAAATCATCGTCGAGATTATACTTAATTAAAGTGTCATAGTCCAGCGATTTCACAGTAATAGAGCTATTGTTCTGTGGTACTAGCGTACAGTATGTGTATTTACTAATTGTCGCACTTAGGGTAACTCCTCCTTTTTCCTCAGGATAAGGAGAAATATCTGTGCCACCACCACCAAAGCTGATTCTTAAGGGAGCCTTACTTCTGAAAATTGCCAAGTTCTTTTCCTTAGTTTTATCTCTCATGAATGGCCAATTGCCATAATAATGGATTTAACCTCGATTTCCTCGTTTTTTTTGGAACACGCCTTCGAATGAAAAGTTCAAGCAATTGTGACCGTAGTGATCTGCTATTCTCTTATCTCTTTCAGTCAGTTCTATATTCTTAAGTTTGTTATGTAGCGTATCGATTTGAATTACTTCGAAATCACCTCTATTTTCAATTATTTTAAGAATAACTTCTGGATAGCAATCCCATTCGTGGTCTGGATTTGCATGACTATCACCCTTTTTCGGATAATATTTCATATCAGGCAGAATAAGAACAAGATATCCTCCTACCTTTAATACGCGTGATATCTCATCAAGGCTTTTCCGAAGGTTTGTAAAATGCTCTAAGCAGTGACTGGAGAAAACAAAATCTAAAGATTCATCAGAAAACCAGGGTAATTTAAGTCGTTCCTTATTTTGTGAGCACTTAATATTAGCCCCAAAGGAATAGCCGAAATCTATTTTACCCAACCTGAAATCAATTCCGATAGCGCTTGAATGGACTTTATTTAAACCACAACCAACATCAATACCAACTCCTTTAGTATATTTGATGACCTCATTAATCTCCAGTCGTCTGAATATTGTCTCGAACGATGCTCCTGCTTTTTCAAAAATATCCTCCATTTTGGGGATACTAATGCTCTGTGCATATGGTGAGATTAAAACTCTGCTCTTCATTGAATTTATCAGTACTCCTCAAAGATTTTGTAAAGCTTTCCGATAAACCTGTATCGTTTTTGCACTAATTTCGTCCCAGCAAAGGTCCGTTTTCAGCTTTCTATAAGCATTTTCGCCCATTGTTTTTCTCAGATCTTCATTCTTCAACAATTTAATCACTGCCCTAGCCAGAGCCTCTGGGTTTTTGGGTGGTACAATAAGTCCAGTTATTCCATCATCCACTACTTCTGAAACGCTGCCGACGTCTGTTATTACTACGGGCTTTTTGAATCCATATGCAGACAGGACAACACCGCTTTGCGATGTTTCAATATAGGGCAGAACTACTACGCTACATTTCTGAAACAGCTCTGCACCTTCTCTGTAAGGAATATGGTAGTTATGAACTATAAATTTAGCTCTTCTATTTCCTATCATCTGTTCGTATTTTGTGAAGCTTTCTCCCATACCAGCAATGACTATCTTTACCTCCGGCACTTCTTTAGTAATAATCGGTTCAGCTTTGATAAGGTATTCCAAACCTTTATATTCCCATATCCTACCAAAGAACAAAATAAAATTACCATTTTCTTTTATATCTTCCCTTTCATATTTTTTGAATGGGGCCACACAACATTCGCCTGGAAGTATTGCGTTTACCTTTGAGTGGGGAATATTGTATTCCTTGATCATTTTTTCTTTCAGCTTTTCACCATGAACGATTATCTGGTCGGCATATTTCCTTATGAAATGCCTGAGAAATTCTTGAAGCCATGATTTTTCACCCAAATGCAAGACAACATCATGAAAAGTTACTACTATATTATATCTTTTGAGGAATTTTGAGAATAGAAAAACCGGGAGTTCTGCAAAACCAAGGCCAATTTGGAGATGAACAATTTCTGGATTAAATTTGCTGATGCTTCTAATAAGGTTTATAAAAATCCACAAATTATATGGGTGATATAAGGGGTTTTTTTTTGTGAGTAAGTGAAGTTTTACCCGTTCATCAATAATATTTGTTTCATATTCATGCATCAATGCATGTTTTAATGTCACAAACAGGACATCTTCGTTTTTCTCAGAGAGTGCATTTGCTAATTGGATAGTATAATCGCTAAAGGTACCAAAACAGACTATTCGCATTCTATTTCTCTTCTAATAAAAGCCTCTTAAAGTGGTTAAATTCATATTATATTATCATAAACTCAGTATCTGGCTTACAAAAACTTAGATACTATTTTCTTCTTACAACGCCAGATACAATAGCTTCTCTCAGAGACATACCACATTTTTGGTTGATGAAATTCCGAATGAGATTTTACCTCATTTAACACTCAGGTTATTCTAAAAATCTTATAATATGTATGCATTTTTCAGTGCTAATATTTCAACACCTGGATATACAGGCGTTTTGGGATTACCTTGTGCCGGAACAATCATGCAAATATTCATCTTAGTTATGCTTTATCTGAGGTGAGACTTAAAAAGCGCTCAAGTCCCATATTTAAAGATATCTCTGGCCATCCCGGTAAATACTTCTTTATCCTTGTGTTTGAGATGTTCAAATTTTTAATGCTACTATCTTTTTGAAACCTAATGTTTGGTTTTCTTCCCATTAGGTGGCCTATTTTTAGTGCCAGTTGGTGAATCGAAATACCTTCATCGCCTGAAATGTTAAATAAGAAATTTCCGTTAAGTTCAAGGGATTTATCAATGACTTCAATAACATCATCAATATATACTGGCGTTATAACAGGACAATTGTTCTGATAGATAGTTATGGGCTTATTATGAATTATATTGTTATATATTTTGGGGACTATACCATTAATCTGACCGGGACCATAGGGAAAGGATAAACGCAATATGACTGTAGAGAAATTGCTTGAATACTGGTTAACCAATAATTCTGACTGGTATTTGGTCATGCCATAGAAATCAACAGGTGAAGGGTGTGATAGCTCAGTTATTTGTTTGTTTCTGTAGCCAGTTACTGCGATCGATGATATATATATAAACCTTTTCACGCCTATTTGTCGGGCATATTCCAGCAGATTGAGTGTACTAAAGGTATTTATTCGGAAATGGTCAATATTGCTCAACTCTTTATTATTTATTGCGGCGGCGTGAATTATGCAGTCTATGGCTTCAGGAAGGTTATTGTAATTCAAAGGGGATGCTAAATTATGCTTCAGGTGATTTACCCTGCCTTTGTTATGGCATGCCTCACTTGAAGAAATACAAAATAGCTTATGTTTTTTCTCCAACAAATGATTGGATATATGTTGACCAATAAATCCAGTGCATCCAGTAAGTAAAATATTCATGGCTCTATTTTTGAATTAAGTTAATAAATCCCGTTTTCATTTTTAGATACATCTCTTAGGGCTATTCTCATTAATACACTCTATATAGACTTTTTCATAGTCCTCAATTTTTTTAGTTAAAGATAGATTTTCTCTTACATAATTTGCAGCATTCAGGGCCTTTTGTTTTGCTGCTGAAGGGTCTTTTAAGATTCTACTAATAGTTTCCGCCAGGGCTCTTGTATTACCCATTTCTACCAGAAACCCACCATCAATACTTTTAAGGTCTTCTCCTGAGCCTGTATGGCTGGAAACTATACTTGGTGTGCCACAAAGCGCCGCCTCAAATGGTACGCCTGCTCCTTGTTCAGCTCTTGAGGTTTGAACCATGATGCTGGCATCTACCAGAGCTTTTAACTTTTGCTCTCCTCCCAGGAATCCTGTGAATAAAACTTTCCGTGATAAGTTCAGTCTATGAATTAGATTCTCCAGGTCAGATTTAAACCCATCATCAGAACCTACAATTGCTAAAATCACATCGTCTCTTTTCTTGCATAGCTCATGAAAAGATTCTATCAGAAAATCAATCCCTTTTATTTTATTAATCCTGCCCAGGAACATGATAATGTGCTTTTCTCTAATGCAATACTTTTTACGGAATTGTCCTGCTGGAGGCAAGTTAACAAAATCTTCAGTAGCATAAGGTGGATGTATTAAAACTATTCTGCTCGCTGCTATGCCTAACTTCTTATACTCATTAACTCCTACCTGAGTCTCAGCTATGAACTTGCTGCAATCTCGATATATTTTGTTGCCATATAATATATCAAATAACCGTTTAGTTGTTCTCTTATGTTCCAGGGCAGTGGAACCATGTGCATCCAGAATATAAGGAATGCCATATTTACGAGCATAATGGTGCAGGATAATATTCTGTATGCTCCTGTAAGAATGGAGATGGATGATGTCAAAGCTCTTCAAATTTTTAGCTGCTTCTGAAATCAATCCGGGGGTGATGTATAGCCCCGGTAAATTTACGAAGCTATGAAAGGGGAAAACGTCTACTCCCTGAAGTGATTCGATATATTTTGGGTCCATTTGAAAATCACTGGTATAGACAGTAACCTCGTGGCCTTTTTGCCTGAGGGCGCGGGATAACTTATATATAAGATCTACTGTTCCACCACCGGTTGGAACCGAAAAGAAGCTAAATGCTTGCAGGATTTTCATTATGAATCTCGTTTAATGTAGGAAGATTACAGGTGAACTTTCACCAAAATGCTTTTTCAGTTGTTCACATGACCCAGGATAATTCTAACTACTTTAGATGAAACATTTTTATCCAGATATTCTTTGGGGGGTTCCCATTCATGCTTTTCAGTCAGAACGATTTTTACAGCCTTGAGTATTAGTTCGGGAGAAACACCTGTCAGTATATTGCTACCGCTTTCGATTGTTTCAGGTCTTTCAGTGACATCCCTGATGGTGATGTTCGGAACTTTGAAGATGCAACATTCTTCCTGGACTGTTCCGCTATCAGTAATGACGCAGACAGCATTTCTTTCTAGCTGGATAAAATCAAAGAACCCAAGTGGCTTTGAAAAACTGATGTTTGAGTTGGCTGAGTTTAGATTAAAACGCTCTATTTTACTTCTGGTTCTGGGATGCAGACTGCATATTACTGGTAAATTATGTTCTATATTTATTTTCTCCAATCCTGCGATAATATTTCTTATTCGCTCTTCATCATCAACGTTTTCCTGACGATGCATAGTCGCCAGGAAATATTTTTGTGGTTTAACGCCGAATTTATCCATTACTTTGCTTTTTTCAATTTCTTTTAAGTAATGTGTGATTACTTCGTAAATAGGATTCCCGATGACATATATTAGTTCGTTTTTGATCCCTTCTGCTAAAAGATTCTCTTTGCTTCGATAAGTATAGGGAAGGAGGATGGTGCTGCAATGATCAATGGTTATCCTATTAACCTCCTCAGGAACACGGTAATCATAGCAACGATTTCCTGCTTCCATGTGGAAGACTGGAATTCCCATTCTCCTGGCTATTATGCTCACAAGTCCACTGTTGGTATCACCTAAGACGAGAAGCCTATCCGGTTTTTCTTTTAATATAACTTTCTCCGCTTCTATGAATATTCGACCGATTTGTTCGCCAAAATTATCAGCCTGTATTCCCAAATAATAGTCTGGTTCTCTAATATTCATCTCTTTAAAGAAAATTGAGCTAAGGTTATCATCGAAGTTTTGCCCGGTATGAACCAGGACATGATTGCAATACTGGTCTAATTTTTTAATAATCAGACTGAGTCTAATGATTTCGGGCCTGGTGCCCAGTATAGTCATGATCTTCATCTGCATGTTAATAGTTTAATAGCCCTTCTTTTTCCAGAAAGTTTTTCAAATCATTTTTGGTTAGCGTAAGTTCGGACGATGAAAGCTCTTTGTTAAGCAAGGGTTTTATCACTTCTTTTGGCCTCAATTCTGGCAGAATGGGACGGATTACGTAATAATCTCCCTTTTTAATCGTCCGTGAAATTTCTTCTTCTGAAATAAGCAGCTCATGTATTTTCTCCCCCGGCCTGATACCAATAATCTGTATATCTATATTTCTATCTCCAATCATTATTTCTGCCAGATCCATTAAGTTGAAAGATTGAAGGTCAGGGACATAAGTATCACCAGCTTCTCCAGAGTGTATGGCATCGAAAATAATATCTGTAGCCTGTCCCAGTGTCAGCCAGAACCTGGTCATATCTTTTACTGTTATGGTTACAGGCCCGCCATTTCTTATCTGTTCCTGAAAGAGAGGTATAACCGAACCTCTTGAGGCGACAACATTACCATATCTGGCACAGATAAACTTGGTATTAGTGCATCGAATGTTCGCCTCTACTACTAATCTTTCCTGTATTGCTTTGCACATTCCGTAGACATTTACCGGTTTGCAGGCTTTATCTGAAGAAACGGCTACGACTGTTTCCGCGCAATTTTCATTCTCTATGATGGAGCGAACAATATTCTGAGCTCCGAGGAGATTTGTTTTTACCGATTCATGGGGGAAATATTCACAAATTGGTACCTGCTTTAGCGCAGCGGCATGTATTATGATATTAGATTCCTTTATGCTTCTATTTATAGATTCAAAGTCTCTGACGTCACCAATACGAAAGTCAAGCAGCTCCTCGAAGTTATGGTAGAATACATCATCAGTAGCTACTTTCATGTTTTTCCATTCCAGTTTCATCTGATAATGCTTGTCCTCATCACGTGAGAAAACAATAACCTTTTTGGGTATACCGAATTCACCGGTCATTATCCTACGTACCAGTTCTTTACCCAGTGTTCCAGTGCCACCTGTGATTAATACTGTTTTATTTTTGAAAATCATTTTGCTCTCCATTGCTTGTATTGCTGTGCATCCTGTACAAATTCATCGATCATTGTTTCCCATGAAGTTGACTTGAAACCAGTTTTGCTACGATAAAGCGATGAATCCAAGCTCCTGTCACAGTGGAACTCAGAGTATTCTTCAATATTAATAGATAGTTTCATTCTATCACGTATAAGCGTGAGAAGTTTGTACTTGCTAATTGGTTCGGAAGAGATATGGTATATAGCATTTAGTTTTTGTTCCTTAGAAATTATTTCACCTATAATCCCGGCAAAACAAATAGTAGGGAAACCACTAAATATAGCATTGGCGAAACCATTCACTTTACCACCCTCGTTGCTAAGAAACCATTCTATCAGGTTATTTGACGAGGATAGTTCTCTACCGATAAGCGAAGTTCTTATAGTTAGTGTTCCTTCTTCTGCTAATTCACCAAGATATTTAGTTTTTCCATATATATCTTCTGCATCTGAGGGGTCATCTTCTTTGTAATTACCCTTTTTGCCCGAAAAAACGCAATCTGTACTTATATGGATTAGCCTCACCCCCTGCCTCCGGCAGATCTGGTATAGTTGATGTGGAAACAATGCATTTATCCAAATGTTAGTCAGTCTACCTTGAGCTTCACTCAAAGATTTTATTACTCCTGTACAATTGATTATCACTTCAGGTTTATTTTTCTCAATCGCTTTTTCAAGTTCATGTATTCTTCGTACATCTATGTTGGGGATTATATCAGGTTTATGGAAAAAGCTATATTTAGCAATGCTTCCATAATTATTTCTAATTGTACCAGATACAGTGAATCTTTGGCGCAGAACCTGATACAACTTATGCCCTAGCATGCCGGTACAACCCAAGATCAATACCTTCATTAATTGTTTTCCTTGTTCTCTACTAAATTATCAAATTTTGATCTTTTGGTGGCTATAATGTCTATTAGTTCCTTCTCAAGTTGGCGCGCTATCTTCTGTTGGACATGAGTTTGATTTACATAATCTAAACCTACTTGCTCTAAGCTGTGTCTTTTTGGGGACGATTTTAGCAGATTG
>Ga0265297_10009196_pt1 | contig 12849 bp, 10 predicted proteins | sample Munlanlwell13791_FD_192502 | JGI IMG/M metagenome (GOLD analysis project Ga0265297, IMG submission 192502) | Leachate microbial communities from a municipal landfill in Southern Ontario, Canada - Leachate well 137-91 | ecosystem: Engineered > Solid waste > Landfill > Unclassified | place...
CAAAATTCCGACCACTAAATTTTTCGAAGTCGGTAAAATATTCCATCGGGACCGGTCCGGATATCACGAAATCTTCACCCTCGGTATCGCCAACCCCTCTTCGAAAAATCTCAAGACGGACTTGGCCTCGGTAGGGGATTACTGGCTTTTGGAAAAAGACGGTTTTAGTTACGCCGAAGTCAATTTAGATCAATTTTCCACTTCTGTAATTGTCGCTAAAGATTTACTGGATACCCCGCCGCAAACAAACTCAATAGTGGAGATGAGCAGTCAACTTATAGACCTGGATATTAATCTTACTCTGCCCCAAGACAGTAACCCGTCAACGGTTCTCGAACAATATGCCGCCAAAATCGGGCCGGACAAGCTTTGGCAAATTGAAATCAGGGATGCTTTTGCCGCCAAAAACAAGCGGACTAAATTCACCCTGCGTGTTTATTACTACGGCATGACCGCCCAAAAAGCAAAAACACTCCACCAGCGCATCTTTAAACCTCTGTTGGCGTAGCCGCTAACGTCGGTGTCGCCGTGGGCAAGACAGTCGGGGTTGGCGTTGGTGTCGGTGTCGGCACCTGCCAGTCCCAAGGCTTCTTAACGCCGATTTTTACCTCCGACTCTCTTTCCTCCCCCTTGTTATTCTTCGCCTTCACTTTGATCGTGTAAGTACCTTCGTCAAGTGTAAAAACCTTGTCGAACTTACGGCTGTTCTCGATGGTTTCCCTGGACTGACCGTTGATAAAAATCTCTATCCGGGATACTTCCGCTTCGCTGATCACCTTGCCGGAAACAGTTACTTCGTTGTTGTCGATCTGCACCTGGTTGCCTGGAGAAGAAATCGCCACTTCCATATCGGTGGCTGATCCGCAATAATCGCTCGGCGGCCGGTAACGCTCGTCACCCTGCGAGGCCGCCCACAAATCTATACCTGCCTGCCAGCGGTTTATCCCGTCAGTAGAGAAAGGATCATCCTCCTTAAAAACAAAGAATTCTTTTTCCTCATAATCCCCCCTGGCAACCATTGCCGGCGTTGCCAGTTTATTTTGCCCCCGGCACAATTTCAGGTTCTGGTGAATCGGGTCCTCCCCGCTGGGTTCGGATCCCTTGACAAAATATTCCATCCGGCTCGGATAACCGCCATGCGCCCGATATCCGGAAACGCTGTCAACCTCGGCAGTAACAACACCCCCTGGCACTTTAAAGGCCATGTTTGGCTTGTCGCTCAGGGCGCGCAGGATAATTTTGCGCCATATCGGCGCCGCCCCGGACACACCGGAAGCTAATTGCTTCATCGGCGTATTATCGTTATTTCCCACCCACACTCCGACGACAACCTGCGGCGTCCAGCCGATTGTCCAATTATCCCGCTTGTCGTTGGTTGTCCCCGTTTTTGCCGCCACCGTCCGACCGGAAATATTCAAACTATTGTTCGCACCGAAAGTAATTGCCCTTGCCGAATTATCGGCCAAAATGTGCGAAATTATAAACGCCTGTTCCTCGCTCATCACTTTTGCCCGTGATCCGGTTTTGTGCTCAAAAATCACCTTGTCGTTGCGATCGGTAACTTTCAAAATCGCCACCGGCTCAGTCTTCAGCCCGCCATTGGCAAAAGCGCTGTAAGCGGAAACCAAATCCAATAATCTCACTTCGCCGCCTCCCAGGGTCACCGACAATCCCAACCGCTTCATATTTTCCGTAGTCGGCTCCAGCGATACTAATCCCATTTCATATGCGGTCTGCAGCATCTCTTTGATCCCCACCCTGGCCAGCAGTTTTACTGCCGGCATGTTTATCGAGTTGCCGAGCGCATAGCGCAGCTGCATCGGTCCATGAAATTTGCCGTCGTAGTTGACCGGACTGTAATCAGGCTGGCCGGCTCCGCCGGGAAAAGAGGTTCCTGTATCCATCATCACCGTTGCCGCCGTGTAATTTTTCTTCAGGGCAGTTAAATAGGTGACCGGTTTTATTGCCGATCCCGGTTGTCTCAAAGACAGGGTTACGTTAACCTGTCCGTCATAATCCGGATCGTCATAATTTTTTGACCCCACCATCGCCAAAATCTCTCCGTTGCCTGGGTCCGTCACCAGCGCCGCTCCGTTGGTGATATGCACGCTTTCTACTTTGGCGATTTCTTCGCTGACAATTTTCTGGGCTTCTTCCTGAAGAGCGTAATCGAGCGTCGTATAAACTTTCAAGCCTCCCTGTTCCACCACCTCCTCGCCATACTTCTCCTCCAGCAGTTTTTTGACGTACATTACGAAATGGGGAGCCTTGAAAGCGGTCGCCGGGGAAACGAACTCCAGCTCCTCTATTTTTCCGACAGCCTCTTCTTCCAGTTCAGCGTTGATGTAGCCGTCCTCTTTCATCCGGCGCAACACCTCCTTTGTCCGCCACTGCCAATCGGAATTCTCGGCAAAAGGGGAGTGAAGCGGCGGCCGCTGGGGCAAACCGGCCAGTAAAGCACATTCAAGCAAATCAAGATCGGTCACTTTTTTATCAAAATACTGTTCCGAAGCCGCCTCCACCCCGTAAGCGGTACCGCCGTATGGCGCCTCGTTCAGGTACATTTGCAGAATTTCTTCTTTCGAATAACGGCTTTCAATCTGCACCGCCAAAATAAACTCTTTAATCTTGCGCGGCATCGTCCGCTCCGAAGTCAGCAATACATTCTTGACCAGCTGTTGTGTCAGCGTAGACCCTCCCTGCAGCTTCTGTTTGACAACGATATTATAAGCAGCCCGCAAAATCCCACTTGCGTCATAACCACTATGCTCGTAAAAATTTTTATCCTCAATCGCTATGGTTGCCTGCTGCAGGTAAAGCGGGACCTGGTCGATTGTAACCAGCGTCCGCTTCTGATCGGTAAATACGTCATAAAGCGACTCACCGTTGCGGTCGTAAATCTTGGTTGAAAATCCCTCCTGCCTGACAACTTTATCCGGTCTCGGTAAATCTTTGGCATAATACGCAAAAGTGATGAAAGCGAAGATAATCGCCAAAAAAAGACCCACAAAGCTGAAAAAGGCAATTTTAGAAAGCAGCCTGGTCGGTTTTTTTGACGGAAATCGGCTTTTCCCGATTTTCCACACTCTTTTTCGCCAAATGCGTCTCCAGTTCATAAAATCAGTGTCGCAAACTTAAACAGGTATTCTGATTTCAAGATGTCCCCCAAACCGTCAGCAACCCTGCATCCGAGACAATAATCTATATAGACCCTCGGCCAGTTATCCATGGGTGGGGGAGTCAGACTAGGTACAGGAGCAACCAGCATACTCTTCGGCCGATTCGGTTCCGCCCCCCGGTCGCCCCCACTATACCCTGTATCGGAATTTATATCAACCCCGCCGTTTGGCGCAAAGGCCATATCCGCTTCTCCCAAAATCAGTGTAAATTCCGGCAGTTCAACGTAATCTTCGTCTTTTTTTGCATAAAGCTTAACGGTATATTTTCCCAGCGCCAGCGCCTTATCCGGACGGATCCAATATCTTGAGTCGCTTCCGGCGGCAGCCGTACCGCTGAAAAATTTTTCGCCGCTTCCTACTCCCTCCTCCTGACTTGTTAATATTAATGTTACTAGAGAATTGGCCGAAGCGATACCGCTAAAAGACGGCTGTCGGCTGTAAACCTTAACTTGCGCCGGATTATCTTTCCTTAACGAAGAAATATTGACAGCCACAGATTCGATCTGCCTGATTGACAGCGGAAAAAAATCATCGGAAAAAACGGCTTGGTGCGTATTAACCAAAATCACTTTTTCAGGGCTGTCGGTCCGGTTGCCGATCCGGTCCAAGCTTCTCACCCTCCACTTGTATGCCCCGCTCAACCTGTCGTCACTTAGTAGTGAATGAACTAAAATATTGTCATCTGTATACCTGACAAATTTTTTGCCGTCAACCATTTCTGACGGATTGCCGGAATCCGGTCTGGCCGGATTAATATCGTCTATATACACCCACTCACGGTTGTAGATATCCTTCAGGATAATCTGATATTTCTGCACCAAAGTCAGCGCGTCCTTCGTCTGGGTGAAAGAAAACGACGGCAAGGTCTCATTGGTGAATAAATAATCATCCCCAAGCGCTTCAAATTTTCTGCTTGCCTGTTGCTCATTTACCCAATTGCTTACAGGACCAGTGTTGTCATAGGCAAAAGCAACGACGGCGGTTATGCCCGTATTCAGCGACTCCTCCGGAGCGTTGTCAAAATGCAAGGCGATATCCGTTTGCAGGTTAGACTGGGCCGCTTCGATGGTAATAACCCGGTTGCCCTCTGGATAATTTCCCGGAAAGGTGTAAGAACCCTTCCAAATCGTGTTGCTGTTACTGTCAATGCTGTCATATGCCAAAGTCACCTTGTCACCGTTGTCCATATATGCCTGAACCTGGCTGTCCCCGCCAAATAGCGGGTTTGTTTTTTGCATCGAGGTCGTCACCGTAAAGTCAAACCGGCTACCGGAGCGCGCGAATGTCGGCTGGGAGTTAACCGCCAGCGACCAGGGCACCATCGCAAAAACCTGCGAATACTGATCCGCATAAACGGAATAACCGTCACTGTCACTACAGCTTTTCGCCAAACCGGCGTATATCCAACCCCGCTCATCAAGAGCTATTCCTCCAAAATTAATACTGTTGGAATAACAACTGTCATCTCTGCTCGAGTAAGTCTTTCTGGCAAACCATTTCAGCTGACCATCGGAATTAAAATACTCCAACCTCCTCACATAAGTACCGGCCGTCGAGCCAGCGACACCTTCCACGGCAAACAAGCCGTTAGCGCTGTCAGTCAAATACAGAGTAATACTACCACCGGATTCCACTTGGGACAGAATTGCCCCGTCATCGCTGTCTAACACCAATAAACTCAAGGAAGAATAGGACGCTTTGTCCATATACATTGCTTCCAAATTGCCGTCATTCCTTAAAAGTAACCTAAACACACCATAACCTTCGGAACCGAAATTTTTCACCCATTTAAGCGTCCCGTCCGGGTTAATCGCCCATACCTTAAAATCACGGGTTGCCTGATAGGAATAGCGATAGTCGTTCACATAGATAGTCCCGTCATCACCGACCAGTGGATTAAGATTTGAATACTCAACCAGGTATTCCCACTCAACCGATCCGTCTTCGGGATTTAAGGCAACCAGTTTGCTGTGCGGCGTGGCCACGTAGCTGGTATTGGTAGTGTAATAAACATAATAAAGACTACCGCTGTCACCGACGGCAATCGGTGAAGGGTTGACATATTCACCCACTTCTCCCAAGGTGTATTCCTTCGTCCACTTGATACTGCTATCCGCGTCAAAAGCATATAAAGTTATCACTCTGGTGCCGCTCCCGGACGCATGAAATGTGTATAAAGTACCGTCGTTTCCGACGGCGACATGGGAATTACCGTGGCCGGAAACAAAGTTATACGACCACTTCGGCGTACCGGCAACCGTATCCCAAACGCAAGTCATATCGTTGCCGATATTATTGGCATAAAAAGTCCCGTTTTGGGTAATCACCCCACCCTGGTTGCCGGCAAAGGGATATTCCGAACTCACCGACCCGCTGTCCCGATCCAAAACGGAAGCCCGGCCGTTCCACCAGCGTTCATTCGTAAACAAGCGGTCACTTAAAACATATATATAGACAGGCGCAATATTCCCCACCAGTCTGTCCTTTGCCCAGCGAAAAGCCGGATAAACCAGGCTGTTGCTGTAACGGGACCGGTAAGTCAATTTTTGATCACCGTAATAATTTGTCCAAGGCGAGCTGGAATCAAAAAGCGAATCGGACAAATCTCCCTGGGTTAAAGTCCAATTAAAGGAAAACGAATCTATCCTGGGGGTTACGGCCTGGTCGCTCGTTGTCAGTATCAGCTTGAATCGGATTGAAGGAATTTTGTTTGCATTCGTACCGTCGGTGCCAAAAGCAAACGGGCTGATGCCGCTCACGTCAACCGGAAAAGTAGCTATCCCGGCGGAATTGCCCACCAAATAAGTATCCGCATAAAGTGAGCCGCCGTCGTCAAGCGCCTGCAGTTGGACACTGGTGCCCTCGGGAAAAGAGCCGCCGATACTTACCGTTCCCCATTTGGCCACCCTGGTCGGACGGATGTCCTTGCTTACCACGTAACCGCTACTGTTAAAAGGAGCCGTGTATCCACCCGAAGCGTTTTTCAGTTGGACAAATCCGCCGCTGACACCGGCGCCGCTGGAGCTCAATATTCCGGTCGTACCGGCAAAATCGTCCGTATAAGTCCCGTTATCCTGGTCATAAGTCGGCGCCGCCAGTACCGTTGAACCGGTACCGAATCGGCAGAATATCACCGCCGCCAAAAAGGCAAGCGGCAAAATCAGCAAAAAACGTTTAAAGTCGATCACGCGCAAATTGGAAATCTTAAAATCAATACCTAATCTTAACCCGGCCCAATCTCAAATTCAAGCATTTTTGAGTATGTTACAATCAACTGGTAAACAAAAATGGACGCCATTGACAACCTTTTAGCCCGGGGGGTTGACCGCATCTACCCCGACAAAAAAAAGCTGGAAGCGTTATTACGTTCCGGCAGGAAAATTAAACTCTACCAGGGTTTCGACCCTTCCATGCCTAATTTACATCTCGGTAATTTGGTCGGCTTGCTCAAATTAAGGCAGTTTCAACAGTTGGGCCATCAGGTAATTTTTCTTATCGGTGATTTCACCGGTATGATCGGGGATCCGACCGACAAATTCGCCTCCAGGACCAGGCTTACCCGCCGCCAGGTACTGGACAACGCCGCCGCCTGGGAAAAACAAGCCGGTCAAATCCTTGACTTTAAGGGCTCTAACCGCGCCAAAATAATCTTCAACAGCCGCTGGAACGACCGGATTACCTTCCGCCAGCTCATTGAAATAAGCGCCAATTTCACCGTCCAGCAAATGTTGGAGCGCGATTTTTATCAACGCAGGTTGGAACAGAACAAACCGATTTACCTGCACGAATTTCTTTATCCGATAGCCCAGGCGATTGACTGCGTCAACCTTAAGGTGGACCTGGAAATCGGCGGCAGTGACCAGACTTTTAATATGTTGTGCGGCCGGACGCTGATGAAAGCAATGGAAGGTAAGGAAAAATATGTGTTGACCACAAAACTTCTGGTTGACTCCCGCGGCCAAAAAGTCGGCAAAACCAGCGGCAATGCTTTTTTCCTTAATTTAAGCGCCGCCGATATGTACGGTTCAGTCATGTCCTTTCCGGACGACGCCCTTCCGCTTGCCTTTGAGTTGCTTACCGAGCTTGATCCGAACCGGCAACCGGACCAGCCGCTGCAGGCCAAAAAAATACTTGCCCGTCAGATTGTCTCCCTCCTTCACAGTCCCAAGGTAGCCGACCGGGTACAAACAGACTGGGAAAACGTCTTTCAAAACCGTAATTTGCCCGCCAAAATCTCCGCAATCACAACCGTCCGCCGCAAAGGCGACCTGGCTTCACTCATCACCGAAGCTAAACTGGCCAAATCCAAAAGCGATGCCAAAAGATTGATCAGGCAGGGAGCTGTCGAAGTCAACGGAAGGGTATCCAACGACCCCTTTGCCGACTTCAGCTTGAACAAACCCCTGACGGTTAAAGTCGGCAAACACCTATTTGCCAAAATTACCCACCATGATTCTGACTAAAAAACAAAAACGACTCTGGACCGTCCTGGTCGCCGTCTCCACTCTGGCGCTGATTCTCACTTCTTTTTTGCCTTACCTTTTCGGCTTTTTATAAATGGGGCTATCTTTGCTTAGACCGGACACCCCGGTCAAAAACGTTCCTTTCGTCGGCCCCGCTTATTCAAAAAGACTTTCTGCTCTTAATATTGCCCTGGCCGCCGATCTTCTCTACCATCTCCCTTTTCGCTACCTTGACTACTCGCTTGTCTCATCCGTCAACCGGCTCCGCGAGGGCAGTACCGTCACCGTCTCAGGCGTCATCGCTTCCTTTAAAACCGCTTACACCCGGTCCGGCAAAAACATCCAAACGGCAGTCCTTAATGATAAAACCGGCAATATTGAGGCTGTCTGGTTTAACCAAAGATACTTAACCTCAACCCTCAAACCGGGAACACCGGTCAGCCTGGCCGGCAGGGTTGATCGATGGGCAAACCGGCTGGCCTTCATATCTCCTGAACACGAAATTATCCGACCGGAATCTTCGCTCGCCAATATCCACACCGGCCGGCTTGTACCCGTTTACAACACCACCGCCGGTATATCCTCCAAATGGCTCCGCTCGCGCATTTTATTTCTCCTCAACACTCTCGCCCCGAAACTTGCCGATCCACTGCCCGCAACCATTCTCAAAAAATCTCAACTGCTTCCCCTGAAAGACGCTCTTTGGCAAGTCCACTTCCCCGGCCAAAAACAGGAAGCGGTCAACGCCAAGCACCGGCTTGCTTTTGAGGAGCTTTTTCTGCTCCACCTTATCAACCTAAAACGTAAGGCCGACTGGCAGAAACAGGCAATAACCAAAAAATTCACTTATACCGAAGATAAAATAGATTTATTCCGGTCCCATCTTCCCTTTATCCTTACTCCCGACCAAGAGAAGACCATCAGTGAAATCGGTGCCGACTTAAAACGTTCTTTTCCCATGAACCGCCTGCTGCAGGGAGACGTCGGCAGCGGTAAAACAGCCGTTGCCGCCGCCGCCGTATATCTGGCTCATCTGAACCAATGCCAGTCGGCCTTAATGGCACCGACTGAAATACTAGCCCAACAGCATTTCAACACACTCGAACAACTACTTTCCCCATTAAATATTAAAATAGCCATTATAACAGGTAAAACGAAAACAGTGAGTACAAAATATGATCTTATTATCGGCACCCATGCCCTGTTGCATAAACGGGCGCAATTTTCCCGACTCGGGCTGGTCATCATTGACGAACAGCACCGTTTCGGTGTCAGTCAAAGGGCAAAGCTGATCGGCCGCGGTCACTCTCCCCATGTTCTGACTATGACCGCTACCCCAATACCGAGAACCATCGCCCTGACTCTGTACGGAGACTTGGATCTTTCTCTGCTTACCGACAAACCGCCCGGCCGAAAAGAAGTAAAAACCTGGTTGGTGCCTGCTGAAAAACGCTCCGCCGCCTACGCCTGGATCAAAAAGAAACTGGTAAACGATTCCGATCAAGTTTTTGTAATCTGTCCTTTCGTCGAACAATCGGAAACTCTCCAATCGGTCAAGTCAGCTGTAAATGAACACCAACAACTTTCCCGAATTTTTAAGCGTTACCGGCTTGGTCTTTTACACGGCCGCCTCAAATCGGCCGAAAAAGAGGCGGCGCTGCGGGATTTCAGCCAAGGCAAAACCCGGCTTCTTGTGGCCACCCCGGTAGTCGAAGTCGGAATAGACATCCCGCAAGCTACCATTCTCATTATCGAAGGGGCGGAACGTTTCGGTCTTGCTCAACTCCACCAGCTGCGGGGTAGGGTAGGGCGTTCGCAAAAACAATCTTACTGTCTCCTTTTCACTGATCTTACCCTTGGAAGACCCTTGCAACGCCTCAAATCACTGGAAAAAATCCATGACGGCGGCAAACTGGCCGAGCTGGATCTAAAAATGCGTGGCCCGGGTGAAATTTACGGCGTTCAACAGCATGGTTTTACCCAGCTGAAAATTGCTTCCTTCCAAGACAGTCAACTGATCCGGCAAACCCGTCTTGAAGCCCAGCAGGTCTTGCCAAAAATCAGCCGTTATCCGCACTTGCAAGCTTTACTTAAAAAAGATAAAATAGCCTTCGTAAAGCCAAACTAATCACTGTTCCCATGACACCTTTACCCAAACGAAGACACTCGACCAGAAGACAAGGAAAAAGAAGGGCCGCCATTAAACTCGGCCTGCCTAAATATCAGGCGTGCCCGTCTTGCGGAAAACCCAAAAAAGCTCATCAGGTCTGCCCGCACTGCGGCAACTATCGCCCGATCGCTCCCAAAACCAAAACAGAAACCAAATGAAGACCGCCCGTGACCCCAGACATCTAAAACGCATCCAAACTGTCAAACGTCTTTTTTCCCTGAGCTTTCAACCGCCTTCTAAAATTGGCCGAAAAATAACCAGCCTTCCCGAAATCAGCCGTAACCTGAAATCAATTGACCAAGCTATTACCGCCGCCGCCCCTGAATGGCCTTTGGCGCAAATCAATCGAGTCGATCTGGCCATCCTTCGACTGGCCGTTTACGAGCTTTCCATCGCCCGAAAAGAGCCGCAAAAGGTCATCATTGACGAAGCCATCGAAATTGCCAAAAGTTACGGCTCCGAAAAAAGCTCCTCCTTTATTAACGGCGTTTTGGGAACTATCCTGAAAAAACAGTCAAAAAATATTCCAACCGCAACTAATGAACCAGCAGCAACCGTCTGACCTAGAAAAAAAGCTTAAGCTTAAATTTAAGCAAACCAGGCTTTTGAAACAAAGTCTGATCCATCGGTCATACCTAAATGAAAGCCGGGGAGACCAACTTCAGTCCAACGAAAGACTTGAGTTTTTAGGCGATGCCATCCTTTCCTTTTGTATTTCCGAAAAGCTCTACCGTCAATTTCCCAACTATCCGGAAGGGGATTTAACCAACATTCGCTCCAATCTGGTAAAAACCACTTCGCTCGCCGCCATTGCCTCCCAGCTCAAATTGGGCAGTTACCTTAATTTAAGCCACGGCGAAGACGACTCGGGAGGCAGGACCAATACCTCGATACTGGCCGATTCTCTCGAAGCGCTGATCGGTGCCATCTTTCTAGACACCGGCCTGGAAAGCGTTCACCGCTTTATCAACACTTATTTTGATCCTAAACTGGCCGAACTGATTCAATCCGGCAGTTTTAAGGATTCCAAAAGTCTGCTTCAGGAAAAAGTACAGGCCAACAATAATAACCCGCCGCCAACCTACCAGACGTTGAAAGAAGAAGGTCCCGACCACCAAAAAACTTTTACTGTCGGTGTTTTTCTCAATCAAAAATTACTGGCCACCGCCAAAGGCAAAAACAAACGCGAAGCCGAAGAAGCCGCCGCCGGCAAAGCTTTAACCAAAAAAAGATGATCAAGCTTACCGAACACATTATCAAATCATTTGTTACTCATCCCGACTCGGTTGAAGTTAGCCAGCAGACAAATCCGGACGGCAGTCTTGACCTGTCCATCAGCCTCCACCCGGAAGACATTCCCTTGGTCATTGGTAAACAGGGGAAAAATATTAAGGCGATCCGCTGCCTGGTCCGGCTCAAAGGCGCCCTTACCGGTGTCAGAGTCAGGCTGAATCTTGAAGAACCTCCCGCCGCTTAAAGCTTAAAAATATCGTCTTTTCCTTGGGGAATTATGGTAAATTCGCCTCCGCTTGGCAACTTCTGGTATGTTTTCGCCGCTTCAAAAACCACTTCTTCCTGCGGTGTCAACGCCGGCAGGGGAGAGTCAATCTTGCCCAAAGTCAAAGGCAAATCATAGAAAAAAGACTCAATTCTAAGCTTGGCCAAAAAAACATCGGCACTGCCGCCGGTCAGCTCCAGCTCTTTAATCAGCATCAGCGGCGCCACCGCTTCCAAGCGGGCAAAAAAGTTCATCAGCTGATCCTTTGAACCGGCTCCTTCAAAGTCAAAACTCATCGAATCCTTTTTTGTTTCCGTTATTTGGGCCGACCCGGAAGCCTGGGCGGAATCGCTTGAAACCAAGCCGGGCGATACGTTAATGGAGATATCCGCCAATGACGCTTCCTGCGCCAGAATTTTTATCGTCGAATAGCTCAAAACCGGATCTTTTCTGGAAGGCATTACCGACAGCAACAAATCATTTCTCTCCTGCAATTGGACTGCCTCCAAGCCCTCCAAAAATGCCAGTTTTGTCGTCAATCGTGCTAAAGTCGCCTTGTCGGTCTCAAGCGTTTTTGTTGCCTTCATTGCCTCTGAGGCTTTTGGTATCACCACTACCACCGCTACCACCACCGCCAGCAGTGTCAGCAGAGCCGTCAACGTCAAGAATGAAGATTTACTTTGAATTTGTTTCATCACCGGTCAAAATTACCGTCGTAAAATAATTACCTTCGTCCTGTCGATTCATCTTGTCCAGCCTCGCTGCGCTAAAACGGCTGTCCAACCCCTTCAGTTTTTCCAAAAAAGTGCTCATTAAAAGAGCATTATCGACACTATTCTCAAAAACAACCGCTTCCTTTTTACCCAATTCGATCTTGGTTGTTTCAATTCCGGTCTCGTCCATGGCAAACACCAGCGCAACTACCTCACTCGTTTTTGATTCATTGTTTGCCAAAACCGATTGCATGAAAAAAAGTCTTTCCTTCAGCGCCAGATGCAGCGATTCCTGCTTCTTCAAGCCGGTGATTCCCTGCTTCTTCGCTTCTATCAACCGATTTGTTTTGGCTATTTGGTTGTTTAAGTTCAGCCAATAGATCATCACCGCCGCACACACAAAACAATAAACTAGCAGCATAATCAACCCGCCTTTCCTGAAGTGATGAGACGCCTGTTCCCAACGCAAATCCCGGGATACTTTTCCTGAAAGAAGATCAATGCCTTTATCCATTGTTCATATTAACCTCCAATTAAACCTCCTTCATCGCCAACCCCGCCGCCACGCTGTAAAGAGGCAGGGTTTCTTTGGGAATTTTTCCGGCCAAGTTGCCTGTATCCACCCTGGTAAAAGGGTCGCCAACCTGCGTTTCAACCCCGATCCTGTCCGCCATCCAGCCAACCACTTCGGGCAAAAAAGACGTCCCGCCCGACAACACCACCCTTTTCACCAATTTGTCCCTCCTAGAAGACTGGTAAAAATGGATCGCCTGGACAATTTCCTTGATAATTGCCTCTAAAATAGGCTCGATCGTCTTTGCCACCT
>Ga0265297_10009197_pt1 | contig 12849 bp, 12 predicted proteins | sample Munlanlwell13791_FD_192502 | JGI IMG/M metagenome (GOLD analysis project Ga0265297, IMG submission 192502) | Leachate microbial communities from a municipal landfill in Southern Ontario, Canada - Leachate well 137-91 | ecosystem: Engineered > Solid waste > Landfill > Unclassified | place...
TTGGGAGACAATAATTGAAGGGATGAAGGCGGCTTGTAAATCGGGGGGAACGGCATGGCCACTTTTTAATTTTAAAACGCAAATTGCCTGTAAAACAGGAACGGCAGAAGTGGGTGATGGGAGCAATGATACTCATGCATGGTTGACGGCTTTTGCTCCGGCAGATGATCCGCAAATTTCGATTACAGTGATGGTGGAGAGAGGTGGTGAAGGGTCGGATGTGGCGGCACCAATAGTTGGAGATATATTAAAAGAATGGTTTAATGAGCCGAATACAATAGTACCAAGATATACAACCAATAAAGCAGAGGCAGAGTGAACTAAATGTTGGTTTTTAAGTCAGTAAAGACGACAAGACGTTTATTGTACCTTTTTTTGTTTTTATCCCAAACTCCATCACAAGTGATTAGATTAAGATGAACACTGTCATTTAAACTAAAAACATCTTCTTTATAACCTGGATCATAGATATGACTTTCACGAACTACAAAGACAAACGATGTTCCATTACTGTCTTCGACATATAATTCATCTCCCTTTTTTAGTTTATTTAAATTGGCAAATATTCCTTTACCATTTTCACCATCAAAATGGCCGACAATAACAGCACTGCCTTTTTCTCCTGGACGAGAACCAAATTTGAACCAGCCTACGTCGACAATATTACTGGGAACTTCCATATCTCCGCCGGAGGTAACACCTAAATTTTGGATGTTAGCATGAACATTAATCGTAGGTATAGTTAGAGATATTGGTGGGCCTATAGAGGTTGGTTTATTTACTATTTGTTGAGTAATTGTTTCTTGAGTTGTAGCGTTTTTTTGAATTACTAATTTTTTATTAAAATTGTAGATGAAACATAAAGTTAATAATAAACAACATATCTCTAGAGATAATATTGGAATTGATATTAACGAGAAAAACTTCATTTTCAATTATTTGAAATCAAAAAGAAAAGAGATAGAGCTAATGATATTAGCTAGAAATTGAGATAAAAAATTATTTTGATTGGAATTTTTACCAGCATTCGGCATACCTGGTCCACCGATGAGTTTGGATTCACCATAGGTTCCTATCTGACAATCATTTCGAGCAGCTACCCTGACCCAGATAGGTTGATTAGGAGGAAGAGCGTTAATGGTAGTAGAAAAGCCAATCACGTCAGTGTTATATAACCAATTTCCATTGGTTGGTCCATACTGAATATTAAAATTGTCTGTTCCTGAATATGGACCCCAATTAAAAAAGATACTATCGGAATCAATTCTTTTTGATTGTAGAATTATTGGAGTGACGATCTTGTCGCTGATTGGTGGACAATAGGAAGTAGAACTACCAGTAGAACTTGTGCTGGTGGAGTTTGAACTTGAAGTTGATGTAGAGGTGGGGGTGGAAACAATACAAGAGGAATTGTTAACAGTAGTATTATTGAAGGTAATTGCCGCTGTTTGGGCAATAACTCTACCATCGAGAGTTGCGCCACCACCAGGGAATGTAATTGATTCTGAGGCTATCACAGTTCCAACAAACGTGGTTGTTCCATTAAATGTAGCTGAAGAATCAACTTTCCAAATAACATTACAAGGTTGGACTCCTCCGGAGAGAAGGACTCGACTACCATCATCAGTAATAAGAGTGGAGGTCATATGAAATATAAAAACAGAACTAGCATCGCCATCGAGAGTGAGATCGCCAGTTAAATTAGTAGTATCGGCTGGGACTTCATAAACACCTTGGGTTAAAGTTTGACCGCCAAGTTGAGCAACAAGAACTTCGTCGGCAGGTCTTGAGGTAATATCGGCAATGGCAGCGGTGGCGTCAGTTTGGCCTTGTAAAGCAACACCATTTTGGTATTGAATAGCTCCATTATTTATGGTTCCAGTTCCAGAAGAGGTACAAGGGCTGGGAAAACCAGTACAAGTACCAGGACTATCAATTCCCATATCACCATCATTAAGTACAGTTGCACCTGTGGGTGAAGAAATTGAAGTTTTGGCTAGTGCAGCAAAATTAACGACAGTGCCTAGCGTGACTGCGGCTGGATTTGAATAAGCGTATGTTTTTGGTGGGGTAATAAAAAAAGCCAGAGCTAAGGTTAAAGCTGTAATTTTTTTAAATTTCATTTATTATCTTATTGATAAGGTATATTAATGTATCTAATATCACATTGATTTATTAAAAAAATATTAATAAATAAAAATGGCAGTGGATTTTGATAACAATTTTGAGATTGAATATGTAATTGATGAGAAAAAGAAGAAAGTGGTGTCGGAATAAATGTATAATTAAATTAATATGGCAGCTGAATTAATAATTGATGGTAATATTTGGTCTTCCTGTCCTCATATATCTCCACTTAAAGCATTGTTTCAAATTTTTTTGAATCCAATTTTTTTGATGACACTTGGCCTGTTTTTAATGTTAGTATTGACGTTTTATGTCTTAAGATATAAAAGATCTCGGACTTTTAGAGTGATTGTTGGATCCTTAGCATTGATTGTTTTTGGTTTTTTATTTTTTATATTTTGGGGGATGTTTAAAACATGGACGAGATGTTGATGTGTTTTGAAGGGTGTCGGAATAGAGAAAAGTAGTTTACTACTAGAGATAGTGGATATAACAAAATGTTTGGGGAGTAAAGATATTAAATGTGATGATTTATCACATTGGTATGATTTTTTGGGTGATTATTCGATCAGTCCGATGGTATTGGTTATATTGGTGTTAATTTTGATCTCTTTAATTATTTTATTAATAAAATATAAAGGTTCAAAGATTTTTAATTTGGTCGTTTTCTTAATTATCTTGGTGATTATATTTTTTATTTTTGCTCCATTAATATTTGATATTGTGATATTGTAGGGGATTAAATTATTAACGGCTTGACAAGGGGTGATAATATAGAAGACAATGACTGGTATGCCCAAGACACTATTGATAGTAGAATCTCCCACAAAAGCCAGAACTATAGGTAAGTATTTAGGTAATACTTATAAAGTGGTGGCAACTGTGGGACATTTGCGTGATTTGCCAAAAAATAAAATGGCAGTGGATTTTGATAACAATTTTGAGATTGAATATGTAATTGATGAGAAAAAGAAGAAAGTAGTTGATGAATTAGTCAAAGAAAGTAAAACAGCAAACAAAATTTTGTTGGCATCTGATCCTGATAGAGAAGGAGAAGCAATTTCGTGGCATGTGAAATGGATTTTGCAGAATAGTAAATCAAAGGTGAAATCTAATAAAATATCTCGAATAACTTTTCATGAAATTACTAAAGAGGCAGTAGAAGAAGCATTGGAAAAGGCTAGAGATATTGATATGAATTTGGTTAATGCCCAGCAGGCAAGAAGAGTATTGGATAGAGTGGTGGGTTATAGTTTATCACCAGTTTTGTGGAAAAAAGTGAGACGGGGTTTGTCGGCAGGAAGAGTTCAGTCAGTAGCAGTGAGATTAATTTGTGAAAGAGAAAAAGAGATTGAAGCTTTTAAAAAAGAAAATTTTTATTCGGTAATGGTGGATTTTAAAAAGAAAGAGAAGTTTAATGCAGAGTTGATAAAAGTTGGTGGAAAAAGTGTGTATTTAAACACTAAATTGAAATTGTTTGATGGTGATTACACCTATTCGAAATCGATTTTTAAAACTGAGAGTGAAGTAAGGAAATTTATAGATTCACTGGATAAAGAGTTTGTAGTAGAAAAAATATCTGGTAGGGAAACACACAGGACACCATTACCCGCGTTTACTACATCGAAATTGCAACAAGCGGCGGCAAGGCGAATGGGTTGGTCAGGTAAGCAAACCATGAGTGTGGCCCAAAAACTTTATGAGAAAGGTTTGATTAGTTATCATAGAACTGATTCAGTGTACTTGTCAGAAAAATCGATTGCTGATTTTAGAAAGTTTATTGAAAAGGAATATGGGGTCGATTATGTGGCGGAAAAAGTAAGAATATATAAAAATAATAGTAAAAATGCTCAAGAAGCACACGAGGCAATCAGACCGACTAATGTATCAATTCAAAACATAGAAGGAGCAGATTCTCGAGAGATGAAACTTTATGAAATGATTTGGAAAAGAGCAGTAGCTACCCAAGGAGCGGCGGCAAAACTACAAAATACTACTATAAACTTTTCCAATAAAACTGGCTTATTTCAATCAAAAGGAGTAAGAATGTTGTTCGATGGATTCCTAAAAATTAGTGGGGATAAACATGAAGATCAAATCTTACCAGAAATGATTGAGGGAGAAAAAATTAAGAGTCAAAAAATAATGAGCGAGGAGGGAGAGACCAATCCGCCGCCAAGATATACTGACGCTAGTTTGGTGTCGAGTTTGGAAAAACAAGGAATTGGAAGACCAAGTACTTATGCTCCAATTATTTCGACAATTATTTTTAGACAATATATAGAAAGGGATGAAGGGAAATTTAAGCCAACGGTCTTGGGTAATGCAGCCAATGAATTTTTGGTGGAAAATTTTGAGGATATTTTGTCTTTGCCTTTTACAGCCAAGATGGAAGAAGATTTGGATGAAGTGGCTAGAGGAAAATGGGATTGGCGAGAAATGATGAAAGATTTTTGGAAAAAATTTGAAAAGAAAGTTAAAGAAGCGACTAAAAATGGGAAACGAGTAAGAGTGGAAACTGAGAAATTGGGGAAGAAATGTCCAGAATGTAAAACTGGTGATTTGGTTATAAGATTGGGTAGATTTGGCAAATTTGTGTCATGTAGCCGATTTCCTGATTGTAAATATACAACTCCTTATCAGGAAGATGCAGGATTTAAGTGCCCGACGTGTGGGAAAGAAGGAGTGGTCCGCCGAACTAAAACTGGTCGAAAATTTTATGGATGCAGTGATTATCCAAATTGTAAGTGGGCGGGATGGAAAAAACCGTAGACCCGCTAGGGTTGGCGCGAGCCTACGGTTTAACCTGAAAAATGTTTTTGTCAGTTGGGAAAGGTTTTTGAAAGGAGGAGAGTTATTTTAACGTCGAGATCAAAGTCCACATCGCTGAGATGAGCATGGATGATCTTAAGGGCATCGTTTTTGGAAGGAGCGGTTGCAATGGCGTCCATGACGAGTTGGACCAGCTTGGCATAGGCGCTTGGGAGGAGCTCGTCGGGAAGATCGCCATTGTGAATAATGAATTCTAAATTCTCAAGACTGGAATAACGGATTATTTCTTTGCTGGTATAAAACCAGCTGATTTTGGCTTCCTTGGAAGCCGAACTGTCTTCTCGGGCAAAGCAATAAGCTAGGTGTTTCTGGTGAAGCGTTTTGGCATGTTTGTTCAGGGTTTCCGCTAGTTGATCCCAAATTACGATGCCGTCACGTACTTGGCTTGGATATGCAATGTCCGAGAGTATAGATTTGATCAACCCTAACATGTCTTCTCTTTTAACCAAGAAAATCCCTCCAATACAGTTTATTTTTTTTCAGGTTGTCGAACGTACATCGCGATTTTAACAGTATATGTAATTTTAGTCAAAAATTAGAGCAAATTTAGATAGTAGTTAATCTTTTACTTAAACGTTTTTGAGAAATGTGAGTTTGTGTGGGCGGGATGGAAAAAACCTTAAACTTTTCTTTTTCCCCAGTGTTCTTGAGAAATGCGGATTAGTTTATCGCGTTGTTGATTTTTACAAGAAAGTGGTGGGAGAGTGATAGCATAGAAAGGTTGGGTGGTTTCGGAATCGATGGAAAGCTTGCAAATCACTTGGTATTTACCAATTTTAACTAAATCTTCGGGAGGGAAAGTAGGACCAAATTCTTTGGCCAAAACAAAAGCATCTTGATTACCGACAACAAAGGAAATAAGAGAGCCAACGTTACCCAAAATAGCGTCTTGAATAGTTTTGTCGAGTTGAGACATGTATTGATTGGCAATGATTAGATTTAATTTGAATTTGCGAGCTTCAGAAAGAATCTTAATAAAGGCTTCGGTGGCAAAATTTTGAAACTCATCGACGTAGAGATAGAAATCGGCTCGGTTCTCAGCTGCTTGAAATACCCGATTCATAGCCGAAAGTTGAATCTGAGTAATCAACATAGCACCAAGAAGGGCAGAATTATCTTCACCAAGACGGCCGGTAGATAGATCAGCGATTAAGATTTTTTTCTGGTCCATAATTTCTTGGATATTTATTTTTGATTTGGCGTGAGCGACGGTATTTCTGATGTTACTTGAAGAAATAAATTGGCCGACTTTATTTAAAATAGGTGAGACAGCTTCGTTTTGGAATTTTGGATCCATTCGGTCAAATTCATTGACCCAAAAATTTTTGAGAGTTTGGTTGGTAAGTCGAGCAACAACTTGATTACGATAATTTTTATTAGTTAAAATTTCGACGATGTGAGTAAGATCACTCCCGGGAGTGTTGACTAAAGTGAGAACGGCGTTGCGTAAGATGTGTTCAAGCCGGGGTCCCCAAGAAATATTGCCATAAAGTTTCTTGAAAATGGAGAGAACTCCAGAGGCAATCAATTCCTTTTGTGATTCATTTTGGGCTTCCAAAACGTTTAGAGGATAAACGTATTCAGGATCGGCAGGGTTGAAGTAGCAAACATCGTTGACACGATTAGAAGGAACATAATCGAGGATGGTATTGCATAAATCGCCGTGGGGATCGATAACGGCGACTCCACGACCTTTGCGAATGTCGTCAATGGCCATGTTGGAAATGAGAGTGGTTTTACCCGTACCGGATTTACCGATGATGTAGGTGTGGCGACGGCGGTCTTCGCCTTCTTTGATACCGAAAATAGAGTCTTTGTTTCTAAATTCAGTTTTGGCAAAGAAAGTAATTTGATTGCGGCCTTCCTGATCGACTCCATCGGCTATTGGTAAATTTTCGGGAGGATCAGAATATAATTTTTTACCCCAGGCAACGTTTGGAAGTTTGGTGAGTTTATTGGGAAAATGCCAAATCATGGATAATTCTTCAGTATTGAATATTTGTCCCTTAAGATTGGTAAAAATTTCTCGACTGAAAATTGATTTTAATAATTTCTTTTTAGAGAAAAATTTTGGAGGGTAAGTTTTAATGAAATTACCGCGAGGGTTGGTGTAGGCACCAAAAGAGGAGGAAACAGAAGCAACTAAACCAGGATTGTTGGATAAAAGATTAATTTGAGCAAAAATTCCTGGAAACTGAATTTTCTGTTCAAAAATCATTTTGTCGGGGTGAGCAGTGCGGATATTTTTTTCTCGGTCGACTAGAATACCATTTTGAATGGTGCCAATGATGTTGCTTTGCCAATTTTTGGGAGCAGAAGCGAGGACGATTTGGAAAATAAAAAAATCTTTGATGTTGTTTGATCGAGAGAGTGGGGCGAGAACTGAATTGAGAGGATCAGTATCTTTAAAGTCTTTGGTGGTTTTAAGTGGATAACTATAGGATTTGGCAAGTCCAAGTTGAGTAAAATTAATATTTTCAAGCTCGGGGGAGAGATATTCAGGGGTTTCTTTGAGGGCAGCGGTAGAGTATTGAGCCAATATTTGAGATCGGAAAAATTCCATATCAGCAGTAGGGACTATAACATAAAATCTAATTTGGCCATCTTTTAGGACAATTTCAAGAGATGAAATAGTCTTTTTTTTACCAGTCAATTTATCTAAAAAAGATGATTTGGAAAATTGGGTGAAGTTAGCAAGCAGCGCAGACATGGACTCAAAAGTGAATTCATTCTCCTGAGGTAGACGGACTTCGAGAATCGTTAGATTGCTATCGGGCATAGGAATATTTTATCAATAAAATACTTAAAATAGCGAATAAATAAGGTAGGTGGCCTATATTATAACTCATAATCATCTTATATTATAAAAATATTGAAATTTAGGTTGAAAATGATAATATATTAAGGTATGAAAGATAAAGAATTTCGGTTTTCTGATGCTCCAAACGGAAAAGTCCCGGGTTTGAGGTGGAATTCAGAAATAATGGAATCAGAGTATTATTGGATGGACGATCCATTTGCTAAAAAAAGGGCTAGTAATGTAGTTGATATTGATGAATTAAGACAAAGATTCAGAAGACCGTCATTAGGGAAGAATTTTGCGGGGGATTTTTGGGGAGTTATAGTTCCGTTTAGGAAGAAAGATTAACATTAGTGTGTTATAATTCTCCAATTAAAAATTCTTAAATTTTTAGCATGAATTTATCCTGGGTTAATTTGACCCTTTGCTAGAAATTGCTAATAAGGACAAATATATGGCAAAAACAATTGCAAAAACCGTCAACCGAAGCGGAAAATCTTTGGTAAAAAAAGCTTTGGTAGTTAAGGCTAAAAGTGTAAGTAAAATTTCGGCTGAAAATATAAAAAAGCTGAATGAAAAACTAAAGCTAGAAAAAGAGCTTTTGGAAAAGAAAAAAAATGAAGAGATAACTGGTAAATCTGAAGAAAAGAAAGAAGCTGTTAAGGAAGACAAAAAATATAGTTTAACTATTGGATTAAAAGATTTATTGAATGCAGGGAGTCATTTGGGCCACAAAGTTTCTAAAACTCATCCTAAAGCTCGTGATTTTATCTACGGTCAGAAAGATGGAGTGGAAGTAATGGATTTGGTAAAGACATTGGAATGTTTAGAGAAAGCTTGTAATTTTATTTACAATCAAAAGAGAAATAATAAACAAATAGTGTTAGTGGGTACCAAGAGACAGGCTCGAGAAATAGTTCGACGAGTAGCAATTGATGCTGGTGTTCCTTATGTAACTGATCGATGGTTGGGTGGTACTATTACCAATTGGGATCAAATCAAAAAGGATATTAAGAAATTAAATGACCTTAAGGAAGGAATGGAAAAGGGTAAATTTACCGAAAATACCAAAAAAGAACTATCGATGATGAATAAAGAAATTGCCAGATTGGAAAAAATTGTTGGTGGTTTGACTGGATTGGATAAACTTTTTGATATCTTGTTTGTGGTAGATGCTGGTTTTGAAAAAACAGCTGTAAAAGAAGCAAAATTACGAAATGTAAGAACTGTAGCTATCAGTGATACTGATGCTAATCCTTTTAAAGTTGACTTTGCTATTCCAGCAAATGATGATTCAACCAAAAGTGTGGCTTTGATAGTTGAAGAAATTGGTCGAGCTATAAAAGCGGCTGGTACTAAATAAAAATTTAAGTAAAATAAAAATATGGATAACAAAAAAATAATTGAATTAGTTAAAAAAATCAGAATTGAAACTGGTTTGGGAATTATGGAAATTAAATCGGCTTTGGAAGAAGCTGGTGGTGATGAAAATAAAGCCAAAGAAATTTTGAAAGAAAAGGGTTTTAAAAAAGCAGAAACAAAAACTGAAAGAGAAACACATCAGGGGAGAGTGGCTACTTATACTCATACCACTGGTAAAATTGGAGTAATGATTGAGTTGCAATGTGAAACTGATTTTGTAGCTCAACATGAGGATTTTGTTGATTTAACTAAGGAGATTTGTTTACAAGTGGCGGCAATGAATCCAGAAACTGTGGAAGATTTACTCAAACAAGAATTTATCAAAGATTCTAGTAAGACTATTGAAGATATGATCAAGACTTTGATAGCTAAATTTGGTGAAAATATGAAATTAACCAGATTTGCTAGATTCGAGATATAATTTTGGTATATGATAAATTTTTCAGACGTAAAGTCTAGAATGGATAAAATTACAGCTTTGTTTGTTAATGATATTGCCTCGATTCGAACCGGTCGAGCAACTCCAGGTTTGATAGAAAATATTGTGGTAACGGTTTATGGTAGTCAAAAAATGAGATTGATTGAACTAGGGTCAATTGGAGTGCCAGATGTGAGAAGTTTAACTTTTCAGCCATGGGACCAAGGTTTGATTCGGGAAATTGCTAATGGAATAACGGCGGCCAATACTGGTATGAACCCAGCGATTGATGGTCAAATTATTCGAATGAGTTTACCGATGATGACGATGGAACAAAGGGAAGATTATATAAAACTTTTGGGAAGAAAGTTGGAAGCAGCCAGAGTGATGATTCGGGATGCTCGAGGGGATTTTAGAAGTGGATTACAAAAAGCCAAACAGGAAAAAACTGTATCTGAAGATGAATTTAAACGGGATGAAACTGAATTACAAAAAGTTACGGATGAGTTTATTAAGAAATTGGAAGATTTGGCAGGGAAGAAAGAAGCAGAAATAAGAGGCTAAAAAAGTAGGTAATTGACAATTTTTTGGGAAATCTTACTATTTTAGTAGATATGAAAATTAAAAATAGGAAGGGAAATAGGAATATATGGATTGTTTTGGTTTTGATTTTATTGTTAGGGGTGGGTATTGTGATTAATCAGAGGTTGATTCAAGGGAGCCAAGACATTAGAAGTGATGCGGCTGGTGGTAGTTCTTGTTCTCAACAATACCCTGGGACTATTTGTGTAAGTATTACTGAATGTAATCGGATTAATGGAATTATTAAAGGTGGAGTAACTGGATGTAATAATCCGAATAATTTGTGTTGTTCACCAAATACGTGTGTAAGAAAAGAGTGCAAAAAGGGTTATGGTTATGGTTCGGTGATGTGTTCTGGTGATAGATTGTATTTTTGTGGATGTGGTGGCAAATGGAGTGAAAAAGGAAATTGCCCTCAAGGGACTAAATGTAACGCAGCTGCAAATGCATGTGTGAACAAACCAACTCCAACTCCGACGGTTTGTACTTCAGGGAGTTTGGGTTATGGAAAAACCTGTTCGAAGAATAGTGATTGTAGGTCGTGCTATTGTGGTGATGGTAATATCTGTGCTAAAAAAGGGAGTGATGAAGGGTGTACTGCATTGGGAGGAAAGTGTGATAATAAATGGTATGGTCAGGCGGGGGCAACATGTCAGACAAGTGGGGCGGATGGAAGAGTGAAAGCTAATTTGTGTTTGGCCTCTGGTTCTGAGAGAAAATCCTGTTGTGTCCCTGGTTTAAAATAGAAAAAATGTTTTGATAGAATGAAGACATGGATTTAATAATCTTTATAATAGCTTTGTCGGTATTGGTAATGGTTCATGAATGGGGGCATTTTATTGCGGCACGAAAAACTGGGGTAAGAGTAGAGGAATTTGGTTTGGGTTTACCTCCAAGAATTATTGGGAAAAAAATAAAAGGGACGATTTATAGTTTGAATTGGTTACCAATAGGAGGATTTTGTAAATTGTATGGTGAAGATGGAGATGGAAGTGGAGGAGATGCTTTTAATCACAAAAAACCATGGCAAAAATTAATAATAGTGTTGGGTGGAGTGATAATGAATTTGGTTTTGGCAATAGTAATTTTTAGTGTGGTTTATACGATTTTGGGGGTGCCAAAAGAAACAGATAGAGTAAAAGTTTTAGAAGTTGCACAAAATTCTCCGGCCCAAAAAGCTGGGTTAAAAGAAAATGATTGGATAGTAAAAGTGGGAGATAGAGAAATAAAAAAAACAAATGAATTGATTGATGAAGTAGCAAAATATAAAGGAAAGACGGTTGATTTGACTATTGGTGAAAGTAAAAAAATAGTTAAAGTCGAAGTACGAGAAAATCCACCTGCAGGTGAAGGGGCAATTGGAGTGGCGATTTCAAATTCAGAAATGGAAAAAATACCTTGGTATAGGATAGATAAAGGAATTGTGGCTGGATTTAAAGAAGCCTATTATTGGGGTAAAATTATAGCTGAAGGGGTTTTTAAAATGGTTGGAGGATTGTTTGTAGGGAATGTTCCAAAAGATGTGAGTGGTCCGATTGGAATGTATGAGGCAACTTCGGCGATTAATAAAAATCAAGGATTATTGGCGGTAGTTCATTTTTTTGGAATTGTGTCGGTGAATTTGGCAATTGTAAATGTTTTACCGTTTCCAGCTTTGGATGGAGGAAGGATAATTTTTGTACTTTACGAAATGATTGCTCGTAAGAAGGCAAATCAAAAAGTAGAAGTAATAGTGAATAATATTGGGATGTTGATATTGTTGAGCCTAATATTGTTGATTACAGTGGGTGATGTGGCGAGGCTTTTGGGTAAATGATACTTTGATATATTGATTCATTTTTTCAAAAGTGTTTTAATTTTTATATTAGAGACATTTTTTAAAAATGAAAAACTTAAAGTTGACTGAACAAAGAGGAATTGCTCAAATTTTTATAATGATAGTTATGTTGATTTTGGCGGTAGCTTTGCCGGTGGCAACGAAATTGGTACAACAGAATCAAGAGACAAGAAGTAAAGCGGCGGATAATTGTAGTCCTTATACGGTAGATGTTTATTCTCACAGTGGCAATACTTCGTATTGTACGACTCATTCTGGTTGTGAGTGGAAAGGAACAAGTAGTAGTGGTTCTTGTGTAACAAAGACTTGTAGTACTTGTGGAGGTGTTGCTAGTGGCACTATTAGGTGTGTTTCTCCTTCAAGCGGGAGTGATTATGTTGAAGGTTGTACGTGTGATGGTGTTTGGGCTAATAAAACTAATTGTGCGTCTGGGTTAGTCTGTGATTCGACTAAAACTAAATGTGTAGCTAAATCAGCTACTCCTAAAAAATCAACTGGTGAGACTTGTTCTAGTGCAAGTGAGTGTAGTTCTGGTACTTGTATTGCAGATACAGTTAAATATCCATCGGGAACGACTAAAGTATGTGCTGTTTCAGGTTATAGTGGTTGTAATGGCAATGACTATTTTTGCAATGGGACAACATATAGACGATGTTTAAATGGATCTTTAGTTTATGAATTAAGTAATGCAAATGCGTGTAAGGCTGTTAATGGTGGTTGGTCTGCCTGGGGTACTTGTTCAAAGACTTGTGGAGGAGGAACTCAAACTCGAACTTGCACTAATCCGGCACCAGCTAATGGTGGAGCAGCTTGTTCTGGATCTTCAAGCCA
>Ga0265297_10009198_pt1 | contig 12848 bp, 12 predicted proteins | sample Munlanlwell13791_FD_192502 | JGI IMG/M metagenome (GOLD analysis project Ga0265297, IMG submission 192502) | Leachate microbial communities from a municipal landfill in Southern Ontario, Canada - Leachate well 137-91 | ecosystem: Engineered > Solid waste > Landfill > Unclassified | place...
CCATCGTCAAGAATTCCCTTTCTGTTTTTCTAATACACGCGAAGGAATGTTTGTATGTCCAAAGTAAGACAAGTTCCGGAGGTCTTCTTACGCGGTTCGCTCGCCAATATTACAATGCGAGGGCTGACCGAGGAGCAGCAGGCTAGAGTAGAAGAGTTAATGGTCACTGTCGGAGAACACGAAGTTCTTGCCGGGCATAGGCAAGAGTTCATCTATCAGCTAGGCTCGACAATAGCAGCCGATTATCACGATAACATTAACGCTGCTCAAGAAGAATTTCGCATAGCAGTTTGGCGCGGCCTCGTCCATCTCCTCTATCATACCGATTACAATTTTGAATGCTCTTTGTGTCATAATACTTCATTCGTTAGCCAGAGCAATCGAGTTACTCCTTTTAATCGCCGCTTCGACTTCTGCCCGTCTTGTGGTGCCTGTTTGATATCTGACCCAGGCGACAGCACTTTCCAAGAAGGTGCCTCACTATTACAAGACGAATATTTATTCCTGGTCGATCGAATGGAGCGTGAGAATAAACGCCCACCAACCATCAAAAGCCCGATCATTGCAATCAATGGGGCACCGAAGGTTGAAGACCCAGAACGAATTCTCAATGACCCGGAGCAACTCAAAAAGTTCTTCGGGTCTTTCATTTGGAACTATTTCAGGCAGATTCTGCTTGAAAATCCGATAACCAAGCATCAGAAACGGACGGTAGGGTTATTTGGCCCGACCGACAAAACCGCCGCTGATGCGATTAATCTGTTATTGGCTGACCTAAAAGCCTTTCACGTTTATCACGGAATCCCAGAACGCAACCCATCATTCCCAATCGATGGCTCTTGCTACGCTATTGCATGTGACCCTATGCTATTATCTCCGTCTGATTTCTATCCAAGATTCTGGGAAATCAAGGAACGCCTTTTGTCTCTCGGTGGAGAGGTTGTCATCAGTTCCAATTATATTGTCATTCGTGACATGCAGGGACAAGCACCGTACACCGAATTCTCCGCATCTGTCAACTCAGAAGTTCAAATTGTGAACAATGTCGTTGGACACCGAGACGACGACGGTGATTCCATCGATGTCATATCACAATTAGAGGACCAACACATGCTAGAAGATAGCACGAATGCTGTTGAAGTACGTGAGATAATTTCCCACGTACAAGATTGCTTACCTGACGGGCACTGTCAAGCAGTCTTTCAATTGTTGTCTGGTACCGGACCTATCTATCAAGATTTTGTTCGGCAATTTCCAGATACACCGAGAGTCAATCAAGGAATCCCACATAATAATCGAATGGCGAAGTTCCTTGGTTGTACGCCAAAAGATATCAAGCAATACCAACAGACAATTGGTTTGCAATTGATAGCTCATGGTGTGGCCGTAGGGACCGACTAATCACCACTGCGGTCCACCCGGTCTGCTCCAAAACTGCTGAGCCATCCCGAGACCTGAAGCTCTCGGATGTTGGTACGGTAGCGGGATAATTCTAGGAGTAAGGTTAACATAACCTTCCTCGTGCTGCTCGAATACCCGTGTTATAAACTTAATTATTCGTCGTGGCGTAGTCTGTCGTGTAGCTGATTGGTCTTCGGCTAATATCTGCCCATGCTGTAACTGAAGTGTAAGGCGTTTCAGTCCCATATGGAATGTTTCGCCTAGATAACATCGTTGATTACCCAGTACAAATAGGTTCCACCCAAGTCTAGCTGTGTCGCCTAATGGGTCGATGTTTCTGACATGCGGGACTATTTCAATTTTATCCGACATTTCAGATATGGCAAACTGCATATCTTGGATGATTGGCGGGTATAGCAGCTGGTCAAGCTTTGTCTTGTCAAAACCCTTGCTGGCAAAATAACGAACGAGGAGCCTTTCGGCAACGTCGTTATTCAGTGCGGTTCGTAGCTTATCTGCAAAACGGTCCATAAAATTATCTTTGACGCCTATTATGGATAATGGTAAATCCCACCACGGAAGTTCTTGAGCTCTACGCCGCACCTGTCACTACTCACAACATAATTTTGTTGCAGTGGTATCTTTCCGCCGCCGCCAGGAGCATCGATAACGAAAGTTGGAACAGCATACCCGGAAGTAAAACCACGCATTCCGGCGATAATTTCTATACCCTTCTCTATAGGTGTCCTAAAATGCGTAGTACCAAAGACAGGATCACATTGGTACAGATAATACGGACGCACACGCATCATTAGCAACTTATGCATTAATGATGTCATAATTTTTACACTGTCGTTTATGCCAGATAGCAGCACTGTTTGCGACCCTAATGGAATACCAGCATCGGCAAGCCTACTACAGGCTTTTGCGCATTCGAACGTGCATTCATCTGGGTGAGTGAAATGCAGGCTCATAAATAACGGATGAAACTTCTTTAGTATATCAACTAAATTAGGAGTAATTCGTTGAGGTAGCACTGCCGGAACTTTTGTACCAATTCTGATAATTTCTATGTGCTCGATTGCACGCAGTTTTTCCAATATTCTTTTAAGTGCATTATTATCGAGTAATAGTGGGTCGCCTCCAGATATTAATACGTCCCTGATTTTACAATTGCCACTAATATAATTTATGGCGGCGATTAACTGCTGCTCTGTAGCTATATGGTTAATCTTGTGTGCCCCTACAAGCCTAGATCGTGTGCAATATCGACAATTACTCGCACAATGCCCAGACACAAGCATTAAAACTCTGTCGTCATATCTGTGGACGATACCAGGCACGGGACTGTCATTGTCTTCGTGCAGAGGGTCTTCGTATTCGTCTTTGCAATTTCTAAACTCTTCTAGAGACGGTATGACAGTACGACGTAATGGTTGCCTTGCGTCATCTGGTGATATTAAGCTTAAATAGTATGGTGTTATATTAGCAGCAAGCCTGCCACTAGTACTGAGATCCTCCATCGCAAGAATCTCGTCATCGCTTAATTGGATAATGGACGAAATAGAACCAATAGTTGTAAACTTATTCCGTAGCTGCCAACGCCAATCGTTCCACTGGTTGTCTTTTATACCTTGGAAATAACAATATCGAAAAGCCGTAACCTTGCTTGATTCTTTACTAGGTGGCTCGGCGACCAATGCCGATTGGCCCTCAGAGCTATCCATTATCCCAAGACTCCTATTATCTGATGTCTGTTATATGTGAGAACCGATCAGTTCTCTCAACAGTGATTTGGTGTGGGAAGACGTCGTGGAAACAATCGCTATGTGAAATTATAAAGATGGATTCGAACCTAGTTGCTAAATCATCTTTGATCACGCTTATCAACATCTGACGGCCAGATTCGTCGAGAGCTTTCTCGGGTTCATCTAATACCAAGATATTACACTGCGGGCCATGGATACCTTGATGTAAATCGAACACAGCAAACATAAAAGCTAAATCGGTCCGGCCCCTCTCTCCTCCACTCTGAAAATCATATCCCCAGAGATTGCTTTCGACTCCAAGCGAATCAGTTAGTGACACTTTGATATCTAAACCAAACAGGTCCAAATAATGGTGCAATCTCGAATTGAAGTACGGCTGGTGGCGGCTTATTAGATAGCTTTTGATCTTCCTGCGATCACTATATGCTTTCTGTATGTATAACAGGTGTGTTAGTATGATATCATATGTCGCTAAGTCTTTCTGCTCTGCTTTTGCTAGGTCTTCATTTTTCTTGATTTCTTGACCGAGCTCTATGATCGATTTGGTATGGGTGTTCTTCTCATCAGCGATATCTGCTGCGTCTTTAATTGCTTGGCGCATTGAATCTAATAATGTGTTTCGCTGTGAATTCTTTGCGTTCGCTTCATTGACAGTCATGTCGGGTTGTGTTGTCGCCAGCTTGTTTTTAGTGGCTGTAATTAGTCGTTCAAGCTGCACTTTCTTTGCCTCTAATTCGGCTTTGATAGATGCCGCTGTTTCATTGGCAGCGTTTGTCGATAATTCAAGCTGCTTATCTATATTGGCTATTACCGCGTCGGATTTTGCAGAAGCTGCTGTTATAGCCGCCTCTGCGTCTGATTCCAACTTTGCGATTTGTTTGTTTATTTTGGCAATTTTAGCTTCCTGATCGCCAATGTCTTTTTGTAGCTTGAGAACTTCACGCTCTGCGGTATCTTTTACGGCTTTTGGCCCGTCGATTTTGCTATTTGCATAATCAGCCGGTAATTCGCGCTCGCATTCAGTGCATATTTTACCTGACTTTGCGATCCATCTTTTTATTATGGCATCTTGCGAATTGATGATACCATTTTGGTTTGAAATTTCCGTACGTATACTCAGTATCTTCTTGTTAATGACGTCTATTTCATCTTGCTTCTTCTTGACGTCTTTATCACATTTATCTTGTATGGATGTCTCTTCAGCATCTGATGATTCTGTAGCTATATCTTTAGCAGCTTGCGCCTCCTCTTTCAATCGCATAACCGTTTTCAATCTAGTATTCTCAGCAGACGATATACCAGTATCAGCTTCTGCCTTCTGCGATTGGATCTCGGTTATTTTAGCGTTGATTTTATCAACTATAACCCACTTTCTAGCCAATGCATCAACATCGATCGATATACATTTGGCCGCTTTCTCCTCATATTCTTTAGCTAATCTGAGTTTAGCTTCTCGACGTTCTTTTCTGCTAGCTTCAAAAGTCGACGATGAGTTTTGAGCAGTTTCGAACTGCTGCATGAGTGTGGCTATCGTTGCTTCAAAATTAGCAATCTTCGTTTTGCGTTTTTCTTGCTCAATCAGCGCCCTATCGTATTTGCCTTTCGCAACTTCGGCATAAATCGATAGACGATCGATACCCATAATACGTTCAAATGCCTGCCGTCTGGCTTGATCCTGCATAGCAAGCCACGGCTGGCGATATTGTGAGAAAAAGACAGAACCGCAAAACAGATTATAGTCGAATTTCAACTCTTTATCTAGCAATCTCTGCTGATTGCCGGTTGTAGAGAGAGTGCAGTTTATTATTTCTTGCGTACCGCGTCTATACAATAATTCGGTATCGCCTTGTCTAGTTCTGATACGAGTTAATTCGTCGCCGTTCTTAAATCTCAAACACGCCCTAGCATTGCCAGAAGAGAACCAGTTAAGAATTCTATCCCCTGGATTCTGATTATAGACAGTTTTCCCTGACAGGCACCATAATATAGCCTGCATCATGGAGCTTTTTCCAGAACCATTCGACTTACCATATGTGTCGGCTCTGTCTAAAACATTGCCGACTATAAAACATTGCTCCATACCAGATAGTTTGAGCGTTGTGTTATATGGACCCCAACTAATAAAATTCTCAAAACTGACTGATTCTAAGTCGATCATTTTGTCGCCCTGGGTTTCGATATCTCATTTTATTAATACGGTTACGGCCCGTACGAGAAAACCGAAGAAACCCGTCTATCGAACGCGAGTCCTACAGACCCACGCCACACTATCAAAAATCTCTTTATCGCATGGGATAAGATGATTATCACAACAAGCTTGTTCTATATCCTTATCACAGATCTCGTGCCAATTCCACTTCTTTTTGAACATATCACAATAGAATTTATCGGCGTTTTCGCAATAATCGTGTGCCATAATATAATCCCCTGGCTTAAGCGCAGCAGATAATACTATGAATTCATTCTTTTTATTGCCGCCGTCGCATAGTACGAGTGTTATGCCATCTTGCCCAATAAAGTCTTTGATGTGCTGCTTGCAATCGTTGGCATCAAAGACATTTTGAATTTGTATATCAATGCCGTCAGCTCTCAATTTGGCGTATGCTGGACGCTCACAAATGTCATATGATATAAGCTGGCATTGAATTGCCAGTTTTTTGATCACAGCAGACAGGCAACAAGTAAATCCGCCACCACCAGTGCCAATTTCAAGTATTCTACTTGGTTTGATTTTCTCGATGAAATCAGCAAATATCTGAAATGCCAAATAATTCTGCTGTGCTGAATACCCAAGATACTCAGATCCGAAGTTTTCAACATCTGTCATATCACTAAACCTAGTGATATCGGCTGTTATGTCCATGATAATTCCTTTTGGCAATAAGCATCGATACTAGATACGACTTTGGACATATCAGAGAACGATTGACGTTTGTCTGCCACTCTGATTGGTTTCTTCAACAAAGCCACCAATTCGAATTTTGTTGAAAATGTTGATAGATTTAATCGTTCTATCGTCGATTTCGGTATAAATGGTTGTCCGTCCATCACCGGCACTAAAACTCGCGTACCTCTATAAGCCATATCTATGACGCTATGTTCATAACTACCAGGATGAGTTAATATATATGTCTCAAAACAAGCGGTCGCATCAAGATATTCCGTGTATGGTTTTTCTTCTAGCGGTGTGATCCATGTTGGAAAATTTTCAAATGCAGCACATCCTCCTCGTCGCAATTGTGATATGGCGAATCGGTGTTTGCATGATGACAACCAATTATATAGCCGAGGGCTCCATTCTCTATTTGTACCGTGGTACGGCGGCCAAACATGATCAAGCAAGATAGTGCCTTTAGATTTAGCACTGTTATGCTCATTTAAAATGCCAGACAGACACGGTAATGGTATTTCCTCACAATGTGTTATTGTTGTCTGTGGCAAATAAACAAAGCAGTAATCAACATGCGCTTTCGGGAGTCCTAGCTCCATGAACGACATGGTTCCATGTTTTGCACATTTCCTCATCGCTGCCAATTGACCAAATTCTAGATCGCCAAAGCAAGCGTGAAATAAAACAAAATCAGGATGTATATCAGATAATGGCTCATATATGCTTTGGAATTCTAATGAGACATGCGGCAGTTTAGAAAACTCGTTCCATAACGCCCACGTCATCATATGCACTGAGCTACGAGACTCATTGAGGCTATTTGGGTTCTTTAAGCTCAAGATGCAAAGACTGTAAGGCTTCAACATAGTTAGTTCTGCAGCAGTATCATTTTTCTATTTGATATCGGTATGACTGTGCCAGTTTTATATCTCGATTGAATCAATGCATGCATATCGACACCATGATACATCCATTCATATTGTTCTTCGCCGTCTTCTGGCAACTCATAAAGGAGGTTATCTGACACCTCTTTAATCCGATCTAACAGGTTTTCAAACTTCTCGATCGGATTTTCTTTTGCAAAATGATGAAACACTGCTAACGCGAAAACGCAGTCGAAACGTTTAGCTGTTTTGCTTACGATATCGAAAATATCAGCATTATGTGATTCGAATCCAAGCTTATCAAACAACAGCTTCAACACGCGATATCTAACAGGGTTATACTCAACACCTGTCGCTGACCGCAATAAATCTTTCAAGTTATATAACACATGACCGTGGCAACTTCCAAGATCGAGAACGGATTTAATATTAAGTGCCGTTACTATATCAGTTATTTGCTGTTCTTTTATACTGTGGCTGTATGATGCCCAATCTATGAGATCGGGGTGCGGAATAGGCTGATACATTGTTGTTGGATATAATAATCTCAAATCATCTAATAACTTCTGCCAGCCGTCTTCTCGTTCACAAATAGTGAATTCGATTGGTTGTTGTGTAGCCAACAAAATCGATATTCTATGCATCCCGTCCCAGACTCGAATTTCACCAGTGCCTCTGACTTTTACACAAATTGGTCCGTAATAGTAAGAACAACCATCAACGACTCGCATTATTGGTTGTTCTTCTGCAAAATCAGGAGCTATTGTGAATAAGTGCTTGAAGTTGTTGTATTGCCTGATAATATCTTCTTTATTATTTAATAGTCCGTTCCAAACACTGCCGTCTTCTAATAATTGCGACTCTAGCCATTTAAAGTATTCTGTATTTTCCATCTGGATGCTAGTGTCCTGCATCCATTGCTTGACCGTTTTATAATGTGGTGAATTGGCAATCTCTCGTTTTAAGTCTTCGCTCCACGGATCATCGCCCAATTTGGCTTTTTTGTATTGCATTATTTGCTCCACCAGAGGCGTAGATCATCGCTATAAGCCTCTTCGACTAGACGACGTAATTCTGGCGTATAATAACAAGCCGATGGTTTGTGGACACTGATATTTAAGTGTCCTAAATCCGGGAACCCAAAACGTTTCTGTAAGCCTAACCAGAATGCATCTACTTCGTGCATCTCTCGTATGACTTTGGCTACGCATTTTCCCTCATATAGTAAAAAATGCGACATCGGGGTTATGTGGGTGTCTAAAATTTCGTCTTCTGGTGGATTCTGCACTAGCTCGCAAATCGCACGGCAAAACACATCAAAAGGTTTACCGGCCAACCGGCGTAGCTGCGGTCCAAGTCGTGGCCTTATTTCGAGCGTACAGCATTTTTCTTGCCAGACTGATACCAATCGATCAAAAGGATTGCGTATAATAGCCCAAGTATACCAGCTATCATCTAATTCAGCTATCCATTTCATCGATTCGACATGAGGCCAAGTTCTGCTATGGACCATCTCATATCGTTCGACTGGTTCTAACTTGAAATGCTTTTCCAGAGCACGCCTAATCGAGCTGCATGCACACTTCGGTATTGAAACGTGAGCCCATTTTTGTTTGTCGTCTACTATAACCAAAGGCGGAAACTTCTTTGCCATAGTTAATCATACTGCCAATTACGAAAACACTTCTTACAAGCTTCACACTGTTCGCCAGCTTTCATCTCTCTGAATTGCTGGCAATACTGGCTTTGCCAGATTATGCTATCTGTGATTGTACCATTTTCTTTCCTCGGTGGTGCTACGCTGTTACAAATGGTTATTGACCTGTTGCCATTTATGCCGATTGTCTTCCATGGGAATAGACAATTTCTTCTAATTTCATCTTTGGCTATAAGAACTGGGTATCGCAATATGATATCGGCATCTGGAAGAGCCTTTATAGCATCAATCAAGACTTGATCATCTTTTGTCAACGCCAGATCCCAAAATTTTGTGTTTTCGTTGTCGTCGAAATGTGGCAAGATATTGTGTAGATGAACACCACGCACACCCAACGATTTAGCTAACGAGAGAAATTCTGCGATATCTGATAAATTATTCTTATCACAAACACGAGATAAGTATGTCGGAATACCAATAGCTACACTGGTCCGAACACCAGCTAGCGCTTGCTCAAAAAGGTTGTTTCCGGTTATTCTCTCATATTCAGCTGCGTTCGATGCATTCAGGCTAACAGACAAGTAATCCGGTAAGCATCCAGCGTCCCGGAGCCATGGCAGACGCTCTGCAACTAGCGTACCATTCGTGATAAGACCTGCATATAAATTCTTACCATATGAATGCCATTGTTCTACAGGCTTTTTGATATATTGCATTAACGATATCAAATTCTCACACATGAAAGGTTCGCCGAAGCCACAAACACATAATGACTGAATAGACGGGAATCGATATAATAGATCGTCTATGACGCCAGCAGTCATATCAGGGAAGTCTTCTAATTCCTTATGTTGACGCCAACAAAAATTGCATTTCAGATTACATTTGTTGGTGATATAGAGAGTAGCTGACGTTGGTTGTTCTAGGAAGCTCTGCATGCGATGATATTCAGGGCGTTTGGCGGTAAAATTCTTTTCGCCAAGTTGTAATCTTTTGTCGCTGACGACGCTGGTATAAGCACCTAAAAGTGCGAATAAATTGACCTCGGTTGGTTCTCTTTTAAAAATTTCGAAGAGTTTCCTCGGTAGGCTTTCTAGCCAAACATAGCCAAATTCTTTGAACTTTTCCATCAAGTTCAAATATCTCTCGAAAATGAGCTCATTGTTCCATAACGGTGAATGTTTACCTACAACATCTTCTTTTAGTGTGTAGGTAAAACCATCCGCCTTCATTCTTTCGAGTTGTTCTACCTCGCATGACATATGACTAAGGTCATACGGATAATTCTTGAAGATCTCAAACTTGTATATCTTAATACCATAAATCACAAAATCAATATGCACATCTAGTAGCCTAAAGGCGACCATTGAGCATTTCGTGTCTGTACCGACGATCGCGTCATACATTTTCTCTATAGCATCAGGATTCAACACCATGTCTTCATCAACTTCTACATAATAAGGCGTTTTGCACCTTATCAACATCTGTTGAAAAGCCACTGACATAGGGCTGTAGTCTCTGATAATATCGACAGATACACCAATAGTTTGAGCCTTCAACGCATCTAAGCATAGTTGAAGATTCGGGTTTGTCCCAGAACTAATAACGAACGCGGTGATTTGTTTTGATAGATCTCTCATGTTACACCATTCCAAAATGACGGTTGATTGAATTTATATTGTTAACGTTCCCGTCTACAGCCGCAATAAACGCAGAGTCCCAGTATGGCGATAGGACCTTCCAGCTCAATGTCTTTTCAATTCTTTTTCTATTGTCGGCACCTACTTTGCTTCGCAACTCTCTATTTTCTAGAGAATGCAATTTTTTATTCATCTCTTCGACGACAACATACTCAGGATTAACAGGCACAATCCAATCAGGCTCTAATATCATACGAATCGAACCGACATCGGTGCAAACAACTGGGATGCCACACGAACAAGCTTCTAAAACAACTCGCGGCATACACTCGCTCAAGCTGGTCATGACCAGAACATCAATAGCATTGTAGAAATGCAGCATGTGTTCTAATGACCTCTCGACGAAAAATTGTTTTCCGTGTTGTGATTGTATTTCTACGCGGAAGTCGAGACGATCTAATAGATGCATCCGTTTGACGTTATCACGTCTTCCAGCCCAGCCAACTATTAGATTATTGACATATCTGCCGCTGCGATACACAAGCGATGGAATTGGTAATTTCTCTTTTGATGGTCGCCATCTGCCGCTTTTATTCCAAGTTGATACTGATTGATCTCTCTTTACTGGTAAGAAGAATTCGGTATCTATTCCCTCTGGTAAGAAGACAGAAGGGCATTTGTAGTGTTCTTTGCAGAATTTAAATGTCTGCGGTGAGATGCCGACAGCAAGATCGAGATATGGATATGGCTGCAGATTTACGATAGGACCGGCGTGGCCACCAATAACCTTTATTCCTTTGCGTTTGGCTCTATGACATACTTCAAGAGCTTCAGGCGATATATCAGGCCCGTGAATATAAACAGCGTCAAGGCCATCTAAAACGACTTCATTATGCCTGAAAATAACAAGCTCGTGCTTTGAATACCGTTGCTGCTCTTTATCTAGAAAATAATAAGCCCATCCAAATTGATCAACTACTTTTGCAATTTTCATTACATTTCAACATAAGAGAAGGACCAGATAATGACTCTGCCGGTTATATACTGATAAAATTTTGATGAGAAGTATTAATTGCCTCTATTTGATAGACCAGGACCCTTTTCCCGGCAGGGATATGGGCTAAAACCTTACGCTTTTCTGTCATTACTCAGTAACGTGAAAGTTGGAGTTCATGGAAGCTTTCATATCCCCGCACGGTCCAGGTCATAGGGTTGGATGTTGCCTGGTATTTGTAGTAGCTTCTTACGCTCCTGTAGCGGGTCCTGTATCCGGATCATGCCGGTCCCGCTTTTCCCGTCGCCACTCTGGCTGAACGCATTGCGATTTGTACTTTTGACGCCTCGCAACTCAACACTCGGCGCTACCTTCACGAGAACCACGATAATTAGGTTCCATTACAGATTAATCTTGGTAGATTAAATTCTTGACAGAAACACGCATTCAAACAGTAGACACTGAATACGCTTGGGAAAGTCTATCACTCCCCGGCACTGTATGCACCGGGGAGTGACTGCGACAGATGTGTCAGTAAGAAATGAAGTCAGAGTGGTCTAACCGGTTGATCGTAGAGGAAGACGTCTAACGCGGCTGCGACCCAAGTGGACAATTGAGAATGTGACTTTTGAGTGATTCGTCTTTTTTGGTTCTTTTTCGTCGAAGTGAGTGAGTTGTCTTTTGTGGTTCTTTTTGTCTTTTATGTGAGTTTGAGAGATGTGTGACGTGGCGATCTAACCCTAAACAGGCTGCGATCATGTGTGTCGGTATCTCAAATACGGCTATCTACTTATCGAAGTTTGTTTTCGATTAGTCTTTGGGGGCGAATCCGTTCTGGCAACTTAGGCTTGCTTTAGCACAAAGCAAATCCGGATCAGGTGCTGGTAATGGATGATTGGCCGCACACTTAACACAGTATTGAGTGTGCGGCAGGGCTTCCAGCCGTTCAGCCGGAATTATTTCGCCGCAATCTTCACAAGTTTTTGTAGTCATATTTCTATTCTCTGTCCTGTAGTCACCTAATGATAAAATACTACCTTGACTGCAATTTGTCGGTGTGCTCCAATTTGGGCTATCACCTCGGATGTATTTAAGTCATATGCAGATAAAATTCCAGAAATTAGTTGCTTGGGCGACGATTCCTTCCAAGTCGAATGACCACGCCGCTGGCTTCGATATTGCTTCTACTGTTGATCATACGCTAGAACCAGGTGAGTGCTTCATATTCCACACTGGTTTAGCTGCTAGCATTGAAGAAGGCTATTGTGTCGTCTTGTTCGATCGTTCTGGAATGGGTGCGAAGAAGAACATACACCGATTAGCCGGTGTAATTGATAGTGATTATCGTGGAGAGTGGTTGGTCTGTCTTGTGAATCTCAGTGAGAATTCACATGTTATACACGCTGGCGACAATATAATCCAAGGATTAGTGTTGCCAGTACCTGAACTGTCAATCATTGAAGTTGATTCTCTTGATGAGACCGAACGTGGCAGTAAGGGTTTTGGTTCGTCTGATAAGCCTAAACAGTACACCCCGATCACCGGCAATTAAGCCAGTGTAGTTTTCTCCCCTATTTAAAGGAGTTCCAGCTATGAAGAAGCTCGTAGGTATT
>Ga0265297_10009199_pt1 | contig 12848 bp, 13 predicted proteins | sample Munlanlwell13791_FD_192502 | JGI IMG/M metagenome (GOLD analysis project Ga0265297, IMG submission 192502) | Leachate microbial communities from a municipal landfill in Southern Ontario, Canada - Leachate well 137-91 | ecosystem: Engineered > Solid waste > Landfill > Unclassified | place...
GATCCGGCTGACCGCCTATATGATCAGCCTGGGCCTCCAAGACGGGCGCGTGCCGATGTCGCTTCTGGCGCGCCATCACAACGTCCGTTTCAATCTGCTCGGTCCGTGTATCGCAAGCGCGGAGTGGGAGATGCACTGAAAGCGGACCGGAGTGAAGCCTAATTTGCCGCCAGCTAGAATCGGAGGACTAGCTGGCTTTTTTTTGTGGCAATAAAAAAATTAGCCGTTTTTTATCGGCTGACCTCTGCCGTGACCCCGCCTCCGCTAACACTCCGGCGGGGCAAGCAGAATAGAGATTTTAGTATTAAAAAAATCCACTACGGAGCCGACGGGACTCGAACCCGCAACCTCTGCCGTGACAGGGCAGCGCTCTAACCAGTTGAGCTACGGCTCCGTAGTGGATTTTTGGATTTAATGGCTTACTTTTTTACTTCCGCCAAAATGGCCGCGAACGCTTTGGGCGCGGCATTGGCTAGTTCGGATAAGACTTTCCGATCCAGTTCGATTTTATGCTTTTTCAGCATACCAATGAATTGGGAATAAGACACGCCTTGTTCGCGGCAAGCAGCGTTGATCTGCACCTGCCAAAGCGCGCGGTTGTCTCTTTTTTTCTTGCGCCGATCGGTAAAAGCGTGAACGCCGGCTTTATAAATCGCCGTTTTTGCTTGTTTAATGGTGCTTTTGCGGCGCCATTTATAACCTTTAACCTGCTTTAACAGGCGCTTTCTTTTCTGAACATGAGTTTTTCCTCTTTTAACTCGGGGCATACTATTTGGTGATTAGAAAGTTAGGAATTAGGAATAAGGCAGCAATAAACGGATATTTTTGGCGTCCATTTTGGCGACGCTGACATTTTTCCGTTTATGGCGGGTCGTGTTGCCGGATTCGCGGGCGTTAAAATGATTCTGGCCGGCATGCTTGGTCATGAATTTTTTATTTTTTTTGCTGCCCGTAATTTTTATTTTTTTGGCGGTAGCCTTATGGGTTTTGAGCTTCATAATATTTTTTAGCATTTAAAAATAATTTAAAAAACAGCGATCGGCTGCAAATTGATCAACCATTTATTTTTTAGCCATCACTACGGAAAAATTTCCGCCTTGGGCGGTTATGGGCTGTTCCAGGGTGACGGGGATTTTTTCATTGATGGCGGCGACGAATTTTTCCAGATTTTCCCGGGCTAATCCCATATGCTGGTGTTCGCGGCCCTTGAGGACGAGCGCCGCCTTGACCTTGTCGCCTTGAGTCAAAAATTTAACGGCTTGTTCAATCCGCACTTCGGTGTCATGCTCGCTGATCCTAAGCGACATGCGGATACCTTTGATTTCCACTTTTTTCTGTCTGGCTTTCTCTTTGCGTCTTTCTTTTTCTTCCTGGTATCTTAATTTACTGTAATCAACAATTTTAGCAACCGGCGGATTGGCTAAGGGCGAAACCTCAACCAAATCCAGGCCTCTTTCCGCCGCCATTTCCAGCGCTTGGGCCGTATCAATGACGCCGATGTTTTGGCCGGTTTCATCAATTAAGCGGACTTGCAGCGATTTAATAAAAGCGTTGGTCCGGTGCCGCTTATGCTGATCTTGCTGGTATCTTTGATTTTTGCGGGAGATTCTCAAGACAATGAAAGTTAATTTTAATTTTTTTGGAGCCGCCGGCAAAGTCCGCGGCTAATCGCTTGGTGGAGATGAGGGGAATTGCACCCCTGTCTAGAAAGAAATTTAAAGTAGGTTTACAAGTGTAGATAATTTTGTCATTCAATCCGCCGGTAAAAAATTACCAAAATCCGGCGCATTATAGTCTCAGGTAGTCTTAGCGCATCAGTGAGACGCTGACGCACCCAGCCTAAAATGTGACACCAGTGACCGGCTATTAGGCATTACCGGGCTGATGGCTTTGGGTTTTAGGCCAAAGCGGGTACTAAAGATAAAGACGCAAAAGCGTTCTTTACTTTAGAAACAAAAGTGTTGGCACTTATTGTTTTTGACAGCCGAGATTAACGAGCCGGTTATCCCGCTCGACCTGAGTACTCTAAATTTGGATCCTATCGATTGTAAACATCCCCAAGAAGTAATATCTAATTACTAATATCTAATTTCTAATCAATGATCAATACCCAATGTCTAATGTTAATTTTGGTCATTAAGCATTGGGATTTAATTAGAAATTAGATATTAGTAATTAGAAATTTTATCTTTGTTTCAAGTGCCGACTGATTTCCCGGTCAACTTCGCGTTTTTTTATGGTTTCCCGCTTATCAAACTGTTTTTTGCCCCGGACTAAGCCGATTTCCAGTTTAACCAGACTGCCTTTAGTATATACAGAAATAGGCATTATTGTCAAGCCCTTTTCCCGGCTTTTTCCTCTTAAATAGTCAATTTCTTTTTTTCGCAGCAATAATTTGCGGTTTTGTTCCGGCCGGTAATCGCCTTGGCGGGCGGCGGCTGGCTTATAAGGAGCAATATGCGCCCCAATAAGCCAAATTTGACTTTGCCCGTCCAGCGAGATATAACTGCCTTTGAGGTTGATCTGGCCGGCCTTGACGGATTTGACTTCCGGTCCGGACAGGACGATGCCCGCCTCAAATTTTTCCACGATCGCATAGTCGTGCAACATTTTTTTATTGGTGGCCAGGGTGGACATTTTTTTTGACGGGTGAAATCAAATTTAGTATAATATGGGTAGCTAGAGTTTAATTTTAGACTAAAAATCTTTACAAGTAAAGCCGGGCAATATCACTATGGCGGAAAACAAAAATATCAATTTTCAAATTACATTCGGCGCGATTTTGAAAGTGGCGGTCGTGATTATCGGCTTGATCCTGGTTTATTTGTTGCAGGAAACCTGGCTGATTATTTTAATCGCGATTTTACTGGCAGCGGTAATTGAACCGCTGGTGGATTGGCTGGAAAAATATCGCCTGCCGCGCGGCCTGTCGGTAATTTTGATTTATATCGTGGCATTTTTGCTGGTTTTTTTAATGATTGAGCTTTTAATCCCGCCGATTACCGAGCAGGTGTCGCTTTTAGTCAGCAGTTTTCCGGGTTTGTGGGATAAGCTGATGGAGCATTTGAGCACTTTCCGCCAATTTTCCGAAGACCGCGGTTTGGCGGACAATATTCAGCAAGGTTTATCCGGCCTTCAGGCGGGTCTGCAGACGGCGGCTTCGGGGGTGTACAATTTTTTCGTTTCCGTGCTATGGGCTTTGCTGAATCTGATTGTGGTTTTGACCATTGCTTATTATTTGGTAGTACAAAAGGATTACGCGGAAAAAGTTTATCATGCTGTCGCGCCTAATCGGGATCCGAAGGAATTCGCCGAACTGGTGATAATTATTAAAAAGAAAATCGGCGACTGGGCGCGAGGCCAGCTGCTGCTGAGCTTAATTATCGGAATAATCTCTTTTGCCGGTTTGATTTTTTTGATTCCTAAGTATGCCTTAATTTTGGCCTTAGTCGCCGCGCTAACGGAGATTGTGCCATATATCGGGCCGATTATCGGCGCCATTCCGGCGGTATTTTTGGGTCTGGCGCTGCCGCCGTTTTCGCCGTGGCGCGGTTTGGCGGTCATTATCCTTTACGTCATAATTCAGCAGCTGGAAAATATGGTCATTGTGCCGCAAGTGATGAAAAAAACCGTTGGCATGCGGCCGGTGACGATCATTATTGTGATGTTGATTGGCGCGCAATTAGCTGGTATAATAGGTTTAATCTTATCCATTCCTTTGACCGCCGTCATCGGCATCGCTTACAAGTATTTTGTGCGTAAAATGGATTTGTCAAGGATTAGAGAGGAAGCGGAAAACAATTGATTTATTTATTCTATTTATTAATTAGTTAAGGAATAATTATTTCCTTTATTAACGGAGGCAATCATGGCTTATCCAATGCCAAATAAAATGTCATCACCATCCGAACCGGCCGCGGCGCCGCTTAGCCGCAAAGGGCCAAAAACCCCATGGCTCAAAGGTTTAGTCACCTTGGTTGTGGTTTTAATCATAATTGGCGGTGGTCTTTATTTAATTGGGACCTATACCGGACTGGGCAGCGGCTTGGTTTCCAGCACTCACGGTCTGGTGAAGGCGGAATGGCAGGCGGTTTTTTTAACTAACGGCCAGGTTTATTTCGGCCAAGTGACAAGAATTGACGATGATTTTTTGGTTTTAAAGGACATCTATTACCTGCAGGTGGTGACGCTGAAAAATTCCAACGCGATCGCCCAGCCTTCGGACGTTCAGAATCAGCCGGAGCAGCAGCTTACACTCATCAAGCTAGGCAATGAAATCCACGGGCCGGCCGATGAAATGACTATTAACCGCGATCATGTCGTCTTACTGGAAGATTTAAAAAATGATTCCCGGGTGGTAACCGCGATTACTGATTACCAGAAAAAACAGGAAACCGCACCGGCCAAGCCGGCGGCGGAATAGATCGGAAAAATAATTAAAAAATACGGCCCCGGCTCACGGCCGGGGCTTTGCGTTATAGCCATTTTTCTTGTATAATTTAGGATAGATATTGCTAAAATAAACGACTCATGGAAAAAATTTCACCCATTATTTTACTGGTGCTTTACGGTGCCTGCCTGGCTGGCGGACTAATCAGCCCCGCGGCGCTATGGGCGGATATGCAAAGTACCAATTACGTGATCTGGGCGGATGTTTTCAATGCCGGCGGCAGCGAAGACAGCACCTCCGCTAACTATCGCGCGATGGAAAGCATCGGCGAAGGGCTGATTTTGTCGCCGACTTCAACTTCGGCCAATTATGGTCTGAAGGCCGGTTTTCACGAATTGTACGCGGATAATTATCTGACTTTTACCGTCGGTTCGGCCGCCCTTAATCTTGGAGCGCTCAGCAGCGCGGCGGTCAGTTCCGGCAATCATACCATGACAGTAGACACTAATGCTGGCAACGGTTTTAGCATTACCGTCACCGGCGCCACATTGACCAGTGGCGTAAACACGATTGCGGCAATTGGCGCGGCAGAGGCGGCTTCGGCGCCGGGCACGGCGCAATTCGGCATCAATTTGGTGGCCAATACTGTGCCGGCCGCGGGGGCCAATCCTAGCGGTACCGCGCCGATCGGCACAGCGGCCAATCATTATAATGTGGTTGATGCTTTTGCGTTTAATAGTGGCGCTACGGTAGCCACATCCACCACAGCTGTCAATCAGACGGTTTTTACGGTGTCATATATCGCCAATATTCCACTTGGCCAGCCGAACGGCACTTATACGACCACTTTAACTTACGCGGCCACAGCCAATTTTTAATTCAGCCATGTCAAGATTTTTTTTGCTAATTTTTTTTATTTTTAGCCTGGTTTTATGCCGGCCGGCTTTGGCCACTACCATTTTTTCCCCGGTTTTGGAAATGACCGTGGAACCGGGAAAAACTGAATCGGGTATTTTGAAAGTCTATAATGAAACCGATTTCCCTTTGACGCTTCAGGCATCCGTGGAAGCTTTTACGGCCGGCGATGAAAGCGGTCAGCCGCAATATCTGCCGGCGGCGGAAAGGCGGGATTATTTAAATTGGTTTAAGTTAAGCAGCGATTCCTTGAAACTTAACGCGCGCCAAGCGGCCGTAGTGCCGTTTAGCGTTACCGTGCCGGCCAAGGCCTTGCCGGGCGGCTACTACGCGGTCGTTTTTTGGCAAAGCGGCGGCCTGGAAGGCCAAAGCGCAGTCAGCATCAATAGTAAAGTGGGAACCCTGGTGCTGGTGCGGGTTACCGGGGAGGTAAAAGAAAGCGGGGAAATTGTGGAATTCGGTCCTGTGGTCAAAAGTGATATGCTGTTTGATTTGCCCATCAGCTTTACGGTTCGCTTTTCCAATATTGGCAATATCCATTTGGCGCCAAGCGGAGAAATTGAAATTAAGAATTGGCTAGGCAAAAAAAATCGGTTGGCGATTAACGCCGAGAAAAGATTTGTTTTGCCCGGCAGTATCAGGCGTTTTGACGCGGTGTGGTCTAATTTAACGCCGCCCCCTAACAGTTGGCAAGGTTTTTGGCAGAAAGTGAGAGCGGAAATCAGGGAACTCGCCATCGGCAAATATACGGCGACGTTGCATTTAACTTACGGGCGCGACGCGGCGGCGGAACTGACGCGGGAGGTTACTTTTTGGTATTGGCCGTGGCGCACGCTTATCGTGCTGCTTGGCGGCGGCATATTGTTAAGGTTGTTACTGCGAATCCGCAAAAAAATCAATATTTTCAAACAAGCGGGTAAAAAGAATCATGAGACAAAAAACAGCTAAAATTTTTTTTGGATTTGGTTTTTTTATGGCGCTCAGTTTCGGCTCGGGCGTTTTATTTTGCGCGTCAGCCGCCACCGTGGACGTCACGGCTTTTGTGGGCACCGTAATTTGTGGCAATGGCATCGTGGAGGGAGCGGAGGAGTGCGATATCAGCAATACCGGCTGCGCGGTTAATTATCATTGCGATAATACCTGCGTTTGCATTCAGGATTCAAGCGGTTGTACGCCAGGTTCGCCGGCTTGCACTTTCGGCGCTTGTGTCGGCGGCATTCGGACCGGCACCTGTAATGACGGCTGCTCCACTTACCCGATCAGTCAGACCTGCGTTTCCGCGCTTTGTGGAGATGGAGCGCTTGATAGCGGAGAAGAATGTGATGACGGCAACACACTCTCCGGTGATTGCTGCTCATTGGACTGTGAGCAGGAATTGATGATTAACGGCGTAACGCATGCCGCCGGCACGGATTCGGCTTTGATTGAATGGGCAACGCCTTGTCAGTCAACCGCTGCGGTTTTGGAATGGGGAGAAACCTCCGCCGTCAGCGACGGAGTGGTGAGCGGGTTAAGCGGCAGTGCTTATTCTTATTTGATTGATAATTTGTCTGCCAATACGGTATATTATTTCCGCATTACCGCCAGCAGCGGCAGTCTGGAAGCAGTGGCGACCGGATCGTTTTTGACGGCTGGCGGCGCGGAGATTTGTGATAACGGCCTTGATGACGACCATAACGGTTTGTGTGATTATCCGGCATCGGAGTGCACGGACGGCGCCGCGCCGGGCGACGGGGCTTGCGCCTGTGAGCCGGATTTTGACTGTGTGCCGCAGCTCTGCGAGAACGGCCAGCAAACCGTTGATTGCACTGATCAGGCTATACCAAAATGCCAGCCGGATTATAGCTATGGCCAGGATTGTGAGATTTGTCCGGGCGTAACTTGCGGCCTTTGCCAGTTTTTAGATGAAGCTTCCTGCACCTGCGTGGACCAGTCTGATTGCTGCGGCAACAATCTTTGTGAGCCGCCGGCCGAAGACCCGGATACGTGTTTAGCTGATTGTCCGGCCGAGTGCGTTTCGGAATGGGATTGCACGGCCTGGGAGCCCGAACCTTGCCCGGAAGACGGCATTCAAACCCGGGAATGTTTTGACGCCAATGCTTGTCTGATGCCGATCAACCCGCCAGACCTGACACAAACCTGCGGCTTAACGTGTCCCGGTTTAAGCTGCGGGAGCTGTCAGCAGATTAATACGGCCGCTTGCGTTTGCGAGCAGCTCTTGCCCTGTTGCGGCAACGGTTTTTGCGAAACCGGCGAAACCTACGAGCAATGTCCGGCCGATTGCATTTTGCCCTGCACGCCCAGCTGGACCTGTTCGGCCTGGAGTGCCTGCGTTGACGGCTCGGAAAGCCGCGAGTGCCAGGATTTGAATAATTGCAATTTGAATTTAGGGCGGCCGCCGGAAATCCGCGCTTGCGGCGGCAGCTGCGAAGTCGCCTGTACGACCTGTGAAACGCTGAATTCGGTCGGCTGTATTTGTGAACCTATCGCGCCGTGCTGTGGCAATCGCATCTGTGAAGCAACGGAAAACAGCGCCACTTGTCCGGTGGACTGCGGTTTGCCGCCCGGTGCGCGGCTGACTTTGCCGCAGTGTCTTGACGGTTTGGATAATGATAATGACGGTTTGATTGATTATCCGGCCGATTTGGACTGCAAAAAACCTTATGATAGCAGCGAGCTGGGTTTAGCCCAAAGCCTGCGGCAAGTTTTGAGCCAGATGAGCCGCGTGATAAACAGTCCGGCGGTACAAATCGCCAATACCCAAGTGGCGGCGCCGCTTTTAGTAACGGCCGTGGCCGTGAATGCGGTCGCGAGCGTTTCGGCGTTTAATTTTATCTCATACTTGCGCTACATTTTCAGCCAGCCCTTAGCCTCGCTATTCCGGCGCAAGCGCCGGAAATGGGGGACGGTGTATAACGCCCTGACTAAGCAGCCCGTTGATTTGGCCATTGTGCGCTTGTACCAGGTGGCTGACAATCGTTTAGTGCAATCGCGCGTTACGGACAAAATCGGGCGGTTTATGTTTTTGGTCGCGCCCGGGCATTATTACCTGACGGTAACCAAGCCCAACTATGTTTTTCCGACGGCCTATCTGAAGGAAAAGAAAGAAGACATTACTTTCCTTGATCTTTATCACGGTGAGATGATTGAGGTGACCGAGGATAAAGTCAGTATCACGCCCAATATCCCCCTGGATCCGCTGGAAGACGCGCGGCCGGTAAAGAAAGTCATCGTGCAATATTATTTGCGCAAAGTCCAATATGCGGCGGCTTTTTCCGCCGTGCCTTTGGCGGCCGTATCTTATGCCATCAGCCCGAGCTGGTTTACTTTCGCCTTGCTTATTTTCCATACCTTGCTATATATCTTGTTCCGGCGCTTGGGTTATGAAAAAGCGCCGAAGAATTGGGGTATCATTTACGACCATGAAAACAAAAAACCGCTGACCCGCGCCATCGCCCGAATTTACGATAAGCAGTACAACAAGCTTTTGGAAACGCGGGTGACGGATAACCATGGCCGCTATTCATTTTTGGTCAATAAAAATTTGTATTATGTGACGGCTGAAAAACTCGGCTACAACAAATATCAAAGCAGCGAGATTGATTTGATCAGTAAAGATCGCGAAGCCGTGGTGGGCATGGATATCGGTTTGCAACGCGCTGGTATGGCTGCGAGTCAGACAGAGGTTGAGCCGGCTGATAAACTAAAAGCTTTGGCTCCGGTCAAACCGCCTGCCACCGTCACACCGCCGCCAATGCCGGCTCAGCTGCCGACGGAACAAACGGTTGATCGGGATCAGCTGCAGGCACTGCTTGATCATAAAATCAATTCCGCGGCTAAGCTTGATATTTTGTCGGCAGAGGATCAGGCTGCCAGCAACGGCCAAGCGGTTGTTTTGGAAAAATCGGCAAACGCGGATTTGCCACCCGCCGCGCCGCCAAGTGAAGCCGAACCTAATAAACCTGAACCGGAAAAAAGCATCTTTGGTTAATTTCTGACTAATAACCAATTTCTGATGCCTGATAATTGGAATTTAATTAACAATTAGATATTAGAAACTTTATTTATATGTTCTCCGAAGAGAAGCGCCAATTAGTCCACATCCTGCTGCTTTTTTTAGCTTTCCTTTTAATACACTTTGCGCTGGCAGGCCGCAGTTTTGCTTTTGGTGCTTTTAATCATGACTTTGATTTTTGTGCCGCGAATGAAATTTCGCGGCTACTTTTATCGTCAACAGGAGAATAAATACAGCCAGGGCGCGGTTTTATATTTTTTGGTTTTGTTTATTCTGATTATTATTTTTCCGCTTTACATCGTGGCGGTTTCCTGGGCGGTGTTGGCTTTGGGCGACGGCGCCGCGACTCTGATCGGCCGGCATTTTAAATGTCAGGAATTGCCCTGGAACAGAAAAAAAAGTTATGTGGGCAGTATCTCGTTTTTTCTTTTTGGCACTTGCGGCGCTTTTATCCTGCTGCAATGGATGCTGCCGGAATTGAGTTTTAATACGGCTTTGATTGCGGCCGGTAAAACAGCGCTGGTGGCGGCGATCGTGGAAAGCTTGCCGCTTAAAATCAATGATAATGTCTCAGTTGCGGTAGTAAGCGCGGTAGTGATGTATCTGATGGCAGTGGTTTAGTTCGATCAGGCGGCATGGTATGACCCGATTAACTTTCGGGTTTTTAAGATAAAAAAAACAGGCGACTACTTTTAGGTTGTCACCTGCGAAGGATCAGCGTCCGCCTCCGGCCGGGTTTGACGAAAGCTGGCCAGAATTTCTTCTTTAGCCCTCGGGACGCGCTGGATGATGGCTGGCGCCAATTGTGGGTGAAGGTTGGCGATTTGTGCCGCCAAGTCCGGCATGGCAATAGCGATTGCCAACGCCCGGTCCGGCAGGATCCGAGCCAGCTCCAGAGCTTGTGGCGGAAATTTCTCGGCGATTCGGACGGCTAGATTTGGATTTTTGATGGCGATAGCAACTGCTTGATCCGGAACCGCCAGAACAATTTCCCAGCTCCGCGTCCCGTACTTTTCAACCAATTCCGCGGCAGCCGCAGGTACGGCTTCGGCTAATGCCGGAATCTGCACAATGGAAATCATGCCGGCAATTTCCATCACTTTTTCGGGCAGGGCGGCGGCAATCCTGCACGCCCGGAACGGAATTCCTCGAATCAATTCAATGGCCTGATCCGGAAAAGCCCGCGCCAGATTTTCCAATTGTTCCTCGACCGAGATGGAGATTTCGATCAGCAAATCCGGAAATTGCTTGGCAATTTCCACTGCTAAATCAGGATTGGCAATGGCGGTAATAACCGCATTTGATTCATTGATGCTGTTAGGGTTCATGCGCCCCTCCTTTCATGGTGTTGACTGCAGCCAATCTAACAGCCCGGCGCTGTTTTGTCAAGCGGCCGGCAGCTTGAAATTTATCAAAAATTCAGCTAAACTGAGTATAGCAAAAAATTAATCCCACCTTTTAATTTTATGGCAAAGGCAAAAATTCAAGACAATGAAATCATGGCCAAGATCGTGGCTTTATGCAAACAGCGCGGCTTCATTTTTCAATCTTCGGAAATTTACGGCGGTTTGAATTCTTTTTATGATTACGGCCCGCTGGGCGCGGAGCTGAAAAACAGCGTCAAGCGGCAATGGTGGCAGGCCATGGTTTATTCGCGGCCGGACGTCGTCGGGCTGGATTCGGCGATATTGATGCACCCAAAAATTTGGGAAGCTTCCGGCCACGTGCAGAATTTTACGGATCCACTGGTGGACTGCAAGAAATGCAAAAAGCGCTTTCGCGCCGATCATATTTTGGAAATCAATGGCATTAAGCCGGATTTAGGCACCATGAAAACGCCGCCCAAGGAGCTGAAAGTTTGCCCCGAATGCGGCGGCGAACTGACCGAGGTGCGGCTGTTTAATTTGATGTTTAAAACTTTCATGGGTCCGGTGGAAGACGCGGCCAATATAGTTTATTTGCGGCCGGAGACGGCGCAGGGGATTTATGTCAATTTTTTGAATGTCAAAGACAGTTTGCGGCTGAAGTTGCCTTTTGGCATCGCTCAAGTTGGTAAGGCATTCCGCAATGAAATCACGCCGGGTAATTTTACTTTCCGCACGCGCGAGTTTGAACAGATGGAAATGCAGTATTTTGTTAATCCCAAAGACGCTGACAATTTTTTTAATCAATGGAAAGAAAGCCGAATGAAGTGGTATCTGGATTTGGGCATGAAAAAAGAAAATTTGAGATTCCGCGAGCATGATAAAAACGAACTGGCGCATTACGCCAAAAAAGCGGTTGACATCCAGTATCTGACGCCGTTTGGCTGGCAGGAGATGGAAGGCATCCATCATCGCGGCGACTGGGATCTTTCACGGCACATGGAATATTCCGGGCAGGATTTGCGTTATTCCGATCCGGAAACCAATGAGAAGTTCACGCCGTTTGTGATTGAGACTTCCGCTGGCGCGGACCGGGCGGCTTTAATGTTTTTAATCAACGCTTATACGGAAATTGAAGGCGGCCGCAGTACGACCACGGAAAGCATCAAGGAAGTGGAGCGGGTTTTGAATTTTGATAAGCGTTTGGCGCCGGTAAAAATCGCGGTGCTGCCGTTATCCAAAAAAACGGAACTGCAGCCGCCGTGCCGGGAAGTTTTGGACTTATTGCGCGGGCAGCAACTGGTGCAGTATGACGAAACCGGCTCCATTGGCAAGCGCTATCGCCGCCAGGATGAAATCGGCACGCCGTATTGCGTGACGGTGGACTTTGAGACCCTGGCGGATCAGGCGGTGACGGTGCGGGACCGGGATACGATGAAGCAGGAGAGGATTAAGATTTCAGATCTAAAGCAATACTTTGAATCAAATTTTTAATTTCTAATGACAAATTTCTAATCAAATCCCAATAACTTAATGACAGAATTTTTTTTGTGGTAATTGTAGATTGGCCATTAATTAGATATTAGATATTAGTTATTAGATATTTTTATGTATACCAAGACCAAACTACCCAACGGTCTGAAACTTATTTTAGCGCCGTTAAAGGAAACCAAAGCGATTACGCTAATGGTGCTTTTACCCGTAGGCTCGCGCTATGAAAGCCAGGAGATTAATGGCACCTCCCATTTTATTGAGCATCTGATGTTTAAAGGCACCAAGCGCCGGCCGACTAGCGCTGATATTTCCAAAGAACTGGATGCCGTGGGCGCCACTTACAACGCTTTTACCGGTAAAGACCATACCGGTTATTTTATTAAGATCGCGGCGGAGCACTGCGAGCTGGCTTTTGACATTATCTCAGACATGATTTTCAATTCCGTTTTTGCGCCGGCGGAAATTGAAAAGGAGCGCGGCGTGATTATTGAAGAAATCAACATGTACCATGACAACCCGATGATTTTTATCCAGGCACTGTTTGAACAGACGATTTTTCCGGATTCGCCTTTAGGCTGGCTGATTTCCGGTCCGAAAGAGGTGATTGGCAAAGTCACGCGCGAACAGATTTTAAATTATAAGCACAAATTTTACCGGCCGCAAAACATGG
>Ga0265297_10009200_pt1 | contig 12847 bp, 14 predicted proteins | sample Munlanlwell13791_FD_192502 | JGI IMG/M metagenome (GOLD analysis project Ga0265297, IMG submission 192502) | Leachate microbial communities from a municipal landfill in Southern Ontario, Canada - Leachate well 137-91 | ecosystem: Engineered > Solid waste > Landfill > Unclassified | place...
TGAAGGAGTTAAATCTTTAAGCGGTGCCCCGGTCATGGCCAGCGACTTGCGCGCTTCGGCAGGGTTGGTTTTAGCCGGGCTTTCTGCGCGCGGTAAGACCTCGATTTCAAGGATATATCATTTGGAGCGGGGCTACGAATTCATCGAAGAAAAATTAATTAATCTGGGCGCAAAAGTTTGGAGAGAAAAAGAATGATATTAATCATCGATAATTACGATTCATTCACCTATAATCTGTTTCAATATTTAAGTGAATTGGGGCAAAAAGTTTTGGTTTTCCGTAATGACGCTATTAATTTAAAAGATATCGAAAAACTAAATCCTTCTAAGATTGTTATTTCTCCGGGACCGGGAAGGCCGGAGGACGCCGGTATATCCTGCGAAGCTATCGGAAATTTTAGCGGGAAAATACCGATTTTAGGGGTTTGCCTCGGGCATCAGGCGATAGGATATTACTACGGAGGAAAAATTGTCCAGGCTAAAAAGTTGATGCACGGTAAAACTTCCAAGATTTACCATAACCGGAAAGAAATTTTTAAAAATATCCCTAATCCTTTTTTGGCTACGCGCTACCATTCTTTACTGGTGGATAGTAAGGGCCTGCCACTATGCCTTGAAGTAACCGCTTATACAAAAGAAAAGGAAATAATGGGTTTAAAGCACAAAGAATATCCTGTCTGGGGGGTGCAGTTCCATCCGGAATCTATACTTACTAAAAGCGGTAAACAAATTCTGGATAATTTTATTAGACTAAAATGATCGAAGACTTAATAAAGCAGCTAGCCGAAAAGAAAGATCTGACTGACCAACAAATGCAAGAGGTGATGCGCCAGATATTAAGCGGAAAGATAGATACGGCAGATATCGTTACTTTTTTGACTTCTTTAAATGAAAAAGGCCATACTGTCGCCGAAATCACCTCAGCGGTAAATGTAATGCTTAAATACGTCGAACCGATCATCATTGATCGTCCGAATATTCTGGATACCTGTGGGACCGGAGGAGATAAAAAAGGGACCTTTAATATATCGACCATTACTGCCCTGGTGGCAAGCGGAGCAGGGGTGACGGTAGCAAAACACGGCAATCGTTCGGTTTCCAGTAAATGCGGCAGCGCCGACATCCTCGAGGCCTTAGGTGTAAATATAGGAATGGACAGGACAAAAATTAAAAAGTGCCTTGAGGAAATAGGCATAGCTTTTTTATTTGCGCCTAACCTGCATCCTGCTATGCGTTTTGTTTTACCTGCCAGAAAACAAATCGGACAAAAAACAATATTTAATATTTTAGGCCCCTTGATTAATCCGGCGCGGGCAACAAATCAATTAATCGGGGCTTATTCTAAGGAATGGGCAATGCCGCTGGCGCAGGTATTGCGCAATTTAGGCTCAAAGCATATTTTAGTCGTCTATGGCGCTGATGGCCTTGATGAGATAACCACCTGTGATAAGACTTATGTTGTCGAGGTAGCTCAAGGTTCATTGAAAGATTACGAAATTTCCCCGGAAGATTTTGGCTTAAAAAGGGCTGCGCCTGGCGATCTGGCTGGAGGGAATGTTCTTGAAAATATGGAAATTGTCCGGGAAGTCCTCTCCGGAAAGTCCGGACCGAGGAGAGATATCGTTCTTATTAATTCAGCCTGCGCAATCTATGCCGCTGATAAGGCCAAGACGATCGCCGAAGGATTAACCTTGGCCAGAGAGTCTATTGATTCGGGGCAAGCGCTTAAAAAACTTCAATTATTAAAGGAATATTCACAATAAAATGGCAAAAAACGACACCCTCAAGGAAATCGTAGCAAAAAAGAAAGAAAGAATATCTATAGCCAAGCAGCTATTAAACGAAGAGGAGCTTAGATCGAAATTGACCGCGCTTACGCCGACCCGGCCGTTTAAGGAAGCTATCAGCAAGCCAAGGCAAATCTCCCTGATTGCCGAGATCAAGCAAGCTTCTCCTTCGAAAGGCGTAATTCGCCAAAATTTTAATCTAGCAGAAATAGCCGGGGCCTACCAGGAGGCCGGGGTCCAGGCGATTTCTGTACTGACCGAAGAAGATTTCTTCGCAGGTAACCCCGCATATTTAAATGAGGCAAGAAATATTTTCCGGGGGCCGATTTTAAGAAAAGATTTTATCATCGAAAGTTACCAGGTTTATGAGTCGCGTTATCTGGGGGCCGATGCAATTTTACTAATCGCTGATCTTTTAACTAAAGATAAACTAGTCGAGTTTATGCAGATTGCCGATAGCCTGAGCCTTGATTATATAGTAGAGGTCCACGACGAAAAAGAATTAAAAAAAGTGCTTAATTTAAAGGTACCGATAATCGGAATCAACAACCGTAATTTAAGGACATTGGAGGTTGATTTTAGGACTACCGAGAAACTGTTTACTTTAGTGCCGAAAGAAAAAGTAGTGGTTGTGGAAAGCGGAATAAAGAACTCTCAGGATATTTTATTTTTAAAGATCCTGGGCGCCAGCGCGGTATTGATCGGTTCAGCTTTTATGGAGTCAGTGGATATAAAAAACAAAGTTATCGAGGTAATGGGATGGTAAAGGTAAAAATATGCGGGATTACTAATCTTGAAGACGCATTAGCCTGTTTTTTTGCAGGAGCCCATGCCTTAGGGTTTATTTTTTACAAAAAAAGCCCGCGCTATATTAGTCCGGCAAGAGTTAGGAATATTTCCCGGATTTTACCAAAAAACATAGTAAGAGTAGGGGTTTTTGTCAATGAGAGGGCGCAAACAGTAAAACGAATCGCTAAAACTTGCGGTTTGGATATCCTGCAATTCCACGGCCAGGAAACCTCTGAATATTGCCGGAAATTTCAAGGGTATAAGGTTATCAAGGCTTTTCGGGTAAAGGATAAGGTAGACCTCCGGGCAATATTCAAATATAAGACTTACGGTTATTTATTCGACAGTTTTTCCAAATCGAAACTAGGGGGAACAGGAAGCAAATTTAACTGGAAAATTTTGTCTCAAGCAGGTAGAATAAAACCTATTCTATTTTTATCAGGCGGATTAAATTCGTCTAATGTAACAGAAGCGATTAAATTGTTAAAACCGGCCTGGGTGGATGCTTCAACCGGTTTAGAGCTTAAACCAGGTAAAAAAGACCACAATAAAGTTTTCAGGTTTATTAGAAAGACTAAAAATGAAAAATAGAATACCGGACAAAACGGGGCATTTTGGGATTTTCGGAGGCAGGTTTGTGCCTGAAACATTGATTTATGCCCTGGATGAATTGGAAAAAGAATATACGAAGTCAAAAAAAGATAAAAATTTCGCCAAAGATTTCGATCATTTGTTGCGCGAATATGCCGGAAGGCCCACGCCTTTGTATTTGGCGAAAAACTTGAGCCGGGTTTTAAAAATAAAAAAGATTTATTTAAAAAGAGAAGACCTTTTGCATACCGGTGCCCATAAAATCAATAATACCCTGGGCCAGGTGCTTTTAGCGGTTAAGATGGGCAAAAGCAGGTTGATCGCCGAAACCGGTGCCGGCCAGCACGGAGTGGCAACTGCTACGGTTGCCGCTTTATTTGGATTAAAATGCGATATATATATGGGTGAAGAAGATATCACCCGGCAGGGTTTAAATGTAATGCGGATGAAATTGTTAGGCGCCAGGGTAGTCAGCGTAAATAGTGGTACCCGGACTTTAAAAGATGCTATGACTGAAGCTTTACGCGACTGGGTTACCAATGTGCGCAATACCTACTATGTTATCGGCACGGTCGCCGGACCCCGTCCCTACCCGGAAATGGTGCGTAATTTCCAAACTGTTATTGGCCGCGAAGCCAGGTCTCAGATTTTAAAAAAAGAAAAAAGGCTCCCGGATTATTTGGTAGCTTGTGTGGGTGGAGGCAGCAATGCGATCGGATTATTTCATCCTTTTTTTGATGACGCAAAAGTAAAAATGATCGGTGTCGAAGCTGCTGGTTTAGGCCTGTATTCGGGAAAACATTCGGCAAGCCTTGAAGCTGGCGGAATCGGGGTTTTGCACGGTTCTAAATCTAAAATTTTAGAGGATGAATCAGGCCAGATTAAAAATGCCCACTCTATCGCTGCCGGGCTTGATTATCCGGGCGTCGGGCCTGAACATGCTTATTACAGAGAAATAAAACGGGCTGTTTATGTTTCAGCCACCGACAAAGAGGCACTCGAAGGTTTTAAATTGCTGTCTCAAAGCGAGGGGATCATTCCGGCGTTAGAATCGGCGCATGCTTTAAGCCATTTAAAGAAATCTGCCAGGCGATTCAAAGATTCAATAGTTATAGTATGTCTTTCCGGAAGAGGAGATAAGGACCTGCATGAACCGCATTAAGCAAAAATTTAACCAGCTTAAAAATAATAATAAAAAAGCGCTGATCGTTTTTATAACCGCAGGCTTTCCGGATTTAGCTACTACTTTAAAGTTAGTTCTAAGCCTGGAAAAAAGCGGAGTTGATATTATCGAGCTAGGCGTGCCTTTTTCTGACCCTCTGGCGGACGGGCCTGTTATCCAGGAAGCTTCGTCATATTCCCTGAGAAAAGGGACAAACCTGGCAAAAATATTAAATTTGGTAAAGTGCTTAAGAAAAAACACCGATATTCCGATATGCCTGATGACTTATTACAACCCGGTGTTTTGTTTCGGCGAAAAACGGTTCGTTGATCAGGCTTTGGCCTCTGGGGTAGACGGATTGATTGTTCCTGACCTTCCGCCTGAAGAAGCCAAGGAATTCTTAAGCTATGCCGATAGGTGCGGCCTTTTCAATATTTGTTTTGTATCCCCAACTACTTCGGCAGCCAGGATTAAGACAATAACTAAAAAAGCAAAAGGCTTCATCTATTATGTCTCGACCTGCGGAGTAACCGGAAAACGCAATAAGCTAGGCCCCGATCTAAAAACCAACCTGGCCAGAATAAAAAAACTTACAACTTTACCTGTTTGCGTAGGATTCGGAATTTCAACCCCCCGGCAGGCCAAAGCCGTATCTAAAATTTCAGACGGTGTTATCGTCGGCAGCGCCATAGTCGATAAGATAAGGAAGCATATTGGCCGCAAGCATCTGGTAGAAAAAATATCCGCTTTTGTGAAGGGTTTTAATGCATAAAAAAAGTAAATTAAAGAATGGTTTAAGGGTAGTCTCTCAATCTTTTAGGGGTGTCCAATCGGCATCTTTGGGGATCTGGATAAATACCGGGGGCCGTTTTGAGACAGCCCAGTACAAAGGTATTTCGCATTACCTTGAACATTTGCTTTTTAAGGGCAGTAAAAAATATTCCTGCCGTAAAATTAAAGAATCGATCGAAGGAGTCGGCGGTTCACTGAATGGTTTTACTTCCGAAGAACTGACTTGTTATCTGGTTAAGATTCCCTGCCAATATTTAGAGAAAGCTTTAGATATTTTAAGCGATATAGTAATCAAACCTTGTTTGAAAAAAGAGGATATCGAAAAAGAACGGACGGTTATCCTGGAAGAGCTCAAGATGTACAGGGATCTTCCTCAAAGCTATGTTTATGAATTGTTAGATGAGCTGCTTTGGCCGGGCCAGCCGTTGGGAACGCCCATAATCGGCACAACAGATTCGGTCAACCGGATTTCACGCAGTATTTTGCAGGATTACCAGGAAAATCATTATACGGCTTCAAATATCGTAATCAGCGCCGCCGGGCGGCTAGATCATGACCGGCTGGTAAAGAAAGCTTCCGCTTTGTTTTCTTCGTCAAAAGCAGCTAAATTGAATACATTTGTTCCGGTAAAAGAAAATCAGGCAAAACCTCAGTTAAAAATTTTTTATAAAGATACCGAACAAACGCATATGGCCTTAGGTTTTCATTCTTTTAAACGCGACCACCCTTTGAAATATGCGCAATGGATATTGTATATAGTTTTAGGCGCCAATATGTCAAGCCGCCTTTTTAACGAAGTCAGGGAAAAAAGGGGGCTGGCTTATGAAATCGGCGCGGCATTAAAGAAATTCAGCGATACCGGGGCTTTTCTGATTCACGCAGGGATAGACAATTCCAAAGTTGAAGATGCTTTAAGTTTAATCTTTAAAGAATTAAGCAAGACCAGAAAAACCCTACTGGGACAAGATGAATTCCGCCGGGCAAAAGAATTTCTGCTTGGCCAATTGGCTTTATCTTTAGAAGATACGATGGAATACATGCTTTGGTTAGGAGAAAGCACGGCCTGTTTGGGTAAAGCCTATACACTGGAACAGGTGATAAAAGAGGTCAACAAAGTAAGCCTGGAAGATGTCCGTCAGGTTGCCCGCCAGGTATTTAGAGACAATGCGATTAATCTGGCTTTAATCGGTCCGCTTGCCCCTGATAGAGATATATACGATAAACTTTGCCTAACTTAATATGATAATAACCCTGGTTTTATTGGCGCTTTTGATCCTCTCATTCTTTTTTTCAGCCTCGGAAACTTCAATAATCGGCCTGAATAAAATCCGTTTACACCAGATGCTTAAAAAAGGCGTAAAAGGAGCCCGTAACGTCCAACGCCTCATAGGTAAACTCGATAAGGTAATCGCAGCTATATTGATCGGAAATAACCTGATAAATATTGCTATTTCATCCATAGTAACCGGTATTTCCGTCCAAATTTACGGTTATAAATGGGGAGTTATTATTTCCACCTTTATGACCACTATGGTCTTGCTTATTTTCTGCGAAGTGACGCCTAAGATACTTGCCGCCAAGCATACGGAAAAGACGGCTATTGTTACCGCACCGTTTATGAACGTAATTTTAACCATATTTAAGCCGTTGATCCTGTTTTTAATCGGAATAAGCAGCTTTATTTTGAAAATTTTTGGTTTAAGCGTTAACAAAAAATCGCCGTTGATTACCGAAGAAGAATTAAGGACAATGATCGAAATCGGCCAGCAGGAAGGGGTTTTAAGCGAAGACCAGCGTAAAATGGTTCACCGAATATTTGAATTCGGTGACTCCCAGCTTTTAGATATCATGGTTCCCAAGGAAAAAATCGTCGCCGTTGACGTAAATACAAGCAGTGATAACCTTTTAAATATATTTGTAGAGGAAGGCCATGCCCGCCTGCCGGTATACAAAGGTAATAAGGATAATATCGTAGGTATAGTCTACGCTCAGGATCTGCTTTATGTGCTGCGTGAGAAAGGGTTATTCATCCTGCAGGATCTGCTTCACGAAGCTTGTTTTGTTTCCAGTTCAACCCGGGTCAATGACCTGCTTAAAAGGTTTCAGGCCGAAAAAATGCAAATAGCCATTATTGTAGATAAGGACAAAAGGACTCTTGGTTTGGTTACGCTGGAAAATCTTATCGAAGAGATTGTGGGGGAAATAGAAGAAAAGTATTCTGTAAGAAGATGCATCAGCAAATAATTTGACATTAAGCTTAAGCTGTGTTAGAATTGTTTAACTCGTATCATAAAAAGGAGGATATAGATGGCAGAAACTGGATATTGCGTTAAATGTAAGGGTAAGAAGACCATGAAAGATGAACAGAAGGTTACCATGAAAAATGGCCGCTTGGCAATGAAGGGCAAATGCCCTGAATGCGGCACCGGTATGTACAAAATCTTAGGAAAAAAATAACGTCTTTTTAAAGGAGTAAAAAATAGACTCGAAAACTTTAGCGCAACGCATTGCTTGGGTCGCCAAATCCAAGAAGGCTGAACAGGTAGTCATCCTAGATGTTTCCAAAGTTGCCGGGTTTTGTGATTATTTTGTTATTGCCAGCGGTAATTCCATAAGGCAGGCGACTTCGATTGCCCAGGCAATCCAAGATGATCTGGAAATAAAAAAAATAAAATCTCTCTCTAAGGTTTCTCCAAACGATGAATCAGGGTGGATAGCCCTGGATTATGCTTCAGTAATCGTCCATTCGTTTTATAAGCCTGTGAGAGAGTTTTATTCTTTAGAGGGGCTTTGGTCTGATGCAAAAAGGGTAAGAATCGTCGCTCCAAAGAAACACTAACACTCCAATCCGCACCAGCCTAAAAAACTTAAAATAAATGAAAAATGACCTTAAAGAAGAGCTTGCTGCTTTAGTTAAAGACACTCTTTCGCGTTTAAGCTGGCTTAAAGAATCGGATGAAATCCTGATGGACCTGCCTACCGATAAGCGCTTCGGGGATTTTACCACCAATATTGCTTTACAATTAAGCAAAGAGCTTAAGGAAAGACCACGGGAGGTAGCCAGCCGTATAGTTGAAGCTATCCAGCAAGAAATAAGCAAAACCGGCTTAAAAGAAATAGTCACTCAGGTAAAAGTTGAGGGGCCCGGTTTTATAAACTTTTACCTGAAAGAGAATTACTTTTACGATAAGCTTGGCCAGATTATTTCCAAAGGAAAGGATGGGTTAAGAATAGACCTGGGAAAGGACAAAAAAGTTTTAATTGAGTTTGTCAGCGCTAATCCTACCGGGAGCTTATCGGTTGCCCACGCCCGCCAGGCCGCTGTAGGGGATTGCCTTGCCAATATTCTATCATTTATCGGTTTTAAGGTAAGCCGGGAATATTACCTTAATGACGAAGGTAACCAGATTAATATATTGGGCAAATCAGTCCAGCTTCGTCTTAAAGAGCTCAAAGGAGAAAAAATAGAGTTTCCTGAAAATTATTATCAAGGCGAATATATCAGAAATTTAGCCATACAGGCTCAGGAAGAGGATATTAAAGAAGATGATCTGGGGGATTTTGCCGCAGAGCGCATTTTAAATATAATTAAAAAAGAGCTGGATGATTTCGGAGTCAAGTTCGACTGTTGGTATTCGCAGAAAAAATTGGCCAAAAGCGGTAAAATCGAGAAAGCCTTTGCCGAATTAAAAGAAAAGGGGTTTTTATATGAGCAGGATGGGGCGCTTTGGTTTAAATCTACGGCTTTCGGCGATGACAAGGATAGGGTAATTATTAAAAGCGACGGCAGCCAGACCTATCTTGCCCCTGATATTGCTTATCACCAGGATAAATTCAATCGGGGGTATAACTGGTTAATTAATTTGTGGGGGCCCGACCATCACGGTTATATCAACAGGATTAAGGCTTCTCTTGAAGCATTTGGACATGATCAAGAAGACCTGTCGGTGGTTATTGTCCAATTAGCTACAATTTTCCGCAATGGCCAAGAGATTCAGATGTCGACCAGGCGCGGCCAATATATAACTTTGCGGGAAGTTTTAGATGAAGTAGGCGTTGACGCCGCCAGATTTTTCTTTTTGATGCGCCGGACTTCCAGCCACCTTGATTTTGACTTGGAGGTAGCCAAAAAACAAAGCTCTGAGAATCCGGTATATTATGTACAATATGCCCATGCCCGGATTTGCAGTATTCTACGCAGCAGTTCTATCAGATTAAAGAACGATTTAAACCTTTCCCTATTAAAAGAGAAAGAAGAATTGAATCTGATCAAAAAACTTTTGGAATTTGGCCCTAATTTAAATATCTGTTTAGTTACTTGTGATCCGTATATGCTTACTGTTTACCTTCAGGAGGTTGCTGAAAGTTTTCATAAATTTTACGACCTCCACCGCGTTTTAGGCCAGGATGATGATTTGACCGGTGCCAGGCTTGCCTTGATCAAAGGCGTAAAGATTGTTCTATCCTGCGGATTGGATTTATTAGGAATAACCCAACCGGAAACGATGTAGATGTCCACCCATACGATTCTAAAAATAGCCACTCCCCAGATTTCCTTGCAGAATCAATTTTCCAAAGAATTAGGGATTTCCAGGATATTGGCCCAAGTCTTGGTTAATCGAAAGATTACCTCTGTATCCGGAGCCGGAAAATTCTTGAAACCTTCAGTTAACGATCTCTTAAGCCCCGGTTTATTCTCCGATATGCCTAAAGCTGTAAGTCTAATCAAGAAAGCAAAGGAAAATAAGGAAAAAGTAGCGGTTTTTGGGGATTATGACGTGGATGGAATCACCAGCACCGTTTTGATTAAAGATACGCTTGAAAAAATAGGCCTGAAGGTTTTGCACCATATTCCTCATAGAATAAACGAAGGCTACGGATTAAACGAGGAAATAGTTAATGCCGCAATAAAAAATCAGGTCAAGCTTGCGGTTACCTGCGACTGCGGGATAGCCAATCACAAAGAGGTGGATCTTTTAAGGCAGGCTAATATTGATGTGATTATTACGGACCATCATGAGCCTCAAAATTCAAATCTGCCGGCAGCCTCATCTATAATTAACCCAAAAGTAAGGCATTCAAGCTATCCCTATAGGGAATTAGCCGGGGTAGGAGTGGCTTATAAATTCTCTCAAGCAGTTTCGGATTCTTTATTGGTTGATGATTTGGATTTAGTGGCTCTAGGCACAATTGCTGACAGTGTACCTTTGTCCGGAGAAAACCGTATAATTGCCAAAGCTGGCTTACTCAGACTGGCCCAGACAAAACGGTTGGGGTTAAGGGCCATAATTGAGAACGCTGGTATTGAGAATAGAAAAATCAATGCTACCTATGTAAGTTTTATTATCGCCCCCAGGCTTAATGCTGCAGGCAGGATGGATAGCGCCGAACTGGCTTTAAAATTGCTGATGAGTAAAAGCATATCAGAAGCGCAAAATCTGGCCAAAGAACTGGATAGCTTGAACCGTCAACGCCAAAAAGTGGAAGGAAAAATTCTTGAAGAAGCGGAGACTTTAATCAATGCCCAGGTTAATTTTAAAGACCATAAGGTAATTGTGATCGCCAAAGAAGACTGGCATCAGGGAGTTTTAGGTATTGTAGCTTCCAAGCTTGCTGACAGGTTCTATCGGCCGGCAATAGTCATTTCTTTAAGTGAGGAGTTGTGCAAAGGTTCGGCGCGTTCGATTGAAAATTTTCATCTTTTTGAAGCGCTGATGGGCTGTAAAGAACTTTTAAATAGCTTCGGCGGGCACGCTCATGCCGCCGGATTATTAATTACCAAAGATAATATTGATGAATTTAGGAAAAGCATTAACAAACTGGCCAGTGACCGGTTGACTTTGGAGGACCTGCTTCCCAGCAAGGATATTGATTTAGAGATTAGTTTTGCCGATCTAAACGAAGACTTGGTCCGGGAGCTCGAACTTTTAGAGCCTTTTGGCATGGGTAATCCCGAGCCATTATTTTATACCCGGTCGCTTCAACTTAAGGGGGAGGTCCAGCTTTTAAACCGGGGTACCTTGAAATTTTGGGCGACTGATGGAGTTAATCCGCGGCAAGTTATTGCTTTCGGGATGAGCAGTTTAAGGGAAAGCTTACTTAAGGCAGAGTCTTTTGACCTGATCTACACGCCAAAAATAGATAGCTGGCGCCAGGAAGAATCAATGATCTTTGAGGCAAAAGATATATTTTTTAAGTAGTTTTTTTGATTTTTAGGGGTGCTTTTTTGAAATTACCTTTTTTGATACACTTCGTGCAGATATAGACCCTTTTAGTCTGGCCTTCTGTTGATATATTCACTCTTTGCAAGTTAGGCAGGAATTTTCGTTTGCTCCAGCGGGCAATCTTTGAACCCGTACCGCCTTTAGCCTTATATTGGCCTTTTCTGGATAATACTTTACCCTGAAGTGCACCTTTTTTGCAGATTATACATTCTTTTAACATTTTATTTCTCCTTAATCTTTAAGTTTATTAAGTATACTTGAAATTACAGCAATGTCAAGCTAGAATATATTAGTTATTTATTCATATTATAATCGGCAGAAAGCATAAATAGGGGAGGCTAAATGAAAAAAGTGATTCTGGCAGTTTTTATGTTGTTGAATTTCGTAATTTTAGGCGCAAATGATTCCTTTGCTTATACTCAGGAGCAGGTCGAAGCCTCATATATAAAAGGTACTGTGGCCGGCCTAGATTTCATTAAATCAACTATTACTATTCAATATCCCGATCAAGAGGGGAACAATAAAGAAATTAAGTTTAGAATAACCAGTCATACAAAAATTGCCAGGGATGACCTGCGTTTAGAGATCAAAGATATTCATAAAGGAGATGAAGCTGCTATTGAATATTACAATGACCCCATGTCTTTTGATATGCCCGAAGCAAGCCAGGTAAATTTAAAGCCGTCAGGTCTATCTACAGGTTCTGGTTACTAATTAGTTCTTAGTTCGTAGCTATATAGGGTTTGGGGTCGATATTCCATTAATATGAGCGAACAGATCTGTCCGCATTGTAAACAATCGATCTATGACGATGATGCGTTGCTTTGTCTCTACTGCGGGGAGAGCCTTAATCGAAGTGTAGGTTTTATGAGTAGATTAAGATATCCGAAGTTGAGGATTGTATTCATTATTACAGTATTAATGATATTAGTGGCATTTGTATTGTTAGTGGGATTTAGCTCCTAGGTCGTAGAAAACCTAGGTTTTTTGAAAGAAGATAGTTTATATATGAATAAAGATATCCAGCGGGACCTTGGAGAACAGCCGATTGCGAAAATTATGGCTGAACAGGGACTTAAGCCTAATGATCTGGTAAGTAATTCAACTGAGCAGATTACGCATAAAATGGTTAGCCGGGCTACCAAAGGTAGGCGACTGAATCTGAAGATCCAATACAGGGTTCTTAATGCTTTGAATAAAGCCGCAAGTAAGCAATATGCATTAAAGGATATTTTTAATTATTGAAGTTGCGGGCATATTGTTTTCTGTGATTGAATATATTTGTCCGCCGAATCAATGGTTATTTTTAGAAGAAGGAGGTAATGATGATTAAAGTTATGGCTGTATTGTTTGTCGGCGTTGTTTTTCTGGCTGGTTGTACTACCCTTACAGGATATCATAAATCAGTTACAGTCGAAAAAGATGGAAATGGAAAAATAGTCAAGACAACCGTTGTAGAGGAAATTCATCAGCCGAATCTTCAAAAAGAAGTTCAGGATTTT
>Ga0265297_10009201_pt1 | contig 12846 bp, 13 predicted proteins | sample Munlanlwell13791_FD_192502 | JGI IMG/M metagenome (GOLD analysis project Ga0265297, IMG submission 192502) | Leachate microbial communities from a municipal landfill in Southern Ontario, Canada - Leachate well 137-91 | ecosystem: Engineered > Solid waste > Landfill > Unclassified | place...
GGGAGGCTGGATGCGGCACGTCGGCGAGATCCGGGTGGTCACCGACCCCTGCTTCCGCCGCCGGGGCCTGGCCTCCATCCTGGCCCGGGAGATCTTCACCCTCGCCCTGCAGTCCGGGCTGGACAAGATGGTGGCGGAGATGGCGGCGGACCAGGCGGCGGCCCGGAAGGTCTTCGAGAAGCTCGGCTTCCAGGAGGAGGCCCGCCTCGCGAATCACATCCAGGACGCCGCGGGAAAGAAGCACGACCTGCTCCTCCTCTCCACGGACATCCCGGCCCTCATGCAGAAGATGGAAGAGAGCTTCTTCGAGACGGCGGGCTCGGTGGACGATTGAGCCTGCGGGGAGCACCACGAGACATCCCACCCTTCACCGACGAGACGCCGGGCCGGCGGACGGCGAGACCCGCATGACCGAACGGAAGCTGCCCGCCGATCAGTCTCCCGAGCTGGTCCAGCGCAAGCTGGAGGATTTTCTCGCGCGGCTCGGCAAGCGTTTCGGCGAGATGAAGGGGAAGGTCGAGTTCTCCATGCGTCCGCCGGTCTCCTTCAGCCAGATCGGGGGGCCGGGCAGACCCCCGGACCGGTGACGACCGAGGATTTCCAGCGGACGATCGAGGAGTACCGGAAGACCAAGGAGGTCATCGAGAAGATCCGCTACGGGCAGTACCTGTAGCGGATCTCGATGGGCGAAGACAGCGCGGGGGGTGGCCCAGGCGGCCACCCCCCGCGCATTGTCCCCCCGCGTCCCGCCGGGGCTATTTTCCGCTCAAGATCTTCTCCCAGACGGCCTGCGCCACCTCCGGCGCGATCGGGGAGGCCGTGGTCTCCAGCGTCTCCTTCGTCAGCATCGGGATGTCGGCGGCGGTCACCGGCATCGCCTCGGTGACCTTGGGGATGCCCATGGCATTGATGAAGGCGATCGCCGCCGCCACCCCCCGCTCCGCGGCCTGCGCCTCGCCCAGGCCGCGGGTATCGACCCCGAAGGCGGACGCCATCCGGGCCAGCTTCTTGGCTGCGGTGGGCAGGATCTGCTGGAAGCCGGCCCGCAAGGCAATGCCGCAGGTCACGCCGTGCGCCGCGTGGTACTTGGCGCCAAGCGCCTGGGCGTAGGCGTGGAACTGCAGGCCGCCGACCTCGAAGGCCGATCCGGCCATGGTGGCGGCCAGGGCCATGTTGGTCCGCGCCTCGAGGTCCTGGCCGTTCGCGAAGGCCCGCGGCAGGTTCTCCACGATCAGGCGGGTCGCCTCCAGCGCCAGCGTGTCGGCGAAGGGATGCTCCCGGACCTGCGTGAAGCATTCCGTGGCGTGGGAGAGGGCGTCGATGCCCGTGGCCGCGGTCACCTTGGGGGGCATGGAGAGCATCAGCCGCGGGTCCACCAGAGCGACCCGGGGCAGCAGGCTGGGGTGGCGGATCGGCAGCTTGTGGCCGGTGCGCAGGGTCGTCAGCACGCAGACCGAGGTCACCTCCGAGCCGGTCCCCGACGTGGTCGGGATGGCGATGTTCGGCACGCAGCCCGGCACGGTCTTGCTCCCGAATCGCTGGTAGGGGGCCGGGTCGTCGTCCCCGGTGAATGCCAGGACGCCCACCCCCTTGGCGGTGTCCATGGCGCTGCCGCCGCCGAAGCCGATCAGGCCGTCGCAGCGCTCCGCCCGGTACCGCTTCACGCCGTCGATGAGGGTCTGGTCGGTCGGCTCGGCCGCGATGTTATCCCAGACTATCGCGGGCAGGCCCGCCTCGGCCAGCGCAGCCAGAAGCTGCTTCATGCCGTCGCTGCCCGACATGATCTTGTCGGTCACGATGAGCGGGCGGGTGAATCCCAGTCCCTTGGCGTGGGTGCCGACCGCCCCGAGCGACCCTTGGCCGAACACGATGTTGGTGGGGATGCTGAACGAGAAGCTGAGGCCAGTGCTCGCCGTTGCCATTGCCGGAGATCCTCCTGAGCGAGTGTCGGTGATCGAAATCCGCACCTCGGGTCGCCTCGCATTCGACCGACGGGGGCGCGCGGGATCCGGAGGGGTGATCCTCCGGTCTAGGTCTACCATAAACCCCCCGGGGGCGCAACGACCGGACCCGAGACGGCGGCATGCCGTACCAATGCGACGGGCGGCCCGTCCGACGCGTGCCTGCGCGCAGGATTTTGCTTGTCGTTCCCGTGCCGCGGCGGGGTGCCGACGGGTTACCATTTTTGACGGCGAATGCTGTGTTGGGCCGAGCAGGTGACCGGCACCCACCCGGCGTAAACCCGCCTTGACACGTATACGATCATCATATACGGTGTGCCCATGATAGACATGGTGTCGTCACCGGACTTCGAGAGCTTCGACTGGAGTGGCGGGAACGCCGAGAAAATCTGGGAACGGCACGGCGTCGCGCCCCTGGAAGCGGAGCAGGTGTTCTTCAACGCCCCGCTTCTCTGCGGCGACGATCCGGGGCATTCCGGCAGAGAAACGCGGTTCTATGCCCTGGGCCAAACAGACGATGGCCGAGCGCTGTTCATTGCCTTCACGATGCGCGGGCACCGCCTGAGGGTGGTGTCGGCACGGGACATGAGCCGGAAGGAACGGAGGGCGTACAGATCATGACCAGGAAGCGGATTCCAGCATTCAAGAACGAAGACGAAGAGCGGGAGTTCTGGGCGACGCACGATTCCGCGGAGGCTCTCGACTGGTCCAAGGCGACACGGGCTGTTTTTCCGAATCTGAAACCCTCTACCAGGTCGATCTCCCTGCGGCTGCCGGAGTCCATCCTCGTCGGCCTGAAGATGCTGGCGAACAAGCGGGACGTGCCCTACCAGTCCCTGCTCAAAGTCTTCCTCGCGGAGAAGATCGAGGAAGAGCTCCGGCACGGCCGCGCAAAGACGGCATAGGCCGAACACTACGATCGAACCGTTCAGGAAATCGCGTCTTCGGCGCGATTTCCCGAACGGTTATGACGGACGTTGGGCGGCATTAAAAGGTGTCAAGAGTGGAAGAACGAATAAGTATGGTGTCGACGGAATTGTGGTGAGGAAAATCGCCTTGGAGTCTCTTTCAGGGTTGTATGAGCTGGGCCGCCTCGTTGATGCGGTTTTCACTTCGACGAGGCTCTAGATCGCGTCGACCGTGAATCTCCCGCAACGGAAGTCGCCGACGTCATGTTCCGCTGTCTGAACAAGCATCAGACTGGACGTCGTTCTGCAACTCATAACGGTGAGGTTGCGGGCTTCAGGGAGTTCTGCTCGGAGCATCCCGGCTGCCCGCGCGAGGAGTCTTGACAGTTTACACGCATGACTGAACGGAGGAGCGATAGTTGAAGACAGCATACGCGCGCGAAATTGAGAAACGACGCACATTTGGCATCATCAGCCATCCCGATGCGGGGAAAACGACGCTGACGGAAAAGTTATTGCTGTATGGCGGCGCCATTCAATTAGCCGGGATGGTGAAAGCCAAAAAGAATTCGCGCTACGCCACCAGCGATTGGCTGGCGATTGAACGAGAACGCGGGATCTCGGTAACCACCTCGGTCATGAAATTCGACTACCAGGGCTATGCGTTGAATTTGCTCGACACCCCCGGCCATCAGGATTTCTCGGAAGATACGTATCGCGTATTAACGGCGGTGGATAGCGCGCTGATGGTCATTGACCACGCAAGAGGCGTCGAAACCCAAACCGAAAAGCTGATGGAAGTGTGCCGCATGCGCAACATCCCGATCATCACCTTCATCAACAAACTCGATACGGAGGGCCCGGACCCGTTCGAGGTGTTGCGCGAGATTGAGGAGAAGCTCCAGATCGAGTGCGTGCCCTTCTCCTGGCCGATTGGCATGGGAAAATTGTTCAAGGGTGTTTATGACGTCTACAACAAGGGCGTGAAACTTTTTCAGCCCAGCTCATCAACACGACAGTCCGAAGAACAGGCCGGAAGACCCCGCTCGGATCATGAGCTTGACGATCTCCTGAAGGCTGAAGATGCCCGGAAACTGCGGGGTGACATCGAATTACTCCGCGTCGCCGGCAATCCGTATGAACGCAAACGCTTTCTGACAGCCGGGCAAACGCCGGTCTTTTTCGGCAGCGCCTTGAACAATTTCGGGGTCCAGGAACTTCTGGACACGTTTGTCGCGATCGCGCCCTGTCCGCAACCCAGGAGCACGACGACCCGGCTCGTGTCGCCCGACGAGGAAACGTTCTCCGGATTTACGTTTAAGGTGCAAGCCAACATGGACCCGTTGCACCGGGATCGCATGGCCTTTGTGCGAATCTGTTCCGGAAAATTTACCAAAGGCATGAAGGTGCGCCACCACCGCACAGGCAAGGACCTCAAACTCTCCAATGCCATGATGTTCATGGCCCAGGATCGGCACCATATCGAGGAGGCGTATCCTGGCGATATTATCGGAATTTATAATCATGGGACCATCAAAATCGGGGATACGTTTACCGACAAAGAACCCCTGAAATTTACGGGAATCCCCAACTTTGCACCCGGATTTTTTGGCAAAGTCATTCTACGCAATCCGATCAAACGCAAACAGTTGCAGAAAGGCTTGCGGCAGCTTGCCGAGGAGGGCGCCATCCAGCTCTTGCATCCCCTCGCGGCCCATGATGACATCTTGGGGGCCGTCGGGAATTTGCAGTTCGATGTCACAAAAGCCCGTTTGAAGGATGAGTATGGCGTTGATGCGACCTATGAGCGTCTGGATTATGCGGCCTCGCGCTGGATCGCATGTGAAAGCAAAAGTCGACTTGAGGAGTTTACCCGCAAAATGAACAGCACGCTGTGTCACGATCTCTGGGGGGGACTTGTGTATTTGGCGCCCAGCCTCTGGTGGCTCGACAAGACCAGGAAAGAATGGCCGGATATTCGATTTTTAACCTCGCATGAGCATGCGTGAATCGCCCCCGATAGACGCCTTCAAAGGGATTGCCGTCCGACGCCGCCCCCTCGACAGATAGTCTGAGGGAACGAACGGTGCAGTGCGGTGGCCCCAGGGACGGCTCAGCCGAGCGATGCTGAAGCAGTTCGCTCGAATTGAAAGGGCGGCCGGATCGGCCGCCCTTCGTCTATCGCCTGGGAATGACTCGGCCCCTTACCGCCGCCGACTGCGCTCCTTGCCGCGGAGCTGCTGGCTGCGGATCAGCTCGACCGTGTAGCGGTAGCGGTCGGAGCGGAAATAGGTATCCGCCACCTCTACCGGCTGCCCGTCGGCGGAGTAGACGATCGTCTCCATGTAGAGGATCGGCTCGAAGACGCTGACGGCGAGGAGCGAGGCCACCTCCACGTCGGCCTTCACCGCCTCCACCGCGTGGCGGATGGTCCCCAGCGAGATCCCCAGCTTGTCCTCCAGGAGGTGCAGCATGGTCTGGTGCTGGAGGTCCTGCTCGGCGATCTTGCCGCCGATGTCCGACGGCAGATAGTTGACGACGAACGAGAAGGGCCCGCCGTCCACCAACCGCAACCGCTTGAAGCGGATCACCTCGTCCCCCGTCGGGAGCCGCAGGGCGGCGGCCACCCGGTCCGGCGCCTGGGCGGGCCGAAGCTCCAGGATCTTGACGTCGGCCTGGTGTCCCTCGGAGAACAGGTCTTCGGTGAAGCCGGTCAGCTTGACCGACTTGGTCTGCGCCGCCTTCTCGGTGACGAAGGTCCCCTTGCCCTGCTTGCGATAGAGCAGCCCCTCCGACACCAGGGCGGCCAGCGCCTGGCGAACCGTGGCCCGGCTGATCTTGTACTCGCGGGAGAGCTCCTGCTCGGTGGGGAGCTTCTGGTTCTGCAGCACCTCGCCGGCCTCGATCTTGGATCGCAGGATGTTCTCCAGCTGGTAGTAGAGCGGGATGAATCGGTTCGGGAACGTACTGGCCGTCTGCCGGCCGCCGCGGCCTTCGCGCACTCCGCCCTCCTCTTTTCCCGTTGCCATCTACTCGCCTTCCGGCACCCGCAGGACCGCCCCCTTGGATGCGGATTCGGCCAGGCGGGCAAATCGCCCCAGGATGCCCTTGAGCGGCCTCGCAGGCGGGCGCCATGCCGCCCGCCGCCGCGCCAGCTCCGCCTCCGGCACCAGGAGGTCCAGACGCCGGTTCGGGATGTCGTAGGCGATGCGATCCCCGTCCCGGATCAGCCCGATGGGGCCCCCCTCGGCCGCCTCCGGGGAGACGTGCCCGATGCACGGGCCGCGGCTGGAGCCGGAGAACCGCCCATCGGTCACCAGCCCGCAGTGCTCGTCCAGCCCCATCCCGACCATGATGGAGGTGATCTGGTGCATCTCGCGCATGCCGGGCCCGCCCTTCGGACCCTCCTGGCGCACCACGATCACGTCGCCCCGCTGGACCTGATCCCCCAGGAGGGCGCGGACGGCCTCCTCCATGCTCTCGAAGACCCGGGCCGGGCCCTCGTGCACCATCATGTGGCGGAACCGCACCCCCGACTGCTTGACCACCGCGCCGTCCGGCGCGAGGCTTCCCCGCAGGATGGCGAGACCCCCCTCGGCATGGAGCGGATCGCTCAGCGGGCGCAGCACCTCGCGATCGGTCGCCGTCGCCCCGGCGATGTTCTCGCCCATGGTCCGTCCCGTGACGGTGGGCACGTCAAGGTGCAGGAGCCCGGAGAGCTCCTGCATGAGAGCCGGGATGCCGCCGGCCGCCTCCAGCCGCTCCACGGCATATTGCCCCGAGGGCTTGATGTTGCAGAGGTGCGGCACGCGCCGCGCCACCCGGTCGAACTCGTCCAGCTCGAGCGGGATGTCCGCCTCGTGCGCGAAGGCCAGCAGGTGCAGGACGCTATTGGTGGAGCCCCCCAGGGCCATATCCACCGCCATGGCGTTTTCGAGGGCCTTCCGGGTGACGATACTCCGGGGGGTGATGCCGCGCCGCAGACACTCGATCACCAGCCGCCCGGCCTCCCGCGCCAGGGCCGGCCGCAGCGGATCCGTCGCCAGCATCGTGGCGCAGCCCGTGGGGGACATCCCCAGGGCCTCGAGGAGACAGCCCATGGTGTTGGCCGTCCCCATCATGGAGCAGGAGCCTGGCCCGGGGAGCGCCACCTTCTCGATCTCGATCAGCTCTTCTCGGCTGATCTTGCCCATCTTCACCTGCCCCGCGAACTCCCGCAAGGAGGAGAGCGTGATATCGGTGATCTCCTTGTACCGCCCCCCCTCCATGGGACCGCCGGTCAGGAACACCGAGGGGATGTTCACCCGCAAGGCGGCCAGGAGGTGGCCGGGCTCGATCTTGTCGCAGCTGCAGATCATCACGGCGGCGTCGAAGCGGTGGCTTTCCAGCATGATCTCGACGGTGTCGGCGATGGCTTCGCGGCTGGGCAGGGAATACCCCATTCCCACGTGCCCCTGGGCCATGCCGTCACAGACCGCGATGGTGTCGAACTCCAGGGGCACCCCCCCGGCCTCGCGCACTCCCTGCTTCACCAGCGCCCCCAGCTCCCTGAGATGCATATGGCCCGGGACGACCTCGGTCCAGGAATTGACGATGGCGACCAGCGGCTTCCCCAGATCGGCGTGCGGGACGCCCACGCAGTGCAGGAGCGCCCGGTGGGCCGTGCGGTCGAGCGGTTCGTGGAGATCGTGGCTGCGATGGTCGAGTCGGTCGGTCATGGCTATGTCCCCGGTAGGTGTGGAAAGCCGAGAAGAAATCGAAAGTTGTCCTGTTTGGTCATCAGGATAACCGGGCATTATTTTTATCATGGGGCTCGTTGGTCTGTCAAAACAAAAGGGTCGTCCCTGCAGGCCCAAACACGCGCGCCGGAGGGGCTGGAGGCCTTGAAAGATCCCGGAGTTGCGCGCGCCCTACCGTACCACGGTCTCCGGTCGGCCGGCCAGCGCGTCGGCAATCCGGATGCGGTGCATCACCAGGACATCGGCGGGAAGATCGGCCGGATCGAAGAAGCCCAGCTCCAGGCTTTCCTGGCAGGTCCGGAGCGTCCCGTCGACGATCCGACACTCGAAGAACAGGCTGACGTACTGGACAACGTTGCCGTCCGGATAGCGCACGACCTGAAAGCCCGGGTCCGAGTAGACCCCGATGAGCCGTCCCGCCTCCACGCGCAGCCCCGTCTCCTCCTCGACCTCGCGCATCACGGCTTCGGCCACCGTCTCGCCGATCTCCACCGAGCCGCCCGGGAGCCCCCAGCGCCCGTTGTCCGACCGCCGCTGGAGGAGAATCTTCCCCTCGGCATCCTGCACGTAGGCCGACGCCGACACGCGGATGGCGGTCGCCTGGGTCCTGTCCGGCTCTGGCTGCATCGGACTCCTGTCGCGGCGAAGGGAGAACGGGCGGCGGCCCACGGCGCCCGGTTACCGCTGCACGCGCTGCTCCAGAATCGTGTCCTCGTGGGCGTACGGCGGCGCGCAGCAGCAGAGGAACGCCAGCGGCTCCGCGCCCACATTCCGGATCTGGTGCATGACGCCGGGCGGGATCAGGATGCCGTCCCCGGGGCCCACCTCCCGCCACTCGTCTCCCAGCCGCATGCGCCCCCGGCCGCTCAGCAGGTAGTAGATCTCCTCCGTCCGCGGATGGCGATGGGCCTCCGTCGCGGCCCCGGGCGGGAGCGTGGCCTCGGCCAGGCTCTGGTGAGACGCGCTCGAGTTCGTCCGGTCCAGGATCGAGCGGACCTCCGACCCATCCTTGGTGGTGAAGGGCTCGCTGGCACTCCGGTTGACGATCTCCATCGACCTCGCCCCTGACGGAGCCCCCTTCGGGCCCCGGATTCCCGCGACGCCCGTCAAGATAGCAGCCTCGCCGCGGAAGGGCAAGAGCGAGCCGCGCCTCCAGGTACCGTGGGTCGGGAATAATTTCGCCTCTTGACTATGCGGACAGGGGCCTGTATTGATTTTCCGCATCGTCGCGACGCATCGAGGCTGTTTTCCCCACTCAGGATACCGCAAGGAGGTCGCCGTGGCCACGTACAGCATCGCCCTGATTCCTGGAGATGGCATCGGTCCCGAGGTTCTGCGGGAAGGCAAGAAGGTGATGGATGCGGTCGCCCAGGTCGCAGGGATCACCTGGAACTGGACGGAGTACCCGTACGGGGCCGAGCACTGGCTGACGCACCGGAAAGGCCTCCCCACCCTGATGAGCGAGGAGGACATGGCCGCGCTGGGGAAGCACGACGCCGTCTACTTCGGGGCCGTCGGCGATCCGCGCGTGCCGGAGTCGGTCGAGCAGGCCGGCGCCCTGCTCTGGATGCGCTTCTTCTTCGACCAGTACATCAACCTGCGGCCCGCCAAGCTGCTGCGCGGGGTCACCTCGCCGCTCGCCAACAAGAAGCCCCACGACATCAACTTCTACGTCGTGCGCGAGAACAGCGAGGACTTCTACATCGGCCTGGGCGCCCGGCATTCCGGCCGCAAGAGCCAGGAGGAGCTGACGCTGAAGCGGGCCCTCTTCAAGGCCCGGTTCAAGGTGGATATCGACCTGGATCCCGGAGACGAGATGGCCTACCAGATCGGGGCCATGACGGGCCGCGGCGCCGAGCGGGTGATCCGCTACGGCTTCGAGCTGGCCAAGCGGAAGAAGCTCTCCCGCGTCACGGTGGTCCACAAGGCCAACGTGCTCACCAAGATCTACGGGCTCTGGCTGGAGGCGGCCGACCGCGTGGCGAAGGACTATCCCGACATCGAGATGGAAAAGACCATCGTCGACGCCACCACCATGTGGTTCGTCCGGCGGCCTGAATGGTTCCAGGTGGTGGTGGCTCCCAACATGTTCGGCGACATCATCTCCGATCTGGCGGCCTCCACCGTCGGCGGCATGGGATTCGCCCCGGGGGGCAACATCAACCCGGACCGGAGCGCGGGGGTCTCCATGTTCGAGCCGATCCACGGCTCGGCTCCCAAGCACGGCGGCCTCAACAAGGCGAACCCCGTTGCCACCATCCTGGCCGGCAAGCTGATGCTGGACCACCTGGGCGAGGAGCGCGCGGCCGAGCTGGTGGAGCAGGCCTGCGAAGACGTGCTGGAGGCCGGAAAGGTCCGCACCTACGACGTGGGCGGCAGCTCCTCCTGTAGCGCCATGGGGGATGCCATCGCCGAGCGGGTGCTCATGCTCAAGCCCTGACAACGGCGCGGAGCGCGAAGACGCGCGCGCCGTTGCCCGGCGCAGCCAACATTCCGCGGTTTCCGCTTTGACGGGCTGCGCCCGTGGGTGCAAGATAGCGCCGGTCCAGGTGGCGCTGCAATCGCCCGACGCCCAGCCGTGGTCCCGCAAACGCGCGCAAGTCGGAGGCGGCAGTGAAGACACAGCGAGTGGCCGATATTGTCGTGGGGTGCCTGGTTGCCCTGCTCGGCGTCTTCGTGCTGGCGGCGTCGACGTCGATCTCGGAGGCGGTGGCGCATCGCCTTTCCCCGCGCACCTTCCCCTACGTCGTCGGCGGTCTTCTGGTCGTCTGCGGCGTCGGGCTGGCGCTCAAGTCCTGGAGCATCCGGGGAAAGGATTTCGCGATTGCCTGGCCGGACGCTGAAGGAGTCCGGACGATCACGGTCACCCTGGCCATCCTGGCCGGCTACATCGCCCTGATGAACTGGCTGGGGCTGCCGCTGGCCACCTTCCTCTACGTCACGCTTGCCACCTGGCACCTGAACCGGGCGAAATGGCTGACCGCCTCGGTGATCGGCGTGATCACCGGCGTCCTCTCGTATGTCGTCTTCATCCGGCTGCTGGGTCTCTCGTTCCCGGCAGGTTTCCTGTTGGAATAGGGGGCCGGCATGGGCTTCTCCTTCGACTTTCTCCTCCAGGGATTCGCGACGGCCCTGACGTTTCAGAATCTCTTCTGGGCGCTCGTCGGCTGTTTCATCGGAACCCTGGTCGGCGTGCTCCCCGGCATCGGTCCCGTCTCCGGGATCGCGATCCTGCTCCCCTTGACCACGGTGCTCCCGCCGACGTCGGCCATCATCATGATGGCCGCCATCTACTACGGCGCCATGTACGGGGGCTCGACCACGGCGATCGTGGTGAACATCCCCGGCGAGGCCTCGTCCGTGCCGACGGCGATGGACGGCTACGAGATGGCCAAGCAGGGGAAGGCGGGCCCGGCGCTGGCGATCTCCGCCATCGCCTCGTTCGTCGCGGGCACCATCAGCGTGGTCGCGCTGACCCTCTTCGCCCCGATGCTGGCCCAGTTCGCCGTGGTCTTTGGCCCCCCGGAGTACTTTGCGCTGATGTTCATGGGGCTGAGCCTGGTGATCAGCCTCTCCGGCCGCGCGCTGCTGAAAGGGCTGATCTCCATGGCCCTGGGGCTGGCGGCCGCCCTGGTCGGTCAGGATCCGCTGACCGGCGCCTCCCGGCTGACCTTCGACACCGTCACCTTGAATGCCGGGGTCGAGTTCATCAGCGTGATCGTGGGCCTCTTCGCCATCAGCGAGGTGATGATCAACGTCGAGCAGCGGATCGTGTCCATCAGCGACATGGAGATCAAGAACTGGATGCCGACCTGGGCCGACCTGCGGCGCTGCTGGGGCAGCATGCTCCGCGCCACGGGGGTCGGATTCTTCCTGGGCCTCCTCCCCGGATGCGCCCCGTCCGTCACGGCCTTCGTGGCCTACGATCTCGAGAAGCGGGTCTCCAGGCACCCCGAGCTCTTCGGGAAGGGGGCGATCGAGGGGGTCGCCGCCTCGGAGGCCTCGAACAACGCCACCTCCACCGCCGGCTTCGTGCCGCTCTTCTCCTTCGGGCTGCCCACGGCCCCGTCGATGGCGGTCCTCCTTGGCGGTCTCATGATGTACGGCCTCCAGCCCGGGCCGATGCTGTTCGCCCAGGATCCCCAGTTCGTCTGGGCGGTGATCGCCAGCATGTACATCGGCAACGTGATGCTCCTGGTCCTCAACCTGCCCCTGGTCGGGATGTGGGCCCGGATCGTCAGGGTCCCCTTCTACATCCTGGGGCCGCTGATCGTCTTCTGCGCGCTGGTCGGAACCTACAGCCTGCGCTTCCAGATCCTGGACGTGTGGGTCATGCTCATCTTCGGGGTGCTCGGCTACTTCATGCGGAAGTTCGGCTTTCCCATCGCCCCCATGGTCCTGGCGAGCGTCCTGGCCCAGATGCTGGAGACCGCCCTGGGGCAGTCCCTGCTCATCTCGCAAGGATCGGTCCTGGTCTTTTTCACCCGGCCCATCTCCGCCGTCTTCATGGCGCTCGCCTTCCTCTCCATCGGGCGGGGAGTCTGGGCGCAGGTGCGGGCCGAGGCGCCGGAGGTGGCCCTGGAGGACACGGATTGAGCGGCGAGCGCTCAGCGGCCAGCGAGCGGATCCCGGATCCGGGACGTCGCGCTGGCCGCCCGGCGCGACGGCCGAAGCGTCCGTCGCCTGCGCCGCTTGCCGACTGGTGATCACGTGCAGAGCGGAAACCTTTTCACGACAGGAGGAGCGCAATGAAGAGAATTGGCATCGGCGCGATTGCCCTGGCCGTCGCGCTGGCCCTGGTCGGAGTTGCCGCGGCCGGGACGGCAGGGTTCCCCAGCAAGCGGATCACCTACAACATCTGCTTCAACCCCGGCGGGGAGTCGGACATCACCGCCCGGTTCCAGGAAGGGCCCCTCAAGAAGATCCTGGGGGTGGATATCGCCATCAACTACAAGATCGGAGGCGGCGGGGCCCTCTGCTGGGCGGATCTGGTCAAGACCCGGCCCGACGGCTACACCATTGCCGGCCATAACCTGCCCCACACCGCCCTCCAGCCCCTGGAGATGGGAAACGCCGGCTACAAGACCCTCGACCTCAAGAGCATCTACTACTTCGAGAGCACCCCGAACCTCCTCCTCGTCCGGAACGACAGCCCCTACAAGACCCTCAAGGATTTCGTGGCGGGAGCCAAGCAGAAGCCCGGCACCTTCACGGTCGGCGGCAGCGGCACCTCGTCCG
>Ga0265297_10009202_pt1 | contig 12843 bp, 11 predicted proteins | sample Munlanlwell13791_FD_192502 | JGI IMG/M metagenome (GOLD analysis project Ga0265297, IMG submission 192502) | Leachate microbial communities from a municipal landfill in Southern Ontario, Canada - Leachate well 137-91 | ecosystem: Engineered > Solid waste > Landfill > Unclassified | place...
CTACCGTTGCATCATGTAATATCTTGCCGTGGGCCTCTAGGGCGCTATCCAGGTGGTCCTGGTTGTCAACGCCAAGTGCCAATACCAATTCAACGTTATAATCGCCCTGGCTAAAGTCCAAATCATCACTAGTAATCGTTGTACGGTAAGGTGTAATGAATATCTTGACGACATCACCTTCAACCTTGTAGCGCAGGTGATCGGCTTTTTCTTTGTCTAAGGCAATAATAAAATCGCGCAGACTGTCGGTAGTTGATTCAAAAGTCTTTTGAGGGTCCAAGAACGTAATTGCCGGTGGTATTGCACCACTAAATACAGCCGTCGTGTGCTTGCCAAGTTTATTCAGAAGTACAGTCAAACCAAGGGCTGCCGATAGTGCGTCGACCGATGGATCATTGCTTACAGTTACCAAAATATTGGTAGATGCTTTGATCTTGTCAACAATTTGCTGTTTTATTTTGACGTCGTTCATTGGTATTTCCTACTGTTTTTCTTTTGATTCTAGCGAACTAGAGTTTGCTGTAACTATACCATAAGTATTTTAAGCTCGTCAACAATCACCGGCCTCTTTACAATCTACCTCTTTTCCTCTATAATCTGCCTTTGATTGTATCTATTATTTTAAAGAGCAAAGGAACAGTATGCCAATCATCAAATCAGCGATTAAACGCGCCAAACAAACCATCAAACGCCGTGAACGTAACGTCGGCATCAAACGTGATATCAAAACTGCAACCAAAGCATTTATGGACAAGCCGACCGCAGCTACCCTATCGGCCGCTCACAGCGAAATCGATACAGCTGTCAAAAAGAACTTGCTAAAGAAAAACACCGCTGCTCGCCGCAAAGCCGGCCTAGCCAAGATTGCCAAAGACGCCGGCGTCAAACTAGCTCCTGCTAAAAAAGCAGCTGTCAAAACCGCTCCGGCCGCTACTAAACCAGCAACTAAGGCCACAACGACTGCCACTGCTGCTAAAAAACCTGTCGCCAAGACAGCTGTCGCTGCCAAAAAAACCGTAGCTAAGAAACCAGCTGCCAAAAAACCTGCGACTAAATAACTAGACCCACTATTTCTATATAGAGGCAACTTTTAGCAGTGCCTGCTCGATTAGTAACCAAGGATCAGCCCGCGACAACTTCATATCATCATCGGCCACAGCAAAAGCACTAATAATCTTCCGAGACCCCGATCGTCCAAATTTCTGGGCCAACGGCGATAATTTAGATATGGCATACGGATGTACGCCCAAATCACTTGCAACCGAGTCGGTCCTATCGGCTACAGCTACAGCAGCCAACTGGAAAGCTTGACCTGACAGTAAAGCAAATAAACGATACGGATCTTCGGTTAGCTGCAAAGTGCCGATCATGTCAGCTACCAATCGCCTGTTGCCGTGTAGTGCCGCATCAAACAGATTAAACACATTCTCACTAGGACTAGCGTCGATCACTGATTCAATTACTCCGGGCGTAATGGCATCTACAAGCGACAGTTTATCAAGAGCATGAAATAGCTGCCACTGATCCAACCCGACGCGGCGAATAATCAGCTGCGCAACCTTGCGATCAATCTGAATATCCATCCGCGCGGCCTCGTCAATTAACCATTTTTCCGCTGTACCTATATCACGATCGGACCACTGGTTAAACTCAATAATTTTGGCAACTTTCTTTAGATCCTTGTAAGTCAAAGTCCGCTTATCGGGCTTGGCATCAACTAAAACCAGATCAATATCATCCGACACGCGCGGTAACCACTTCCCAAAGTCAGTCCAAACGGATTTATTTTCAGATAGGTTCTTGATAATCACCAGGCGCTTATCAGCAAACAAGGTTGCACCCATCAACAAATCAGGTAATCGACGGACGTCCAGATCGCTACCGTCAACGCGCTCGGGCACACCCTCGAATCCAGCCTCAATACGCGCTATCTCGCGGCTAATCTCAAACGAATTATCACCTGTCAGTAATGTAATCATTACTATCAGTATAACCTAGAGTTGCTGACAGATCGGGCAAATATGCGTGCCACGACCGGCGGCTTTGAATTTAACAATAGTAGTACCGCAGCGTGGGCACTCTTGGCCTTCACGACGAAAGACGCGTGCAAAATCCATATAACTGCCGCGTTTACCTTCGGCGTTAACATAGTTTTTGGCAGTACTTCCGCCTTTTTCAATCGATAAGTTCATAACCTCACGTACCTCACGATAAAGTGCGGCAAACTCGTCGTCCGTGATGGTCTGTACCAGACGTTTTGGATGTATATGCGCGCCCCACAAACTCTCGTCGGCATAAATATTACCTACACCCGCAATCACTGTTTGATCTAGCAGGGCAGCCTTGATACTTGTCCTGGGTCGCCTACTAAAACGATCAATGAACTGACGTAATGTAAAGTCATCTTCTAATGGCTCAGGACCAACGCGCCGCATGAATGGCAAGTCACCTACTTCGGCAGTTGGCAGCAGTTTCATCCAACCGAATTTGCGTTGATCGTTAAAAAACAAATGCGTACCGTCTGTAAAAGTGATTGTGACGTGCGTGCTGCGATCCGGCAGCTCACCAATCAAGCTATCTGTCGGATGACCAGCGCCAAAATCCGTCTCGCCACGAAATACCAATTGCCCCGTCATTTTAAGGTGCACGACCAGTGAATAATCCGTTGAAAGATCTATCATCAAAACCTTGGCCCGACGACGGACGTCGGTTACCCTAGAGCCTATCAAAAACGCGTCTATTTGAGCCTGAGCATTTGGAAAACTACCTGGATTATCACTAATTGCTGACGCTATAGATCGCCCAATAATTAACTTATGCAAGCCACGACGAACCGTTTCGACCTCTGGTAATTCAGGCATCTTGTAATATCCTATCAAGATCACTTTTGGCATCATCTACTGTTCCGAACAAGATACCCTGCATACCCGAACGTGTTGCACCCTCGATATTATCAATCAAATCATCGATCATAACACACTCCATTGGGTCTAACGATAATCGCTCGGCCATTAAATGAAAAATGCGCTCGTCAGGCTTGGCCATACCCACTTCACCCGATAGAACTTCGCTATCAAAAATTCGCAATCTATCGCGTTCTGGTAAAAAATCATCTAACCAACCTTTACCGATATTACTAAGCAGACCAATTTTGTATTCACCGGTCTGGCGCAGGGCGTCAATCCACTCAAATGCGCTTGTGTTTAAAGTACCCTTATGCCAATATCGCTTCTCGGCCTCACCATATTTTAGACCGGTTAAATCTGCCAATTCTTGGCTATGTTGTTCGCGTGATATATAGCCATAGTCAGATTTTAGTGTCAGGTCATGCAATTCGGCAGCTAGGTGCGGAAAATCGTGTTGCAAAGTTTGCCTGCCAGATAGAACCAAAACGCCAAAACAATCAAAGATTATCGCTTTTACTGCCATGTTTTCCTCCAGCTATTACAAACTTATTTTTCTAATCAATACGTCGGCCGTTGGTAACTGCACGACAAACAGATTCGTCAACTGATCGATATTAGCGTCAAGTGACCCCAGCGAACCTCGACAAGTCGATGTCCAAAGATTTTTGATGACCTTGTCGGCCTTTAGTACCTCAAACTGGTAGACGCGACCAGTTGCGCAGATACCGCGTGTATCATTTTTGTCACCAGACAATTCGGTACCCTTCATAATATTAGCCCGATCGGCCGCATAAACGAATTGTTCATAAGCCGGCGTATTATTGCCTAAAATAACCTGATCGACTTTTTTATCTAGATAGCCCGTATAGGTAGTTAATGAGCGATTAGCTGGTGCTATCGTGATCTGATAAGACCTAAATTCCTCATCGGCAACAATCGAACCGCGAACAGTCATGCGGACTGATCGATCAGCTTTGGTATCTAGTAGTGCCTCGCGGCCGACGTCAATAGTCGAGGCTGTTTGCGATGATCCCGAAAAAAATACAGCCCGCGTCAGCGACACTAATGCGGCGATTGCAACTGCGACAATGATCAGAACAAGTACAATTGGGATTATGCGAGATATATTAAGTCGTGCCATACATTAACCTTAGTATCTTTTTGCTATAGTGTCAATTGACTAGCTGCGGCCTACAGCTCGCCCCAATCCTTGCCAATACTGACGTCGACTTTTAGCTTGATACCTAGATCTGGGGCAATATTCTCCATCGTATCGCGCAAAATTTCGGCAATTTTATCAGCATTTTCGACTGGCGCTTCGATCAAGATACTGTCATGTATTTGCAAGATCTGTTCACCTAACCCATCTAGTCTTCGATCAACCTCTAACATGGCTAGTTTCATCAAATCCGCCTCGGTCCCCTGGATCGGCATATTAGCAGCCGCTCGTTCCGCCCCAGCACGTACCATAAAATTACTGCTATAGATATCCGGTGTTGGACGACGACGACCATAATAAGTTTCGACGTATCCATCTGTCCTGGCCTTTTTAAGAGTATCGTCAATATATTTACGAATCGGAGCGCGCAGTTCAAAATACCGATCGATGAATTTTTTGGCCTCTATAAAATTCATACCAGTTGCCGCACTTAGTCCATGAGGACTCATGCCGTACAAAATACCAAAATTGATAACCTTGGCATCACGACGTTGACGTTTAGTAACATCATCCATTGGAATACCATAAACTTCACTAGCAGTTTTAGTGTGAATATCGACATCGCCATTAAAGTCATTTACCATCTCGGTGTCGCCGGCCAGTACCGCCGCCAGGCGCAGTTCGAACTGCGAATAGTCAGCGCTAATAAACACTTTACCGCCATCAGGAATGAACGCTTCACGAATCCTGCGACCCATATCTGTCCTAACGGGAATGTTCTGAAGGTTCGGATTATTACTGCTTAGACGCCCGGTGCTGGCTACGTCCTGATTAAATGTCGTATGGATACGGTGGTGTTTGTCGGCAAGTTTTGGCAGTGCATCTACATATGTGTTTTTTAGCTTGGCCAGTTCACGCGTGCGTTCAATCAGTTCGATAATCGGATGCTGGCCTCGCAGCTTGTCTAGTTCTTTTTGCCCGGTGCTATAGCCTGTTTTACCCTTTTTGATACCAGCAGTCGACAGTTGTAGTTTGGTAAATAACACTTCTGAAAGTTGCGCCGGGCTGCCAATGTTGAATTCATGACCAACCATAGTATACATTTCTTGTTCAAGCATGGCGTGTTCATCACCCAGTTCTTTACTCATTTTTTGCAAGAATGCTGGGTTGATCTTGATGCCACGGTGTTCCATTAAAAATAAGATGTAAGTTAGAGGAAAATCAAAGTCACGTGCAATGCGTTCAAACTTTGGCTCAGCCTTAAACGCCCGAATTTGCTGATCGTATAAACGCCAGATTACGGCTGCAACCACCATAGGCTCGTCCTCATTAATATCGTCACCGATTAGTCCTGATAATGATCGGTCACGCGCCAACGGATTTATCAAAAACGCCGCCTGGTGGACATCGTGTAGCTCACCGAAACGCACCAATACATCGTGATCAGCTAACTGGTGATACAGCATCTTGCTGTCATAACTAATAACCGTCGCTAGTTCGAATACGCGCCAAACACTGCGATCTAAATCTGATATTGGGCTGCTACAGATCGTGCTGTCATTCTGCGATAGCCAGACATCATCATCAACTACCTGCAACACAACTGGCCCATCGATGTTTAAGGTTTCAGGCCATGGTACACGACTAAGCGGCAAAACTTCTTTGTGATCCATGATTACTTCATCATTATGATGTACAACCTGCATATGTTTAGGCAAGCGTTTTATAAGTGACGAAAATTCTAGTCGCTTCAAAATATCTGCAACTTTGTCTAGATCAATATCATTGATGTCAGCTATATCCCAATCTAATTTGATTGGTGCATCAACCCAAATTCGACCAACTTCTTTACACATATAAGCCAGTTCTCTGCCGGCAACAAGTTTTTTTGCGATCGTAGGCTTGATGTCATCAATGTGAGCATAAATATTATCAAGAGTCTGGTACTGTTGTAATAGCTGGATAGCAGTCTTTTCACCAATCCCAGGCACACCCGGCAGATTATCCGACGAATCACCTTTTAACGATTTTAGATCCAAAAATTGTTCGACACCTATGCCATATTTCTTTTCAAAATAATCAACATCAAATTCTTCTAGATTAGATAGGCCATTTTTAAGTGCATAGACCTTGGTAAGTGGCCCAACCAGCTGCAAAGCATCTAGGTCGCTAGTCAGCAAACATGTCTCTATGCCCTTTTCAGTCGCCTCCTTGGCAAATGCACCTAAAATGTCATCGGCTTCATAATCATCCAGCTCGTATAGCGGCCATCCAAAAGCCTCCAGTAGCTCAAATAATATTGGCATCTGCGTGTAAAAATCTTCTGGTGCCTTTTTGCGACCAGCTTTGTATTCCGGATATATCTGGCGGCGCTTGCGAATATTCGTACCTTTTTTGTCCCACGCGATTGCCACATAATCTGGTTCTAGTTTTTTGATAAGTTCAATAGCGAGCGATGCAAATCCAAATACTCCACCCGTTGGAGTGCCGTCGCTAAGCGATAGACCTGGCATAGAATAATAACCGCGATAAAATACAGATTTTCCGTCAATAATTGCCAGGCGCTTTGTCATATCTACAGTATATCAGCTTGCGCATCTGATTACTCGGCTTGACCCGCACCGGTGCAGCTATCTGATACAATGATCGTATGACACAACACGAAAACATAAAAATAGTTGCATTTGTCGGCCTGGCCGGTAGCGGCAAAAGTTCGGCTGTAGAATATTTGACCAAAAAAGGCTACCCAAAAGTATATTTTGGCGGTGTAATCCGGTCGGCCATGGAAGAAGCCAACATCGAACCAACTTGGGATAATCAAAATACGTTCCGTGTCCAGATACGTGAACGCGAAGGTCAAGATTTTGTCGTAAAACAAATCATCAAACAAATCCATGAATTAATTGCCGCCGGCCAACACCGTATAGTTGCCGATGGACTATACACTTGGGACGAGTACAAAATCCTAAAACAAGAATTTCCAGGCGAACTTACCGTCGTGGCTATTGTTTCACCAAAACGCCTACGGCATCACCGATTGACCGTACGCCCCGAACGTCCGCTGACCGACCAACAAGCCAACGACCGCGACTGGCACGAAATAGAAGACATCCAAAAAGGCGGACCAATTGCTATCGCCGACCACTTTATAAACAACGATGGCGACATCGAACAATTTAATGACAGGGTTGATACTGTCATGAATGAAATAGAATTCTACCAATAAAATAAAGCTCCAGTTATGGAGCTTTATTTATATTCTACGCCCTATTAACTAAGGTATTCGTGTAGTTTCTTGGCGTCTTTGTGTTTGCGAAGTTTAGCAAGCGCCTTGGCCTCGATTTGGCGAATGCGCTCACGGGTAACGGCAAATTCCTGTCCGACTTCTTCGAGCGTATGCGATTTGCCATTTTCTAGTCCAAAACGCATTTTAACAATCTTTTGCTCACGATCAGAAAGTGTGGACAAGATTGATTGAACTTGCTCTTTAAGCAGCTGCGAGGTGGCAGATTCTTCCGGAGTGGCTCCGTCTTCGTCCTCAATAAAATCACCCAGGACTGAATCTTCGTCTTCGCCGTCACGACCAACACCGGCATCAAGCGATGTGATGTCCTGTTTGATCTTGATAACGTATTCGACTTTGTCCGGTTCCATTTCTAGTTCTTTAGCAAGTTCTTCGATAGTCGGCTCGCGGTTTAGTTCTTGGGTCATGCGACGCTGAGTACGAAGCAGTTTGTTAATCGTTTCAACCATATGCACTGGGATACGAATGGTACGCGCCTGGTCGGCAATAGCGCGAGTAATTGCCTGGCGAATCCACCAGGTTGCGTAGGTACTGAACTTGAATCCTTTGTCTGGGTCGAATTTTTCTACTGCGCGCAGAAGTCCTGTATTTCCCTCTTGGATAAGATCTAGAAAATCAAGTCCACGACCACTGTAACGTTTGGCGATTGAAACCACTAAACGCATGTTCGCTTCGGCCATCTTGTCTTTGGCTTTTTTCTCACCCGCAACAACACGTTGCGCCAGCGCTAATTCTTCTTCACTGTTAAGAAGTGGAATTTTACCAATTTCGCGTAGATACAGTCGAACGCTATCGTCGCTGGCATCATCAAAATATTGTCCCTGATTCAGAACATCTTCGTCATCTTCTTCTTCATCCTCAAGCTCTTCGATTGCAGGACCGTCAATGTCACCGAGGGGGCCACCACTGCCATCAATAATTAGATCTTCAGCAATAATTTCTTCTTCCAGGGCTTCCACGTCTTCTGCTGGTTTTTTACCTTTGGCCACTTTGTATCTCCTTGATAAGTTTATGAATCATGGAACGAATTTCAGCTGCTTTTTCATCGTTACCAGCCGTTTCGTAATCACGTAATTGTTCAGTTAATAGGTCTTTTTGGTTTTTCTTGTTTTGGGTTGTAACTTGGCGGAGCAATCGAGCCGTTTCAAAGTAACGATCTTGGTCGTTCCAATCGGCATAACGAGCGTCGGCCCTTAATAGTAGTATTTTTACATAGGTGTCATAATTTAGCAAGTCCCTGGGTGTGTCTTTGATCGATTTACCACCATGACTCGACAGATAAGCAGCTACCGCCTGGCGCTCGTCACCAACAAAAGTACTGGCGTCAATATCTCGGAACAAATCATGAGTCGCCCCATCAATCAAAGCTACGGCTAGTAAATTATCCTGGTACGTTGAGTCGTCCTGAACGCTAGGCTTTTGATCCACGACGCGTCGTAACGACTGGTCCGCCACCCTATCACCTCGAGCTAATTTATCCTTGAGTGTATCGATAGACGAATTGGTATATTTAGCGATTTTTTGTAGATAATGCTCTTGCTCTACTGGATCATTAAGTTCCTTGACGACCGCTAGGGCTGCTGTCGTAAAGCTTTTTTTGCCCGCAGCCGACAACAAATCTTCGCGCGTAGCATATTGTTTTAGCACCCAGTCTACAACTGGCTCTGCATTATCAATCGCCTGCTGCCACAGATCTACTCCTTGCTGGATTAGTTCGTCCGGGTCTTTGGCACTATCCGGTAGCGATACTATAGTTAGGTCTATGCCAACATTCTGAGCGATTGGAATAGCTCGTTCGGTTGCGGCCAGCCCTGCCTTGTCACCGTCAAATGCCAGGCGCGCATGACCACTTAGACGGACCAACGCGCGCAGGTGATGTTCAGTCATCGCAGTTCCAGCCGTCGCAACAACCTGAGTTATACCGACCTGGTGACTACTAACTACATCTAAATTACCTTCGACAATCACGGCGTAATCGTGGGCACGAATTGACTCCTTAGCCTGCGATAGCCCAAAAACATGACGACCTTTGTCGTATAACATTGTTTGCGGAGTATTCAAATATTTAGGCGCCTGCGGATCATCGACGATAATACGAGCGGTAAATCCAATTACCTGCCCAACACCATCCATCAACGGCACCATCATACGTCCACGGAACATATCACCACCGAAACGGTTTACTAGTCCGGCCTGCGATAATTCATGGGCACTAAATCCCTTTTTGGTCAAAAACTGAACCAAAGCATCGCCGCTAGTTGGAGCGTAGCCAATTCTAAAATCTTGAACTATTTGCTTACTCAGTCCCCTTTTTTTGAATACATAATCAATAGCGTGCTGGTTTTTGATCAAACTTTGTTGATAGTAATTTGCCGCCAAATCATTGGCTTCTAATAATCGCTTTTTGCGCTTGGCAATTTCTTGACTGCCCTTGGTGTCATACATCGATAAATCAACACCCGCCTTTCGTGCCAAATGCTCTAGCGCCTGACGAAAGTCCATGCCTTCGACCTCCATAACAAACGTAAAAACGTCACCGCCTTTATTCGAAGAGAAATCATGCCAGATATGTTTATCGGGGCTCACGTAAAAACTAGCTGTTTTTTCGCCGCTAAATGGACTAAGACCTTTAAAGTTACGCCCCGCTCGTTTTAACTGGACGTACTCGCCAATCACATCCTCTATATTTAGACGTGCCCGTACTTCCTCTTTGGCATCTTGCATATATATAGTATATCATCCTTTACCTCTGTTATCGTTTATGGTTAAATGGGTCCATGGGGCCAAATAACTCACAGCCACAATTCTCGATGGACTATCTGAATCAGATATCGGCTAGTACAGCCAAAAAACACGGCCTTAGCATGTTTCAATACATCATTATTGGCGTTTCCGCCGTTCTTTTAGTGGTCATTGTTTGGGCAGTCTTCGCTGTTATTATGTCGGGCAGGGTTAACTCATACCAACAACTAGCCGCACGTTTAGCCACAACCGAATCCATCGCCAGCGGCGCGCAGGCAAAACTGAAAAGCACCGACCTAAGAACACTCAATAGTAACCTCAAAATTTACCTGACAGACACCAATCGTGACATCACTGCGCCGCTCCAGTCTGTCGGTGTTGATTCTACCAAACTTGATTCATCAATCGTCAAATCCGAAAGTGCTGATGCCATTAACGCTCGACTAGAAAATGCTCGTTTGAACGCCGAATACGATCGTACCTATGCCCGTGAAATATCGTACCAACTTGAGACCATCATGATTTTAATGCGCCAAATACGCAGCACCACCGGTAATGAAAAGTTCAAAATATTCCTGGATAGCGCCCTTGTTAATCTAGAGCCTACTCAGAAATCATTTGCCGAATTTAACGCACCGCAAACGGCTAGCTAGTACTACCTGAATTAGCGCCCATCGATTACGATTACCGATTTGTCATCGATCTTCGTACTACATTCAACGAAAGTAGCCGCCGACTCGAACACCGATGGCCGTGAAAATGCCTCTAAAAACTCCACCTCGGTTAACATCTCTTGATCAGTATCACCGGTAATGCCATCGCTACATAACATCAAACGATGCTCATCACTAAATGGCGCAATCATAAACTCATCCGCCCGATTATTACCGTTACGACCCCAAAAGCCAGACTCAAAGCAATTTGTGACTACCGGACCATATCCTTGATTAGATGTAAGTGACCGAAATTCGTCATTGGACCGGTCATACATATACGACCGCGAGTCACCCGCATTACCAAGTACCCAGTAGTTCTGTCCGTCCAAATACGTATGCCATGCTACCACAGCAGTTGTCGAGCCTTCTTGGCCATCGCGCATAACTTTACCGCGCGCAGTATCAAATGCCGCCCGCATCATTAACTCCATATCATTTAGAGATTCTGGTTTTGGACAATTGGCTAGACTATTTAAAATTGCATTCCGCGCCACCATCGCAGCCATAGCCGGATTACCTCCATTACCACCCAACCCATCAAATATACCGTAAATTCCCCTAATGTCATCGACAAGCACACAGTCCTCGCTGGGTTCACTGTCTGCGCGACCGGCTTTTTTAACCTCAACAGATGCACTCGTAAATTGTATTGATGACCTCTCTGCGCCAAAATCTGCATGATCCGCTAGATTAATCACATTCATGTAGTCGATATTCAGATCGTTTTCTTGCTGCTTATTGAGGGCGCCGCCTAAAAATGCCTTTTGATTCTCAAAATGTTGCGCAAAAATAGCCGCCTCAGCGCCTCGCCACGAATCGGGTTGCCGATCAGCAATATCATGCATCAAATGTGTCACGCTATAAAACATATCAATTCGCCCGTAATCAGGCGGTAATGAGTCTAAGTGCAATAGTGCGCGTCTAGCAAGCAGTTTTGACGGAAGCGGTAGACCAGGCAGCTCACGATGCAAGGCTTTCTTGTCCACCTCGGGCATGATTACAGCCATTCCTGGATGATAATGCCAGGCTCTAGCCTCGGGTTGAGGTAACATTGTTTCGCGCTCAAACAACGTATGCTGAAACGCGTATCCTTCGCTATTCATATACCAATTATGCCCTAAATTCCGCAATACTGCTGATTCGTTGTGATGCCGCCCTACCGTACATGCGTAACTTTTTTTGAAGCGCTGAATGTGGCTCACTGTCAGGCGTAAACATCCCATGTCTTAACGGATCAAAGTTTTTATCGTCCCTAAATCCTTCTTCGGCCAACTGACCCTGGGTAAACCGGCCAGTCTTGATCGTGTGTTTATGAAGAGCCTGTTCGGATACAAATTCGATTTGTGGTGGTTGACCGCCACCGATATGCAAAATGGTCCCAGATGGCGTTGGTCGATAAGCTCTTTTCAATTCGTAGTCTGATAATCCCGCCATTGACCCACCAACAATGCCCAATTTATCACTGAACATACCGTATTGAGGGTGATGCCAGTGACCAGCCATAAACACATCTACAGACTGCATTAATTCGCCACCACCAGACATAAAGTGATGGGCTTGATAGACAGGCAAATCTCCGCCCGATCCCTTACCACCCCGCTCCATAAGATAATGTTGAATTAATACGCCATAATCACCATAATATTCGATTCCGACATCGCCCGTTGCATACTCACCTTTTGGAGTGGTAAAGGCCGCCTGAGTTTGTATGATACGACGTAACTCTTCTTCAGAATACCCCGCCCTAATGAATATTTCACGAAACACATGTACCAAATAGTCTACAAATCTATCTCCGTGCCATTTTAACGTTCCGCTGTTCCATTCGTGATTGCCTGGCTGCACAAGAACTTTCAATATCGCACTCAGCTCGTCTTCGGTTGCGTGAGCAAACGCATCCTTGAACACCATTTCGTTAAACTCTTTTTGTGATTCGATTGCCATCAAACCAGTAGACTGAGATTCACTCGGAAAATGCGAGTAATTACGGCCGTGTATCATATCACCGCCAAAAAA